>Ga0224510_10000471_pt1 | contig 30742 bp, 29 predicted proteins | sample SF_May12_sed_USG_FD_170161 | JGI IMG/M metagenome (GOLD analysis project Ga0224510, IMG submission 170161) | Sediment microbial communities from San Francisco Bay, California, United States - SF_May12_sed_USGS_4_1 | ecosystem: Environmental > Aquatic > Marine > Sediment | place: USA: California... | reverse complement strand
CGTGATCCGGTCGCTGAATTTTCCCGTGCCGCTGACGTGGTGCTGACTCGGCGGGTGCACAATGCGCCGCGTGATGAAACGCGCTGGCTGCCCGGCTGGCGTAAACGATTGCAAACTTACACACAATTTACCGCGCAACGTTTATAGTCGCGCCAGCACCTTGGCAACCGATTCGGCATTCACCGGCTTGAGGATAAATCCGGCCGCACCCTGTTGCCGCAATGCAACCAGCTCTTCCTTGGTCGCATTAGCCTTGGTGATGATCACATTAAAATCGGGGAATCGTCCCACCAAACCGGCGAGAACTTCCTCAATTTTCATCCCTGGCCAATCCGCATCCAGATAAATTACACCTTTTTTGTGCTTTCTCACCAATTCCATCGCGTCGCGCAAATTATCAACTCGACCAAGCAGCGGATGTCGGGATTTGCGCAACAGTGCACTCACCGTTTCTATGTCTGCCTCGTCCCGTAGAAACACAACAGACTGAAAGCGGGCCGGGTCTTTGGCTTTGCCCGTAGCCATATCAAACGACTGAATTGGCACACAATCCCCCTGCGAATATTTCTGGGTGCTCAGCAACGTATCGACCAAAAAAACCGCAACTGCAGTTTTATCTCCATGGGGATTTTGTCACTTTGGCGGTGTTGGTGTATCTTAGCGACTCACTGAACACGCACAGGATAGCGATAATGGACGAGGCGTTTCGCACTAATCTACATTTTTTCATGATAGGACTCGGCGTCGTCTGTATCGCCGCCGTCGTTGCGATCATTGCCTTTTACTTGCGCCTCAAGGCCAATGTTAAAAAGCAAAAACAGCAGTAAAACTGCGGTGCCGCGTTAACTAAGCTCCATGCCCGGCACGGTGGATTCATAGCCGGCCGCATGCACCACGGGATAGTCTTCGGCTTCCCAATTGACGATTCCGCCCGCCAAATTGACCGCCCGGCTAAACCCCATTTGCAGCAGCACGTCGGTTGCCATGGAACTACGACCACCGGTTTGACAATACACCACTACCACACGTTGCCGAGCCTCACACAGGTCCTTATGTCGCTTGGGACAACGCCTGTCTGCCGCCCCTTCCAGGGTACCGCGAGGAATATTGATGCTATTGGGGATATGGCTATGGGCGTATTCGCTTTCTTCGCGCACATCAATCAGTAAAAAATCTTCGTTTGCATCAACCAATTCCATCAACTCGTCGGGCGTGATGTTATTTACACGCTTGCGCGCTTCCGTCAAAAAGTCCTGTAGGGTTTTCTCCATGAGTCCTCACACCTGTAAATAAAAGGTCACCGGTCCATCATTGGTCAACGATACCTGCATATCGGCACCAAACTCCCCTGTCTCGACCACAGAATGGGATTTTTTCGCCTGATCCACCAGATAGTTAAACAGCATCTGCGCCTCCTGTGGCGCGGCAGCGGTGGAGAACCCTGGGCGATTGCCCTTACGGGTGTCCGCCGCCAGGGTAAACTGCGACACCAGCAGCAGCCCGCCTGCCACATCCGCTACGCTCAGATTCATCTTATCATCAGCGTCGGCAAATACTCGATACGCCAATATCCGCTGCAACAATCGATCAGCCTTGGCCTGATCATCGCCTTTTTCGACACCGATCAGCGCCAGCAATCCCTGCGAAATCTCACCAATTACACGACCTTGCACTTCAACACGCGCACCAGAGACCCGCTGTATTAATGCGATCACCCATTCCTCCACATAAATCAACGATGATGGATCATTCACCTTGCATCGATATTAAATGTCCAAAAAAGATTAAATTTTGCTCAAGCATTGTCTAACAATTTCCGCAATTATTCGCGTGTAAATGTGAGGACTCGCGGTTGAACGAAAAAATAAAGATCCTGCTGGTCGACGATGATCCGGACATCACCAACGTCCTGTCGCTGGTGCTGCACGACATTGGCTATGAGCCCATATCCGCCAGCAATGGTGAGCTCGCCTGGCAATTGCTGCAAAGCGATCACGGCATTCAGGCCATTGTCTCCGACGTGCAAATGCCCGTGCTCAACGGCTATATGCTATGCCAACGCGTGCGTGACGATGCCCAACTGCAACATCTTCCATTCGTGTTTTTATCCGCACTGACCTCACTGGAAGAACGGCTAAAAGGCTTTGGTGTTGGCGGTGATGACTACATCGACAAGCCCATCAGCATGGCCGTTGCAGTTGTCAAAATTCAGCACATCATCGATACCAAACTACAAAAAAACAATTTAAGCCAGCAGCTCAAGGATTCAACGCAGGTCGCCTTCCAGGCCATGACCTATACCAGCCATCTGGGCAACATCTTGCAGTTTTTGCAATCGGCATTGCAAGCTGCCGATTATCAACAACTGGCCGAAAATGCATTCAACGTCACCACGTCGCTGGGACTAAAATGCAATCTGCAGTTTCACACGCCCAACGGCATTCTCGATTTTGGCAGCAGCGGTCCGGTTTCACCTCTGGAATCCAATGTGGTTGAACTCAGTCGCAGCAAAAGTCGATTTTTTGATTTTGACCGACGAACCATCATCAACCATGATGCGTTTTCACTGCTGGTAAAAAACATGCCCACCGACCAGCCAGATCAATACGGCCTGCTCAAGGATCTGCTGGCCAATTTGTGCCACGCGATTGATGCTGCCGCCAAGCTGCTTAACTCGCACAGCAAACTGCAGAGCAAGGATCAGCTAATCAATGCCGTCAATAATGCGATCAACGAGGTCAATCGCACCTTCGGTGCGGTGCAAAATGACAGCAGTCGCGCCATCAGCCACATGTCAGCGGAACTGGAAGAAGCCATGCTGACCCAGCTTGGCCTGAGCGAATCCCAGGAAGACACCATCCGCAGCATCGTCAACGAAATGCAGCAACACACCACGAAAAACTTTGACCTGATTTCAAAGCTGCAAGACAAACTGGAAAATATCCGCAGCTCGATGCAAAACGCCACGCAATAAAAAAGGCCGGTATAAACCGGCCTTTTTTAGCGTTATCCGCCGCTTATTTCTCGGAACGAGACAGGCGCTTACGATCAGATTCGGTCAGCACTTTCTTGCGCAGACGAATGTGATTTGGTGTTACTTCCACCAGCTCGTCGTCATCGATAAATTCCAACGCCTGTTCCAGTGTGTGTCTGATTGGTGGCGTCAATACTTGCGCCTCGTCAGAACCGGAAGCACGCACGTTGGTCAACTGCTTGCCTTTGAGCACGTTAACAACCAGGTCGTTGTCGCGAGAATGAATACCCGCCAACATGCCTTCGTAAACTTCGTCACCGTGACCCAGGAACAGACGACCACGATCCTGCAGGTTATACAGCGCATTGGTCAGCGCCTTACCAGCCGCATTACAGATCAACACGCCGTTCTTGCGCTGACCGTAATCACCGCCCTTGGAAGGACCGTAGTGATCGAACACGCTGAACATCAAACCAGAACCCTGGGTTGAGGTCAAAAACTCGGTACGGAAACCGATCAGACCACGGGCAGGAATGATGAAGTCGATACGTACCCGGCCTTGACCGTCGCTCTGCATGTTCTGCATCAGGCCGCCACGTGCGCCCAGTTTTTCCATCACGGTGCCCTGGTGTGGCTCTTCCACGTCCACGGTCAACTGCTCGAATGGCTCGTGCTTAACGCCGTCAACCATACGGGTAATTACTTCAGGACGGGATACGCCCAGCTCGAAACCTTCGCGACGCATGTTCTCGATCAGTACCGACAAGTGCAGTTCACCACGACCTGACACGCGGAATTTGTCCGGGTCAGCGGTGTCTTCCACACGCAGCGCCACGTTGTGCACCAGTTCCTGCTGCAAACGCTCACGAACCTGACGTGAAGTCACGTATTTGCCGTCCTTGCCAGCAAACGGAGAATTGTTTACCTGGAAAGTCATGCTTACGGTTGGCTCATCCACTGACAGTGGTGCCAATGCTTCAACCGCCGCAGGGTCACACAAGGTGTCAGAAATGTTCAGTTCTTCCAGACCGGTAAAACAGATAATGTCGCCAGCCTGAGCCATATCGACTTCGATACGCTCCAGACCCAAGAAGCCCATGATCTGCAGAATCCGGCCATTACGGCGCTTGCCTTCCTTGTCGACCACCACCACCTGGCTGTTGGTCTTGATCCGGCCACGGTTGATACGGCCGATACCGATAACACCCACGTAGCTGTTGTAGTCCAACTGGGAAACCTGCAGCTGGAACGGATCTTCCACTTCCACCTGCGGGGCATGAACCTTGTCGATGATGGTCTGGTACAGGTGATCCAACGTTCCGCTGCGAACCGTCGCATCCGGGCCAGCGAAACCGCCCAAGCCAGAGGCATACACCACTGGGAAATCCAGCTGCTCGTCAGTCGCGCCCAGGCGGACGAACAAGTCAAACGTCTGATCCAGAACCCAGTCAGGACGGGCACTTGGACGGTCAATCTTGTTGATAACAACAATAGGGTGCAGGCCGCGACGCAGCGCTTTTTCTGTTACGAAACGGGTCTGGGGCATGGGGCCGTCAACGGCGTCCACCAGCAGCAGTACCGAGTCCACCATGGACAGTACGCGCTCCACCTCACCACCGAAGTCGGCGTGTCCAGGGGTGTCGACGATGTTGATACGGTAGTCATTCCAACGAATGGCCGTCGGCTTGGCCAGAATGGTAATGCCGCGCTCACGTTCCTGATCATTGGAGTCCATGGCGCGCTCAGCCAATTGTGTACGCGCGTCCAGGGTATTGGACTGTTTCAGCATCTGGTCAACCAGAGTGGTTTTGCCGTGGTCAACGTGGGCAATGATCGCAATGTTGCGTAGTTTTTCAATGGGTAACATGAATGCAATACCAGCAAGGTTTGGGGAGCGCGCATTGTACAGATTTGCGCCAGACGGAGGAAGCGGCTTGCGACAAATTTGCCGCCAGATAGCGAAAACGCCCGTTTAACGGGCGTTTTTTTAGACATATTCCAGCAAATTACTCGTTTTGTTCATCTTCGCCGGACGATTCCACCGCCTCAGCAAAGCCACACTCCTTCTGTGGACAAACCTTTTCGGTGCCTTTGCGCTTGGTGGTTTTGATGGTCAACATCGGCCAGTTACAGCTTGGGCAGGGCTGGTTGATGGGCTCGTTCCAGACCGCATAATCGCAATCGGGATAGCGCGAACAGGAATAGAACATCTTGCCGCGACGGGATTTGCGCTGCAGCATTTCGCCCTGCTTGCACTGCGGACACTGCACGCCGGTTTCCTTGGGCTTTTCCAGCGGCTCGATGTACTTGCAATCCGGATAACCGGAGCAACCAATGAACTTGCCATAGCGACCCTGACGAATAATCAGATTGGACGAACATTCGGGACAAACGCGGCCTTCGACTACTTCCGGCTCGGCCGGCTCGTTGTCGTCACCCAGATTGCGGGTGTAATCGCAATCAGGATAAGCGGTACAACCCACAAAACGGCCACGGCGCCCCAAGCGAATGGACAGCGGCTGACCACACTGCGGGCAGGCTTCGTCCAGCGCTTCCTGAGTTACATCCTTGCGGTCGACAGTTTCCGCCTTGTGATCCACCAGTTCTTTGAACGGGTCCCAGAATTCGTGCATCAACGGCACCCATTCTTTTTCACCACGGGACACCGCATCCAATTCGTCTTCCAGATTGGCGGTAAAGTCGTAATCAACGTACTTGGCAAAATGCTCGGTAAGGAACTTGTTCACCACCCGCCCCACATCGGTGGGGGTGAAGCGGCGCTTGTCCAGTTCGACGTATTCGCGTGCCTGCAACGTCGAGATGATGGACGCATAAGTCGACGGACGACCAATGCCGTGTTCTTCCAGCGATTTAACCAAACTGGCTTCGGAGTAACGCGGCGGCGGCTCGGTGAAATGCTGCTCGGGACGTATCCCCTGCAGATTGACCTTATCGCCTTCCTCAAGCGGCGGCAGAATCCGGCCTTCGTCGTCGTTTTGCTTGGCGTCGTCCTGGCCTTCCTCGTACACCGACAGGAAACCAGGGTCGGCAATGGTGGAACCGTTGGCGCGGAACACCGCGTCCTTGGTTTCCAGATCAACGCCGACGGTATTGACCTTGGCATGCACCATTTGACAGGCAATAGTACGTTTCCAGATCAGATCGTACAGTTTGTACTGGTCTGCGCTGAGATGCTCCTTGATGGCCTCAGGCGAGATGGTCACCGAGGTGGGGCGAATCGCCTCGTGCGCTTCTTGGGCATTTTTAGATTTGGTTTTGTAGGCGCGGACTTCGTCCGGCAACATGTTTTTGCCGTAGCGTTCGGCAATGAACGCTCGAATTTCTTCCACGGCTTCCTGCGCCAGGTTAACCGAGTCGGTACGCATATAGGTGATCAAACCCATTTCGCCTTCACCGATGTCGACACCTTCATACAACTGCTGCGCGGTACGCATGGTGCGCTGGGCGCTGAAATTGAGCTTGCGCGCTGCTTCCTGCTGCAAGGTGGACGTGATAAACGGCGGCGACGGATTGCGCTTGCGTTGTTTCTTTTCTACCTTGGTCACCAACAGGCTGCCGGCAGCGTGTTTGAGCAGCACAGTTTCGATATCTTTGGCTTGCGACTCGTTGGTGACGCTGAACTGTTGCAGTTTTTCGCCTTTGTACTGCTGCAGCTTGGCAGGAAACGCCACGCCCTCGGCCAGCAGATCGGCCTCTATGCTCCAGTATTCCTGGGCAGTGAAAGCCTCGATTTCCAGTTCGCGCTCGACGATCATCCGCAGCGCAGGGCTCTGCACCCGGCCAGCGGACAGACCACGGCGGATTTTTTTCCACAACAACGGCGACAGGTTAAAGCCCACCAGGTAATCCAGCGCACGACGCGCCTGTTGGGCATTGATCAGGTGCAGGGACAGTTCACGCGGATTTTCCATGGCCTCTTTGATGGCCCGCTTGGTGATCTCGTGGAAAACCACCCGGTGAACTTCTTTATCTTTCAGCGCTTTTTTGTTGTTCAGCAATTCGTACAAATGCCACGAAATGGCTTCCCCTTCGCGGTCAGGGTCAGTCGCCAGATAAAGCACATCGGCTTTTTTCATCGCTTTGGAAATTGCATCGACGTGTTTTTGGTTCTTGTCGATGACCTGATATTTCATCTCAAAATTGTGACTGACATCCACCGCGCCCTCCTTGGGCAGCAGGTCACGCACGTGACCATAGGACGCCAGTACCTCATAGCCTTTGCCGAGGTATTTCTTGATGGTTTTCGCCTTCGCTGGCGATTCTACAATGACGAGAGCATTTCCCATGACGATGAAACGGCGCCTTCCTTCCAAGGATTTGTCGCAAAAGGATGAGTAATCTACAGATAAACATCGCAGCTGAAAAGTTCAACTGCAATGTTGGACATCAAAGTCTAGTGGCGATACCCGACGTTTTCATCAAAAACGACGTCTTCCATCCAGGCCAATGCCGCTTCGTGTCCGGGCTGGTTGAACAGCACCAGCAAGACGACCCATTTGCATTGCTCCAGATCAATTTCACCATCGAGCGCCATAATGCGGTCGATAACTTTTTCGCGGGTCTGTAACTCCAGCACCCCGATTTGTTCCAGGAACATCAGAAAACCGCGACTTTCGACATCGATTTTTTGACACTCGCGCTGGGTAAAAACCCGCATCGCAGACGGTGTCTGCGCACGAATGGCTGCCTGTTTGTCATTCAGGGCGATCAGCCCCTCCAACCAGGTCAGCGCTTTGTCGACTTCGCCCAATTCAAATCCGGCTTCCTGCAATTCCACTTTGAGGTCGTCGCGGTCAGGCTGGATGAAAAAGTCATCTTCTACATAGTTTTCAAACAGATACATCAGAACTTCTAGCATGTTCTCTTTCATGGCGACCGCCTTTACACTTTTGCTCGGGAATAGCGTCCTCCACTGGACGCGTGCACCAAACCCTGCAATTCAAGTACCAACAGCATGGAACAAACCGCATCAGCCGTCAATCCACAGCGTTCGACCAACTGGTCAACGGGCTGCGGATCATACCCTAAACTCGACAGCAAATGTTGATATTCCGGGTCCAGCGCCGGTAGTGCCGCCTCCGGCATTGGCGCTGCCGGTTGCGCCTCGGTGCGCAGATAACCCTGCCATTCCTCAAAAATGTCCTCGGCGGTCTCGACCAGTTTTGCCCCCTGACGAATCAGTTGGTGGCAACCCCTTGCCAGCGGGTTGTGTATTGACCCCGGTACGGCAAACACCTCGCGCCCCTGTTCGCCCGCCAGCTTGGCGGTAATCAATGAGCCACTGCCACGGGCCGCTTCAACCACCAGCACCCCCAGGCTCAAACCACTGATCAGGGCATTGCGGCGCGGAAAATTTTCCCGCAGCACCGGCGTGCCCGGCACAAACTCGCTCACCAATAAGCCGCCATCGTTGACAATCTGGTGTGCCAGGGCGCGATTGGCCGCCGGGTACACCCGATCCAGGCCCGTGCCCATCACCGCGATAGTCGCACCACCGGCAGCCAATGCACCACGATGCGCCGCAGCATCAATGCCCTGCGCCAAACCGCTGGTAATCACCAAACCCTGCGCAGCCAAAAATTTGGCAAATGCGAACGCATTGTCCGCACCATCGGCGGTCGGATTGCGGCTGCCAACCACCGCCAACTGCGGTCGGTGCAGCAAACTGGCATCGCCCTGCCAGAAAATCAGCGGCGGGCGCACCGTCAAGTCGCTCAGGCTGGCAGGATATTCCGGATCGGCACAACTGATAATTCCCCGCCCGTCACCCTGGGCCCAGGCCAAATCCTGCTCAACCCCAGCCCAGTCCGGGCTGATCAGATAGGCACGTAATTTGTCCGGTAAATCCTGACGCAATCCCACATCCTCAAACCACTGCGCCGGCGATTCCACCTGTTGCAGCATGCGGGCGAACGTCACCGCCCCCACCCCTGGCGCCCGATAAAGGGCCAGAAAATACTCTATTGCCTGTCGCATCAACTATGTACCGCCCCGGTTTAAAAAGACTGCCAATCATCCATTGATCTGCGTCCTTGAAGTACCACATTCCATCCTGGCGGGCAATCCAACTACTCACAGGCGGTCTTGCCCGATATAATAGACGGCATCCTCTCCATAGATTTAGTTGTTGAACATGGCCCTGTTACCCATACTGCATTACCCGGATGAGCGCTTACGCCTCAAAGCCAAACCCATTGCCACGGTTGACGAGCCATTGCGCGCGTTGATTGATGACATGTTTGAAACCATGTACGCCGCTCCCGGCATTGGCCTGGCGGCACCTCAGGTCGACCGCAGTGTCCGCCTGATGGTGATTGACGTGTCTGACGAAAAAAACCAGCCGCTGGTCTTCATTAATCCAGAAATTCTGCGCACCGAAGGTCGCGCCAAGGGTGAGGAAGGCTGCCTGTCCGTGCCCTCCACCTACGAAAAGGTCGAGCGCGCCGAGCGTGTGGTCGTCCGCGCCCTGGATCGTGACGGCAAGGCATTTGAGCTGGACGCCGATGGCCTGCTGGCCGTGTGCATCCAGCACGAAATAGATCACCTGGACGGCAAACTGTTTGTCGATTATCTCTCCAGCCTAAAGCGCATTCGCATCCAGAAAAAAATGGAAAAAGCGATTCGCCACAACATGTAGGCCCCCATGACCCAAGCACTGAAAATCATTTATGCCGGCACGCCGGAATTTGCCGCCGAGGCACTGCAGGCACTGATTGCCGCCGGCCACCAAATCATCTGCGTCTACACCCAGCCTGACCGCCCCGCCGGTCGCGGTCGCAAGCTCACCCCCAGCGCCGTCAAACAGGCAGCGCTGAATGCCGGCATCGAAGTCCGCCAGCCACTGAGCCTGAAGAAAAAAGAAGACATCGACGCCCTGGCAGCGCTGAATGCCGACCTGATGATCGTCGCCGCCTATGGCCTGATTCTGCCCAAGGCCGTGCTCGATGCGCCGCGCCTGGGCTGCATCAACATTCACGCCTCGCTGCTGCCTGCCTGGCGTGGTGCGGCACCGATTCAGCGCGCCATCATCAACGGCGATGCGCAAACCGGCATCACTATTATGCAAATGGATGTGGGCCTGGATACCGGTGACATGCTGCTGATCAAACCCTGCGACATCACGGCCAGCGACACCGCCAGCACCCTGCACGACAAACTCGCCCAGCTTGGTGCCCAAGCCGTTTGCGAAGCCGTGCCGCTGATTGCCCAGGGCAAGCTGACGGCGGAAAAACAAGACAACAGCTTGGCCACTTACGCCCACAAGCTGCAAAAAGAAGAAGCCAACATCGACTGGAACAAGTCCGCCGTACAGCTTGATCGCGAAATTCGCGCTTTCAATCCCTGGCCGATTTCACAAACCACGCTGGACGGTGAAGTGTTGCGCATCTGGCAGGCCCAAACCATCAACGAAACCAGCAAAGCCAGCCCCGGCAGTGTCATTCGCAGCGACAAAAAAGGCATTGACGTTGCCACTGGCGACGGCGTATTGCGCCTGCTGCAAGTTCAACTTCCCGGCGGCAAACCACAACCCATTCATGCCTTCGTTAACGCCCACAACGTCAGCGGTAAACAATTCGGACTGCCCGCATGAGCGGCCCCACCGATGCTCGTCATCAGGCGGTACTGACGCTGGTTGAAATTCTTGGCGACAAAAAATCCCTCAACTACGCCCTGCCACGCCACTTGAATAAATTGCCAGCGCAACAACGGGCGCTGGGCAAGGAAATTGTGTTCGGCGTATTGCGTTGGCTGCCCAAACTGCAATTCCAATTAACAAAACTGCTGCAAAAACCACTCAAGCCCAAAGACACCGACATCCACTGCATTCTGCTGAGCGGCATTTACCAGTTGGGCTACATGAGCGTTGGCGATCACGCCGCCGTTAACGAAAGCGTAGAACTGACGCGCAAGCTCGACAAAGTCTGGGCCAGCAAACTGGTCAACGGCGTGTTGCGAAATTTTCAACGTCAACGCGAACAACTGGAACAACAGGCACAGCAACAACCCAGCGCACATTGGGCACATCCGGCGTGGTTTATCGAGCAGATCAAAGCCGCCTGGCCCGAGCACTGGCAAGCCATTCTTGACGCCAACAATCAGCACGCGCCCTTGTGGCTACGCGTCAATCAGCAACACCAAAGCCGCGAACAGTACCTGCAGCAATTGCAACAACAGGGACACGTTGCGCACGTCGCGCCCTTCAACCAGGTAGGCTTGCGACTAGAACACGCGGTAGATGTCTCGCAACTGCCCGGCTTTGAAAATGGCGACGTATCGGTGCAAGATGCCGCTGCACAATTGGCTGCTGACCTGCTGCAAGCACAGGCCGGCGATCGCGTGCTGGACGCCTGCGCCGCCCCCGGTGGCAAGACCGCGCACATTGTCGAAACCCAGCCGCAGCTGGCCGAACTGGTTGCCATCGACAACAAACCAAACCGCGTTGCACTGGTCGCCGACACACTCAAACGCCTGAACGCCAGCGCAACACTCATCACCGCTGACGCCAGCCAGCCGGATCAATGGTGGAACAAGCAACCGTTCCAGCGCATTTTGCTCGACGTGCCGTGTTCTGCCACCGGAGTGATTCGCCGTAACCCGGACATTAAATTTTTCCGCCAAGCCGCAGACATTGACTCCGTCGTTCAGGAACAGCAGCGTATCCTGAACAACATCTGGCCACTACTGGCACAAGGCGGCCAACTTGTTTATGCTACCTGTTCTATTTTGCCGCGCGAAAATTCGCAGCAAATTGCCCAATTTCTTCAGCAACACCCCGATGCGCGTGAAATCGAAATCGACGCCGCCTGGGGCCAGCGCTGTGAACATGGGCGCCAAATCCTGCCTGGCATGAACGAGATGGATGGTTTCTACTATGCGGTATTGCGCAAACAGTAATCACAAGCCCACCACGGTGCGGCAGTGGTATTTGTTTTTTTGTTTGCTGCTGTTTATACCCTCGGTCTTTGCCGATGGCATTTTCATTCGCAAAGCCGACAGCACCCTGGTTGCCGGCATATATCGCCTGGACGCCCAGATCGATTATCGTCTGCCCAGTGAACTGCAAGAAGCATTGCGCAACGGCGTGACTTTGACATTAATGGTCGAAGTGGAAGTGCTTAGTCCACGAAACTACTGGTTCGACGAATCAGTAACATCACTGACACAGCACTATCAGCTCAGTTTCCACGCGCTTTCGCAAAAATATCAGCTAATCAAATCTAGCGGTCAGCCCAGCATTCATGACAACCTGCAAAGCGCCCTGCAAGCACTTGGAAAGCTCAACGACATACCGATGTTCGAAAGTGATTTATTACAGGCGCATGAGAATTATTTCGGTCGCATCCAGGCCAAACTAGACGTTGCAAAATTACCCATGCCGCTGCTGTTGCTTAGCTACGTTGTGCCCGCCTGGCAACTTCACAGTGAATGGTATACATGGCCGATTCAAGATTAATTCGCCACCGGATTACGCTTTTTTTTCTTACGCTGTTCGTCAGCGCATTGCTGCTTTCCATTTTCCTGCTGCATCGCGCTGCGGAAGATGCTGAATTCTTTGCCAACTGGTATTCATGGCTGTTTACCTTCAACGGCATCTGCCTTGTCGCCCTGATTGGCCTGATCGGCAACAGTTTCTTCCAGCTTTTACGCCAAATACGCAATCAGGAAGTCGGTGCCAGACTAACCACCAAACTGGCCGCCACACTTATTGTGCTCGCCGTTTTGCCTGCCGGCTTCATGTATGTTTTTTCGCTGAGCTTTTTGCAAAAAGGTGTAGATTCCTGGTTCGACAACAAAGTTGAAACCACCTTAAATGAGGCCATGAGCCTCAGTCGCAACGCCCTGGATGAACGCGTTAACCATGTACGCTCCCGCATCAGCGACCTGTCAACATCCATGCAGCGCAACACTCAAAGCAGCATTCGCGATAACTTTCTGCAGCACTTGGATCAAACCAATCACGGCTTTGAGCAACTACAATTGTTCACTCACGATGGCAATGCGGTTTTCTTCAGCGACAAAGATCAGCCCAGCAATCTGGACCAAGCCATTCGCGATTCCATTTCTGCGAAAAAACCTTTCATCGTGCTTGAACCCGGCGAAAACAATCGCATCATCATTCGCGCCGCCAGCCAGCTGATTGATCGCAACAGTGGCGCGACTTTTTACATCTACGGCATATATCCGATCACCGACGACATGGGCGTATTGGCGCAACGGGTCTACGATGCATTCAGCCACTACCGCGGCCTGATCTATATTCGTGAACCGTTAAAAAACAGTTTTGTTCTGACCTTATCGCTGGCGTTGCTGCAAGCCCTGCTCACGGCCATTTGGGCCGCTTTTTACTTCGCGCAAAAGCTGGTAGAGCCGATTCGCATTCTCGCCCAAGGGACGCGCGCCGTTGCAGTGGGAAATTATCAACAGCAACTGCCGGAAATCAGCCATGACGAACTGGGGCTGCTGGTAAAGTCGTTTAACGACATGACCCGTCGCATTGATCTGTCGCAACGCGAGGCACTTACCAGCCAGATTCGCGCTGAAACCCAGCGACTGTATCTTGAAACCGTGCTGCAAAATCTTTCCTCCGGCGTTATCACCCTGGATGCACAAGGAAATTTGCACACATGCAACACCGCTGCGAGCCAAATTCTCAAGTGTGACCTGGAATCACAACTCGGCCAACCTGCCAGCAACATTGCCCGACAAAATACGCCGTTAGCACAACTGCTACAGCGACTAGGCCATTATCTCAATCAACAGGAAATAACCTGGTCAGAAGAAATCAATCTTATCCTTGATGAACAAATGCACAACCTGATTTGCCGTGGCACGCGCCTGCCCAGCAACGAACAATTGCCCGGCGGTTACGTACTGGTATTTGATGACGTCACCCAACTGATCAAAGCCCAAAAAGAAAGCGCCTGGAGTGATGTTGCCAGACGCCTGGCGCATGAAATAAAAAATCCGCTAACCCCCATTCAGCTATCCGCAGAACGTTTGCTGCATAAATACCAGAACAAACTGGAAGGTGAGGATGCGGATGTGCTGCAAAAAGCCACCAGCACCATCATCAACCAGGTGGAATCGATGAAAAACATGGTGCGGGCTTTTTCGGATTATGCCAAACCACCCAAAGCCGAAATGCAAAAGCTGAGTTTAAATCAGCTTATTCTCGACATTGCCGAACTGTATCAAAACCATGACAATTCAACCCTGCGTTTATCGCTAGGCAAACAACCTATGTGGATGCTGGGCGATGCCGATCGCCTGCGTCAGTTACTACACAATCTGATTAAAAATGCGATTGAGGCCAACGGCAAAAGTGGCGGGGAACTGGTTTATATCAGTACCCGACTGGACACCGATGAAGCACCCCACATTGAACTCGCCATCGAAGATCAAGGCCCAGGTATTGATGTCGATATGCTCAATATCATGTTCGAGCCCTATGTCACCAGCAAAACCAAAGGCACGGGCTTGGGTTTGGCCGTTGCCCAAAAAATAGTCGAAGAACACTCAGGCACTATCAGCGCCAAAAATCTACGCAAGCAGGGCGCTGCTTTTGTTATACACTTTCCAATATCACCGACCATAGAGACGGGCACCACGACGTGATTAACCACACCACCATTCTTGTCGTCGATGATGAACCTGACATCCGCGAATCGGTCAGCGATATCCTGCAAGACGAAGGTTACCGCGTGCTGTTGGCTGAAAACGGCAACCAGGCACGACAGATTTTTGAGCAGCAACACCCCGACCTCCTGTTACTGGACATTTGGATGCCCGGCATGGACGGCATCTCACTGCTCAAAGAGTGCATGCAGAAAAAACCGGATACGCGCATCATCATGATGTCGGGTCATGGCACAGTGGAAACCGCCATCGAAGCCACTCGTCACGGCGCGGTCAATTACATCGAAAAACCGCTGTCCATGAGCAAGCTGATCCTCTCAGTCAAAACTGCGCTGGGCCATGATGAGCAAGATTCAAAGGTTCTGCTCAATCTCCCCGAACGCATCGGCAGCGTCGGCCACAGCCAGACCATTCAAAATTTGCAGCAGAATATTCGCCAATCGGCGCAACACAGCAAACACATTCTGGTCCGTGGTGAAAACGGCAGCGGTCGCTCCATGTGGTCACAAATCCTTCACGCTTCCAGTCCCCGCGGCAATCGCCCATTGATCGAAGTTGACGCTCATTGGCTACAACAACAAGGCTGGCACGAACAACTGTACGGCATCGAACAAAACGGCAAATTCATCCCTGGCTTGCTGGAGAAAAGCGCCGGCGGCACGCTGTTGCTGTGCGATCTGGAAAATCTGCAACAGGAAGGTCGCGCAGCGCTGCTGGAATTGATGGAAACAGGCACCTATCGTCGCGTTCACGGCCAACAAAATATTCCGCTGAACAGCCGCCTGATTCTGACTGAAAACATTCACGCCATCAGCCTGACCGAAATCGACCCAAATAACTGGCTACAAGTCATCAACATTCCACCGCTGCGCAATCACAACGCCGACATTCCTGAACTCATTACCTTGTTTGTCGAGCAAATCGTCAGCCATGAACAATTGCCATTCCGTCGCTTTGCGGTCAGCGCACAGAATCACATGCGCTATTACGCCTGGCCCGGCAATGTCAGCCAGCTCAAGCGCGTCGTTCGCCAACTGCTGGCCACCGTCGACGAGGACGTTATCGAAGAACACCACGTTGCCAAGCTGCTGGCCATTAATCCCTCAACCCAGGACCGAGCATCACTCACTGCCTATTTTGACCAGCCACTGCGCGAAGCCCGTGAACAATTTGAGCGCGACTATTTTTTGCACCAGCTACAAATCAATGGCGGCAACATCAGCAAGCTCGCTCAAGTCGCTGGCATGGAGCGCACCCATTTGTATCGAAAATTACGTAGTCTTGGGGTCAATATTAAACATGAAAAGAACAGCAAATAACTATACAATCCCGAGTCTATGAAAATCATCATTCTCGGTGCAGGTCAGGTCGGTTCGTCCGTTGCAGCAACGCTTGCCAGCGAGGCTAACGACATCACCATCGTTGACAAAGAAGGTCAGCGTGTCCGCGAGCTCCAGGACAAACTGGATGTTCGGGTCGTAGTTGGCCACGCCTCACACCCCGATGTCCTGATGCGCGCTGGCGCTGAAGACGCCGACATGATTCTGGCAGTAACCAACAGCGACGAAACCAACATGGTCGCCTGCCAAATCGCCTACACTCTGTTTCACACCCCGACCAAAATTGCCCGCGTTCGCGCCCGCGCCTATCTCAACCAGCCAACCCTGTTTGCCCAGGAAGCACTGCCCATTGACGTGCTGATCAGTCCCGAACAAGTCGTAACCGATTACATCACTCGCATTATTGAATTGCCGGGTGCACTGCAGGTTTTGGACTTCGCCAATGGCCGGGTTCGTCTGGTGGCAGTACGCGCACTGCACGGCGGTCCGCTGGTGGGCAATCAGCTTAAGGCACTCAAGGAACACATGCCGGGCATACAAACTCGGGTTGCCGCCATTTATCGTCGCGGCAAGGCCATCATGCCCACTGGCGATACCGTTATCGAAGTAGATGACGAAGTGTTTTTCATCGCTGCCCGCAAAAATATCCGCGCGGTGATCGCCGAAATGCGCCGCATCGACCGCCCGGTCAAACGCATTATCATTGCCGGTGGTGGCAATATCGGTCGACGCCTGGCGCGCTCGCTGGAAGACTCGCATCAAGTCAAAATCATTGATCACAACCTGAGTCACGCCAAAGAAATTTCCGCCGATCTGAAGCGCACCATCGTGCTGCACGGCGACGCCGCCGATGCCAATTTGCTGCTGGAAGAAAACATCGAAAACACCGATGTGTTCTGTGCCATGACCAACGATGACGAAGCCAATATTCTTTCCGCCATGCTGGCCAAACGGCTGGGGGCGAAAAAAGTCATGGCCATCATCAACCGTGGCGAATATGTTGATCTGGTGCAAAGCGACCTGATCGACATCGCCATTTCGCCGCAACAGGTCACCATCGGCAGTCTGCTGGCGCATGTACGCCGTGGCGACGTAGCCATGGTTCATTCCCTGCGTCGTGGTGCTGCCGAAGCCATCGAAGCGGTCGCCCACGGTGATCAGAGCTCATCCAAAGTCGTGGGCCGTGCCATTGATCAAATTAAATTGCCCGACGGCACCACCATCGGCGCTGTGGTTCGTGGTGATGATGTGTTAATCGCCCACGGTAAACTGGTAATTCAGCCTGAAGATCACGTCATTCTGTTCGTGGTCGACAAAAAACGCATCCGCGAAGTCGAGCAACTGTTCCAAGTCGGACTGGGATTCTTCTAGTGCAATTCAAAGCCATCTTGCGAATCATTGGTTTGCTGCTGATGGTGTTTTCCACCACCATGCTGCCACCGATTGCCGTGTCGTTAATTTTCGAAGACGACAATTTCTGGCCCTTCTTTGACGCCTTCATCTTGCTGCTGTTTGCTGGCCTGCTGCTGTGGCTGCCGAATCGCAACTCACGCAAGGAAATGCGTTTGCGCGATGGTTTCATCGTGGTTGCGATGTTCTGGCTGGTATTGGGTCTGGCCGGGGCCACGCCGCTGTTTCTGTCCAACCAGCACGAAATGTCTCTCACCGACGCGGTCTTTGAGTCCATGTCCGGACTGACCACCACCGGTGCTACGGTCATCATTGGCCTGGATTCACTGCCGCAATCCATTCTCTACTATCGCCAACAAATGCAGTGGCTGGGCGGCATGGGTATCATCGTATTGGCGGTGGCCATCATGCCCATGCTGGGCATCGGTGGCATGCAGTTGTACAAGGCAGAAACGCCCGGCCCAATGAAAGACAACAAACTCACCCCGCGCATCACCGAAACCGCCAAGGCGCTTTGGTACATTTATCTGGGTCTCACCATCGCCTGCGCCGTCGCCTACTGGGCCGCCGGCATGAGCTGGTTTGATGCCATTGGCCATTCGTTCGCAACCGTCGCCATCGGTGGATTTTCCACCCACGATGCCAGCATGGGCTTTTTTAACAGCACCACCATCGAGGCCGTTGCCATGGTGTTCATGCTGCTGGCCGGCGTGAATTTTTCGTTGCACTTTCTCGCCTGGCGCAGTTTTTCTCTTAGACCCTATCAGCAGGACGAAGAATTTCGCACCTACCTCAAAATTTTGTTTTTGGTCGCCGTCACCACCTGCACCTATCTGTACGTCACCCACACGTTCGCCACCGCACCGGAAGCCATACAGCGCGGCTTGTTTCAGGTGATTTCCATGGGCACCACCACCGGATTTACCACCGCACAGTACGACACCTGGCCGGGATTTTTACCCGTTCTGCTGCTGATGCTCAGCTTCGTCGGCGGCTGTGCTGGTTCCACCGGCGGCGGCATGAAAGTCATCCGCGTACTGCTGCTGTTCAAGCAAGGCATGCGTGAAGTCATTCGCATCATTCACCCCAATGCCCAAGTACCAGTCCGCATCGGCGACAAACCGCTCAATGAGCGTGTCATGGAATCGATATGGGGATTTTTCTCGCTGTACATCGCCAGCTTCAGCGTCATGGCCTTGTTGCTCGCCGCCTCTGGCCTGGATCTGGTCACCGCCTTTTCCGCCGTCGCCGCCTGCATGAACAACCTTGGCCCCGGTCTAGGTGACGTGGCCGCCAATTACGCTGGCATTAACGATCTGGCCAAGTGGGTTCTGTGCTTTGCCATGCTGCTGGGCCGTTTGGAAATCTTCACCATTCTGGTATTGCTGACCCCGGCCTTCTGGAGAAATTAATGGAAGACAAACAAGTCCAGGAAAAATGGGACCGCATCTACACGGTGGAAGACATCAGCAAAGCCAAGCCTTGTGCACTGCTGGCTGAAAACATTCATCTACTGCCCCACCAGGGAACGGCGCTGGATCTGGCCTGCGGATTGGCCGGCAATGCGCTGGCGTTGATCAAGCACGGTCTGAGCGCGCAAGCGTGGGACATTTCACCGGTAGTCGTTGCCAAATTGAATCACTATGCCAGTGAACACCAGTTGCCGTTAACAGCCCACAGCTGCGATTTGACCGATGCACAACTTCCCGAAAGCACGTTTGATGTCATCGTCATCAGTCATTATCTGCAACGACCACTGGCACCGGCGATCGTCAACGCGCTCAAACCCAATGGCTTGCTGTTCTACCAAACCTTCGTACGCGACACCACGCCAGGATACAGCGGCCCCAGCAATCCGGATTTTCTGCTGGAACAAGGCGAACTGCTGCGGTTGTTTGCCGCGCTGCGCCCGGTGTTCTATCGCGAAGAAGGCACGCTGGGCAATCATCAATTGGGGCAGCGCAACATCGCCCAATTGGTCGCGCAAAAAAACTAATCCTCTCCAGACTTGCATAATTGGTTTTCCCGGGGCAATGTAACATCATCCCCTGCGAGGCATTGATGTGAATACGCTAGACTTTTCTGCGCTCCCTTCTCCACTGCAATCACCGATCAGCAATCACTGGCAAGATTTTTTGCAGCGACTGCAAGATCAGCAACTGTCCCTGGACAACACCTTACCGCCATTAACCCAGCTTCCCAAAGTATGGGCCGCCAGTGATTTTGTAGTGCAATACTGCCTGCGCCAGCCGCAAGCCTTTTTAGAACTGCTCGCATCCGGTGATCTACAGCGCGATTACGCCGATGACGAATACCTGCAGCGCTTGCGCAAACTGAGCGACTCCTGTGCATCCAGCCAACAACTGGGAACGGTAGTGCGCCAGTTCCGCAATCGCGAAATGGTGCGCATTGCCTGGCGTGACATCAGCGATCTCAGCTCACTTTTACAGATTTTGCGCGAGCTCAGTCTGCTGGCCGATGCCTGCGTGCAGATCGGCTGCGAAAAACTGTACTCGTGGTTAACAGCGGATTTTGGCACGCCATTGCGCGACGATGGCCAGCCCATGCAACTGGTGATTTTGGGCATGGGCAAGCTGGGCGCGTATGAACTGAATTATTCATCGGACATTGATCTGATTTTTTGTTTTGCCCACGAAGGCCAAACCCAGGGCGGACGCCGCAGCCAGACGCACGCAGAATTTTTTGTCCGGTTGTGTCGCCAACTCATGGTCTTGCTCGACGAAAACACCGCCGATGGTTTTGTGTTCCGCACCGATGCACGCCTGCGCCCCTTTGGTGAAGTCAGTCAACTGGCGCTCAGTTTTGACGCCATGGAAAATTATTACGAAACCCATGGCCGCGATTGGGAACGCTACGCCATGGTCAAGGCCCGGGTTATTTTTGGCGCTGCCGACGATGCGGCGGATTTAATGGCCAGACTCAAACCGTTTGTGTATCGCCGCTATCTTGATTACAGCAGTTTTGAATCGCTGCGCGAAATGAAAGAAATGATCAACGCCGAAACACGACGTAAAGGACTGGAGCAAAACGTCAAAACCGGCGCGGGCGGCATTCGCGAAGTGGAATTTATCACCCAGGCATTTCAGCTGATTCGCGGCGGTCGCGAACCGCGCCTGCAAAAACGTGAACTGATGCAGGTATTGCCCATCATCGCCCAGATGCAATTGCTGCCCGAGTTTGTCGTCCAGCGCCTGCTGTCCGCCTATGAATTTTTGCGCCGTTGTGAAAATCGCATTCAGGCCTTTCAGGATAAACAAACCCACAGTCTGCCCAGCGATCCACTCGTCCAGCTGCGACTGGCGGTAGCGATGAATTTCGCTGACTGGCCAACCTTCATGCGCAAGCTCGATGAACACCGCGCCCTGGTGCACGAACATTTTCAGCAGGTGTTTGCCTCGCCACAAACCCAAACGACTGCACAGCCCGATGCCCGCCGGCAAAAATTACAGAACTTGTGGTCAGGCCAACATGATCGCGAGCAGGAGCACGCCATTCTCACCGACATCGGTTTTGCCGATGCCGCGCAGGCGTGGCAAATCCTCGAGGACACCCGCAACAGTTCAGCCTGTCGCAACATGGGTCCGCGCGGCCAAAAACGCATGGAAGCATTAATGCCCATGCTGCTACCTGCCATTGGCCGCACCGCCGCACCACTGGACTGTTTGCGCCGCATCGCCGAATTGATCATCGCCATTGCCCGCCGCACCGCATATCTGGATTTGTTGGTCGAACATCCGCTGGCACTGTCGCAACTGGTGCGCCTGTGCGCCATCAGCCCGTGGATCGCCGAACAACTGAGTCGCTTCCCCATTCTGCTTGATGAATTGCTCGACCCCAGACGCTTGTACGAAGCCATGCCCAAGCCGGTGCTGGTCGAGGAACTCAACACCCGCCTGGCGCACATCGCCCACGATGATGTTGAGCTGCGCATGGACATTCTGCGCCAGTTCAAACTGGCCAATGTGCTGCGTGTAGCGGCGGCAGAGCTAACCGACGCACTACCTGTAGAAAAAGTAAGTGACCACCTCACTTTTATTGCCGAAGCCTGCCTGGAACAAACCCTGGCCAGCGCCGAAGAGCAACTGCAACAAAAACACGGCCGGCCACGCTACCGCTGGCAAGACCGGCAACACAGCGCCGGCTTCGGCATCATCGCCTACGGCAAACTGGGCGGACTGGAACTGGGCTTTGGCTCCGACCTAGACGTGGTGTTTTTGCATGACAGTCGCGGCGAAGAACAAGCCACCGACGGCGCCAAGTCGCTGGACAATGCCGTCTACTTTGCCCGCCTGGGACAACGCATCACCAGTCTGCTGTCCACCCACACCGCCACCGGAATACTGTACGACGTGGACACCCGCCTGCGTCCCAGCGGCGGTGCCGGCCTGCTGGTCAGCAGCATCGATGCCTACTACCAATACCAGCAAAAGGAAGCCTGGGTGTGGGAACACCAGGCGCTGGTGCGCGCCCGACCCATCGTCGGCAGCCCAGCCATCCTGCAGCGATTCAAGAAAATACGCCACGAAACCCTGTGCCTGGAACGCGACCCGACCAAACTGCGCGACGAAGTGGTCAACATGCGGCAGCGCATGCGCCAGGAACTGGACAAATCCAGCGCCGACAGCTTTGAACTCAAACAGGGCCTGGGCGGCATCGTCGACATCGAATTCATTATCCAGTTTATGGTGCTGCGCTTTGCCCACCAGCATCCGCAGCTCACCGACTGGCCGGACAATCTGCGTATCATAGAAACCGCCTGCCAGACTAAACTTCTGCCCGCAGATGATGCTAAAATGCTGCAGTCTGCCTACCTGGCGTTTCGCCACCGGGCACACCAGCTGGCGCTGCAGCGCGAACGAGGTTTTGTTCCGAACGACCAATTTCAGGACTACCGCGAGGGCGTATGCCGAATTTGGCAACGCCTGCTGAGCTAATTTCGTATCGAATTTCCGAGTTGTTGAGGAGTTAAAGCTATGTCGATGGACGACCGCGATGGCGTCATCTGGTTGGACGGTCAATTCGTGCCTTGGCGCGAAGCCAAAACCCATGTCCTGACTCACACCCTGCATTACGGCATGGGGGTTTTTGAAGGTCTGCGCGCCTATAAAACCAGCAAAGGTCCGGCGATTTTCCGCCTGAAGGAACACACCGACCGTCTGTTCCGTTCCGCCCACATCATGGGCATGAAAATGCCGTACGACAAAGAGACCCTCAACCAGGCTCACCTGGCCGTACTGCGTGAAAACAAGCTGGAAAGCGCCTACATCCGCCCCATGTGTTTTTACGGTTCCGAAGGCATGGGTCTGCGTGCCGACAACCTGAAAACCCACGTGATGATTGCCGCCTGGCCATGGGGTGCCTACCTGGGTGCCGAAGCGCTGGAAAAAGGCATTCGCATTCGCACTTCGTCGTACACCCGCCACCATGTCAACATTGCCATGTGTAAGGCGAAAGCCAACGGCAACTACATAAATTCCATGCTGGCGCTGCAGGAAGCCCTGCGCGACGGCTATGACGAAGCCCTGATGCTGGACGTCGACGGTTTTGTCGCCGAAGGCAGCGCAGAAAACTTCTTCATGATTCGCGATGGCGTGATCTACACCCCCGAGCTGACTTCCGCGCTGGACGGCATTACCCGCGCCACGGTCATTCAGTTGGCCCGCGAAGAAGGCTACGAAGTGCGTGAAAAACGCATTACCCGCGATGAAGTCTACGTGGCTGACGAAGCGTTCTTCACCGGTTCTGCCGCCGAAGTGACGCCCATCCGTGAGTACGACAATCGCGTCATTGGCTCCGGCTCACGCGGCCCAATCACCGAAAAACTGCAAACCCTGTATTTCGACCTGATTCATGGCCGCCTGGATCGCCACCCCGAGTGGCTGGCGCACGCCTAAAAAAGTAAGGGACAAAAACGATGAGCAACGCCACACCCAATGCAAAACGCAAGTACGAGATCAGCAAAAAAGACCTGCCGCTGCATTGCCCAACGCCGGACATGAGCACCTGGAATTCTCATCCCAAGGTGTTCCTGCCCATCGAAAAAACCGGTTCGGCGACCTGCCCCTACTGCGGCGCAGTCTATCAGCTGAAAAACAACTGATTCGCACCGGTCTGATGTCCGACAAAATCAACGCCATCCTGGTCATCGGCCCTGCCTGGGTCGGTGACATGGTGATGGCGCAATCGCTGTTACGCCAGCTGCGCGCCGACCATCCCGATGCCGCCATTGACGTGGTCGCGCCGGGCTGGACCAAACCCATCCTGGAACGCATGCCCGAAGTCCGCCAGGGACTGGAAATGCCGTTTGGTCATGGTCAGTTCAAACCACTGGCGCGGATCAAACTGGGCCGGCAGATGCAGGGCCAATACGACTGGGCGATCGTCATGCCCTACACCTGGAAGGCGGCGTTGCTGCCCTGGGGTGCCAAGATCAAAAAGCGCACCGGCTTTGTCGGCGAACAGCGTTGGGGGCTGCTCAACGACATCCGTAAACTCGACAAAACCGCCATGCCGATGATGGCGCAACGCTACGTGGCGCTGGGCTATCCCAAGGACGTTTTCCCCACTCGCGAACAACTGCCTCCCCCCAAATTGCACACCAGCGCACAAACCCAGGCCGATGCGCTGCAACATGCCGGCATCCGCAAAACCGAACGCCCGGTCATGGCCTTCTGCCCCGGTGCCGAGTACGGCCCGGCCAAGCGCTGGCCGACCAAGTATTTCGCCGAAGTCGGCAAACATTTCGTGGCCAAAGGCTGGGACATCTGGATTCTCGGCGGCCCCAAAGACGCACCACTGGGTGATGAAATTGTTCAAGGCATTGGCAACGAACATTGTCGCAACCTGTGCGGCAAAACCCGCCTGGCCGACGCCATCGACCTGCTGGCCGTGGCCGACATCGCCGTCTGCAACGACTCCGGCCTGATGCACATCGCTGCGGCCGTCGAAACCCCCATCGTCGCCGTGTTCGGTTCCTCCACCCCCAACTACACCCCGCCCCTCAGCCACAACGCCGAAATAGTGTCCCTCAACCTGAATTGCAGCCCCTGCTTCAAAAAACAATGCCCGTTTGGTCATTACGATTGCCTGATGAAGCTGGATAGCCAGCGCGTCATCACCCGCATCCAACAGCGGATTTCATCACAATAACAATCTAACTCTTTGATTTTTCTGGCGCCGACAAGAACCCTGGCTCTAATAATCAGTTATTGCTAAAGTTTTAATATAAGTGTACGCTAATATACATGAGCACAGTTGTATATGCACGCCAGCCAAAACGGGTGACCTTATGACCAATCAAACCACCAGCTGCCTGAACATCCAGATGTTGCGCGCCAGCCACTGGGTACTAAAAACCTACGAAGACGCCTATCGCCCCCACGGCATACGCGCCACGCAGGTGCCGGTACTACAGCTGATCGCCAAACATGGCCCAGTCAGCGTCAAGCAAATTGCCGAGCAAAGCATCACCGAACGCAGCGTACTGTCGCGCAAGCTGTCGGTCATGGAAAGCAATGGCTGGGTGGCCAAGATCAACGTCAAGGGAACCCAGGAGCGCCTGTACCAGGTCACTGACCTTGGCCAACAGAAGCTGGCTGCGATTGAGCATGTACGCTGTCAAACGCAACAGCGATTACTCGACACCCTGACAGCGCAAGAACAAACCTTGCTGCTGGGGTTATGCGAAAAACTTACTCTTGCCAATTCCTAAGGAGGCATCCCATGAGTCACATTATCTCCGCACAACAAGCCATGAAACTGGTTAACGAAGCCGGCGCGCAATTGGTGGATGTCCGCAATCCTGCCGAATACGCCAGCGGCGCGGCACCCGGCGCGATCAACATTCCGGTCAGCCATATTCCGCATCTGGCCACCACCCACCTGGACGAGAGCAAGCCAGTGGTGGTCTACTGTCTGAGCGGTGGTCGCAGCGAACAGGCGCGCATGATTCTGCAAGCCATGGGTTTTCGCGATGTTTACAATGCCGGCGGCGTGAAAAATTTCATGTCAGCCTAACAGCGAGGAGAATTCGTCATGCAAGTTCGTCAACTGTTTGATCACGATACCTGGACCTACACCTATCTGTTGTGGGACGAAACCACCAAAGAGGCGGCCATCATCGACTCGGTGAAAGAAAAATTCGCACGTGACAGCAAATACATTCGCGAACTGGGACTGACGCTGAAATACGCGCTGGAAACCCACGTGCATGCCGATCACGTCACCGCTACCGGCCTGCTGCGCAATGAGTTTGGTTGCCAAACTGCGGTGCACGCCGATGGCGGTGCTAAATGCGCAGACATTCAAATTGAAGAAGGCATGGTGTTTTCATTGGGCGGGCAGCAAATCCACACGCTGCACACTCCCGGCCACACCAGCGGCGATGTCAGCTATGTGATTCCCGGCGCAGTGTTTACTGGCGATGCGTTGCTGATCAAAGCCTGTGGTCGAACCGACTTCCAGCAGGGCAATTCCTCTGCGTTGTACGACTCCATCGCTTATAAATTGTTTACGCTGCCAGACGAGACCATCGTCTATCCAGGTCACGATTACGAAGGCTTCACTTCTAGCACCATAGGCGAAGAAAAAGCCTCCAATCCACGCCTGGCCGGCAAAACCAAACAGGAATTCATGCACATCATGGATACCATGAACTTGCCCAAACCCAAACGCATCGACATTGCCGTGCCCGGCAATTTGCAATGCGGTTTGGACAATAATGCCGCCTAATAAAAATGCCCTCAATCGAGGGCGTTTTTTATTTTAACAACTCGCGATACAGATTCAGGTAATCACCACTAAGTGGATCAGGTCGGTACGATTGCACCAAGGCATTACCTGCCTTCGCCAATCGTTGCCGCAACGAGTGATCATCGTGCAGTTGCACAATCCGCTGATACAACGCGTCGCTGTCCTGCGGCGGCACCAACAAACCGGTTTTGTTGTCATGCACAATATCGGGAATACCGTCGACGTTACTGGCTATTATCGGCCTTGAAAAGCTCATCACATCCAGCAATGTTGACCCCAGCCCTTCCTCCAGCGAGGGAAACACAAACAGATCAAACAGCGAGATATAATCACCCACATTGTCGACAAAACCCACAAAGGTGATATTACCTACATCCTTGGCCATTGACCGCAAGGCTTCGCCATCCCTGCCTTCACCGAGCAACACAAAATGAATTTGTGGGTGCGTCTTTTCCAAACGCCTTGCTGCTTCAATCAAATATTCCTGACCTTTATGCTGCAGAACCAACGCGCCAATATGACCAACAACAAACTTGTCTCGATATTGCGCACGCAGTTTTTCCACTTCCAGTGAATTCACCGGCAGCTCTGCCTGCATGGAAGGAATCACCTCCATGGGCAGTGTCGCATCATAGTCCAGCATGTAATCACGAATCGCCGTAGAAATCGCCACAACCCGTGCTGCTCGACGATACACCTGGCGGGTAAAATAATTGTCTTTGGGGCGATTCGACACGCGCCGGGTAATGATGTACGGAATGCCGTACCGCAGGTTCGCCATTAACGCAAAATGCGCCGCCTTGCCTTCATGCGCATGCAGCAACTGACAATCACGCGCTGCACTGGCACTGAACATAAATGGTCGACCCACTCGGGTTATTTGCAGACTTTTGGTAGATGCCAAACGCGTCGCCAAGGTCGATTCTTTGCGGATAAACAGCGATTGCTGCAATTCGTTGCGCCTGTCCAGCGCCTCAATCAGCAACTGGGTCTGCCGCTCGCCACCACGAAAACCGCGCGCCAGATTTATATGACCTATTCTCATTGTTTTTTCGCCGCGTAGATTTTGATGTTCTTATAAAAAACGCCGTTGGCGTTGGATACCGCAATCACCAATCCGCGCCAGCCATCCATAAACCCGCGCCGTAACACATAGGTGCGAAAAAACGCCCACTTGGCTTTAAGCAAAATCACCGGCAGTGGATAGGATTTTTTTGCGTTCTCTTTACGAATTTCAGAATAGCGGTTGATCTTGTTGAGAAACTGCGCCACATCCGTCACTGCATAATGCAGCATTGCGTTTTTCAATTTGATTTGTCGCGTTTCCGCGTGCGTAGCCACGTGCTCATGCACCATCGCATCCGTGAATCGATGCACCTGCCGATGAAACAAGCGCAGCAACCAATCGCCACCCCAACCGCTGTGATGCACGGGTTTGTCCATAAACAGATTGGTACGATTCACAAAAAAAGCCTGACGGGCTTCATCCAGCGCCAAGCCAGCCAGTTCCTCCAGCAACGCCGCCGGCAACACCTCATCGGCATCAATGGAAAACACCCAGTCATGCCGCGCCAGTGAAACCGCGTGGTTTTTGCTCGGCCCAAACCCCAAAAACTCGCCCTGATGCAGACTGACATTGGGATAGCCCCGCACAATCTCCAGGGTACCATCACTGGAACCATTGTCGTAAATCACCACCTCGTCAAAACGCTCCAAACTGTTAAGCGTGCGTGCGATGGTATCCGCCGCGTTTTTGGTGATAATCACTGCGGAGAGCTGGGACAGAGCATTGTCTACCGTACTCATACTGACTGACTCTCTGCAGAGAGATCCAACAGGCCATGCTGGCAGCGCACGCATCCTTCCTGTTGCTTACGCTGCATCAATGGATAGTTGGCATCCGATGTCTTAGTTTTTCGATGCTCAAGATGATAAAGAATGGCCATGTTCCGCGAAGAAACCAGCTTCACGCCGTTTTTCACCAACCGCCACCGAATATCGTTGTCCTCACCGGCACCAGGCCCAACATAATCTTCATCAAAACCATTGATCGCCTCAAGCGCCGTGCGATGCACGCCAAAATTGCAACCGAGAACATCTCGCATTGGCCGACGTGACAGTGCCGAAAAAATCCCTCGCTCAGAAAAATAGAGTCCTTCCTCCAATGCCTTCGCCTTGTCCCATAGCAATGGGAAAACACGCACAAGATAAGAAGATGAAATCACCTTCGTCGTAATTTTTTCCTGACGCAAACACTGGCTGTAACCTGCGCCCAACATCACCCTGCGCCCAGAAGCAATTTCACCGACACGGGCAATTTTTCGGTAAGACTCAACAAAACGGGGATGCGGCACACAATCGCCATCGATAAAAATCAGATAATCCCCGCTCGCTTTCCTAATGGCGTTGTTTAGTGCCTTGTTCTTGCGCCAACCAATATCCGGCTGAAAGGAATGAATCAATCGAGCACGACTCAAGGTAGCCACAAATTGCGCCATCTCCACTGATTCGCCGTCTTCACTGATGATCAGTTCAAAATCGGTATCAGTTTGCGCCTCCAGCGCTCTTACAATCGCCGCTAATCCCTCAACATCCCGATAAACCGATACTATCACTGATATCTGCATGCCCACGCTGCCCCATTCCCCTATACTGCGTTATTCGCCAAATGAACGTATAATTCTACCCCAACGCGGTAACTCACAACACACCAACGCCCTATGAATAAGATGATGCTCTCCCTGCCCGACTACAGCCAGGCCCATGTATTGGTGGTCGGCGATCTGATGCTTGACCGTTACTGGCATGGCTCCACCTCGCGGATTTCGCCGGAAGCCCCGGTGCCGGTGGTCCATGTGGGCAACAACGAAGAACGTCCCGGCGGTGCTGCCAACGTGGCGCTCAACATTGCTACCCTGGGTGCCAGGGTTACTCTGCTGGGCGTGGTCGGTGAAGACGAAGCGGGCCGCGCCCTGCAAGCCAAGCTGGAACAAGCCAAGGTCCGCTGCGTGTTTGTCCGTTTCCCCGGCATCGACACCATCACCAAGCTACGCATCATCAGCCGTCATCAACAGCTGATCCGCCTCGACTTTGAACAGTCACTGGGCCAATTTGACCAAAGCCCACTGCTGGACACCTACCGCCGCCAACTGGCCAATGTCTCTGCGGTGATTTTGTCCGACTACGGCAAGGGCACACTCAAAGAGGTTGCCACCCTGATCCGTTTGGCGCGCGAGCAGCACATCCCGGTACTGGTCGACCCCAAGGGCACCGATTTTTCCAAGTACGCCGGTGCCAGCGTCATTACGCCGAATTTTGGCGAGTTCACCACCGTGGTGGGCGACTGTGCCGATGAAGACCAGATTGTAGCCAAGGGCAAAAAACTGCTGGCAGAATTGAAACTGGAAAAACTGCTGGTCACCCGTGGCGAGCACGGCATGTCGCTGCTTGATGCCGAACTGCCCGCCCTGCACCTGCCCACCCAAGCGCGCGAAGTATTTGACGTCACCGGTGCCGGCGACACGGTCATTTCCGTGCTCGGCGCCTCACTGGCCTGCGACACCCCGTGGGACGAGTCAACCGCCCTGGCCAATCTGGCCGCCGGCATCGTAGTCGGCAAGCTGGGTACCGCCGCCATCACCGAATCTGAACTGCGTCTGGCACTGAAAAGTGAGCAGGAACACGACATGGGCGTAGTCAGCGAAAATGACGTCATCGCCGCCGTGGCCGATGCCCGCGCCCGTGGCGAACGCATCGTCATGACCAACGGCTGTTTTGACATTTTGCACGCCGGTCACGTCAGCTATCTGGAAGCCGCACGCCGCCTGGGCGATCGCCTGATCGTTGCGGTAAACGACGATGATTCCGTACGCCGCCTCAAAGGTGCCGAGCGACCAATCAATCAAGTCGAAGATCGCATGGCGGTCCTCGCCGGTCTGGCCAGCGTCGACTGGGTGGTGCCATTCGGTGAAGACACGCCAGAGCGTTTAATCTGCAGCATTTTGCCGGACATTCTGGTGAAAGGCGGCGACTACAAAGCCGAAGACGTCGCCGGTTACGATTGCGTCACTGCCAATGGCGGTGAAGTAAAAATTCTGCACTTCGTCGATGGCCGATCTACCAGTGGCATCATCAAAAAAATAAAAAGCCTGTAACGCTACAGGCTTTAGTTTTCTTTGTGAGCGCATTGCGCTAAGTCAATCATCGCATCTGGCACATAGCACGCAATTATTTCAACCAGTCTTACTGGAAGAGAATAAACCGTAGGGTGGGTGCACACCAGCGCGAAAAATATTTTCATGACACAAATCGAATTTATCACACCAAATCAAAGTTTCACATTCCATTAAATGTTCGTTTTTGTTGCGATTAACCTTGACTGCGCAACATAAAGACTAGATTTCGTATGATTCTTGGAAATTTTTCGGATTCACGACAATAACTTTATCCCAACCCTGCCCAGACAATATGGGTACTGTTCATAATTCTGTGTCATTTCTTTAAACTACACCAAAAAGAGATGAAACATGACCCACAAAATTCAATTCGACATGGACGCAGCCATCCAGGCCTTGCGTGAAGGAAAAGA
>Ga0224510_10000469_pt1 | contig 30930 bp, 30 predicted proteins | sample SF_May12_sed_USG_FD_170161 | JGI IMG/M metagenome (GOLD analysis project Ga0224510, IMG submission 170161) | Sediment microbial communities from San Francisco Bay, California, United States - SF_May12_sed_USGS_4_1 | ecosystem: Environmental > Aquatic > Marine > Sediment | place: USA: California... | reverse complement strand
ACGTGGTCTGCGCCCGATACCTGGACTCGTCGCTGGCGTACCAGGGCGCCGCCTACGGGATCGACGCCGCCGAGATCCGCGGCCTGCAGCGCTTCGCCACGTACGACACCCTGCCGGATCTCACCATCCTGATCGACGTGCCCGTCGAGGTCGGATTGGGACGCAAGCGGCGCGGCGCCTGGAACCGATTCGAGGACACCGAGGGGGTACGTTTCTTCGAGACGGTCCGCGGCGCCTACCTGGACCTGGCCGCCGCCGAGCCGGGGCGCTACCGGGTGGTTGACGGCTCGGGCAGCGTCGAGGCGACCGACGCGGCCGTTCGTGGTGTGGTCGAGCCGCTGGTCTTCGGGCGCCCGCCTGCGGCATAATCGCCTCCGACGGATCCGCGCCCACCACCCGACCGTCCATGCAGACGTGAGGAGCCCCGCACCATGAAGCTCGTGACCGCCATCGTGCATAGCGAGGACGCCGGCACGCTCGTCGACGCCCTGCTGGAGAAGGAGTTCCGGGCGACGCGCCTGCAGTCGTCGGGCGGCTTCCTCAAGCAGGGGAACGCCACCATCCTGGTGGGCGTCGAGGACGACCAGGTCGACGCCGTCCTGGCGATCGTCAGCGCCAACTGCCACTCCCGTCGCCAGTTCGTCAACCCGATGCCGCCGATCATGGAGCCGGGCGAGTTCTACATGCCCTACCCGGTCGAGGTCGAGGTCGGCGGAGCCACCGTCTTCGTCCTCCCGGTCGAGCGCTTCGAGCGCCTGTAGCCCCTCCGGCGAGCGATACCATGGCGGCGCCGGACTGGCTCGCCGCCGTGGAGCCGGACGCTCCTGATGTGGTCGCCGTCTGGCGCCTGATCGAGACAGACTTCCGTTCAACGCGCCGCCAGCTGCGCCAGCGGGCCGGCCCCGGGTCCGCCGAGCGGGTGCTGGCCCAACAGGAGGCTGTCGCCGACGCACTCGCCGCCGCCCTGGACGGGATCTCGGACGAGATGCTTCGCGCACCCGGCGGGGAGGAGGACTGGAACGTTGCCCAGACCTTCGCCCACACCACCGGGGCCCGCCGCTGGCTCGCACGCGCAGGCGCCTGGGCGGCACGTGGCGTGTGGCCGAGCGACTCGCCGGTCGTCGTGCCAGGCGTGCCCGGCGCCCCTCACGCCGATCGGGAGACGCTGCTGACACTGCTGGCCAAGAGCCGGCGCTCGATGGCCGAGTCGGCGTCCGCCATCGCCGGCCACGAGTCCGATCCCTGTCCACTCAAGCACCCGCTCATCGGGAAGCTCCGCTGCGGCGAATGGCTCCTCTGGGCTGGCGTGCACGACCTGATGCACGTGGAGCAGCTCCACCGACTGCGCACCGGAGGCGCGGATGCCGCCCGCTGAGCGGCCGGCACCGCTGATGTTGGTCGTCGATCCGGGCGACCGCAGCGATCTGCCCTTCGGGTCGTACGCAGCGGTCGCCCACACCGGACAGCGGCTGCTGGCGGCGGAGCTGTCGCGACGCTTCGGTGCGCTTGGCTGCGCGGTGGCCCCGCTGGTACCGGCCGACCCGCCAGCCGGTGAGCGGTTCCATTGGGGACGCTGGTTCAGCGCCGGTGCCCGTGCGGCGCTGGCGGCCGCTGAGCGGGCGCGGCGCCCGGTGGACGCCCTTGGCTATGCCGGCGCCGGGTCGCTTGCGCTGGCCGACGACGCGACGCTCGACGCACTCATCTCCCCGGTCCGCGGCGAGGTGGTCGGCAACAACCGCTACTCCGCCGACGCTTTCGTCGTTGCCGGCGACCTCGACGCGGCCATCGTCGCGCTGGAGCAGTGCCCGAGCGACAACCTGGCGGTTCGCTGCCTCAAGGCTGCCCGGTTCACCGAACGCGACCTCTCGGCGAGCCCCTGGTCGCGCTTTGACGTGGACACGCCGCTCGACCTTGCCCTCCTGCGCCTCGCGACCCGCCTCCCCTCGTCTCGGCGTCCCGAGGGGGTGGTGGCCGCGTTCATCGAGATGGCGAGGCTGCCCGGTGGCCGCAGCCTGGAGGTCCCCCATCTCGCCGAGGTCGGCGAGGTGCTCCGTGACCGCGAGGCGCAGGTGGTCGTCGCCGGCAGGATCCCGTCGAGCGCCTGGGCGTACCTCGAGACGGAGAGCGCCTGCCGCGTCCGGTGTTTCATCGAGGAGCGCGGGATGCGCGCAGCGCCGGACCATGCCCCCCGGTCCATGCTCGCCGACTGGGTAGCGCGCCTTGGTCCAGCCGATCTCGTCGGCGAGCTCACGGCGCTCGGCGACGCAGTCATCCTGGACAGCCGCGTCCTGATGGCCGCGCTGGCCGGCTCGTCGGACGCGGCCACCTGGCCGCCGAAAGAGGAGCGCTTCGCATCGGACTTCGGCGACGCCAGCCCGATCGACACGCCGTGGCTTGCGGAATTGACCGCGGCTGCGGCGGCCTCATCCGTGCCGGTCCTGCTGGGTGGACACGCCATGGTCAGCGACGGGCTGCGCATCCTGGTCGACGTGTCATGGCTGGGCCGGTAGGAGAGCCGCCTCGCAGTCGTCCGCCGCCTCCCCGGAACGGCTGCTAGACTGTTTTCCAAGGCGGCTCACGCGTCTGCGTGGACAGCCTGAGACGAGCATCAACCGCGTGGGACGCATCGGTCCTGCGCCCCGAGCACCCACGGAGCTGGCATGGATCAGACCGGACTGCTCTACGTCATCGGGTTCGGCATCGCGACATCGGTCTTCGTCTTCGCCACGATCCTCTTCTCGTGGCTGATCACCCATCGCCGACGTCGTCCGCAAAAAGGCCTGCCCTACGAGTGCGGAATCGACACGATCGGCGACACCTGGTCGCGGTTCGGACTCGCCTTCTACCTGTATGCGCTGCTCTTCGTCGCCTTCGACGTCGAGATCGTGTTCGTCTATCTGTGGGCGATCACCGTGCGAGTCATCGCGGTGCAGGGGATCGTGCTGATCGGCCTCTTCCTGGTGATCCTCCTCTTCGGGGAGCTGTACGCCTGGCGCAAGGGTGACCTGACGTGGCGTTAGACACCAAGGGTCCGCCCCCCGACACGAGCCCCATCGTCATCCCCGACTTGGCCGGGGACGACGACTTCCGCGAATTCGGGATGGCCGAGCACCCGCGCGGCGGCTTCCACGGCCTGCTCGAGGTGATCCCCACGCGCGCCGACCTCGTGCTCGACCTGATCCGCGCCAACTCGCTCTGGCCGCTCCTGTCGGGACTCTCGTGCTGCGCCATCGAGATGATGAGCTCCGCCACCAGCAAGAACGACATCGATCGCTTCGGGATGTTCCCGTTCCGCGCGTCCCCGCGCCAGGCGGACGTGCTGATCGTGGCCGGCACGCTGACCACCAAGATGGCCGGTCCGCTGGTGCGCCTCTGGGAGCAGATGCCCGAGCCCAAGTGGTGCGTGGCGATGGGCACCTGCACCACCTCCGGCGGCCGCTTCAAGCGCAGCTACAGCGTGGTGCAGGGCGTCGATCGGCTGATGCCGGTCGACGTCTACGTTCCCGGCTGCCCGCCCCGTCCGGAAGGGCTGATCTACGGGATGCTCCGGCTCCGCGAGCTCGTGCTGCAGCGGCGCGGCGAATGGCCGACCTACGTCGACCGCGGCCCGCAGCGAAGCAACTGGGAAGGAGACGTGACCTGAGCGCGCCGGCCGGCGCGCTGGTGCGCCTGCTCCTCGACCGTTTCGCCGACCTCGCCCCGACCGTCTGGACCGATGAGGACACGGTCGAGGTGCGCATCGACGGCGAGCGCAACGTCGAGGTGCTCGCGCGCCTTCGCGATGATCCGGAACTCAACTTCTTCATGCTCGCCGATGCCGCCGCGGTGGACTACGGCCCGACCGAGCACTTCGAGGTGGTCTATCACCTGTACTCCGATCTGCATCCCGCCTGGCTGCGCGTGCGGGCGCGGGTCGATCGCGCTGACCCGCACCTCCCCACCATCACCGGTCTGTGGGAGGGTGCGAGCTTCCACGAGCGCGAGATGTACGACATGATGGGCATCGTCTTCGACGGCAGTCGCGATCTGCGCCGGATCTACATGTCGCCCGATTACCGCAGCTTCCCGCAGCGCAAAGACTTCCTCCTCCCGGACGACGCGGCCGATTCACCCGCCGCCGGGGTCGATCCGCTGGAGCGCCCCGAGACATGGGATCTGTCCAGGTTCGTGGAGGCCGCGACCTCGTCGGAGGCAGAGTCGTGACCTCCGAGGTGCGTATCCCCGATCCGCTGCATCCCGAGCGCACCGAGGAGGCGCGGCTGCGAGCCGCCGCGGGCCTGGCACCGGCACCCTCGACTGGTGGCGAGTACGCCGGATTCGAGTCGGTCGGCCTGCCGGATCGGCCGCCGCAGACCGAGCGCGAGCGCGAGGTCTACACGCTGGACGAGGGCGAGATGCTCGTCAACATTGGACCCCAGCACCCCTCCACCCACGGTGTCATGCGCCTGGTGGCAAAGGTCCGCGGCGAGGTGGTGGTCGACATCGATCCGGTGCTCGGCTACCTGCACCGCGGCATCGAGAAGCTGTGCGAGAACGCCACGTACACCACGGTGATGACCTACGTCGACCCGATGGACTACCTGTCGTCGATGCACAACGAGCACGCGCCTGCGATCGCGTTCGAGAAGCTGTACGGCGTCAAGGCGCCGCGCCGCGCCGAGTACATCCGGGCGCTCGTGGTCGAGCTGAACCGGGTCTTCAGCCACGGACTGATGATGGGCTTCCAGGCGCTCGATATGGGCGGGCTGACCCCAATCCTGTACGCCTTCATCAATCGCGACGAAGTGGTCGATCTCCTGGCGTCGATCAGCGGCCAGCGCATGCTGTTCAACTTCTTCCGTGTCGGCGGCGTCAACTTCGACGCCAACGACGAGTTCTTCTCGCGGCTTGGTACCTGGCGTGCCGGCGTGCTCAAGACGATCGAGATGAACGAGCGGATCCTGACCGACAACGAGATCTTCCGCGGTCGCACGATCGGGATGGGCGTCCTGTCGGGCAGCGAGGCGATGGCGCTGGGGGTGACCGGTCCGAGCCTGCGTGCCTCGGGCGTGCCGTTCGACGTCCGCAAGGCACATCCCTACTCGATCTACTCCGAACTCGAGTTCGAGGTCATCACCCACACCGGTGGCGACGTCTACGCCCGCTATCTGCAGCGCGTCGCCGAGATCAAGCAGAGCATCCACCTGATCGACCAGATCGTGGACAAGATGCCCCACGGACCGGTCCAGGCCCAGGTGCCCGGCATCATCCGTCCCAAGCCGGGCCGCGCCTACGCCGCGGTCGAGTCGCCGCGCGGCCTGTACAGCGTGTATGCCATCAGCGACGGCGGGCCGAACCCGTATCGGTTCCGGATGCGCGATCCCAGCTTCGTCAGCCTGCAGGCGATGCCCAAGCTGATGCCGGGCAGGCTGATCGCCGACACGATGGCGGTGATGGCCAGCTTCGACCCTGTCATGGGTGGGGTGGACAAGTAGATGGACCTCGACCTGCTGCTGGGTGTCGGCCGCTTCCTGCTGGCCACGACCCTGTTGCTGCTGCTCACCGTCCCGACCGCCTTCGTGGTGATCCAGATGGAACTCAAGGTGATCGCCCAGATGCAGTTGCGCTATGGGCCGAACCGAATCGGCCCGTGGGGCATGTTCCAGAGCACGATCCACGGCTTCAAGTTCCTCGCCAAGGAAGACCACATGCCCGACCAGGCAGATCGGACGACGTTCACCCTGGCCCCATGGATGGTCTACATGGCGGCGGCCATGAGCATGCTGGTGATCCCGTGGGCGCCCGGAGCCATCGCTGCCGATTTCAACATCGGGATCGTCTACTTCTTCGCGATCATCGGCCTGTCGGTGGTGGGGATGCTGATCGCCGGCTGGGCCAGCTACAACAAGTACTCGCTGCTCGGGGGCCTGCGCAGCGCCGCGCAGATGGTGAGTTACGAGATCCCGCTGACCCTCTCGGTCGTGGGCGTGGTCGTCCTGGGCGGGACGCTCAACTTCCGCGAAGTGATCGAATGGCAGCTCGACCACGGCTGGATGCTCCTGTGGCAACCGGTCGGCTGGGGGATCTTCTACATCGCGTCGCTGGCCGAGATCAACCGCACGCCGTTCGACATGGTCGAGGCCGACAGCGAGCTGGTCGCCGGACCGTTCACCGAGTACTCCGGGATGCGCTTCGGGTTCTTCTTCTTCGCCGAGTACGTCGCGCTCTTCATCATGAGCGGGATCATGGTCGCCCTCTTCTTCGGCGGCTGGCTGGCCCCCTGGCCATTCCCGGCCCAGTTGGAGGGATTCGGCGGCACGCTCTACGGCATCTTCTGGTTCTTCCTCAAGAGCTACCTCTTCGTGTTCGTGGCGGTCTGGCTGCGCGCAACGCTGCCCCGCGTTCGCGTCGACCAGTTGATGGGGATGGCCTGGAAGGTGCTGTTGCCGCTGGCCATGCTCAACCTGATCGTGACGGCCGGCGTGGTCGTCTGGCTGAAGCTCTAGGGAGGGCGGCAGACCGATGCGAATTCCGGGAGCCGGCATCCTCAAGGGGATGCGCGTGACCATGCGCAACTACTGGGCGCCCAAGGTCACCAGCCAGTACCCCGAGCAGCGCCCGACCATGCCCGACCGATGGCGTGGCCGCCTCGACCTGATCTACGACCCGTTCGGCGAGCACAAGTGCGAGGTCTGCTTCCAGTGCGCCCAGGTCTGCCCGGTCGAGGCGATCGACATGAGCGGCTTCGACTCGCGGGGGAACCGGATTCGCTACGGCATGCCGGAGATCTACGACGAGCGCAGGGACCCCAACGCCTACCGGCGCGCCGGCCTCACCGCGGCACCGATGCGCAACGCGGCACGCTGGGACGAGGAGATCGACAACGGCTGGCTGCGCGGCGTGATCGACGGCTTCAGCGGACGCCCCGAATCCCTCGTCGCTATCTTCTCCGCCATCCAGGAGCATTACGGCTACCTCCCCGAGCGCGCCCTGCGCCAGGTGAGCGACACGATGTCGATCCACTGGGCGCAGATCTTCGGCGCCGCCGGGCTCGGCGGCTTCCGGCTGCTCCCCGGTGAGGGACACGTGATCACCATCTGCACCTGCACGGCCTGTCGCTTTGCCGGCGGCGAATCGCTGCTGGCAGCACTCTCCGAGGAGCTGGGGATCGTCCCCGGCGAGTCGACCGCCGACGGTGCCTTCAGCCTGGAGACGAGCGACTCGGTCGCCGCGGGGGCGCTCGCACCGGCCCTGCGCATCGACACGCTGGTCTACGGCCCGCTCACCACGGAGCAGGCGCGCCACCTCGTCGGCGAGCGACGTCGCGCGGCCGCCGCAACGGGGCGCCCGGCGTGACCGAGCAGGCACTCTCGGCGCAGATCCGCATCCTCCCCGGCGGCGAGCATCGGCTGCTCACCGGGATCGCCGACGGGTCGCGCGTGACCCTGGCGGGCGCGCGGACCCATCACGCCTACGAGGGGCTCACCCGCGCGATCGAGACGCTGGGACCCGAGATGACCCTCGCCCAGGTCGAGGCGTCGGGGCTTCGCGGGCGGGGTGGCGGCGGCTACCCCACCGCGGCGAAGTGGCGAGCCGCGCGCGACGCGACCGCCGGTCGAAAGGTCGTGGTCGCCAACCTGATCGGCGCTGACCCGACGGCACTCGGAGATCGCGCGCTGGCCGAGGGCAACCCGCACCTGATCCTCGAGGGGCTGATGATCGCGGCGTTTGCCACCGGTGCCTCCGAGGCGATCATCGCCGTGCGCACCGACTGGCCGGTCGCCATCGAGCGGCTGCGCGCCGCCGTGGCTGAGGCCGATGCCGCACGGCTGGCCGGCTACCTCGTGCTGGGCACCGACTTCTCCTGCACGGTGAGCGTCTGGCAGGGCGCGGCCGCCCTCGTCGCCGGCGAGGAGACGGCGCTCCTGGCAGCGCTGGCCGGCGATCGAGGCATGCCGGTCATCCGGCCGCCCTACCCGACCGAGCGCGGGCTCGGTGGCGACCCGACCACCGTCCAGAACGCCGAGACCCTGGCGCACGCCGCCTGGATCCTGCGGCATGGCACGCAGGAGTTCCGCTCCGTCGGGTCCGCGGACAGCCCCGGCACGAAGCTGGTCAGCATCTACGGCCGCGTCGCCAACCCCGGACTGGCCGAAGTGGCCCTCGGTTCGCCGCTCTCCACGTTGGTGAAGATCGCCGGAGGCGGCTCCGGGACGACCAAGGCGGTCTTCGTTGGCGGGCCCGGGGGCGGCGCACTCGGCGCCGACGAACTGGACACGCCCTATGACTTCGAACCACTCCGAAGGGCGGGAGCGGGAATCGGTCTTGGCCAGGTGCTCGTCACCGACAGCGACACCTGCATGGTCGACACCGCCCGTTTCTTCCTCGACTACTCGGCCCGCGAGGCGTGCGGCAAGGCGGTGCCGTGCCGCATCGGCACCAGGCGCCTGGTCGAGACGCTCGACCGGATCCTCGCGGCCACGCCACGACCGAACGACCTGCTCCTGCTGCGCGAGCTCTCGCGCAAGATGACCGACACGGCGCTCTGCCACCTCGAATCGCGTGCGCCCGGACCGATGCTCACCACGATCGAGCGGTTCGAGGGCGAGTACCGCGCGCACGCCGAACGCGGCGAGTGCCCGGCCGGCTCGTGCCGCGCCCTTGACGTTGCGCCGTTGCTGGCGCCGCTCTCCGGCGTCGAGCCGGCGGCCTCGTAGGTAGGATGCACCGGCCATGAGCTTCGTCACCAACGGCAAGGGAAACGGGAAGGGCGTGCCCCTCCGCGCGGAGGACTACGCGCCCCTCTGGCCGATGGTGCCAGGCTCCGCAAAGGTGAGCGTCACCATCAACGGCGAGCAGGTCGAGGCCGAAGAAGGGCAGACCATCCTGCAGGCCTGCCGCGTGCTCGGGATCGACGTTCCGACACTCTGCTACGAGCCGAAGCTGGCCGCCTTCGGCGCCTGCCGGATCTGCGTCGTCGAGGTCGAGGGGCAGGAGACGACACCCATTTCGTGCGGCACCTTCGTCGAGCCGGGGATGGTCATCACCACCCACTCGGAGCGCCTGGTCGAGAACCGCCGCATGGTGCTGGAGCTGATCTTCTCCGACCACGACGCCTACTGTCTGCCGCCCTGCCAGTTCAAATGTCCCACCCGGGTCGACATCCCCGGCTATCTCAAGCAGAACACGCTCGGCAACTGGGAGGAGGCGACACGCATCCTCAAGCGCTCGCTGCCATTCCCGGCCATCCTGGGCCGCGTCTGCCCCGCTCCGTGCGAGACGCACTGCCGTCGCGAGGAGGTGGACACCGCCATCGCCATCCGCGACTCGCACCGCTACTGCGCCGACCGGGTTCTCGAAGTGGACGCCCCGGCGCCGACCCCGTGGCCCAAGGAGACCGACTCCGGCCGCCGCGTGGCGGTCATCGGCGCCGGTCCGGCCGGGATGTCGGCCGCCTACTACCTCCAGCTCCGCGGCCATCACTGCGACGTGTTTGAGGCCGAGCCTGAGCAGGGCGGCATGCTGCGCTACGGGATCCCGGAATACCGCCTGCCGAAGGGCTGGATGGATCGCGAGCTGAATCACGTCTGGGAGCTCGGCGCCACCTTCCGGCCGAACATGCGCCTCGGCAGGGACTTCCACGTCGCCGACCTGCTCGAGCAGGGGTACGACGCGGTCTATGTCGGCATCGGCTGCTACCGCTCCAACGAGATGGGGATCCCCGGCGAGGACGCCGACGGCGTGGTCAACGCGCTGGAGAACCTCTACAACAGCACCCGCGGCGTGCCGGTGCCCGCGCTCGAGGGTGCGCGGGTGGTGGTCATCGGCGGCGGATTCACCGCCATCGACTGCACGCGCACCAGCCTTCGCCAGCGCGCCGCCGAGGTGACCCTGGTGTACCGGCGCGACCTCAAGGACATGCCGGCGCAGGACGAGGTCCATGAGGCGATCGAGGAGGGCGCGCGGGTCATCTTCCAGGCCGCTCCCGTCCGCGTGGTGACCGACAAGGCCAACAAGGTGACCGGTGTCGAGTTCCAGCGGATGCGCCTGGGCGCGCCCGATGAGAAGGGTCGCCGCCGGCCGGAGCCGATGCCCGGCACCGAATTCATCGTCGCCTGCGACACCGTGCTGGGCGCCATCGGCCAGGGCCCGGAACTCTCTTGGGTCGACACCGAGCCCGAGGAGATCCGCTCGCAGCTGGAGGTGAGCCGCCGCGGCACCCTGGTTGCCGAGGACGACATCTTCCGCACCGGTGTCCCGCGCGTCTTCGCCTCCGGGGACGTGCGCAACGGCGCTCAGACCGTGGTCGAGGCGATCGGCGAGGGCCGCCGCGCCAGCTACGCGATCGACTACTGGCTGCGCGGTCACGACCTCGATGACCCGCAGGTGCGCCGCATCGTGTCCGAGCCGCAGCCTTCGTTCCTGACGATCGTGCCGTTCACCGACGACGTGAAGGAGCCGCGCGCGGTGATGGGCAAGCTCGGTGCGGCGGATCGCAAGGGTGGCTTCGGCGAGTACGAGCACGGCTACACCGGCGACCAGGCGATGGCCGAGGCGGGCCGCTGCCTGCAGTGCACCTGCGAGGCGATCGGTCACTGCGACCTGCGCGAGGCGGCGATCGAGTACGAGACGACGCTCAACATGGCGATCGACGAGCGCTCGATCCAGGACAACCCCTATGTCGGCGTCAACCACGGCTACGGGCGCGACGAGACCCACTCCTTCATCCTGCGCGACTACTCCCGCTGCATCGACTGCGGGCGCTGCGCGCAGGTCTGCAAGGAGGTCGTGGGCGCCGGCTGCTACGACTTCATCGGCAAGGGCTTCGATTCGCTCGTCACCACCGCCGACTTCGTTTCCCTCAACGAGACGCCGTGCGTGTCGTGCGGCCGCTGTGCGGAGACCTGCCCGGTCGGCGCCCTCATGCCGCGACCTCGGACGCTGGAGACCTACCAGCTCGACATGAGCCGATGCATCTTCTGTGGCATCTGCGCCGATGCCTGCCCGTACGACGCCCTGCGCTGCGGACCCGAGTTCGAATTCAGCGAATACCAGCGCGATCTGCCGATGCTCGACATCCTCGAGATGTCCGACCGGGAGCGTCCGACCAGGTAGACCGATACGGGAGGAGCTGAAGGGGTGGCCACCCACCTCCTCGGCTGGCTATCGCGACAGCCTTCGGAGCCGGCCGCCCACCCCTTCGTCTTCGGTCCGGTGGCGAGCTAGCAGGCTGCCCGCTGGCTGTTTGGACGCCTACGGGAATGCCAACCAGACGGTGGGCAACGGGTGGCTCGTTGCCGTGTCCCAGCGCCAACCGACCGCCAAGATGCCACCGTCGGACGTGCCGATGATGGAAACGACCTCGTTGTTTACTCCGGCGAACGCCGGCTGGTCAGCCACCCGTCCCCAGGTCAATCCGCCACTGGCCGATACCCAGACCATCGCGTTGGCCATACCACCGCCGGGGTAGGTGTTGCCCGTGGCGATCAGCGCGCCTGGCACGACGAAGATACGGCTCAAGTTCTCCTCGATGGTGACTCCTATCTCCTGCCGGTCCCATTGGTCGCCGTCGACGGAGGTCCAGACTGCGCCGCTGGAGCTGATGTTGCCGTCGGCCTGCTGCCCCTCCACATACCCCAAAGCGACGAAGCCGCCGGGGAGCGCGGCAACCGAACTGAACCACGCCTCCCGCTGCACAATCTGGGGTCCGGTCCAGGAGATGCCGTCCGGGCTGGTCCAGGCGCGGACATCGGTGGTGAGACTGCCGTCGCTGCGCGCCGGCCCATTCATCGGGCCGAACGCAAGCACCCTCCCGTCCAGACCCACTACCAAGCCCTCGACTGCGCCGGGCGGCATATCCGCGGCGGCGGCCCAGTTGATGCCGTCGGATGAGGTTGAGAACACCGATCGGATCGCCTCCCCGTCCTCGGCGACACGAACAGTAACGCCCACGAATCCCGCGCCTCGCGCCGCGACCAGCATCGGAACGGCCGACGATTCGATCGTCCAGTGGAGCGCGTCGTCTGATACCCAGACGGTCGGGACTGACTGGCCCGGACCATCCGTCCATGGCCCCGCCACCCCACCGTAGACCAACAAGCGGGACCCCGAGACGAACACTTGGTGGAGGGAGGCATGCTCGAAGACCGCGAGGCCGGCATGCATCTCCCAGTCCCTGCCGTTTGCCGAGGTCCAGATCAGCCCCGAATTGAGGGCGGGATCGCCGTCAGCGCAACACGCCGCGTTGATCGTCCCGACCGCAACATAGCCGCCGTTGAACGCCACGACCGAGGTCGGCGTGCCGCCGCCATACACCGATGGAGCCGCGTCGGGGAGATCGGCGCGCTCCCATTGAGCGTAGACAGATGCTGGAGGTGGCGACTCCGCCGCCGATTCGGACTCCGATGGCAAGACAGAAGCGTCCGAGCTGTGGCTTGCCTGGGGCGTCGGTGACGGCGTGGGTGCGACGCCGACTCGAAGCCAGCCGGAGCTGCCGATGGCAATCCCGACCAGCACGCCCACCGCCGCGACTCCGGCAACCGCGGCGATTCGCGCCCATGGAGCGACTACGAGACGCGATCCTGCCAGCGCCACCAGGCCACGCCGCTGCCGCGTGGCGCGCACATCGGTCATGACCCGTCCGAGGCGGTCCCGATCGGGAGGCGGCACGAGCGCCTCCAAAGCCACCTTCAGCTGCCGCTCGAACTCGGTCATCTCGTGCTCGGTCACACTGGACCTCGCCCGGGCGCTGTGATGCGTGCATCGGCGGCCAGCGCCGCCTCCAGGTAGCGGACCGATCGGCTCAACCTGGACTTCACGGTGCCGATCGGCAGCCCAGTCGCCTCTGCGATTTCCGGATACGGGAGACCCAGGTAGTAGCGCAGGACCACGATGGTCCGCTGCTCGTCGGTCAGGCGCCCCAGGCTCCACGCCAGCTCGTCGCGCTCCGCGATGTGCTCGGTCTGATCTTCCTGCTGCGTGCCGTGCTCTGGGAGGATGGCGACCTCGGTCCGCTCGTGCCGCCGGCGACGAAGCTGGTCCTGGCAGGCGTGAACCAGTAGTCGATAGAGCCAGGCGTCGAAGTGATCCGGGTCACGCAGGGTCGGCAAGTCGCGCCACGCGCGCACCAGGGCGTCCTGCGCGGCATCCTCGGCGTAGCCGCGGTCACGCACGATCAGGCCCGCCGTCCCGACCAGCCGCCCGAGCGACCGGCCGGCGAGGACGGCAAAGGCGTCGTGATTGCCGCGCATCGCCTGCTCCACCAACTCTCTGCTCATGCCTTCCCCGACTGCGGTATTGACTCAACCGCTATCAGTATCGGCGCATGCGCTGCACGATTGGTTCCATCTGCGGCCCGGATGGTGGGACAGCCCGCCGACGACTCGCCCACGGTTCGCGACCGGTTCGGTGGCGAGCTGCTGCCCATCGTTCGACTCGGGTCGGTGCTCGGCATCCGAGCGTACGGACCGAGGTGACCCGGTTTCGTGGCCGAAAACTCAGGATCGGAGCGAAACAGCCGAGATTCGGGCCCCGATTCCATGCTCCGATGCCGAGCGCGCGTTGGAAGGAGGGTCGGCAGGCGGGGGATAGGCACCAGCGGCACGTGAGCTGGAGGCGCGTCCGGCATCGTTCGCCGTTCGGGCTGCGCTAGAATCGGATGCGGCCTCGAGCCAGATCGGATCTCCGGATCGGCGAGGCCGTTTGAGCGCTCAATCAACCAGCAGGAGCCGCAGCCCTGGACCTCTCCGGCGTCCTCTTCATCCTGCTCGCCGTCGGCGTCATCGGTGCCGGGCTGCTGGTCGTCACGCTGCGCAACATCATCCACAGCGCCGTGGCGATGATGGTCTGCTTCGGCACGCTGGCGGGGATGTACGCGCTGCTGGGCGCCCCGATCGTGGCGGCCGCCCAGGTGCTCATCTACCTCGGCGCCATCAGCGTCCTGATCCTGTTCGCGATCATGCTCACGCAGGCTGGTGACGCGAACCTGCCGCGCCCGTTCCATCCGCAGGTCTGGGTGGCGGGGCTCGTGGCGCTGATCATCGTGGGGCTGATCGGCTACGCGGTCACCCAGACCGACTGGCACGCGGCGGTCGCGGTTACGGCAATCAGCGTCGAGACGATCGCCACGGCGCTCTTCACCGACTACGCGCTGCCCTTCGAGATCCTCAGCCTGCTGCTGCTGGTGGCGATCATCGGTGCCATCTACCTCGCGCGCCGACCCGAAGACGACGAGGGTGCCAACTGATGGGGCTGCAAGGCTACCTCCTCGTCTCCGCGATCCTCTTCGGGATCGGAGCATTCGGCTTCATGGCACGCCGCAACGCCATCCTGATGCTGATCTCCATCGAGCTGATGCTCAACGCGGTGAACCTGTCGCTGGTCGCCTTCAACGCCTACGGACCGCCCGGGTCTCCCGCGGGCGCCATCTTCGCCCTGCTGGTGATGGCGGTGGCGGCCGCCGAGGCCACGGTCGGGCTTGCGCTGGTGATCGCAATCATCCGCACGCGCAAGACGGCCGAGGTTGACCAGTACGCGGACCTGAAGGAATAGACCGATGTCGACCGAGCTGCTGATCGCCCTCATCCCGGCGCTGCCGCTGGCCGGCTTCCTGTTTGCCGTGCTGGCTGGATCGCGGCTCGATCGCGTTCCGTCCCACGGTCACGATGATCACGGCGACTCGCACGCCGATGACCATGGGGGGCACGCAGGGCACGGCGGTGACGGGCACGATTCCGGCGAGACCGATGACTCGGCGTTCCGCGCCGTTCCGTCGGAGGAGGAGCAGGCACTCAGCTCGCCGCACGCCGGCCACGCGGACGACCTCGCCAACAGCAACGGTGCCGACGGGGTGATCCCCGCCGACATGAACGACGGGCTGGGGCAGGCCGGGCATGTGGTCGAGGGCGGACCCCGCCCGAGCTATCGGTCCTGGTGGGTGCCGACCGCGCTGGTCGGGATCGCCTGGGCGTTCAGCATGGTGGTGTTCGCCAACGTGGTCTTCGGCGGCCACGTGTACCACGTGTCGGTCTACGAGTGGATCGTCTCGGGCGACTTCCAGATCGAGATCGCCTTCCTGGTCGACGGCCTGACCGCCGCGCTGCTGCTGGTGGTGAGCACCGTGGGCCTGCTGGTCCACGTCTACAGCATCGGCTACATGGACGGCGACCGCGGACTGTGGCGCTTCTTCGCCTACCTGAACCTGTTCATGTTCAGCATGCTGCTGCTGATCCTGGGCGACAACTTCCTGATGCTGTACGTCGGCTGGGAGGCGGTCGGCCTGTGCAGCTACGCGCTCATCGGCTTCTGGTACAAGAAGCCCTCGGCCGCCGGTGCCGCCAAGAAGGCGTTCGTGGTCAACCGGGTCGGCGACTTCGGCTTCGGCCTCGGGATCATGATGATCTGGACGATGCTCGGGACCCTCAACTTCGAGGAGGTCTTTGCCGGCATCGGCGGCCTCGATCCGACCGCGGTAACGGTGATCGCCCTGCTCCTCTTCGCCGGCGCGGTCGGCAAGAGCGCCCAGTTCCCGCTGCATGTCTGGCTGCCCGACGCGATGGAGGGCCCAACCCCGGTCAGTGCGCTGATCCACGCCGCCACGATGGTGAACGCCGGGGTCTACATGGTCGCCCGCGCCAACCCGATCTTCGCGGAGAGCCCGGTTGCGATGTGGGTGGTGGCCGGCATCGGCGTCTTCACCGCCATCTTTGCCGCCGCGATCGCGCTGACCCAGAACGACATCAAGAAGGTGCTCGCCTACTCGACGGTGAGCCAGTTGGCCTACATGTTCTTCGCACTGGGGATCGGTGCCTGGGTGGCGGCCATCTTCCACCTGGTCAGCCACGGCTTCTTCAAGGGGCTCCTCTTCATGGGCTCCGGCTCGATCATCCACGGGGCGTCCGGCGAGCAGGACATGCGCTTCATGGGCGGGCTGCGCGACCGAATGACGTGGACCTATCGGACGATGGTCGTCGGGGCGCTGGCGCTCGCCGGGATCCCCCTCTTTGCCGGCTTCTTTTCCAAGGACGAGATCCTCGCCGAGTCGTTCAACCGCGGCTATTACCTGTTCTACGCGGTCGGCGTGATCGTCGCCTTCATGACCGCCTTCTACACCTTCCGCATGATCTTCATGACCTTCCATGGGGCGTGGCGTGGCCCGCGTGACGCCTGGCACCACGTCCACGAATCGGCACCGACCATGGTTTGGCCGCTCATCATCCTGGCCGTCCCGACCGCGCTGGCCGGCCTGCTGCTGGGAATTCCGCCGGAGGGCGGCTTCATCCACACCTGGCTGGAGGAGGTCTTCCACACCGCCGAGGAGGCGGGCGCCGGCATCCTGTCCGGCTCGATCGCGGCCGGCGAGCATCACGGATTCGAGTTGTTCGGGATCGGCGGGTTGCTGCTGGTGATCGGCGCGTCGGTCGGCGTGGCCGGGATCTGGCTGGCGTACCGCTGGTACGTCCTCGACCCGGAGGCACCGGGACGCTTCGTCGTCCGCATGCCGTTCGGCCTCGGCCCGGGGATGTACGCCGCCAGCCTGAACAAGTACTACGTGGATGACCTGTACGGCCTCGTCTGGGCCCGCGGCGGCGTGCTCGTCGGCAACGCCCTGTGGTGGTTCGACGCCAAGGTGGTCGACGGGGCGGTCAACGGCGCCGGGTGGGTCGCCCAGCGATTCGGCGGGCTGCTGCGCCGCGCGCAGACCGGTCGCGTGGAAAACTACGGGCTGGGCATGGCCGCCGGTCTGGCGCTGGTGCTGATCGCCTACCTGGTGATGCGGCCGTGAGCGATCTGCCGATCCTCTCCCTTGTCGTCTTCTCGCCCCTGATCGGCGTGCTGGCGCTCGTCCTGGTTCCCCGCGACAACCATCGTGCCATGCGCTGGATCGCCCTGCTGGCGGCGCTCGCCAGCTTCGGGTTCAGCCTGGCCCTGCTCGGCTACAACACCGGCGGAGCCGAATTCCAGTACCGGGAGGATCTCTCCTGGATCCCCGCCTTCGGGATGCGCTACACGCTCGGCGTGGACGGCCTGTCGGTCGTCCTGGTGCTGCTCACCACCGTCCTGTCGGTGGTCAGCATCTTCTACTCCTGGGATCCGATCCGCGTGCGGGTCAAGGAGTACTACGCGGCGATGCTGCTGCTGATGGTCGGCATGCTCGGCGTCTTCGTGTCGCTCGACCTCTTCCTCTTCTACGTCTTCTGGGAGATCAGCCTCATCCCGATGTACCTGATCATCGGCATCTGGGGCGGACCGCGGCGGATCTACGCCACGGTCAAGTTCGTGATCTACACGCTGGTCGGCTCGCTGTTGATGCTGGTCGCCATCCTGGCGGTGGCAATCGCGCACGCGTCGGCCGGCCACCCGTTCACCTTCAGCTACGAGACGCTGCGCGGCTTCGGCTACGCCGACGGGCTCCAGGCGCTCGCCTTCGTGGCCTTCTTCCTGGCCTTCGCCATCAAGGTCCCGATGTGGCCGTTTCACACCTGGCTGCCCGATGCCCACGTCGAGGCGCCCACCGCCGGCAGCATCATCCTGGCCGGCGTCCTGCTGAAGCTGGGCGGCTACGGCTTCCTGCGCTACTCGCTGCCGCTGCTCCCCGACGCGGCGGTCAGCTTTGCGCCAATCGTGATCGCGCTGGCGGTGATCGCCGTGCTGTACGGCGCCATGGTGAGCATGGTGCAGCCCGACCTGAAGAAGCTGATCGCCTATTCCTCGGTCAGCCACATGGGCTTCGTCACCCTGGGCGCCTTCGTCTTCAACGTGCAGGGGCTGCAGGGCGCCATCTTCCAGATGATCAGCCACGGCATCACCACCGGCGCCCTCTTCCTGCTGGTCGGGGTGATCTACGAGCGCACCCACGACCGCGCGATCGCGCACATGGGCGGCCTCAACGCCCGGATGCCGCAGTACGCCGCGATCTTTGGCCTCTTCACCTTCGCCAGCATTGGGCTGCCAGGCCTGTCGGGCTTCATCGGTGAGTTCCTGGTCCTGCTGGGCGCCTTCCAGTATTCCGGCTGGGTGGCCGCGGCCACCATGCTCGTCGTGATCATGAGCGCGGTCTACATGCTCTGGATGTTCCAGCGCATCTTCTTCAGCGTGCCGTCTGACTGGATGCGCCGATGGTGGCCGTCGCTGAAGGACATGAGCCGCAACGAGTGGCTGGCGCTGGCCCCGCTGATCGTGCTGGTCGTCGCGCTGGGCGTCTTCCCGGGACCGGTGCTCGACGCCATCAGCGGGCCGGTCGATCGCATCATCGAGGCGATCGAATCCTCGCAGGGGCTGACCTCGTTCAGCCTGCCGTGGTGAGGACGGACCGATGCAGCTGATCGACCTCGCCCCGCTCCTGCCCGAGCTGATCCTGGTCTTCCTGGTGCTGGCGATCATCACCGTGGACCTGTTCCTGCCGCGGAACGGCAAGTGGATCCTGACGGCGCTCACGGTGTCGGGCCTCGTCCTGGTGGGTGCCGCCTGCATCCCGGTCTGGGGTGTCAACGACCGCATCTTCGAAGGCTTCTACGTGGTCGACGACCTGTCGGTCTTCTTCAAGGCCGCGACCGTGGTCATCGGCATCCTGGCGGCGCTCTTCGCACCGTCCTACCTGGCGCAGCGCCGGATGCCGCTCGGCGAGTTCAACACGATCCTGATATTCAGCCTGATCGGGATGTTCGTCCTGGCATCGAGCGCTGACCTGATCACGCTCTTCATCGGTCTTGAGCTGATGGTCATGCCGGCTTACCTGATGACCGCCTTCCACAAGACCGATCGGTACAGCAACGAGGGTGGCCTCAAATACTTCCTGCTCGGCTCGTTCGCCAGCGCCATCCTGCTCTTCGGCATCAGCTGGACCTACGGGCTGACCGGCTCGACCCGGATCGAGGGGATGGGCGCCCTGGCGCATGCGGCCGGCCCAGCCGGGATCCTGGCGATCGGACTGCTGACCGTCGGTGCCACCTTCAAGGCGGCTGCCGTGCCCTTCCACTTCTGGACCCCTGACGCGTACCAGGGCGCGCCAACGCCGATCACCGGCTTCCTCTCGGTCGGGCCCAAGCTTGGGGCCTTCGCCCTGCTGGTACGCCTCTTTGCCGAGGGGCTCGGCCCGATGAGCGCGGACTGGTATGCCGTGATGGCGATCCTGGCGGTGGCGACCATGACCGGCGGCAACATCGTGGCGCTGACCCAGACCAACGTGAAGCGCATGCTCGCCTACTCGAGCATCGCCCATACCGGCTACATCCTCGCCGGGCTGGCCGCCTTCGCCCACGCGGTCGACCCCGATATCCGTGCGCAGGGGATCGAGTCGATCCTCTTCTACGTGCTCGGGTATGGCGTGATGAACATGGCCGCCTTCGCGGTCGTCGGCATGCTCCAGCGCGATCCGCGCCGGTTCGGCGGGCTGGGCGGCTTCGCGGGCCTGGCCGGACGCGCGCCGTGGCTGGCCGCCGGGATGGCGATCCTGCTCCTGTCGCTGACCGGCATCCCGCCCACGGTCGGCTTCTTTGCGAAGCTGTACGTCCTGATCGCGACCGTGGACGCGGGCGTCGCGTGGCTCGCGGTGGCGATCGCGTTGAATGCCGCGCTGGCCGCGTTCTACTACCTCCGGGTGATCGTCTACATGTACATGCGCGATCCGGAGGACCAGCCGGCCCCGATCGATCGCTCCCCGGTCGGAATCGCCGCTCTCGCGATCTCGGTGGTCGCCGTTCTGGCCCTGGGGCTCTTCCCCGAGCCGGTGCTTGCCTTCCTCCAGGCGTCAGTGGCGAGCCTCTTCTAGCGCGCTTGCTAGACTCCGGCGCATGAGGCGCCTCTCCGCTCCGAGCATCGCGCTGCCACTGCTGCTTGCCGTCGCCGGCGTCGGGCTGATCCTGGTCGGTCAGCTGGATCTCGATGCGCGCCCGAGTCCAAGCCTGCCCGACATCCCCGACCCGAGCAGCCCAGTCGCCGTGGTGTCTGCGAGTCCGAGCCCGACCGGCTCCGGACCATCTGATGCGCCGACACCGTCATTGACACCGGTCCCCGCGGACTGGGTGGCACGGCAGATCCAGATCGAGTCGGTCGGCATCAACATCGCGGTCGTGCAGGCCGTCCTCCCCGGCCAGGACGACTTCCCGCCCCACGATGCCGCCTACATCCTGCGCCAGAGCTCACAACCGGGACGTGGCACCAACAGCTACCTGTTCGCGCACGCGGAGCTGAGCCTCTTCAAGCCCCTCTGGAATGTCCTCCTCGGCGCCGAGGTCAAGGTCCTCATGTCCGACGACCAGGTGCTGCGCTACCGGGTCACCGAGATCCACCCCAACGTGAGCTGCCCCGACGACCGCGCCGAGGCGGCATGGAAGCTGCCTCTTGCCCTGGTGTACGCCCCGCCCGGCTGCGCCGGCGTGTGGTGGACCCAGCCGGTCGACCACGAGCGGCTCACCCTGCAGACGAGCCAGGGCTACAACCGCAACTGGGGGGAGCTGGTCGTGGTGGCCGAGCCGATCCCCTAGCCCATCGCCTGCCTCGCTTCCGGTCGAGGCCGGCTCCGGGCCGCAACTCCCAGGGCGACCGGCAGCGTGGCGATCGCCACGGCCAGAGCAATGGCGAAGACCACGCGAAGCACGCCCGCTGCCTCGCCGCGCGACCAGGCCTCGAGCAGGTCGATCAGCGCCAGGCTGGATCGAGGGTCGATCCCCACGAACTCCGGGTGCCCCAGCGTGGCGACCAGGGCGTCGCGTCGCGCCGGATCGTTGATGAGCGCGTTCAGCTCATCGATCCGGTTCTGGCCGATGCTGGTCAGCAGCGCGAGGCCGACGCTCATCCCGATGGTCCGCGTGATCTGCAGCATGGCGCTGGCGACCCCGTAGGCGGATGCGCCGGCGGCCTCGACCGCGGCCGTGGCTCGGGGTGAGACGGTCAACCCGAAGCCGGCGCCGAACAGCGCCAGGTCGCGCTGCAGGCGAGGCAGCTCGGTCCCGACCTCCCATCCGAGGGCGAGCCACAGGCCGGCGGCGCTGACGGCCACGCCGGCGATCGTCGGCAGCCGTTCGCCGAGCCGTCCCGAGACGACGCCGCCGAGCAGAGCGCCGCCAGCGATCGCCACGGTGAGCGCGGTCAGGGCTGCGGCGGCGTGGTCGGGGCCGGCATTCAGGACGCGGTTCACGAAGACCGGGCCGCCGATGATCATCGTCGCGAGGGTGTAGCCGGTGAGCAGGCTGACCGCGTTCGCGGCCGAGAACGGAACCGATCGAAAGAGCCGCGGGTCGACCAATGGCCAGCGGCTGCGCAGTTCCAGCAGCACGAAGCCGGCCAGGGTGATGGCGGACACCGCCAGCCCGCCGGCGATCAGCGGATCGCCCCAGCCCCGCTGCCCGGCAAGCGAGAGCGCGCCGACCCCGAGCAGCAGGGTGAACGAGACGAGCAGCCCGCCGACGAGGTCGAGGCGTCCGGGAGCCCTGGGAGTCTCGACCCCGCCGGCCACCACGTAGAGCAGGACGAGGGTGACCAGGCCGGCCGGCACGTTCAGGAAGAAGATCCACTGCCAGCCGGCCAGGTCTAGCCCGGGCACCGGCAGCGAGACGTTCAGCAGGACCCAGGCGCCGTAGGCGGGGCCGACCGCCATGCCGACGAAGGCGGCAGCGCCCTCGATCCCCAGGGCCGTGGCGCGGGCGCGCCCGGCGAAGAGATGGCTGGCCAGGGTCATCGAGAGCGGGACGAGCGCGCCGCCGCCAAGGCCCTGCACCACGCGCGCGCCGATCAGCCAACCAATCCCCGCCTCCGGGCCGGCGAAGCGCGACAGGCCGGCGCCCAGGCTGCCGGCGCAGAAGAGGACGAGTGCGACCAGGTAGAGGCGTCGTGCGCCCCACAGGTCGGCGGCGCGACCGGCGAGCGGCATGGCGACCACGTAGGCGACCAGGTAGCCGTTGACGATCCAGCTGGCGCGCGCCAGGTCCGCCCAGCCGCCGAAGTCGGCCACGATGGAGGGCAGCGCGATCGCCACCACCATCAGCTCCGCGCCGCCAAGGAAGACGCCCAGCGAGGCGATCACGAGGACCGCCCAGGCAGCCACCGGCCGCAGGATGGGAGCCGTCGGCGCGCCCATTGTCCCGCTCAGAGGTCGGCGCGGTCGAGCGTGACGACGGCCAGCAGCAGGAGGAAGGCGACGGCGACCAGCGCTGTCCCGGTCGACTGGAGTGCGTCGGCGATCGGGCGAGTCGATCGGGACAGGTTGGCCAGCAGACCCAGTCCGCCGGTCGGCAGCGGCGCCGTCAGGGGGACCACGACGGCACTCGCCAGGATGCCCACGCCCAGAAGCAGCGACAGCACGCTCGCCACTGCGGGAGGGAGTGGCAGCGCACCGACGATCATCGCGCCCGCCAGCACCACCAGCGCGGCCGCAGCCGCGGCGACGGTGGCCGCCACCAGGGGCCCGGCATCGGGGATCTCGGCCAGTTGTTCGATGGCCGTCAGCCAGGCCGCCGCGGCGCCAAGCGCGATGCCGACGACCATCACGCCTCCCACCACGACGAACCAGGCGAGCTGGACGGCCGACCGCGGTACGGCGCGCACCGCCATCCATGCGATCGTCCCACGCCGTCGCTCGGCGGCCAGCGTTGCTGACACGACCGCCGCCCCGATGCCCACCGATGCGCAGAGGGAGATGGCATACCACCTGGCCGCCCCATCGACGGCGCGGAGCCCCGCCAACTCCGCCGGAATGGCACCCACCGCAAGGCCACCGAGAAGGGGCAGGGTCAGCAGGAGAAGCAGGCGGTAGCTGATCCACAGCTCGTGTGCGGCAAGGCCAGCCAGCGCGAGCAGGCGATTCATCGGGCGGCCACCCTCGCATGCGAGTCGTTCGCTTCGCTGATGCCTGCGAGGGCTTCGATCCCTCGCAGGGAGAGCGTCAGGCCCCGCGCATCGAGCTCGCGCACGGGGGCGTGCAGCACCACACTCCCGTCCCGCAGCAGGGCGACCTGGTTCACCAGGCCGACCTCGGTCGCGGGGAAGGCGCTCGCCAGCACGACGGTGCGTCGCTTGCCCGGAATGGCGAGCAGGCGGCTCCGCTCCTCGGCGTCCACCGAGCGCAGTGGATCGTCGAGAAAGAGCACCTCCGGATCGGTCAGCATTGCCGCCGCCAGGGCGGTCCGCTGCGCCAGGGCGGCTCCCCCGCGGCGAATCGGAGCGTCTCTGCTCGAACCCAGGCGGTATCGCTCCATAGCTGCATCCGATCTCCGGTGGCGATCGGCCCGGTCGTAGCCCGCCAGCCGACCGGCGAGCTCAAGCACCTCGGCGGGCGTCATCCATCCGTAGATGCCGGCAGAGGCGCCGACATACCCGATGCGCCGCGCCCAGCCGGCCGCCGAATCGTCGGCACGCGACACGCCAGCCAGCCGAACACTGCCGTGGTCCGCATGGGCCAGTCCGGCCAGGATCCGCAACAGGAGTGAGGCGGATCCCTCGGGCCGAGAGACGATAAGCAGCCGTCCCCCGACGCCTACCGACAGGTCGAGGTCGTCGAGCAGCCGGACGCCGCGCACCGAGCGGGTGATCCCCGAGGCCAGGACCGCCGCCGGGCGGAGCGCCCGGACCGACCGCGAGGCCCACAGCGCGTCGGGCGTGGAGCTCGTCAGGTGGCACCTCCTCGGTCGCCGCAGGGCCGACTGGGCGGCCAGTCTATCACCCCCCTTGACGGCTCCGGGGTTCTGTTCCTATCATAAGCGTCCGCTTATATCAATCCGTATTTGATAAAGAAGCACTAGAAGATGACGCTCTCGCCAGAGACCAATGCCGAGCGCGACCTGCGCCGCATGCGCACGCTGTACCGCGCCCTGGGCGACGAGACGCGGCTCCGGGTGATCAGCCTGCTCGCCGAGCTCGGACCGATGCCGGTCAATGAGCTGTCCGCCCGCGTGGTTCTCTCGCAGCCGCTCATCAGCTGGCATCTGCGCATCCTGCGCCTGGCTGGCTTGGTCGAGACGCGACGCCAGGGCCGCGAGAGGATCTGCCGTCTGCAGGCCGCGACATTCGGGGAGTTGCACGAGATCGAGGCGCGCCTGATCGGCGGCACCTCCGGGATCGGCGTGGCACGCAGCCCGTCGACGGCCGAGGTGCGCGATGTCGGCTAGCCATCCCCAGACGCGGGACCTCCGCCGCGGCGACTCTCTCCTCTCCAGCCGCATCAAGGAGGCCGGGCGGGCGGCGCTGGCTCCCATTGTTCGCCTGGCTGTCCGGCTGGGAATCACGCCGAACAAGGTGACCGTTACCGGGTTCATCTTGGTCGTCGTGGCCGCGGGGCTGGTCGCGGCCGGACATCTGCTCGCAGGTGCCGCGATCCTGGTGGTCGGCTCGCTGCTCGATGCAGTCGATGGGGCCCTGGCCCGCGCGACCGGGGGCGCCAACGCCTTCGGCAACTTCCTCGACTCGACGCTCGATCGGGCCGCCGAGGCTACCCTTTACGGCGGGATCGTTGCGTACTACCTGGGCGCTGCGGCCGACCCGGTCGGCCCCGTCCTGTTGACGCTGGCGGCGCTCGCGGGATCCTTCATGGTCAGCTATACGCGGGCCAAGGCCGAAGGGATCGGGCTGACTGCATCGGTGGGACTCGCCCCACGAACGGAGCGGCTGGTCCTGATCGTGGCGGGGATCGCCCTCGCTGGCCTCGGCCTGGACATCGGGCTCATCGTGGCGATCGGCATCATCGCCGTCCTTTCGGCGGCGACGACGGTCCAACGCATCTGGCATGTCTGGCGACAGTTCGACGAGCAGGCGCTCGCAGCTGGCGCCGGCGACACGACAAGGGAGAACTAGACAGCGTGGCAACCAACGGCAAGGGATCGACCAACGGACACCGACCGGCGGACGGCAAGATCCGCGTCGCCATCGTCGGCGTCGGGAACTGCGCCTCGTCCCTCGTCCAGGGGCGGCAGTACTACGAGAATGCCAGTCCGGGCGATCTGATCCCCGGGCTGATGCACGTCGATCTGGGCGGGTATCACATCCGCGACATCGAGTTCGTGGCCGCCTTCGACATAGACAAGACCAAGGTCGGCAGGGCTCTGTCCGAGGCGATATTCGCCGGGCAGAACAACACCTTCAAGTTCTCCGACGTGCCGCACACCGGCGTGACCGTCGACCGCGGGATGACGCATGACGGCCTCGGCAAGTATCTGTCGCAGGTAATCGAGAAGGCGCCCGGCCCGACGGCCGATGTGGTCGGCATCCTGAAGGAGCGCAAGGTCGACGTAATGGTCTCCTACCTGCCGGTCGGCAGCGAAGAGGCGACCAAGTGGTACGTCGAGCAGGCCCTCCAGGCCGGCGTCGGCTTCATCAACGCGATCCCGGTCTTCATCGGTCGCGAGCCGTACTGGCAGCGGCGCTTCGCCGAGCGCGGCCTGCCGGTCATCGGTGACGACATCAAGAGCCAGGTCGGCGCCACGATCACTCACCGGGTCCTGACCCGCCTCTTCATGGACCGCGGCGTGCGCATCGATCGCACCTACCAGCTGAACTTCGGGGGCAACACCGACTTCCTGAACATGCTCGAGCGCGAACGGCTCGAGTCCAAGAAGATCAGCAAGACCAACGCGGTCACGTCGATGCTCGACTACGAGATCGGCGCTGACAATGTGCACGTCGGCCCATCGGACTACGTGCCCTGGCTCCAGGACCGCAAGTGGTGCCACATCCGAATGGAGGGGACCACCTACGGCGATGTTCCGCTCAACCTGGAGCTCAAGCTTGAGGTCTGGGACTCCCCGAACAGCGCGGGCGTGATCACCGATGCGATTCGCTGCCTGCGGCTCGGCCTCGATCGCGGGCTGGCCGGCACGCTGGTCGCGCCTTCGGCCTACTTCATGAAGAGCCCGCCGCGGCAGATCCATGACGATGTCGCCCGCGAGCGGGTGGAGGCGTTCATCCGCGGCGAGGACAACGAGACGCTGGTCGGGACCGAGACGCTCCCGAAGGCCACCCTGCGCAAGGCCCCGGTGAGCAGGTCGAAGGCCGCGGCCGGCGCCGGTTGAACACGGTTCCCGGCGAGACGGTGACAGCCTCGTCCCCCGCGGTCGACCAGCCGACAGGCTCTCCGCCGCAGACCGCCGCCCGCGGATCGTCCGCCTCCACGTCGGAGCGGCGGCGAGAGTTGCTGACCTACGCGGCATACCGGGTCGCCGAGCGCATCATCAACCTGCTGCCGAGGACAGTGGTGCTGCGCATCGCCGCGGCCGCCGGGAATGCCGCGTACGACATGTCCGCGGGGAAGCGTGCCGTGGTCGGCGAGAACCTCGCCCGCGCCGCCGGCCTGCCGCCTGATCATCGGCGCGTTCGCAGGGCCGCCCGGCGAGCGTTCCGCAACTACGCCAAGTACCTGGTGGACATGATGCGGCTGGCCGATCTGCAGGAGGAGGATGTCGAGCAGCTCGTGCAGATCGACAACCTCGAGCTGCTGCGCGAGGCGCGTGCGGATGACCGCGGCGTCCTGTTGTGCACCGTACACGTGGGCGGCATGGACCTCATCGCCCCGGCGCTTCATCGGCACGGCTACGGGCTCCACGTTGTCGCCGATGACACGACCTATGGCCGCCTCTACGACCACCTGGTCAAGATCCGAGCACGACACGGCCTGACGCTGATCGGCTGGCGCAAGCTGCGTGGCCTGATCCGTGCACTGCGGAACGGCGAGAATCTGGTCCTCTTCTGTGACGGCGGGTATCGGGCCGGCGACGTCCCGGTCGAGTTCCTCGGCGAGGCGACCACCTTCCCCTCCGGGCCGGCGGCGCTCTCCGCACGCTCCGGAGCACCGATGCTGCCGGTCGCCTGCAGCCGCCAGGCCGACGATTCATTCCGCACGCGCGGCCTGCCGCTGATCCGCGCGGCCAGTGATGAGCCGGCCGAGATCTATCGGGCTACCCAGGCCCTGGCCGATGCGCTGGGCGGGGTCATCGCGGCAGACCCCGGGCAGTGGTACATGTTCCGGCCGATCTGGCCAGGTACCGACGCTGACCGAGCCGCTGCTCGAGCCGCGCTCGAGATGGCGCGTCGCGGCGAGGACTGGACGAAGCGGCCGTCGTGATGCGCGGGGCCTTGCTTCGGCTCGCCCTGCGTGCCGCCGATCTCGTCGCCATCTCGCTGCCCCGCCCGGTGGCGTACGCACTGGCCGACCTCGTGGGACGAGCCTGGCATCGATTCGCTCATGAGCGCCGGGCGCTGGTCACCGCCCAACTGGCGCGTGTCTCCGCGGCGACAGGGCGGCCAACCGACGAGCGCGCCCTGCGGCGTCTGGCACGGGACGCATTCGTGGCGCACGCCCGCTACTACCTCGAAGTACTGCGCATCCCGCACTACTCCGTCGAACGGATCGGTCGCATGGTCATCGCCGACGACTGGGACCACTGGGGGCCGATCCTGCGCGAGGGAGCGGTGGTCGTGACCATCCACTTCGGCAACTTCGAGCCGTACGGCACCTTCCTGGCGGCGAACGGGATCCATGCGGTCGTGCCGATGGAGGTCCTGAAGCCTCGCGAGGTTTACGAATTCATGCTGGCCCGGCGCGCAACGGGACGCGGGGTCACGCTGGTCCCGGTCGAGAAGTCCCGCCGGCCGATGATCGCCGCACTGCGCGCTGGCACCATGGTGGCGCTCGCCGGCGACCGCGATCTCGGCGGGAACGGGCTGCCGGCCACGCTGTTCGGCCACTCGACCACGCTGCCAACCGGCCCTGCCGCACTCGCGCTGCTGACCGGTCGACCGCTCGTGGCGGCTGCCTGCTGGCGCGTCGGGCCGGAGCGGTTCCGAGGCCACGCCTGGCCGGTCGAGGCTCCGCTGACCGGAGACCGACAGCAGGACGTGGCCGCCCTCACTGATGCCATGGCGCGACGCTTCGAAGAGGCGATCGAGCCCATGCCCGAGCAGTGGTGGGCGACCTTCCAGCCGCTCTGGCCTGATCTTCCCGAAAGGGACGCGGCATGAGCGCCGGAAGGCAGCGCGCGCCGCGCGGCGGCGATGCACGCGGACGCGCGGACATGCATCTGCACACGCTCTACTCTGACGGCACGATGGGCGTCGGCGACCTCCTTGACCACGTGGAGCGGAACACGACCCTCGACCTGGTCGCGATCACCGATCACGAGCGCATCGACGGGGCGCTGCGGGCGCGAGAGATCGTCGAGGCCGGTGACTACCACTTCGACGTGGTCGTCGGGGAGGAGATCACCACGCGCCGCGGGCATCTCCTCGGGCTCTTCCTGACCACGCGCATCCCGGCACTCCGTCCGCTCGAGGAGACGATCGAGCGGATTCACGCTCAGGGCGGGATCGCCGTGGCCGCACACCCCATGGCGCCCCTCACTCCCAGTCTCGGGCACCGCAGCCTGGTACGGCTCCATCACGACGCTGATCCGGATCACCACCTCGACGCCATCGAGCTGATGAACCCGAGTGCAGCAGGACGCATTCGGCGCGGTCGGCGGCGAAGGGTCAACGAGGAGCTGCTCGAGCTGGCGCCGCTCGGGAACTCCGACGCACACGTTCTCGAGGGGGTCGGCAGCGGCTGGACCTGGTTCCGCGGCGTCAGCGCCGACGACTATCGGGCCGCCGTCGCCGACAAGACGACGGAGCCCGGCGGGGCCTACTGGACGCACTGGCACAACGTGACGGTCTATGGCCGGCAACTGATCGCGAAGGCGCGTCACGTGCGCCACGCACTCCGCCCGTCGGGGGAATGGCGATGACGCCCATGAAGATCGGGATCGTCAGTCCGTACGGATACCCCCATCCGGGTGGTGTCAACGAGCACGTTCGACACACGTACGACGCCATGCTGCGGATGGGCCATGACGTGTGGATCATCACCAGCAAGTACGGCAAAGAGCGGGCCGACGAAGGCCACGTCATCCGGCTCGGGACCGGCTACGCCTTCCCTGCCAACGGCAGCATGGGGCGCGTCACGCTCAGCTGGCGATTCAAGCAGAGGGCGCGGGACCTGCTCGCCGAGCATCGATTCGACGTGCTCCATTTCCACGAGCCGTTCGTTCCGTTCCTGTCGCCGACCGTTCTCGACCAGTCGAACACGGTCAACGTCGCGACCTTCCACGCGTTCGGCGGCTTCTCTCCGTCGTACTGGGTCGGGAAGCGCTTTGCCGGCCACCTGGCCGCCAAGCTCCACGGCCGCATCGCGGTGAGCGGCGCGGCGCGGCACTTCTCCAGCCGCTACTTCCCCGGTGACTACCAGATCATCCCCAACGGGGTCGACCTGGACCGATTCGCCCAGGCCGAACCATTCGAGGAGCTGCGCGATGGCACGGTCAACATCCTCTTCGTCGGGCGCTTCGAGGAGCGCAAGGGGCTCATCCATCTGCTCAAGGCGTATCACCGGCTGCGCAAGCGGCACGTCGACGCGCGACTGCTGATCATCGGCAGCGGCCCGAAGCAGCGTGAGTACCGCCGCTATGTCGGGCTGCGCCAGATCCGCGACGTCGAGTTCCTGGGACGCGTCCCCGACGACGCGAAGGCGCGCTACTTCGCCAGCGCGGACATCTTCTGCGCCCCGGCGACAGGACAGGAGAGCTTTGGCATCGTGCTGCTGGAAGCGATGGCTGCGGGCGTGCCGATCGTGGCATCGGACATCCACGGCTACAAGAACGTGGTCCAGCGAGGCGTCCAGGGCCTGCTGGTCGAGCCGCGCAACCACCGGGCCCTCGCGGCCGCGCTGTACGGACTTGCATCGGACGCGGATCTGCGCCATCGGATGGGCGAGGCCGGCCGGGAGCGGGCTCCGGAGTACTCGTGGGACCGGGTGACCGAGCAGATCGTCGAGTTCTATCGCACGTCGCGCGACCGGGCGCTCGCCGCGGGCCTGGTCGAGCCCCGCTAGCCCGGTTCCGACCACTCGAGCGGCTTGCGGTAGACCCGACCTCGGCGCGCGACCTTGAACCCGCACGACTCGTATACCCCGAGCGCACCGTGGGGATTCTCGGCATCCACCCCAAGGGCGGCGCTGGTCATCCCGGCGTCGCGCAGCACGCGCAGGCTCGCCGCCACGATCGCCCGCCCGAGCCCCCGCCTGCGCCATTCACGGTGCACGCCGACCGAGTTGACCCAGCCACGCCGCAGGCCGAGGTCGGTATTCGCGTCCGGATCGATCCGGTTCAGCGACTGCGCCACGATCTGGTCGCCGTGCCACGCCACCACCCACAGGGCTGGATTCCTGCGGGGATCGGTCCGCATCCGCTGGAAGGCCGCATCGCTGTCGTCGATCGCGCCCCAGTGGTCGCGAAATACCGCGACCTCGAGGTCGAAGTTGGCGCGGAGGTGCTCCTCGGTGGCCGGACGGAGCTCCACGTCATCGGGAAACGGAAAGTCCGGGATGTCGTCGAGGTGGTCGCGCTCCATCTCGAACTCGTAGCGGGCAACCGTGTAACCGTTCGATTCCAGGAGTGCCAGGCGGCCGATCTCCGCTTCGTGTGTCCAGCTCTCGAACCGCTTCTCCACCTCGGGCGGGTGGGATGCGGCGACCGTGCGCTGCCGCGCCTCGATCCAGTGCAGGAGCAGCGTGCCCAGGCCTCGGCGCCGCCAACTCGGGTCGACCTGACCCCAGACGCCGTAGTTCCGTCCGCCATCGTTGTCCTGCTCCCACCCTCCCTCGCAGTAGCCGATGAGCTTGCCGTCGGCCTCGGCCATGAGCCAGTCCTTGGCGGGGTCCATCCGCGATGGGTGGTCCAGCCACGACGCGATCTGAGCCGCGGAGATGCGGTGCGGCAGCTCGTCGGCGACCAGTGCGGCGTTCAGCAGGCCCGAGACGACGCCGTCATCTGTCGGGCGGTTCAGCCGCCGGAAGATGACTCCCGCCATGGTCGGGAACCCGGCCTCAACGGGATCGACGGTGGTCATCGGGTGACTTCCAGCGGCTTGCGATAGGCGGCCGAGCGCATGTCCACCTCGAAGCCGCACTCGGCGTAGAGGCGCAGGCGTCGTTGGCGT
>Ga0224510_10000468_pt1 | contig 31042 bp, 27 predicted proteins | sample SF_May12_sed_USG_FD_170161 | JGI IMG/M metagenome (GOLD analysis project Ga0224510, IMG submission 170161) | Sediment microbial communities from San Francisco Bay, California, United States - SF_May12_sed_USGS_4_1 | ecosystem: Environmental > Aquatic > Marine > Sediment | place: USA: California... | reverse complement strand
AAGGCTCTACTCTCAGCTTTTAGCAGCGTCGGAATTCCCGCACGCATCACGCGTTACCCAAAGTGGCCCTCCAACACAATTAACCTCGAGGTCGGGAACAAGCCTTGAACTTTCCAAACAGCGAGTCTTTTATAGCCAGTGAAATTAAAGGAGGCCTATAGGCTGGGCCTAGATTTGTCGATAAATAAGTCAAGATCTACCGATCCGCCGCTTAGGCTTCGGCATCAGAAAAGCGGCTCTAGTCTGCATATTGGCTTGTTAGGATAGATCTTGGCGAAAGGGAGACCTGGCGGTTAATAAGTCTGCAAGTTCACGGCTTCTTTGCTACCACCTTGCCGTTTTCCCACACGTAGATCGGCGTGCCATACATCTTGGCGGTTTTGCGAGCTGTCTTAGCCGCCCGACGGAGTGCCCGGCCAACGCTTTGCACAAATCGTGTGTTTTCCGTCTGCCGCTTAGTTTTCATGTGACTGTCTCCAACAGCTGTGGAGCTGATCCAGAATTATCGTACAGCGCCCATCCATCTGCAAGCGGACGATACAAAGCATGAAAGTTTCTCCAACTACGATCAAATCGGCGCATGACGTCAGATTTTGGGACATCATGGCCACCCTGACGGACACGACCCGCAATTCGTTGAAGAGCCAGATGAACCGAGGGTAAAGACAAGAACACGATTTCAATCCGGTATCCGGCCGACTTCCATTTCTTTAAGAGTCGAAGATAGGTGCGGCCGCTAAGCGTGCTTTCAAATGCAAAATTCTTCCGAGCATTGGCCAAACGAGTGAGTTCCCTGAGTACAAGACGACCGGCTTGTCGCGCGGCCAGTTCCGGCCGAAGAGGCGAAAGCCCACTGGCGATGAGGTCGGCATTCACGAAATGGATGACTCCGACCTCACGTAGCAGGAATTCTCTGGCGAACGTGGTCTTGCCAGAACCGTTGGGCCCAGCAATGATAATGCAACGAGGATGTCGAGCCGGTCGGTCGTTCACTCTATCGATTAACCCGCCACGGGCTGTTGGTAATCCACTTCGATCGTGAAGCCGAGATCCTCAATCATGCCCCAGACCTCTGGAGCCGGTGCGCCGGGAGTTGTGAGGTAGCCGTTCACGAAGACGGAGTCGGCCGGGTAGAGCGCTAACGGTTGGAGGCTACGCAGGTTGTGTTCCCGGCCTCCGGCGATGCGGATCTCTGTCCGGGGATGCAGGAATCGGAAAAGGCAGAGCACTTTTAAACAGCGCTGCGGCGTGAGGGAGTCACAATTCTCGAGTGGCGTGCCGGCAACTGGGTGGAGTGTGTTCAAGGGAATTGAGTCCGGTTTCACGTCACGCAGAGCCATCGCGAGCTCAATCACATCCTCATCTTTTTCGCCCATACCCACGATCCCACCGGAGCAAATTTCCAATCCGGCCGCGCGAGCGTTTCTAATTGTAGCCAGGCGGTCTTGGAATGTATGGGTGCTACAGATCGACGAGTGAAAAGCCTCGCTGGTGTTCAGATTGTGATTCACCCGATCGACCCCGGCAGCCTTGAGACGCTTGGCTTGGGATTCGCTCATCAGGCCCAGTGAGCAGCAGATTTGAATCGGCACGTCCTGTTTGATCGAGCGTACGGCTCCGGCGATTTCATCGATCTCGCGATCCAACGGACTTCGGCCGCTGATGACAATGCAATAGCGCTGAGCCTTCGATGCAGCAGCTTGCCGGGCTCCTTCGATCATCTGTTTCTGTGGCAACAGGTTGTACCGCTCGATCGGCGCTGTCGAAATCGACGACTGCGAACAGTAGTGGCAGTCTTCTTGGCAGGCCCCGCTTTTGGCGTTTTGCAGCATCTGCAGACGGACTGTACGGCCGAAGTATTTGGATCGGACTTGAAAGGCTGCGTGTAACAACGCGAGGAGATCGTCATTCGGTGTCTCCAAGACAGATCGGCATTCTGCCCTGGTAAGCGGTTCGTCGTTCAGCGCTTTGTCTGCTAAAGTCATGTGGCTCATGAAGTCCTCGAAAATAGTTGCGATGTTCTGATGATCCGCTGGTGTTCTGATCCGTTGAATCGAGAGGGGACGCCCACACACTCGCTAGGTCCAATCGTCAGCGGATATTGGCGGAAAACCTACACGGTTTCAAACGGAGAAGCAATGCCCCCATAGGGGACGGATGGAACAGACGAGGCTTCGCCTTCCGGAGGGGCTTCGACCCGGGTCGCCTCAAGCCAGGGGAGGGCGGTGAGTGTGTTCCACTTGGCGCAACGGCGGCATCGGCCCGTCCATTCGACGGCTTCTTGTTGACATTGGGTGCAGATATAGGGAACCACGACCCGTTTTTTGAAACTCAGCGCCTTCTTCAAGGCAACAATGGCGTCTTCGAAATGTTGCTTGCGCAAATAGAGGTTGGCCATGATCTTGTGGTAATCCAACAAGTGATCTTGCGGGCCCTCAATCGTTGAAAGCAGGTCGAAGGCTTCATCCACCATTTCCAGGCGGTAATAGAGCTTGCCTAGATAGAATTGCAGGACGGGGTTCTGTGGACTCTGTTGTAAGGCTTCCTGATAGACGCGGATGATTTCGCTCGGTTCGCCTTGATCCAAAAACAGCTCTTCCAGCCGGTGCAGAATGATGACGCTTCGCGTTCGCGAATAGACTTTTTTCAAGATTTCGACGGCGTCTTTGGTTTTCCCTTCATGGAGCAGAATTTCACCCAGCCCAATGTAGGCAGGAAGAAAACTACGGTCCTTCTTGATAGCGCCTCTGAAGTACCGACGAGCTTTATCGGGGTGTCCACGCTCGAGTAGTTGCCGTCCGACTTCATACATGCATCCAACCAACCGTGCGGCTTCCGGCTGCTTGTCGGCGGAGGGAAGATTGGCTTTGACCAAGCGATGCTGGATCTCAAGCGCCTCGCCCCAGCGCTCCATCCTGATATTGAGATCGCGTTTGCGGATCAACGCCGTCAAGTTGTCAGGTTCAATTTTAAGAATCTTCTGAAGCGCCTGAAGCGCTTCTTCATATCGTTTGGCCTCTTCCAAATCCTTGGCAAGTTCCAGCAAGACCTCAATGTTTCGATCTTCTACCCGGTGTGCGTGTTGATGGAGTCGAACGGCCTCGGGGAAATTGCGCTCGGAGCGATAGACGTTTCCCAGCCACAGGAGGGAATCGACACGATTCGGATCGATAGCGAGCGCCTTTTCAAACAGGGTGATCGCCTCCAAGGTTCGCTTCGACATGAACGCATGAGTTCCGTCTCGATGCAGCGAGTCGACCTTCTCTTTTCGACGAACCAGACGGCTGCTCCGCCAGTTCAGGATGAGGTGCGCGGTTTGTTGCAGGCCGACGGCGAACGTGGCAAGGACGGCTCCAAATGCCATCGAAATCAGCATGAGGGTCACCGGACTAAGTTCAAACTCGGTGCCTGGGCTTGTATGAATGACGACAAACCCTGGGTTGAGTTCACGGAAGTAGCTATAGATGAACAGCCCTGCGCTGATGAGGAAAATGCTGATCAGGAGTTTGAACATAGCCTACACCGTCTTTTGCGGGTTCGCTTTCCGGACGAGGCGTCGTTTGGGCGGGGTGGTGACGGCCGACGATTCGTCAGGAACAGGAACCCGTTGCGCGTCGCTCCACAGACGCTCGAGCGCATAGTGCGCACGAGAATCTTCTCTCATGACATGGGCCACGACATCGCCAAAGTCGATCAGGACCCATTGGCCGGAGGAGGTTCCTTCGACGCTCAGCGGTCGTTGGCCTACACCAGAGAGTTCGTCGACAATGTAGTCGGCAACTGCGCGGGTCTGCCTGTCGGATTCTGCCGACCCAATAACCAAGTAATCAGCGATCGACGTAAGCGGAGCAACGTGGAGGACTTGTACATCCAAAGCCTTTTTATCGAGCATCGCCCTGGCTGCGGCGAGGGCGGTGGCCTTAGATGCGCGTGCGATTGATGTCCTCCTGATAAAGGCTATGCTGAAGTATATAAGATTCTACCGAGGGCGGCAACATATTTGCCAGGGGGAGTCCGTTACGAATTCTCCGTCTGATTTCTGATGCCGAGATCGGGCAGGGTGAAATGGACAAGCAGGTGATGTCTAGTGCGTCGGGGACGGCGATTTCGAGCCTTTCAATGGCTCCGGTATCGAGTTGTGCAAGCGATTCTGGATCGAGGTTTGGGCATAAAGACAGATTAGCAAGGGCTCGGAACGCCTGTCCCGGACGAGGTACCACCACGACATGGCAGATTTTCAAGATTGCCTCCGGATTTCTCCATGTCGGGAAATCCAGGAATGCATCAAGGCCAATGATAAAAAAGATCTCCCAAGATTGACCGTATTGCCCTCGTATTTCGCGGACCGTGTCGATGGAATACGATTTGCCAGTGCGATCGATTTCGATTGTCGACACGTCGAACTCCGATGTATCGGCGACCGCAAGACGGACCATTTCACGCCTCACTTGGGCGGGAGCCAGGGAACGGTTGTGCTTGTGAGGCGGATCGCCGGTCGGGATGAAGAGGATGCGTGCGAGGTTCATGCGTGCACGTACGTCACGTGCAATGGCCAGGTGGCCGTTGTGGATGGGGTTGAAACTCCCCCCGAATAGGCCGATGCGTTTCTGGCGGGTGGCCTGTTCGACGGCTGTGGTGTGTTGGGCTGTCAGATGAACCATAACTCAGGACTCGTCGCCCAAGACACTAAAGAATGACGAGATTGTCTCGATGGATGACTTCCTCATACTCTTGAGGACCAAACTGCGATTGAATCACTGTGGTCTTGAGACCTTTCATTCGGTGCAATAAGTCGGATGAAAAGTTTACCAGGCCTTTAGCAAATTCCTTCCCGTCCGGTGTGAGGCAACTGACCGGATCGCCGACCTCAAACACGCCGTTCACCTGAAGGATGCCCGATGCGAGGAGACTCTTACCACGCGCGCTCAAGGCCTCTACCGCTCCCTGATCAAGATGTAGTTGACCGCGAGCGCGCAGTGTGAAGGCGATCCAATGTTTGCGGCTGTTCAAGCGGCGTTCTTTGGCGAGAAAGAGGCTTCCTCCCGCTTGTCCTGCTAAGACCGCGGGCAGGAGTCCGGCCCGTTCGCCGTTGATAATCAACGTGGGAATTCCATATTCTGCGACCTTCTTCGCCGCCCGCAGCTTGGTGGCCATCCCCCCAGTGCCTTCAAAGGTGCTGGAAACTCCCGCCAATCGTTCAATGTCGGGAGTAATGTCAGGAACGAGTGGAATCAACGCGGCAGCTGGATTCTTACGTGGGTCTTCCGTGTATAACCCATCGACATCCGAAAGAATCACCAATAAATCTGCATCGGATAGGTGAGCCACTTCGCTCGCGAGGCTGTCGTTATCACCGACCCGAATTTCGTCCACGGCAACCGTGTCGTTTTCGTTGATGATAGGGATGATGCCAAACCCGATTAGTGCCGAAAGAGTATGGCGAGCATTGAGAAAGCGACGGCGATCAGCAAGGTCGTGGTGCGTCAGCAGAATCTGTGCCACTTGAATCGCAAGACGCTCGAAGGCCTTTTCATAGGCCCATATCAGTCGACTCTGCCCGACGGCGGCGGCTGCCTGCTTGACCGGAAGGCTCTTGGGATAGTCTTTTAGGCGTAATTTTCGGATACCGGAGACGATGGCGCCGGATGAGACGATGAGAATCTCCCGTCCCTGCGTACGGAGCGTGGCAATCTCATCCGCTAATCGCTCGATCTGTTCAGGCCGAAGTCCCTGCGCACGTGATGCAAGCAAGCTACTGCCGATTTTGATGACGATCCGTTTGGCCTGGACTAAGAGCTCGTCTCGCATGGCGCCTTTCGCAAAAGATCGACTTGCTTTCCAACATAGGTGATCAGATCGCTTAGGCCTTCGTTCGTGGCAGCCGAGATGGCCAGGCATGGATAGTTTCTTTGTCGGCAATAGGTCTGCAGTTCGGCTAGCCGTTCACCGGCACCGATCACGTCGATCTTGGTTGCCACGACGGCAAAGGGGCGATGGGGAAGCGTTGAGTCGTAGGCCCCCAGTTCACGTTGCAGCGTCTCAAAACCAGTGACAGGATTTTCCGTCGCCCACTCCGACACATCGATCAAGTGCAGTAAAAATGCCGTGCGTTGAATGTGGCGCAGGAACTGGACACCGAGGCCCTTCCCTTCGTGGGCTCCTTCGATCAAGCCCGGGATATCGGCCACGACAAAGCTTCGGTGGGATCCCCAGCGAACAACACCTAGATTGGGAATCAGCGTGGTGAAGGGATACTCAGCAATCTTTGGACGTGCGGCTGAAATCGCAGCAATAAGTGTTGACTTGCCGGCGTTCGGAAATCCGACAAGTCCGACGTCCGCAAGCAATTTGAGTTCGAGCCGTAAGGCACGTTCTTCGCCAGGTGTTCCGGGAGTACACTTCGTTGGCACTCGATTAACCGATGTAGCAAAATTGCTGTTTCCTTTTCCCCCCCGGCCTCCTTTCGCGATGACAGCCGCTTGACCATCTTCGATAAAATCAGCGAGCACTTCTCTGGTCTCGTCATCATAAACGATAGTGCCGACGGGGACGAGAATGGTTAGGTCCTCTCCAGAACGGCCTGTACAATTGGAGCCCCCTCCGGCTCGCCCGTCCTGGGCCTCGTAGTGGTTTTGGTAGCGGAGGTCGAGGAGTGTCGTGAGTCGATGGGACGCGGTCATGATGATGTCGCCACCATGGCCGCCATCGCCGCCGTCCGGGCCTCCACGAGGCACAAACATCTCCCTCCGGAAACTGCAGATGCCGTTGCCTCCTCGTCCGGCTCGGACCGTGATGTGAGCTTCATCGACAAACATATGGTGACATCATACTGCGAATGGTTCAGTGATGAGGATGAGAAAGTATACCCGACTCTGAGCCAAACAGGCGGTGAGAATTCCTCCTGTCCCGGGTCGGCGCAGAGGAAATAGAGGAGGAGAATCAGGACTTGGCAGGGATGGGATACACGCTGACTTTCCGTTTGCCTCGCCCACCTTCGAACTTGACCACGCCGCTCATTTTAGCAAACAGCGTATGATCCCTTCCGAGGTCTACATTGAATCCAGGAAAGAATTTAGTACCGCGCTGACGGACAATGATACTGCCAGCCGTGACCGTCTGACCGCCGTAGGCTTTCACGCCTAGATACTGTGGATTACTGTCACGACCGTTACGTGATGATCCGCCACCTTTATTTGTTGCCATGGTAAGTCCTCTCGAGTCCGTTACGCCGACGCAATATTTGTAATCAGCAGCTTCGTGAAACCTTGCCGGTGTCCGCGGGTACGGCGGTAATTCTTGCGGCGTTTCTTCTTGAACACGGTAATCGAACGAGTTCGTCCGTGACGCACAATTTGGGCCGTTACCTTTGCGCCACTGATAAGCGGTTGTCCAATCAGGAGCCCGCCCTCGCCATGCACGAGACGGACTTGGTTCAGCTCGATTTGGGATCCGATATCTCCGGGTAGGCTTGCAACCTGAATCGTGGCCCCAGCTTCAACTCGATATTGCTTACCACCCGTTTCAACAATTGCGTACATGTCTCTTCTCCGAAATTAAAGAACGGTTCATTTAACATGTGGTGATGAAGACTGTCAAGCGGAAGCAGGGGCGACAGAGATCCAGGTTGCCAGCAGGCCCCCTCTCTTGGAGGGCTAGGCTGGAGCCTGCGCCAACGAGTATGGTCTGCTCCATCGAGGTAGGGGAGTGAACAGCAGACATCTCCCCTTTTGGACTGGGAGAGCACGCAGAACAATGTCTCACACCAATAAGTTCGTGATCCGCACCTACCACCGGATTCCCGTTCGTTGTGCCTTATATTACTTGGGCGGTGATTTTCTTGGAAAGGGAACGGTGATCAACCTTTGCCGGAACGGGTTCCGGGTGTTGGGTGACCATCAGGTCGTACCAGGCATGGAATTGGCGGTTCGGATTACGCTCCCAGATAAGGATGAGCCGGTGGAAATCCAGCGGGTAACCGTTCGCTGGGTGCGTGGGCTGCTGTTTGGTGCCAAAGTCGTGACAATGAGCCCGGATGGTGAAGATCGAATCGGAACATTCCTCAGTGCTCGCCTGCGCGCGTATTGTGCGTCTTCCTAGTCTCATGGCCGGTCCGTTTGCTTGACCCTCAAGTAGCCTCACGCTATATTCCACTCGGCACACGGCCCGACAACGGGTTCCTTTAACCGCGGAGACTGCCCTCAATGCTGGAGCCGGTCGAGAAAATTTGGATGGACGGAAAATTTGTGGCGTGGGGGGACGCGAATGTCCATATTCTCACACATTCGCTCCACTACGGCCTGGCAGCGTTCGAAGGTCTCCGGTGTTACAAAGGAAAATCAGGATCCGCCATCTTTCGACTTCAGGAGCACGTCGATCGACTGTTCAAGTCCGCGCACATCGGCATGATGGGCATGCCCTATGACCAGAAACAGATCACCGATGCCATCCTAGAAACGGTTCGCATCAATCGTCTCGATGCCTGTTATATTCGTCCGCTGGTCTACATTGGGTATGGAACGATGGGGGTGCATCCGGGAGAAAATCCCATTCGGGTGGCCATCGCGGCTTGGAAATGGGGGGCGTATCTGGGAGATGAGGCGTTGGCGAATGGGATGCGCGCCTGTATCTCCTCATTCACGCGACATCATGTGAACGTGTCCATGACCAGAGGGAAAATATCAGGATACTATGTGAACTCCATTATGGCGAAGCAACAGGCGAAGGCCGATGGATATGACGAAGCCATTCTTCTCGATCCGGAGGGGTATGTCGCCGAGGGAACGGGCGAAAACGTGTTTATGATTCGTCGGGGTATCCTCAAAACGACGCCATTGACCTCGGTGCTTGAAGGAATTACCAGAAACTCCGTCATGCAACTGGCGCGAGAGCGGAACATTGCCGTCGTCGAAGAACGATTCACGCGTGACGAACTGTACATTGCAGACGAGGTGTTCGTGACCGGAACGGCCGCAGAGCTGACACCGGTGAGAGAGATCGATCATCGTCGAATCGGAAACGGCACTCCAGGGCCGATTACACGAACCCTTCAAGATGCCTTCTTTTCAATCGTGCGTGGGGAAGATGCTGCGCACGAGTCCTGGCTGACTCGAGTCTGACGCGCTCTCAGAAACATTCTAGCGGCTGTCGAACGGATGGGCTCCGAACGTGCGTGGTTGGTTTGCCTGGCTAGCGAACCGCCCAGGGTTCGGCCTAGCCTGATTAGTGACTCTCCTCTGAAGTTTCTCCTGCAGCAGGGTGTGCCTCCTGTGAGGGCTTGGCAGCAGGGTCAGCTGCTGGAGGAGGTACAGATTCGCTCTTTGATTCGTTCTTTGGCTGCATATCGATGACGGTAGAGGAGAAGTTTTGTTGCTTCGCTAAGATCGCCAGGCTGAACGAGGTGACCATGAATATCGCCGCGACGACCACCGTCAGCTTGCTCAAGAAGTTGGCAGGGCCACGGCTGCCGAACACCGTTTGACTCGATCCGCCAAAAGCGGCGCCGATCTCCGCTCCTTTCCCAGATTGGAGAAGAATCGCTCCGATCATCAGAAAACAGACGAAGACATGAATAATGATGATTGCGGTGTAGATCATGAAATCTTAGACTCCGATTGAGCGGGCGGTTGATGCAACGCGCGCGATTGTAGCAAAGGACTCGACCTGGAGACAAGCACCTCCGATCAGTGCGCCGTCCACCTGGTTGGAAGCGAGAAGGGATTCGATGTTCTGGGGTGTGACGCTCCCGCCATAGAGAATCCGAGTAGCGTCAGCGTTCGCGGGAGACACTGTGGCGGCCAGGACTCGCCGAATCGTTTGGTGGGCGGCTACGGCTTGCTCTGCCGTTGCCGACTTCCCGGTACCGATCGCCCAGATGGGTTCATATGCGACCGTTATTCCACTCAAGGCGTCGGCGGTGAAGCCGGACAGACTTTCGTTCAACTGTTGAGTGAGTACGTCGTCCGTCATTCCACTTTCCCGCTGCTTTAGCGATTCGCCGATGCAGAGGATCGGGCGGAGGCCGTGTTTGAGCGCGGCTCGGATCTTCTTCTGGATGCCGTCGCTTTGTTCGCCGAAGAGGGTGCGCCGCTCCGAGTGACCAAGGATGACATAGCGACATCCAAGGTCCACGAGCATCGGAGCCGAGATCTCTCCCGTGTAGGCACCCTGATCCTCCCAAAACATATTTTGCGCTCCAAGCTGCAGAGGAGAGGAAGACTCAAGTGCCGTGCGGACCGTTGGCAGGGCAGTGAATGGGGGTGCCACGACAAGATCAATGGGCGATGAGAGACCATGAAGGCGTTCACTCAGGGCACGGACGAAAGTGGCCGCTTCGGACGCGGTCTTGTTCATTTTCCAATTGCCGACGATGAGAACTCTGCGCAAGCTTATCCCCGTGATGTTGGGTTCAATGAAGAGTAGGGATTAATTTGATCGGTCCGGCAGCGCTGCGAGACCAGGAAGTGTTTTCCCTTCGAGTAGTTCAAGCGCGGCGCCGCCTCCCGTGGAAATGAACGACATGCTTTCCGATACACCGGCTCGATGGACAGCCAGAGCCGTCTCGCCACCACCGACGATAGTCAGGGCGTATGCGTCGGCGATCGCATGGGCCATGGCAAAGGTGCCTCGGGCATAGGCGTCGATTTCAAACACGCCCATCGGTCCGTTCCACAGGATGGTTTTGGCATTTTGGACCGCCTCGTTGAACAGCTTGACTGAGGCCGGGCCAATATCCAACGCGTACCAACCTTTGGGAATCTCCTGGACTGGAACGATCTTTGTTTCAGCGCCTACCTCTCGGCTGGCCGCCACTACACAATCGACCGGCAGGTAGAACTTGACCCCGGCCGACAGGGCGTGGTCTTCAACTCCTCGGGCAAAATCCAGCATATCCATTTCAACAAGGGAATTACCGATCTCCATGCCTTTCGCCTTGAGGAAGGTAAAGGCCATACCGCCACCGATAATAACCTTATCGACCCGTTTCCCAAGATTTTCGATGACACCGATCTTGCCGGACACCTTGGCGCCGCCCAGAACTGCGACAAACGGTCGCACCGGATTGGCGACGGCACCCTCAAGATATTCGATTTCTTTCCTGAGCAGTGCTCCCGCCGCTGAATCCTTGATGTACTTCGTGATGCCGACGGTCGAAGCATGGGCTCGATGGGCGGCGCCGAACGCGTCGTTGATGAAGACATCACCCAGTGTGGCCAAGGCCTTGGCGAAGGCCTCATCGTTTTTTTCTTCCCCGGCGTGAAAACGAAGATTCTCCAGCAGGAGGACGTCTCCCTCTTTCATCTTAGCGACCAATTTTTCGACCGCCGGGCCCATACAATCTGGAGCGAAAGTCACGTCTTTCCCCAGCAGTCGTCCCAGACGTTTCGCGACCGGAGCTAAGCTGTATTTGGGATCGAATGCCCCCTTCGGCCGGCCAAGATGCGAGCACAGGATGACCTTAGCCCCTTCGTCGACGACACGATTGATCGTCGGCAACGTTGAGCGGATACGGGTGTCATCGGTAATCTGCAGCGATTCATCGAGCGGGACGTTGAAGTCGGCCCGGATGATAACTCGTTTCCCACGAAGTTGCACATCGTCAATCGTTTGTTTGTGCAGGTTCATCCGCACTCCTTATTCGCCACGTTGGGGGATGAGGCATTGGTGGGGCTGATGTGTAAGACCCTGCCGAATCATCCCTGTCAGAGTCGTTTTGAGTCGCTATTTTCCTGCGAGCACTTTAACCAGGTCTCGGACTCGGCAAGAATAGCCCCACTCGTTGTCATACCAGGCCGTGACCTTAACGAGACGCTTGTCCACGACGTTTGTCAACGGGGCATCGACGGTGGCCGAGTGCGCGTCTCCCTTTTGGTCGATGGAAACGATCGGATCTTCAGAATACTTGAGAATGCCTTTCAAGGACCCCTCTGCTGCCTTCTTGAAAGCGGCGTTGACAGACGCCACGTCGCAATCTTTTTCGGTTTCGACCGTGAGGTCGACCAGTGACACGTTCGGCGTCGGCACCCGAATCGCGAGCCCGTCCAGCTTGCCTTTGAGCTCAGGAATCACGAGATGGAGGGCCTTCGCAGCGCCGGTGCTTGTCGGAATCATCGACATCCCTGCAGCGCGCGCACGCCGAAGATCTTTGTGTGGAAGGTCCAACAGTTGTTGATCATTCGTGTAAGAATGGATGGTGGTCATGACCCCGTGCTTAATCCCGAATGTCTCCAACAAAACCTTGGCGACGGGCGCCAGGCAGTTGGTTGTGCAAGAGGCATTGGATACGATGTGATGGGACTTCGGATCGAACTTGTTGTCGTTCACACCGAGCACGATCGTGACGTCAGGATCTTTTGCTGGGGCGGAGATGATCACATGTTTAGCCCCGGCAGACAGGTGTTTACCAGCTGATTCTCGATCGGTGAATCGACCGGTTGATTCGATCACAACATCGACGTTCAGGGCTTTCCAGGGAAGTTCTTTGGGGTCTTTGAAGGCCAGCACCTTGATAGGTTTCCCGTCGACGAGGATCTGATCTTCTTTGGCTTCGACCTGGGCCGGCAGTGTCCCGTGAACTGAGTCGTATTTGAGCAGATAGGCCAGTGTCTTGGCGTCTGTGAGGTCGTTGATGGCGACGATCTGAAGATCCTGATCGCCCATTGCGGCACGGAACACATTGCGTCCGATGCGTCCGAATCCATTGATTCCAACTCGAATGGCCATGGTGTATTCCTCTACTTAGAACTATGTTTGTTTAGGACAAATTGGACAGTCCAACACGAAGCTCGATACTATCGATGGCGTCTCCTTGTTGTCAAGGTACAGCGAGTGTGTAACAGTATTTCAAATTCATCCAAGCCTAAGTAAGAATTCAGGATTCCGGCGGAGGCGAATCTTGTTTCACTCCGGGCGTTTCGGTAGATTCCAAAGGACAGCGAGGAGCACATTCGACATGCATCAGATGGTATTTGAACAGGCGGCGCAGGCAGTGGAATGGCCTCGCTTTTTGGATTTTCTCTCGCAACAGGCTCAGTCGGTGATCGGAGGTGCCCGGTGCCGAACCCTTTCCCTGTCGAACGAGCTGGCGAGCGTCTCGCTACGGCAACAAGAGACCACAGAAATGGTGAGTTTGCTCGAAGGGAGCGATCCAGTACCAACGCTGTCTTTCCCTGATATACGGGAGCAGCTGACTCGGTCGAAGAAGGGAGGGGTACTCGAGGCCGGGGAGTTGCGAGATTGTGCGATTGTTTTATCACTGATGGCGGAAATCGAGCGATATGCCGTTTCCCATCGAGACCAGATCCAGGCCCTCGTCCGCACCGTGGAACCGCTACAGGGTGGCAAGAGTCTACAGGGAATCCTCAAGGCCATTGAGGGCGCGATTCAATCCGACGGGTCCATGAAAGACACGGCATCGCCGGAGTTGCGACGCCTGACTCATCATGCCTTAGAGTTGAAGCATGAGATGCGGCAGAAGCTCGAGCAGATTCTGCATTCAAGGCGGTATGAGGAGGTTCTCCAGGAATCGTATTTCGCGCAACGGGAAGGTCGGTACGTGGTGCCGGTCAAGGCGGATATGCGAGGGAGAATACCTGGAATCGTCCACGATATTTCAGCGAGCGGCGCCACCGTCTTTCTCGAGCCGCGCGAACTGGTCGAATTGAATAATTCCATCAAAGTGGCCGATCTGGAGGTGGAGCGCGAGGTTCAGCGCATCCTGCGGGAGCTGACCAGTCTGGTGGCCGGCAAAGCGGAAGCGATCAGTCAAGGAATCGAGGTGCTGGCTGAGTGGGATGTCATCAGGGTCAAGGCTGAGGTAAGCCGAAGACTGAAATGCAATCCCGTCGTCTTGAATGAAACGGGGCGGATCATGCTCAAACAGGCACGGCATCCGCTGCTGCTCATCGCAAAGGATCATGTTCTGGCGAACGACATCCTTATGGATGAAAGCGTTCGGGTGCTGGTGATCTCCGGGCCGAATACCGGAGGGAAAACCGTCACGCTCAAGATTATCGGGCTGTTTGCACTCATGGTCCGGGCGGGACTGCATCTCCCTTGTGCGCCGGAATCCGAGATGGCAATTTTTACCGATCTTCATGCCGATATCGGCGATGCCCAGGACCTGACCCGCGACCTCTCCAGTTTTTCCGCACATATGATGCAGATGATTCAGCTTCTGTCTGAGGGCGCGACAGGACTGACTTCGAGCGAACCCAGCATCCAACGTTCGCTCGTGCTGCTGGATGAACCGGTGACCTCAACGGATCCGCAGGAAGGAGCCGCGTTGGCCGAGGCGCTCCTGTGTCGATTGGCTGAACTGAATATGAAGGTGGTCGCTACCACACATTACGGTGCGCTCAAAGAATTGGCGCAGACGACCCCAGGTTTTGCGAACGCCAGTGTGGAATTCGACGTCGAGCGGCTCGCGCCGACCTATCGACTGTTCATGGGCATACCAGGTGGTTCATCGGCATTGGAGATCGCCGGCCGTCTTGGGATGGATCAAAATCTCTTGAACGATGCCAAAAAGCGGCTTCGTCGTGAGGATCAACGGCTTGATGAGTTGATGGCTGATTTGCAGCGTAAGCAACACCAGCTCATTGAGGATAGTGAGAAGGCCCATCAGGCCAGACGAGAAGCCGAAGAAGCGGCTCGCGAAGCACAGGCGCTTCGAGCGCAGCTCGAGGAGGCCCAGCAGGAAGCGCGACGAGGCCTGAAAAAGAAACTGGGCGAGCAGTTCCAACGTGCGCGGGCGGAGGTGCAGGCCACGGTGGACTCCCTGAAACGAGAGCAGAAGCTCATCAAGGCCAAGGAGACGAAACAGCGGCTGCATGAACTAGAGATGCAGGTCAGGCAAGACCTTACGCCGTCTGGTCAGACCATACCATTTGAGCAGCTTGGTATCGGAGATGCGGTGGAAATTGTCGGCTTGGGCACGACCGGAAATTTGCTGGAAGCGCCCCAAGGAAAGAAACGCGTCCGTGTCAAAGTCGGTGAAGGCGAGATCCTGGCCACTGTCTCGAACCTTGTCGGTATTGCTCGTGAATCGCGTGCAGAGTCGGCACAACCGGCGCTATCGCCCTCTGGTCTACGGCGAGTTTCAGCGAATAATGGCTTGGGGCTGGATGAACAGACCGTGGTCGATGTACGAGGTCAGGCTGCAGACGAAGCACTCGAGCAAGTCCTCGCGGCGCTGGATCGGGCTACTCTCAGCGGCGCTCCGTACCTGCGCATCATCCATGGCCATGGATCCGGTCGGCTCAAATCCGTCGTGCGAGAATACCTCAAGAACTCGCCCTACGTGGCAGAATTTCGTGCCGGTGATCGAGCTGAGGGAGGTGACGGAGTGACGGTAGCACGGATCCGATAGGCCAGACATCCAGGCCTTTTCCACTCATTCGGCGACTCTTTCTTATGTCAGTTTGTGTCTGGTTATCAAAACCGGAGTCCCACACCCATCACGCCGTAATGGGTCCGAAAGTCGATAGCCAGCTTGTCCCAATGATAGTTGGACGAAACGTACCGGTACTCCCCGAATAGGAAGACCGAATAATCACGGTATTGTCCGAAGAGAAACACCTTCGGGCTGAGGAGGATTTGCGCTCCACCGAGAAACTGATGGGTGAAGGCGCGGGCGGAGTCGAAATCTTGATCATTCCGTCCGGCAATGTTTGGGTTCAGGAGCGTGCCATGTGACCATCCCAGGCCAATTCCGATATAGGGACGAACCTTCTCGCCAGGATAGCGCAGCACCATATTAAAGGTCGTATTGATGATTAGTAGGTCGGAGTGGCCGGCCCTATTGTTCTGTCCACTCAGGAGATTGGGGAACGAGATCGATCCGCTGTGGACATTCGAGTCGATCTCTAGACCAACCACTCGATGCAGTGCGGCAGGGAAGAGCCCTGCGTTCAATCCTGCGCCAAAGCCTTCTTGGGTCGAACCATGAACAGTCGTCCCCTGGTTAAAAACACTCTCATCACTCGGCCAGGTACCCAGTGCATAGGCACTCACTTCCACGTCTCCGAATTCAACTGCGATGGCATGACCGGTGGCACCGAGATATGTGAGGAACAAACCGAGGAGAGCCGCGAATCGTGAAGGGTGAGGGAGTTTCACGGGGTCACAAACAGATGAACGCGGACAAGGAAAGGGCCTTCCAGAAATTCTCCAGAAGGCCCTTCCGCTGGTTTGCTGCAGGGAACTAGTTACCGCGAACGATGGTACACCATTCGCCGAAGATTCCCAGGATATTCTTGGCCGAATGGTCGACTGAAGCCACGGTGGTGATGCCACCGGCCGACTTAGCTGCTTGGACGCTCGCATCACCGGTCGCGACCCATCCCAGAATGGAGGTGGCGCAAGCCTTGCCTTCCTTCCCGGCTGCGGCGGCGTCAGTCGCCACATCGCCGTACTTCGTTTCGTTGTAGATGCCGCCCGCCAACGGGGAGGCAACGATCTGACAGCCTGCTGAGGTGAGTCCGATGAGCACTGCGAGAGAAAGCAGTAGAGACGTCCGTTTCATGAATCCTCATTGTGAATAAAATAAAGCGGCTACTGAGCCGGAATATAGGTTTATGACGAGGATCGGTCAAACCATTATTTGGCCCTAGATGAAGGTGGAGAAAGGCCTGGGTCATACGTAATCTTAATAGGTGGTCGTGACGGTTCCATTACCGACTCCAGAAGGATCGACATGCCACGTGACGATCGATCAACGTGTGTTCTGGCAATTAATCCAATCAATCAACAGGGCCAGATTCATACAACAATCGCAGGTCAATCACTGAGTCCTATCTTGGGTGACTGAATCTATTTCGATTCACCTCTAGTATCTAAGTAGATACAGCCTGCTATTTGTGGGCGAGATCCCACAAGGCTTGCTCTTTTGTTTTACTGCATTTAGAGGCATTTTCTTCCTCTCCCCATCCGTGGAACCTAGATCACTTAGCCTGGCATTGAGTTTGCTCCCTTGCTACGTATGTATCTACCGCAGTCGTTTTTATGGCTCCGTACAATTTTCTTGCGACAAGTTACAGAGAAGTATAAAAAGGCGGGCCGAGAAATCGTGGTCCTGAGAAACATCCAAATGTGCCTGAAGCTCGTAGCTATTCATAGCTCCTGCAGGCCTCAAATAAATGCACTAACCGGAAAGAACGTCCGGATGACGTTCAGCTATCATCTGATGCGAAGGGGGAACCCATGAATCGACAGCATATTTCTAAATGCGCCGTGGGAGTAGTCGCGTTTGGGCTTGTTGGGATGACGGCGCAAGTTTACGCGCAAAACGTCACTCCGTTTCAATTAGTAGGCCACGTTCAATCATTCACGCTCGATGATCCGATAGATCCTTTTTCTTCCGCGAAGCTGATGGTGAATGGAATCCAGGTCACGATACCCAAGAACTTGGTGATCCAGTTTCCGGCAGCCTATTTCACAGCCCAACAGGTGTTTGAGAATGCGCAAGGCGTGTCGAAGAAATATGGCGAATCGGGTCTGGCACTCAACGACAAGTTTCCCCCCTTGGCTGCTTTCGAAGTGACGATAGATGGGAATGCGATAGAGGGTGAGTATCGCGCGGGGCTGGTCAGTATTTCACAGCAGTCGCTTAACACGAGTACTGGATATATCCATCAGATCGACGTCACTACAGGAATGATGTGTGTGGGAGGAAGTCCAACAGCCACGGCTTGCGGAACAGGGGATACCCGTATCCGTCTTAACGACCCAGCACTGGACGCGTCGGATTCGTTTGCAGGTGATGGTCGCTATGGAAAGCCGAATCCGTTGCCTCCCGCAGTGGGACCCACAGACAATCCAGATTCGCGCTATCCAGACCCACGTTTCACAGTGGATCAAGGGAACCCGACCGTTCACGCCCTCACCGGGTATCCGATGTGTGTTCCACGGGCCGCGGTAGATTCCGAATGCCCTGCCTCCAATCGACCGCCAGAAAATACGTTTGTTATGGGGACCGATCCACTCATACCGCCGGTCAGGTTTGGCAACGATACGATCCCTTCTTGTCCAATCTGTGATCCCACAAAACAGGCGCCGGTAAGAGTGGGCGATCACATCACATTTGCAGGGACGCTTGCGCGAGACAGCGATGGAACCTATGTATCGGTCCATACGTTAGTGGTCGACATCGGGATCTATACACAACCGGGTACCAAACCCGCGTATGTCACGCTGGAGGAGTCCTTGCTGGGTACGAGAGGTCCAACCGCGACCTGTGCTGCCGCAGCTGAGTGCCAGGATCGACTCAAGGTTGAGGGGTTTACGACAGATCCTAGTCGGCGAGTCAGTGTGTATGCCGTTGATGTGGTGCGCAATGGGACGCCTAAGGTCCGCCTGTTGCACAGCACGGAAAAAGTGCAAGCCGTATTCGGGAGATTCCGCTATGTCCCACCACTCACGGCCGCGGCTCTGTTTGACATCAACGGAAATCTCAAAGGTGCAACACGAGAACTGATGGTGCGCATTGACGATCCAAATCCGTTAGCAGATGGGACCGAGGTTCCCGATGTACCCAAGGCCGCCCATGGGTTGGTGCCAGGTATCTATGTGGCGCCTGTTGGAGAGTATATCTTTCCTGAACCGACTGGCGTCCAAGGAGGACAGCAGCCGGCCTTGAATTTCCAATGCCTGGCTTTCTTGATCAATGGGTGGGCTCTTCCTCCTGGCCTGACCGATATTAGGCAGCTTGATCCCTGGCCAGGGGTGGCGTCGCCGACATTTTCATGTACGAACTAGTGGTCAACTATGCGAGGAGATTTTTGGGAGACCAAGACCATGCAAGTACGATACACAACTACTAACTTTAATCCGTTCCCTCTCAGGTTGGCCGTATTGCGTTGGATTACCGCTGGAGGATACGAACTGCAACGGGTATGGTCATCGGTCAAGCTGACCGCAGTCTTCCTTCTCGCCATTGTCGGGGTTGGTTGCGCCGGGCACAAAGCCCCTCTCTCTCAGGTGATCATCAAGCCGACATGCGATCGGCTTATCACCGCCAACGTTGTAGCGCTGGACCAGGTGTACTACTACAACCGCTTTGGGGCATTTAATCCAGCCGGGATCATGTATGCGCTCCGGCGCGACGTCGTGAAGACCGGTGACGGCAAAGACGAGGGACCGGAAATTCTCAATGAGGATTTGGATGGCGACTCAGATGAAGTGGGAGAGCCGATTCCTCTGGAACCGAGCTCTGGGGATGTTTTGCTCGCCGGCCACGTCAAGCTTCGGTCCGATAAGCGACCGCGACCCCTGGTGTTGCGGGCGAATGAGGGCGATTGCCTCCAAGTGACACTTACGAATCTCTTGAGCCCGACGGTAGACGAGCATGAATTCATGCGTGATCCAGAACGGCGGCTCACGCATCCAGAAAATTCGGTGGTGGCCGTTGCTGATAGCGATGAGCCGGCGACTCGGCATGCCTCCATGCATGTGAACGGTTTGAGTCTGGTTGACACGATTGACTCTCAAGGCGCGAACGTTGGGAAGAACGGTTGGTATAAGACAGACAAAGACGGACGGTATGTGACGGATAATGCCGGAAAGCGGATTAAGACTGATGGAAAGTGTTCCGATGACTCCACAGATTTCGGAAAGAACCTGTGTGCGCTCGCTGCGCCAGGCGAGACGAGAACGTATACCTGGTATGCAAAGAAAGAAGGCACATTTTTCCTGTATTCGATGGGGGCGCCTGCGGGGGGAGAAGGGGATGGAGGACAGTTGGGGTTAGGATTATTTGGAGCGATTAATGTGCAGCCCAAAGGCGCGAATTGGTACCGCTCTCAGGTAACTGAGCAAGAACTCAAGTATTCGACGAAGGGGAAAACGAAGTACAACCAGCCGATCATCGACTACGAAGCAACGATCAAGGCTGGTCCGTGGGCAGGCGAGCCAATTCTCAATATGCTCAAGTGTCGAGATCAGAATTCCGCTCGCGGCCAGGGTAACCGGGAAACCTGTGAAACAGGTGGTGAACTTGTGCACAGCGATCTGAATGCGGTGATCGACATCGATCGAGAGGATGGCTGTGAACAGATGGGGGAAGGGAATGCATGTGGCAGGCCTTATCGAGAATTTACCGTCATTTTCCATGATGAAATCACCGCTGTGCAGGCGTTCGACGATATCCGGGATGAGAATTCTCCACTCAGCTCACTACGTGATGGTATGGGCATCAATTATGGTTCTTCTGGCCTTGGGGCGATGGTAGTGGCCAACCGAAAGAATATCGGCCCAGCGCGAGATTGCACCGAGTGCAAGCTCGAAGAATTCTTCCTGACCTCCTGGGTCAATGGTGACCCAGCCATGGTCGTTGGGTATAAGCAGGATGGATCCGGGAAGGAAGCCAAATATCCCGATGACCCGTCGAATGTGCACCATTCTTACCTTGGAGACCCGATCCGCTTCCGGAACATGCATGCAGGTCCGAAGGAGACCCATGTCTTCCACCTGCATGCTCATCAATGGGTAGAAGATAAACACGACTCGACATCCCACTACCTCGACTCACAAACCATCTCTCCGGGAACAGCCTTTTCCTATGAAGTGCATTATGGTGGATCGGGCAACCGTAATCTCGGACCAGGCGATTCCATATTCCACTGCCACCTCTATCCCCATTTCGCACAGGGGATGTGGGAATTGTGGCGCAGTCATGATGTGTTTGAAGATGGTGGGAAAGATCGCAGATTGCCTGACTACGAGATAGCAGAGGGAACACCAAATCCAGCCATTGTCCCTCTTCCTCGGACTGCGTTACCTCCAATGCCGGCCAAAAAAGATGGCGATGGTTTTCGAGGCTACCCATTCTATATCGCAGGTCAGAAGGGACATCGGCCTCCGCAGCCTCCGCTCGATTTGGATGTGAAGGGGGAAGACAAACAGACGTTGCAGCGCCATATTGTCCGTGATGGGACGGTGCGGGACAGGGAAAATGCCCACGGACCTGAAGAGATGAGAACGACACCTCCCTTACCGAACGAGGACCTGTTCAATCGTGGCCGAACCAATTCGGCGAAGATCGCCAAGCGGGTATGGTCACAAAACAGCGATCTAGACTTGGTCAGTTTGGCTCGAGAGCTCGATACGGTGACTGTTGTCCCACTGCCACAGACTGGGACGAAGGCTGAGCAGGAAGCCATGAGGTTCCATGCCGGAAAGGCTTCCGTTCATGCTAAGTCGGCCGTAGGCCCAGGCGAGCCGGGTTGGAAGCATAACTCGTACAATTGGGAGGCACCTGGATATGTAAGTTGTCACCCGGACGGCACTTGTGACGATGAAAATGGGACCCGCGTCTTGTTCAGTGTCAACGGAGGCGGAAACATTTCTGAAGACAAACGTGGAGAGGGGAAACCCGGTGCGCCCTTTTCTAACCCTTGCCCGAAACAATGGGTGGATGAGCGTGGAATCGTGAGGGACGTTAAGGTTCGTGAGTACCGAGCGGTTTATGTCCAACTGGACATGACTGTAAATAAATCGGGGTGGCACGACCCTCAGGGACGATTTCCAGTGTTGGAGGAGGACCTGAAAGAGACGCTCAATGGATCTCGCCCAACAGAACCCCTCTTTTTCCGGGCCCAATCCGGAGAATGCGTGGAGTTCTACGCCACAAATTTGATCCCCAGCAACCTCAATCTGGATGATTTTCAAGTCTACACGCCGACCGATACGATCGGTCAACATATTCATCTCGTGAAGTTTGATGTCACGTCGTCGGACGGGTCTGGGAATGGATGGAACTACGAAGACGGGACATTGGCTGCGGATGAAGTACGCGAGCGGATCATTGCCCACAATAAGGCGTACCCAACCAAAAAGCTCATGCCTCGGACCCATCCGATCTTTCTGCGGAAGGGAGAACTGGGTGCGAAGAAGAATGGTGCACTTGCAGGTGATTCACGGGGCTACTGTGCGGACATGCAAGTGCTGACCAAGAAAGGTCATGATAACGATCCTGTGCATCATCCTTGGTGTGGGGCACAGACAACCATTCAGCGTTGGTGGGCGGATCCGATATTGAATGGGAAACCGGGTGAGAAGAATACCAAAGATCGTACGATGCGCACCGTTTTTACACACGACCATTTTGGTCCAAGTTCACATCAACAACACGGCTTTTATGCTGCCTTGGTCGTCGAGCCGCGAAACTCCAAGTGGTATTTCCCAGATGGGCGCCGCATGGGTGGGACTGATGCACAAGGAGAGCCCGAACTTCTTCGAAGCGATGGTGGCCCGACCTCCTATGCGGCCAACATCATCGTTCGTGAGCACGGCAAGGCCTGCATTACACCTCACAAAGATGGCATCGTGTGCAGCGACTCGCTTGATTCCAATGGCACGATTGATAAAGGGCGAACCGGTCGGGAATTTAATCTCGCCTTCGCGGACTTTGCCATTGTTTATGACAAGGAGAATCAACCCATCAATCCTCCGAGTCAAATCGAGGGAGGCCTTGCTAACCCCGTCCTTCCAGGTCGGATTCCGATGCCAGAGGGAATTTCCACCAAAGACCCGGGAACGCAGCTTATTAATTATCGGAATGAACCTATTCCACTTCGTATTGGAACTCGAGACAAGGAAAATAATCAGTATGTTCAGCTGCCAGAAAGTGATCGGAGAAGTGACCTGGCAAATGTGTTTAGCTCGAGTGTTCACAAAGACCAGAAGTCACTGAATGAAAGAATATTTACTGAGAAAGAGGATATAGCAGGCAAAGGCCGTCAGCCCGGAGATCCTGCTACGCCGTTGCTTCGCACGTATGAGGGAGACCATGTACAGATTCGATTGATTCAGGGTGCCCAAGAGGAGCAGCACATTTTTACATTGCACGGGGCCAAATGGCTGGCACAGCCCGATTCGCGGAATACCGGGTATGTCGGTGCGCAGCACCTCGGCATCTCTGAACATTTTGAGTTTAACGATCGTGTGGTGGAGTTCATGCCGTTCACCGACTCAGGGACTGAACGCAAGCGAGTTGACCATCTCTACACCTCGAATGCTGCGGACAATCTCTGGGATGGGCAGTGGGGTTTGATGCGGGTGTATCCTCGTACAGAAGATGTTACTGATTTGGCGCGTCTCCCCGGCAACACGGAAAAGACTCATGATGTGCTGGGTTCGGCATTTCTTAAGGAAGAACTCGACGAGGCGCTGGATAGCGAGCTCCTTAAAGTCATCGACGGCGATAAGGTGGGTAATCAGCAGTATGGAGAACTGGATGAGAACAAGCCCCAGGATACTCTGGAAGCTTTCTGCCGAAGCACCGAACAACAATCGTATGTGCGGAGCTTTGATGTTGAGGCCTGGTTGGCCAAAGATCTGCTGCCTGAAGGGAAGCTCGTCTATAGCCGCCAATTTGGCATTGCTGATCCGAACGCCATCTTGTTTGTCGAGTCTAGTGATGTTCCACGGTTGAAGTCTGGGGAAAAGCGGCCGGAACCCTTAATGCTCCGTGCACGAGCGGGAGATTGCATTCGTGTCACGCTGACGAACAATATCAACCCAGAGCATCATCTCGATGGCCTCGACTATCCTGAGACCTGGAGTTTCAATATGGTGCCACCCATCACCCCAGGGCTGTATTTTAATCAGGTGCGGTCCTCGCACCGCGTAGGGCTCCACCCCCAGCTGGTCGACTACAACTTACAAACCAGCGACGGGGCATATGTTGGGCTGAACGAGGATTCGACCGTTGGGCCTGACGAGCACAAAACCTATTTCTGGTATGCGGGAGAGATTGTTCCGAACAAGAAGGGTGACAGAATCGTCGGTATTCCACATGAATTTGGGGCGATCCCATTGCAGGATATGGGGGATGTCATCAAGCATGCCTCGCATGGGGCGATCGGTGCCCTGATTATTGAACCGCAGTGCTCCGTATGGAAGGAAACAACCTCTCGAAGCAAAGCTGAGGTGGATGTTTCTTACTGGAAGCCAGAGCCGGTGATCGGTCGCCATGGAAAACATCTGAAGCGGCATGTTTGTCCAGAAACAGAACCAGCGCCGGAATCTGGATTGCTCTATCGTTTCAAAGAACTGGTCTTGCTCTACCAGGACAATCTCAGCGTCCAGCAGCATGGCCAGCCGATGCCTAACCTTCGGAATGGGGATGATGCCGAGGATTCCGGACAAAAGGCCTTCAACTATCGAACAGAACCTCTCTGGGCCAGGCTGGGGGCCAGTGCAGCTGATGAACCAGAGACGATGAATCACTTCGATTGGTCTAACGTGCTGAGTTCAACGGTCTCGCATTTCCGATGCAACGCCGATATGGCCAATGGGAAGTATTGCGATCCTGAAACTCCCATCTTCAGCGCAAAGGCCGGTGACCAGCTCCGATTGCGGGTCGTGCATCCAGGGGGACATCCGCGTCAACATGGCTTTACGCTGTTCGGTCACGATTGGAGCCTCAGTCCATGGATCGACAACTCGAGGACGATGGGTTGGAATCAGTATAGCCCGACGCGCGTGGGGTCCACTGGTGGAATTGGTCCTGGCCGAGCGATCAATATTCTGACCAGTGCCGGTGGGGATTGTGCTGTGCCCGGTGATTATCTCTACCGTACGCAGGAAGGGTTCATGTTCGGAGGTGGTCTGTGGGGAATTCTGCGCGTGGAGGAAAATACCTCCCCCTGGTATCACCGTTTTGATTGGCAGAAAGAACTGTGGGGTGATCACAAGGTGCAGAGTGACTCAAGAAACACCTGTCTTTTGAGTAAGGACAAGGAATAGTCGAGATGAAAGTTCCTCAGATTTGGAGTGCCTCGCAATCTGTAGGTAGTTGGGTGACTGCCGTGGCGATGGCTGTGCTGGGAGCGTCGCCGGGAGATGCTGTGTCGCGTGCGATGTCGGACCTCTCCCAGTCCAACTCAGAGTCGAAATCCTCATCGATGCAGCATATTGAGCACAATGGTCTGGCCGTGGATGTCTCAATCAGTCAGCTGGATACCAACGGGGGCCGATTGGGTCCATTAGTCGGGCAACCGGCAATGGTGCAGGTGACCTTGACCGATGCGAGGACTGGCGCGCCGGTCGTCGGGATCCGACCGCGCGCGTGGATGAATAGTCGTCCCTCGGACATGGTCGCCGATGAAGTGGCATGTACTGATAAGATTCGCCGATTGATGAGCGGGCGTCTAGGAAGTCGGGCGGATATCGACCTCAATCGGTATGTGATCTTGGCGATGAATCACGATCGCACGATTTCAATAATCGACCCTTTTCTCAACTTTAGCCCTACCAAGCTCGAAAGTCTTGTAACGCTGCCAAGCGTTGGACTCGATTGGGTTTTGACACAGGATCAGAACACTCTATACGTCTCCATGCCGGATGTAGATGAAGTTGCGGTGATCGATACACGCACCAGGAAGTTATTGCGAACCCTAGAAACAGGCCCCGGTTCACGTCCAGGGCGAATTTTACTTCAGCCCGACGGTCGCCATATTTGGGTGGGATTGGATGGGTCCGATCAGCTCGCTGTATTTGATGCTTCGACGCACAATCTGATCGAGACGGTGACGGTCGAGGCAGGTCTACACACTCTGGCCTCGACACCAGATAGTCGCTTTGTTTATGTGACGAACGGGACTGCGGATACCGTTTCTGCCGTCGATGCGCAGACGTTTACTGTTCTTGCGTCCATGCGGGTAGGGAAAACACCTGTTGCTCTGACATACAGCCCTGCTGCTCGCCGATTTTACGTGGGGTCCCTCAATGGGAACGAGATTGCCATTATTGATCCACAGGACCATCGGATCTCAGGCCATATTCCCACGGTGCCCGGAGTGGTGATGCTTGCAGTGGAGCCGGAAGGTCGGTTCGTTTTTGCCGCTAATCAAATTGAAAGCCGACTTTCTGTGGTTGATACCGCTATTAATCGTGTGATTGCATCTGCTGCGGTGGTCAAGGGTCCGGATCAGATCCGGTTTACCGAACGCTATGCGTATGTGCGTGGAATTGAATCTGAAAAATTTACTCTTCTCGACCTACGTGAGGCTCGCAAAGGGAATGTAATGCCTCTCGACCTACAGGCTGGGCTGCATGCCCCTAGCGGTGCCCCGGAACAGCTGGGAATCGCCCCGATGATTGTGCCGACTCCGGAAGGAAATGGAGCTATCATCGCGAATGCGCCCGACGCTACGCTTCATTTATATCAAGAAGGCATGATGGCGCCGATGGGCACATTCTCCAACTACAAGCGGATGCCGCGGGGCATTCTGGTCCTCGATCGAAGTTTGAAGGAAGTGGCTCCAGGTGTGTATCGAGCTCCGGTAACTTTTACAAAAGCTGGACGGTATGACGTGCCATTGCTTATCGATCGTCCGCGAACCATGCACTGTTTTCAGGTGACGGTAAAGGATTCGGAAATCGGAGTCTCCACCGCTGCTGTCCCCAAGCCGCCAATCGTACGCACGCACTTCGGAACTGAACCAGTACAGGCTCGCGTCCCCACCGCCCTCGCCTTCACCCTCACCGATCCGGCGACACAGCAACCGATTATGGGCATCCGTGATGTGCAGGTGTTGCTCTTTGAACCACCAGGAACTTGGCAACATCGTCAGCATGCCCGTGAGGTGGAACCTGGGCGCTATGCGATTACGCAGTCTTTTCCGCATGCTGGGGAGTACCGTGTGATGGTGCAAACACTGTCGCAACGTTTACGTTATGCCGATGGTGTCCCTGCGGTGCTACAGGTTGTTTCATCTACTGTTCAGTCTACAAAACAGATGCAACGGGCTGCGGGACGACGGCCTTAAACTTCACATGATCAGCAGCCTATTCAGACTGGGTTTCGCCTTCTTAATTATGAGTGGAGGACTGTCTGCCGTTGCTGAAGCCGCAACGCCGGTGATTCCTGACGTACAGGTGATCGATCAGGACGGTGTGTCCTATCGTCTGTATTCCGATCTGATCAAGGGGAAAACCGTCGCGATCACGTTTCTCTACACTTCCTGTAAGACCAGTTGCCCTGCGATGACGGGTCTGTTCGGCGCGGTGCAGCACAAGCTTCAAGGAGACGCACATCTCCCGGTCACCCTCCTTTCGATCAGCGTTGATCCAGTCACCGATCGGCCGGCGCAGCTTAAAGCGGTCGCCAATAAATTTGGTGCAAAGCCTGGTTGGTATTTTGTGACGGGCTCTTCTCCAGATGTGACCAGGGTGTTAGCTGCATTTGATGCCAAGTCCCCACAACGATCAGATCATCCTTCTGTCATTCTTGTCGGAAATGATGCCACAGGGCAGTGGGCTCGTTATTTTGGCCTTGCCTCTGTGCTGACGGTCATGGAGCTCATTGACTCTGTAAATGGCTCTTCTAGTTTACGAGTTCCGTCTACTCCAGACTAACCATTTGAATAGGCCTACCAGAGAGTTCCCATGGCGAGTCGGCTGCGCGATCGTTGTATGGGCACTCGTGGATGTGATGGTCACGCTACCAGTAAGCAGGGCCTGGAACGATCCGCTCACGGCAAGTGAGCGGATGGGACGAACCATCTACCACCAAGGGCGAACGGATACGGGTGATGAGGTGCGCGTCAGTCTTGCCGGGTCGGAAGGCAGTCTTTCCGCGACACTCTTTCGCTGTGTGCAGTGCCATGGCGTGTGGGGCCAAGGTACAGAAGAGGGAGGTCTCCGGGTACCTCCGCTGGTCCCATCATTTTTGATGAACCAGCACGCATCGCTCCAAACCGGCCATTCTCGAGAGGCGTATACGGACCAGACGCTCATTCGTGCCATCACCCAAGGTATAGATGCATCTGGGGTGCCGCTCCATTCCGGCATGCCTCGATATCGTTTCACCGAGCAGCAAGCCAAGGCCGTCGTGGCCTATTTGAAGAAGATCGGGACTGAGGAAGATAGTGATCCCGGAGTATCGGCACAGTCGATCACCGTCGGAGCAGCGCTTCCGATGTCGGGTCCTCTGGCTGGGATTGGACAGGATGCTCAAGCCGTCATGGAAGGATATTTTCGCGAGCTCAACGAACGTGGTGGAGTGTATGGGCGGCAGATTCGTTTAGTCGTCGAGGATACGAGGAGCAATCCGTCAGAGTTGGAGGCAGCGACTGCACGACTTATTGGGACGGAACAGGTCTTTGCTCTGGTCGGGAGTTTCGAATTCGGGAAAGTCGCCGAGACGCTCAGTCTCATCGAGCGTACACAGGTTCCGTTAATCGGTCCATTAGCATTGTCGCCTCAGTTGTCTGATCTGCCCAATCTGTACATCTTCTATACCCTGCCAGGGTTTGATGTTCAATATAAGGTTCTGTTCGACGTTCTCGTGTCCCACATTCGTCCAGCGGGGGGTGTGGCTCGCCCTCGCGTCGCCATCATCCAACCGAAGCGTACGGCTATCTTACTGACGGTGCTGACGTCGTCGCGACGCAGGACAGTGGATATTGTAGTGGAGTATGAGTATGTGCGGGGATCGTTCGATCGAGTCGCAGTGGGCGAGCAGCTGCATCAACAGTCGATCGATGCAGTAGTGTTTATCGGTGATGGAGAAGACTTTGTGGCTCTCGGCCAGGAGTTGGATCACCGACATCTTTCACCCATGGTGCTGGCGTCAGCCGGTATGGTTGGCCATCGGGCTTTGGATGTTCCTCCGAGCGTACGCACCAAGGTGCGGCTTGCTGTCACGCTTCAGCCGCCAACTGAGCAGGATCGCGATCAACTTGAGGCGCTCGCTGGGCGAGATGAATTATATAACCTGGGATTTGCCAGGATGGCCAGGGGCGCAGCCTCCATGCTGAGCGACGCGCTGATGAAGATCGGGCGGCGCGTGAACCGAAGCCTGCTCCTCGAGGAATTTGAACGATACCGTAACGTGGATATTGGAGAAGATTTTCAGTTGACGTATGGACCGCACAGACGAATCGGGAGTTCCCGGGTCCGCATTTTTCGCATCACACCGGAGGCGCCTCATTTTATTCCAGTGACTGACTGGGTTGTCCCGCAGGACTTTCAATAGTTCGTCCTTATTTTTCTTAGGCGTATCATTTCAGATCCACCTTGTATCCAATTCGATACCACATTTTTGAAATACAGCGATCAGCTTACGCCTTCTCTGTTCAACGAATTGCGTAACGCATCACTCCTATGGCGGTGTTTTGGCATTCTGAAATCATTGGTAGTGTGTGGCACTAAGTTTGCTTCGTCTTAGCTCATGGTATTGCTTCGGCCGAGATTGAGTACAGACTTTGAAAAATGTTCATGAAATATAAGAGCAGGGAAGAGATCATCTTAATTTACTGCTGTGAGGAGGTTTGTTATGCGCCAGTCAACATCTACCAGAAGCCAAATCGGGCGAGTGTCTCATGCGAAGCGGCTCAGAGAGTTGGAACAGGAAAATGATCTGCTCAAGCTTCTGTATTCTGATCTCCTGCAAAAATTCTCAGCGATGAAGGATGGCCTTACGAGACGCGCAGGCGTCTGTTAGGCAGAGAGAAGAAGAGTAGATGGACACACAGTGTTATTGAATGTGATATTTTGCCATGCGGTATCGCAACGTGTTGCGGGTCATTTTGAGGAGGCGGCTGGCTTCTGAGACGTTGCCGGAGGTTTTTTCTAGCGCTTCTTCGAGCATCTTTTTTTCCATTTCCTGAAACGAGAGCCCAAAGGTTAGCAGGGATGGATTGGGTGCATGATTTTGGTGATTGGCTGTAGGAGAAGTTGTCACGGATGTCGGTAAGTGTTGTGGTTGGATTACGTCTTCTTTACAGGTAATGGTGAGCCACTCCACGACATTGTGCAGTTCCCGGACATTGCCAGGCCAAGTATGTCTGTGAAGAACGGAGAGAGCTGCTGGCGAGATGGTCTTGATGCGACATCCTCGTTCCTTTCGCAGGCGCTCCAGAAAGATCAACAGAATCGGTTCAATGTCATCGAGCCGTTCACGCAAGGGCGGAATGCGCAGTTGATAGACGTTCAGCCGATAGTAGAGATCAAGCCGAAACCGGCCGGCTTTGATTTGTGCCAGAAGATCCTCGTTTGTCGCAGCGATGATACGGATATTGACTTTGTGGCTGCGAGTGTCGCCCAGCGGATCGATCGTGTGATTTTCGAGTACACGCAAAAGTTTGGCTTGAGCCACCGAGCTCATTTCACCGATTTCGTCGAGAAACAGCGTCCCTCCCTCCGCCAGCTGGAACCGTCCTGGTTTGGCCCGTTTCGCGTCGGTAAAGGCTCCTGGCTCATAACCGAATAACTCCGATTCCAAGAGATTCTCGGGGATACCGGCGCAATTGAGTGCGACCAAGGGACCGGCGGTTCGTGGGCTGGAACGGTGAATGGCCTCAGCAAACAGCTCCTTGCCGGTGCCGCTTTCCCCTGTAATGAGGACGGTGGCATCGGTCGATGCCACCTCTCGGGCCAGTTGTTTCATCAAGTTCATCTGTGGCGAGACGCTGATGATGGAGGCAAACGGATCGTGCGAGACGGGCGAGAGTGGAGGGGGAGAGGGATGGAGCACCCGGACAATCGCGGCCTGCAGCTCATTTGAACGAACAGGCTTTGTCAGATAATCGGCTGCGCCGGCACGCATGATTTCTACTGCCTCCGTGACCGAGTGCTTATTACCGATCACGAGTACGGGTGTGGGCGGTGTCGCCTGACGCGCGTATTCGAGCAAAGGGGCTATGGTATGGCGGTTGCCCTCGACGATCACCAGAGTAGGGGAAGCCTCTGCCCAGAGACTCAGTCCTTCCGATACGGTGGCAGCTTCAACAATATCGGGATGAGGAAAGACCGCGCGGAGGATTTGCTGCAGCTCGGATTCTAAAGAAACCAGGAGGAATCTATGAGGGTTCATCGGAGTGCTCCATGAACTAGCCTCCTATCGAACCGTGAAACTGTTTCTAGCCTACACCTCTTTTCGTGAAGAAAGAAAGTGGCGGTAAAGGCAATTGGCTATAGCTAAGCCCACAATTAGTGATAGCCTCTCACGATGTCGTCGAGGGTGGCTTGTTCCTGATACTCCCGGCGCTTCTTGAGGGCGGCGAAGTCATGCTCGATGGGATTGAGGTCTGGAGAATAG
>Ga0224510_10000467_pt1 | contig 31069 bp, 37 predicted proteins | sample SF_May12_sed_USG_FD_170161 | JGI IMG/M metagenome (GOLD analysis project Ga0224510, IMG submission 170161) | Sediment microbial communities from San Francisco Bay, California, United States - SF_May12_sed_USGS_4_1 | ecosystem: Environmental > Aquatic > Marine > Sediment | place: USA: California... | reverse complement strand
CGTTCTCCATGATCGGCTCACACAAAATATGGCCGTTGAGCAACTTCCTCAGCATTTGCCGGGCTTGTGGCACATGACGTAGGAAGAGTGACGGGAGATCCTCTAAACGGCTCCTGAGATCTTTGGCAAGCTGTTTCGCGTCGAGGGCTGAGATCTCAATCAATTTGTCCAGCTGGGCCAACTCTCGTAGTACCGCTTTCTTATGCGCCTCCTCTTTGTGCAGTGATTCAATGACCGAATCTGTGCACTTGCCTGTAGCGACCAGTTCCACCAGGTGATGAAGCCGAGTTTGGATGAGCGAGAGCTCACGTTCCAGAGCGACCCGTTTTTCTGGGAAGTTGGTTTGTTGTTTCCGAATCTGTTCAAGAGCCATGACAACGGACTCTTCCAGAACCTTCTCATCCAAGGCCTGGTTCATGGCGTGCAAAATGGCGGAGTCCAGTATATCCAGCCGAAGCTGCACCTTGTTGGTGCAGATTGACTCCCCGCGTTTGTGGTTATAGGCGCACCGATACACAGCACGCTCGTATCGACGCTTAGACTTGTTCTTGACGGCCACCATAGAACCACCGCAGATGACACACTTCGCGATACTGCTCAAGAGATACTCCGAGCGTCGGTCTTCCCCGGTAGGACGAGATAACAAGCGTCCGCCCTCCCCTCGCATGTACATCTCTTTATTCTTCCCTCTTCGAAGCTCCACCTGTTCCCACAAGACTTGAGGAATGATTCGGAGTTCAGGAGCATCGAGCGTCAACCATTCTGATTGAGGACGATCACGTTGCTTCCTGGTTCCCCCGATTTGAATCGTTTGAGTTCGATTCCATTGAACGATACCTCGATAGAGATCGCGTTGCAGAATGTCTCGAATGGCTGTTGGACACCATCCCAGATTTCCACCGTGAGGTGGTGGCACCTGATCTCGATTCAAATCCTTGGCGATACGAGCCAGACCGAAGCCTGACGCAAACTGCTCGAAGATGCGAACCACGGTCTTGGACTGAGCGGAATTGATTTGTCGTACGACGTGCTGACGTTTCTTCTGGCCACTAGCATCAAGGGCTTCACCATACACCGGCACGTTGTCATAGCCGTAGACCTTGTTGCCGGTAACATACAAGGCCTTCGCCTTGCGGAACATCGCATCATAGGTTCGCTGACTGGCCTTCTCTCGTTCCATTTCTGACGCAAAGTTGGTAAGGCTTAACATCACTTTGTCCATTGCATTGTCGAGCTTGCGCTCTTGGTCAGTGAGATAGAAGAAAATCCGTACGCCACTGTCGATCACCTGCTTGAACGTATAACTCGTCTCAATCGCTTCACGGCCCAACCGAGACTCTTCGCTCATGATGAGGATCTGAAAGGGAGGTTTCGGTTTGAGGGCATTCATCAACCGCAAGAAGCCGGGGCGTTTGACGAACTCAGCACCGGAGATGCCATCATCGCTGTAGATATGCTGTTCGGCGATGGTCCAGCCTTTCTTCACTGCATAGGCTCGCGCGTGCTCGATCTGTCGAGCAACCGACTTCTCTTCCTCGATGACTCCACTTTGCTCTGTCGATTTCCTGGCATAAATAGCAGCAATCATGATCCCGCTCCTTCGTTGGCCGGTTCAGTACGAGATGAGATGTGCGCTATCTACTCCTCGTCTTGCACGAGTCGCAAGGAATTTAATCTTCCATTTCGGTGGGTTTGTGGAGGGGAACCAACCGTAATTTGCTTATGCTCTTGATAATCCAGAACTAAAATTTCAGCGAGTAGCGCGACTATTTCAGTGCATTTTGGTCCATCCGCAACGAGAGGTGTGTTGGAGAAGTGCTCATCAGCTCTATGCAAAATGCGTCTTTGTTTCACAGGATTACTCTTAAACCCTTCCGGGGGCGTCTTGCGACAGCCCCCATTCCCCCAAGAGGCGCCCGTGTGGCCACCGGCGTGGATCGAAGACTGGCCCCCAGTGGTGGCGGGCCATCGCCACAGAGCAGCGGATCAGGCCTTCCGCAACTCCCCTCTCACTGTGACTTCTCCGGTTCAGGCCTGCCCGCCGCGAGAGCGCTGTGCCCTCCTCCTCCTTGTCTGTCCCACCCCTGGGTTCTGTGCGGGGTGGGACAACAATGTTTCAAGGAGGACTCGGATGAAGCACGACACGCGACTCGCAGGAGCAGCCAGCCGGCCATCGACAGCCATCAGGACATCGGAGCCGTATCGGGCTCCTCGGTATCGGGTCATGCTCGTCAGTGACACGACCGGGACGGGATCGACCGACCCTGTCCGTGATTCGACCTCGGCCGCCGCGCTGTTCCGGCCCTGCTTTGAGGGCCTGGATCGGGAGCAATTCGTCGTCTGTGGCCTTGATGGCAAGCATCGCGTCATCGGTCTCAATGTCGTCTCGATTGGGACCCTGACCCTCTCGCTCGTCCATCCCCGAGAAGTCTTCAAAGCCCTCATCCTCATGAATGCCGCGGCCTGGTTGTGCGCGCATAATCATCCCTCCAATGACGTGACACCGAGCCAAGAAGATCGTGCCTTGACGAAGCGGCTGCGTGAGGCCGGAGAGCTGCTGGGGATCACGCTCTTGGATCATCTCATCCTCGGTGAGGGCTGCTACAGCTTCGCCGATCAGGGCTGGCCGTGAGGGCTAGGCCCGAATCAAGCGCAACACCCAGAACACGGCGGAGGCCGTGAGCGCGATGCCAATCACGGCGGCCCCCCACCCGATCAGATCCGCCGAGAGCGCATTCCCCAATTGTTGTAAGTCGGTAGCCACCGTGGCCCAGGCCATGGTCTGTTCTCCTTCTCTATATGTCCTTCTTCATCATTCATCATGTCGGTCATCGCAGCGAGCAGCCCCTGCCACGCGTTGCAGGAGCCACTCGGTCCACGCCTTAGCGGACCAGCGATTTGACCCGCTTATAGGCGTAGATCGTCAGCGCCACACCGATGAACACCACGCCCCAGGCCACGAGATCCGCCTTGACGTTGGAAATCGTGGTCGTACTGGCGGTGTCCACCGGAAACACCTGCGCCAGAGCCATCGGCGCCGTGAGCAACACGGTGCTGACGACGGCCAGGCCGGTCTTGATCTGTGTCATCATGGTTCCTCACCTCCTTTCCTATTCTGATTTTCCCAGGAGCATCCGGACGATGAGTCCGACCGTGAAGCCACCCAGGAAGAAATAGCCCATGTACCGCACGAGCATATCGAGTGCTACTTGATCCATCAGTTCTCCTACAGAATACGGCTCCTACAACAGCGACGGCGGTGTCTTGAGGATGTCCACCCCGTTGCCTTTATATTCCTCTGTCGGCAGCTCGGGAGTGCGCTGCGGAACCTCATACGGCACAGATGGCTCTGGGAGGAGAGGTTGCGTCTCGCGCGGCATCTCTCTCGGCGTCCCGCCCCAGATCACGCCCGAGCCTTCCAGCTGACGCACACCACGCACCAGGACGGACCGCACCACGCCACCTGAGTGCGCCGCGATCTCAGCTTCAGTCAGCAGCTTCCCCTCCTCACTCACCCAGAGCCACGAGGTGGGATCCTGTGCCTTCATCTGCATGCCGCCTTGGATGCGAATGGGATGGATGGCAGAAGCGGCTGGGATCGAGACAGCGGCATGAGGAGGTTGTGGAGATGTGCCCACTCCGGTTGGCGGTGGAGGCAACGCCGCCGTCTTCTGTTGGTTCGAGCCCGTGAGCCAGCCACCCCAACTGAACCAGGTGATGGCGACTGCGAGACCCATCAGGCCAACGATAAGTGTGGGTGATTTCAAGATGGAGCCTCCTCGGGCACTTTCGGTGATGGCTGCATGGGCGTATGAGGAATAGTAGGCGTAGATCTTCGGCTCATACCGGCCGGTAAACATGCGAATGACTTCCGTCTCGTCCGGATTCCCTCGGACTTGGGCTTGGTACCGGCCCTTGAGGCCGAAGCGATCGAGGCGACGAAACTTCGTGGTGGCTTCGACCAGCCGAATGACGCCGAGGGTGCATTGGTTCGCGTGCTGACACATCATCACGACATCGATCCCGCGATGACGATGCGTTTCAAGCCAGCGGAGGATCTCTGGATCATGCTTCTCCTTCGAGCGAAAGAGCGTCTGCACCTCATCGAGTAAGACGGCGGAGCCCGGTTCGACCGTAAGAAGGTTCGTGAGAACGTCGTTCTTGGTCCACCACACGGTAATCTGTTGTTCGAGCTGTGGCAGCGGGAGGCCTTCGAAGAGGGCCAAGCGATCGAGATAGATCCCATCCACATAGATGTAAATCCGGCGTCCTTGGCGCACCCAGGGGAGAAACTTGTGGGCCACGGCGTGGTAGGACTTACCCGAGCCGGGGACCCCTTCCAGCATCTCGATCATGAGCCCCACCGCACAAAGGGAATGGATTGCAGCAGAAACCGGATTCCCATCGCGGTGGCGACAATGGCCAGAGCTTGTGACATGCCGGTGGCCCCGAGGACCCAGGCGTAGGCGTCGGGAATGAGCGGAGTGGAAAGGGCGCCGGGTGTGATGCTGGCCAGGAGGGTATCCACCGGACTCAAGACCGAATCCCAGGCGTCGAGCCAGACATCCTTGAACGCCCCGATGAGGTTCAACAGGAAGCAATAGATCATCTGTAACAACGCGACCATCGGTTCCTCCTTCGAGTTCCTCTTCTTTCTCCTACGACGCACTCCCCCCAGCCCCGCCCACAAAGATGATGCGATAGGCGACGAAGCCTGCCGCGGCGATGATGAGCGACCGCAGCACCGCGAACTGGGTGGCCCAGGTATTGAAGTCCACGGTCAGTGTCCCGAACAGCCCCGACGAGAGTGCGAGCGTGGGCAACGTCGAGGGCCAGGTGAGATGTTTCAGCAGATTCAGCTGCGCGGCGATCCCGGAGCCGATCCAGCTGTCCATATGGGATTGGAGAATGCCACCAAAGGTCCGCTGATCGTGTCCGGCAACCTCACAGGAGACCGAAGCCGTGTCCGTCTCGGTCCGCGTCGTGGAGCCATCCGGGTTCGTCGTGGTGCTCGTGGTGGTCTGGCTCTGTTGCGTGGTCTGGGTCGTCTGCGCTGGGGTCGGTTCATTGGGATTCACGACCGTATCCGTGGAGCCCACGTTCGTCGCGGGGACGACGGTGGTGGGCAGCGCCGCCGGAGTCACGGCGACCGTGGTTTGAGAGTCCGCCTCTGGTGCGCTCCGCCCCACACCGACAGGCTGCGTGTTGGACGCGATTGAGAGGGGATCGTTCGCGGGTAGGTTCGTCAGATAGTCCTGCACCTGTTGACTGGTGGGTGGCGTCACGATGACGGAGGGAATGGTGGTCGTGGCGGTATCGGGTCGAAAGGCATAACAGCCTGGCAAGAGCGTGCCGGTGCCACTCGCATTCACATTCAGCCAGCCCGCCCAGCCAGCAGGGACAGAGGCCCCCACTGGTGCCACACAGCCGCCTGAGGGAAAGGCCCCTGGGACTTGGATATAAAAGCGGGAACTGCTGGAATCCGTACAGATATGGGCATTCGCTCCGCCACAGACCCCGCCCGTCATGTTGGGTGGCGTGGGATAGTTGGTGATGCTGATTGTGGGTGGGGCAGCTGCAGCGGCAATCTGTTGCGCTTGTAAACGATCGTACGTGAGCTGTGCCAGGATCAATCCTGCCGCCACCCCGAGTGCAGGCCAGCCTGCGGCTGAGGCGACGAAGCGCACAGCCACCGAACTCGCGGAGCTACTCGCGATCGCTGAGCCGACTGTGCTCAGGGTCAAGGATCGTTGCGCGGCTGACAGTGCGTTCATCGCCGACTGGGAGGCCACGCGGACATAGCCGGTCGAGGACACGAAGGCGTGGACTGGCGACGTGAGGAGCCCCCACGTCACCAGGGCCACGAATCCGAGATAGAGCATCAGGCTTAATGTCGGCCGCACCACAGCCCCACGAGAAAAGTGCACACGAACAACGCCGCGAAGGTGAGTTGTTCCGGCACGGTTAAGACGGTCCAGACCATGGCTCAATCCTGTCCGCTCTGATGTCCTGCACATCCTCTCTCTGCTCCTGCGGGCCTACTTGCTGGCTGATGCATGCGATCCAGCGGTGATCGGCTGATAGGCCGTCACATCCAGAAACCGTTGGCCCTTGAACTCCCGGAGATTGACGGTCACCTGGGCGAGTTTCATCTTGTTCGCCTCCATGAGCTTGTAGAGCGGCTCATGCTCATCCGAGATGCTCGCTTCCAAGGTAGTGGTGTCCTCCTCGAAATAGAGCACGGCGTTCCGGAAGATCCTGGTGCCGTCCTGACTCGGTCTCGATTTGACGCCCATCACCACACAGGTACCAATGAACTTCGACATGGGATTCCCCTCCTGGTTAGGTTAATGAATTGGACCTTTGGCACTCGCTCGCTGGAGGTCCGACCAGCGAGCCACCCACACAGTCCCACAGTCCAGACAGCGGCCACGAAGGTGTGGCCCGCAGAGGGACAGGGTGAGGACCGCGCTCTGACAGCGACGGCAGCATACCCGTTGCTCAGCGGCCACGACCTCAGCGTCCGTTTGATTGTTGTGGAATTCTGACTGCTCAGGGACGTCGTCCGAGATGTCCTTCGCCATTAGACTGCTCCTGTCTGCATGGTTCCTAATTGAGATGATTCAGCAACCTGCTCGACACGGAGGCCGCACCAGGCCGCTTCCACCTCAAGCAGATGGTCCACACGCGCCTGGATGGCCTGAATCACCTGGGCATCGAGCCCATCGGTGGTAGCCAACTGGTAGAGGCCCAGCCGCAGGATGTCGGAGTAGGTGACATCTCGCGTGGCCGCGAGCGTCATCAGTAAGGCTCGTTCCTCGTTGAGGAGCTTGACGGTGTGTCCTGAGATCTGCTTCATGACGTCCTCCTGGTTAGGCCGTTTCGCTTCCATAGGCAGCGGAGAACCCGTCTCTCGGATTCCACCAGCGGAGCCTGTGTGTAGTCTTCGCGAGGTCCTGTCCGTCTTGTAGAAGCGCCACATGTTTGCTGCGCCAGCGATCCACGCCATTCACGATGGTTTTCACGAGCCAGCGTTCGCCGGCTTCGGGATGCGCACAGAGCAGGCCCAGCATCGGGGCCAGGCTCTTCTCCGCCCAGCGTTTGACATGCTCAATCTTGCGGACCGTCGTAACGATGTGGAGCGTGGCCCGTTGCATGCCGTCGGTGAGCGTCTGCCACCAGGTTAAGAGCGGGGCGTAATAGCGGTCCTTCGGGTCATCCTGTCGGGTACAATCCCGAAAATCGACTGCGGTGCGGAAGACGCCCACGATGTACTTGCGAAACGAATCCCCATCGAGCGAGCCGAGAGCGAGGCCCACCGCTTGAGCGCGTCTGCTCTTCCATTCCATTTCCCAGCGCATCCACGGGCCGTCCACGGTCTTGCCTTTGGCCTGTTGTTCCGCCGCTTTGTCGTAGATCCGAAGATAGGTGTCTGATTGACGAGAGCCGAGGGCGAGTGTCTTGCCGCGGTCCATTCCGGTGGGCACATCGAGCCCGCCAATGATCCGGCATTGCCTAAAGTGCGAGACACAGTGGCCCTTCACCACCGCCTCATAGACGCCGTCGACATCAATGATGCCGAGCCGATCATCAAGGGCCACATCGATCCGACCGAAATGGCCATCGTGCTCCAGGACCCACTCGGCCAGTGCGTGAAACTTCTCAAAGGCCCAATGACAGATCAGTTCTTGCGAGAGATCGACATGGACTTCACGGGGATTGCGTTTCGCCCCCGTGGCAATCCGGCCATAGCCACTGTCATTGCCCCGACAGAACCAGACTTCGCGGTAGCCTTCATAGCCCTTCTCATCTCGGATCCAGTCCCCCTCACCGAGCACTCTCTTGAGGATCTCCACCGTGGAGGAGGGAACGGTAAACCGAAGCCATCCGATCGACATTGACCAGCTACTCATACAGACCTCCGTTTACTTGGTTGGAATTTGCGCCCCCGTTTGACTAAGCGGGGGCTTGGGGCGGCCTCGCGCCGTCGGCTGGCGCCGCCGGGCGCGCGGCGTCCACCCTGCGGTGAAAGACGCTCGTCGATCTGGCCTTGTGCGTTCCGCCTCATCGCCTCCTTGACTCGATCGAGGTCGAAGCGGACAAACCGGAAGATCCGCTCCACGGGGATCTCGCCACGGAGATAGGCCCGGCGCACGGTCTTGATGCTCACTTTGAGGGCCTTGGCCAGTTCATGAATGGTCAGCCAGGGTTCGTTCATGGGTCTCCTCGTGTCGCGGCGGCTCAACATGAGCCCGACCCTAACGAAGCCGACGGACTTTACGAAAGGACCCGCGAGGGGTCACGAGAGGTCAGCAGAGGACAGGTAAGGGACTCTAGTTCTGAGCGGCGATGGTGATGGGTGAGGCAGTCGGTTCAGGCTCCTTCGTCGTAAACAGTTCCTAAGACGAAGGAGCAGTACCCGAATCACTGCGCCAGACGCAAGGATGGGCGATTCCTGAATTGGAGGTATTTCCGAGTGAGACCACACCAACGAGGACGAGTCACGAAGAAAGGGCACTAACGAACAGGCCGTTTTGAAGTTGCCGCAAAGAATCTTTTGGCCCTAGGCCGAATGGCTCAAGCCCCCCGTGGTCTTGGCTTGAACCTTGGTCGCCTCTCAGTGCGAAGGGAATCATACGAACCCGTCCGTACCGTTACATGACATGTACTCACTCGCTGGGCGGTAATCCGATGGATGCACGGGATGGAGATGTCAGAAGCCAACACCCCATCACAAAATACTGCGCAGCACGTCATTTGTGAGACGGCTCCTATCGATCCGCGGTTCCGAAATCCACCCCGACACTTTCCCGACGTACTGCGAGCGACGGCATCCTAATCGAGTCAAACCGATCGCGATGGAAGGTCGTAAGGCGCTTATCGGCTCATGGGCCTTCAGTCGAGCCCGTCTGGTTCCCTACCATGACTTACTTATGGTATCTATTGCCATACAGGTCGTATCGGTTTGAATACTCAGCATGCCGACCAGCGCGCACCCTCCTCCGACTCATCTCAGGAGAAGCCGCCGCGTCTCCCGTATGGCACAGGGACTTCCGTAAGACGTTAGATGCGCTCCAGACGGTGACTGAGCTTGGTACTGGAAATGCAGACGCACGGGGAAGCACGCGAACGGAATCTGTGCCGTATCACGCGCCCCGGTCGGGTGAGTCGCCATACTGCGCTGTTCTCCAAAGGGAATAGTTCGAAGACCTCACCCGAGACGATACACGGGAACCACGATGATGAATTGTCTCCAAAGGCCAGGACGGTGGAACGTAGGTTGAGGAGAGACAGCATGATTATCCTCGTGCTACGCCGATGGGTCATGCTTGCGACATTGCTGCACCTGCTTCCGACACTGGCTTCTGCGGCCATCGTCGATCCCAAGGCGGAAGTGGCGGCCGCGCTGTATGCGGCCTCGGCCACCCAGGCCGCCGCGGAGCGGGCCGCCGATGCCAAGCTGCGGGCGCAGCGCAAGGAGATCGACGCGCTGCGGGCGCAGGTGCAAGCGGGGGCGGCACAACACCAGGCTGAATTGACCGATGCGGAAGAGAAATACGTCGCCGAATTGGCCGCGCGCGATCGGGCCTATGCCCAGGAGATCGCGGTCTTTCGGAAGGCGGTTGAGGATATCGCGGCGACGCCCGAGGGTGCTGCGGCCTTGGCCCGGTTCAACGCCGGCGACGAACCAGGCGCCATCACGGTCTTGGACCAACTGAGGGCGGCGCGCGATGAAGCGCGGAAGAAACGGGCCGATCTCGAGAGTGCGGCGGAAGGCCGGCGGATTGCGACCCTGGCACTGGAAGCCCGCACCAGGGGGAAGCTCACCACGGCGCAAGTCATCACGCGGTACGAAGAGGTCACGCGGCTGGATCCAGGCCTCCATTGGGATTGGATCGAGTTGGGGCGCTTGTATCAGGCCATCGGCCACCTGCCGGCGGCGCTGCGGGCGGCCCACACCGCAGCCAAGACCGCCGCAGACGAACGAGACCAATCGGCGGCGCATAATGCAGTCGGCGACGTGTTGGTAAGCCAGGGGAACCTGCCCGCCGCCCTCACGGCCTATCGCGCGAGCCTCGCCATCCGTGAGACCCTCGCGAAGCGGGATCCCGGCAACAGCCAGTGGCAGACTGATGTTGCTGTGTCGTGCTCGAAACTCGGCACACATGCGGGACTAACAACGCACGAGCGGCGCAACTATCTGCACCGTGGTTTGCAGATTCAGGAGGATTTGAAGACGAGGGGGCGTCTAGCGCCGAACCAGAACTGGATTCCCTGGTTCAAGAACCAGCTCGAGAAACTTGAGCTCCGATGATTGGGGCAACGGTTGTAGGTTTCCCTCAGGGAAGCCGATATCTGGGATATTACACATTAGTATCCGCGCTCCGCGGCTTCCTTTCAAATCATCATGGTATTCAATGGTATTGAGGTAAGATGCGCCGTCTCTAGATAGTAACCCTACGTGTTCCGGGCGTGTTCTCTTGACAGCAAAACTCGCCCAAATTCGCCTGAATTGGACTGAGCCCAACTGAGTGCTAAAAATAGCTGAACTCCGCCCTGGAGCGCGGTTCCACGGTTCTGACAAGGACTTGTGTGGACGGGTCGGAAAGGCTGAGAAGGCGGATGCTCTCTCCAACTGTAGATAGTGGACATTAGAACCAGCACTCACTTTAATGGGTTCTGGCTCTGACACCCTGGCAAAGTTTACCAAGTTCCTCACCATCCGAACGATGCCGTTTGCTTTCTCACAATCAATAGTCTGGTGATCGTATCCTAGGAGATATACATCGGTCTGGATGTCGTATGCTGTCGTAGGCTTTGGTTGATGGTTATAACCTGTACCCGCGGTCACGCGGCGGATTGCTTGGTTACGTCCCAGCCGGGAAACACGAGGACAGCGGGATGACACTGAAGGGCGCGCGCCAGGGTTTTAGCCCGTTCGACGCCGAGATTGACGGTATCGTTTTCGATGGCTGAGATTGTCGACTGAGGAATCTTGGTCTTTCGGGCCAACTCGCTCTGCGTGAGCCCCTGAAGTTCACGGACAATCTGAACGGATTCTCCCACTGAGACTGCCACGCGGACTTTTGCTGGACGGATGTCTTTGTCCCTCATCATTGCCTCCGATAATCGTGCGCGGTGACGTCCATGACCACCACCAGAATGCGGCGCTCCTCAACCTTATAAATCACTCGATACTGTGCATTCAGCCTGGACGACCGGTGGCCTTCCCACTCCCCGTGAAGCCGTTCATCATGAAACCCCTTGATCAGGCGCAGACCTGCTGGACCGGAGATCCGCATAATATCCTTCCACTTTTCATAGCGTTTCAATAACTCAACTGGGAGGCGATCAAGGCTCTTTCCGGCCCGACGATGCTCGTAGACCTCCCACATGATTGGCGATACTATACCATATAAGATATAGTTGTCCACATCAAGTTGGACGCACCACGAATGGATTCGGACCTTGAATCGGGCACCTGTGCGTTGAGCTCTGTTGGGATTGTTCTGGTCGCCAGCGGTAGCAGCCGACCGGCTAGCACCTGCGAGGCGCATCGCTCGCGCCAGTCATTCTGTCACTCTCGCTGCGTGTCCCTCTCCGGCCCGCCGGTTCCGGCCTCTGCCTCATGTTTCCTCTGTGAACTGGGCGGTGCCTCTCCTCCTCCCGTGAGAGAGTCACCTTCATTTCACACAAGGAGGAAACAAGATGGCGACCAACAACTCATCCAAACGACCGGCGACGACGCTGCGATGTGGGAACATCAAGGCGACGATCTGGCAGAATGTCAGCGAGAAGGGCCCGTTCTTCGCCACGACCTTCTCGCGGCCATTCAAGGATCAGTCCGGTGCCTGGCGCAATGGCACCTCGTTCGGTCTTAGCGACCTGGAGGCGCTCATGAATGTCGCATTTGAGGCCAAGGAGTGGATGACCGCTCACAAACTGAAGGGCTAAGCAGTTCCATGGGAAGCCTCTGGCCCTCCGGGGGCTTCCTGGAAGTATCTACCCAACAGTACGCGTGGCTCAAGTTTCCACTGTGTATAACCACGTTCAATCGAATGGGCAAGACCAATCCAGTATTCGATCAGGTGCATTTTACCGCAGTAGATATATTCTCCCCACAGGAATGAGCTCAGCGCCTGAGTCATATCCAACTGAAATAAAGCTTCCATAAGTTACATGGCTCAGGATGGTCGTAGGAATAGCAATGTACGCACTCTCACCTGGCCTAAGCACGACTCCAGCACGCACAGATACTTTTGAAATAAAGGACTGATCATCGGACATCACGAAAGAAGACGTAGAGGACGTCTTATTTGTAATCTTTAGAAAAACAGGCTGGTTTCTTTGATTGAAGTCAAGAACAACAGTCGGTGGATACAGCCTTTTATACCCACCCACGTCAACAACGAAAAAGCTAGTATCAACAGTTAGATCGCTGAACGGGTGGCCGGAAACCACTCCCGTGTTTAGCTGACCAACCACTATGCCCTTGGATTGTTCTCCTGTCAGCAGGATACTTTCGGTTATTTCGGATATTAGATCGACGACCTGCGCAGGATAATTCTCTGGCTTAACAATTGATGAATGATCTTCAAAAAGCGGAATGCAATAAGGAAATCTGTCCTTAGCGCTTTGCTCTGGAACCACTTCGTCTTTCGTTCCGTACAATACAATAGCGCGTATGTATTTTTTCTGGGATGAGTGAAGTCGCCAATCTGTACCATCTACATGAGCAGCCCAGGCGCTGAGCTGCGTATTCAGGAGGTCCTTGTTCACACCTCCTAGCGTTTTTAGTTGGGGACTTGCTAATCCAGGCACGTAGCTAGCCCACTTGGCTAAATCGGAACCTTTGTGAGGAGTGGCAATGAAGAAAACAAGTTCAACTCTTAGTTGATCTGCCTGACCTCTTTCCAAAACATTAAGAATGTATTCTTTGGCAACAATCCCTCCCATGCTATGCGCGACTAGAATTAATTGGTCATAGCTTGAGCAACACTGATTCAGCCATGCTTCAAAATTCGCGCTTACGTCTTCAATTTTCGGGCTATGGCCAAATTGTGAGGTAGGATAGCGGTAGGCATGAATAGCATAATTCCGAAGATTGTCTCGCTGAAAGTTTTTCTTTAGAAAAGGGAATAAACACCCCCAAGTATCCTTTTCATCTGATCCATCCCATCCGTGGATAAAGACAAAAGCTTTCTTAGGCTTCTCCCCATTCAGTTGATTTGGTGGATTCTCGCAGGATAATTCGGGCTTGATCGGGCGACAGCCAGCAAATATCGGAATCGCGATTGCAAAAAGAAAAAGACTAACGGTTATCGATCTCGCAATCAATGTTACACTATCACCTTTCTGGCGAAATCGGATCACGTTATAACTGCAAAAATGAATGAGCAACGAGTGACTTACACATCGTTAAGATTACACAAACGAATATATAGGAAATTATCTTTGCCATTAATTGACAATTTCACATTTTCGGAATAATAGCGTAGGCATTCGCGTAAGATGTGTCAACCGGTCAGATTGAAAGCGCCATGGTCAACACAACGCTCGCAGCCCAGTTGAAAAGATTGTGGGACAACAATGACAAGCTCTGGGAAGAACGTGTGAACAAAGAGTTACTAATTCCGTTAGATGCCAGAGGCGGCTTCACAATTCAGCAGGATGAGGACGGAGTAACAATCACAGCGCTAGGGCCTGCAATGGAGACTTTTCGCGCAGTTCAAGTCTTGTGTAATCCACATGTAATAGAGGCATTCTGGGCAGATGGCTTCGTGCTAACAAGAAACCTGTTTGAAACGTTTGTCACTCTGGAATGGATCGAGTTAGATCGGAAGGAGCGAGCCCAACTTTACAAAGATGAATACGTCCTAAAGATGGCTCATTTTTTGAGAATGGTAGGTAAAAAGGAGGTACGGCCTGAGAAATTGAAAGAGATTCACGAGTGGCACGAGGATGTAATAAGGCGACGCAAATGTGGCCATGGCAAACAAATGCTGCTGCCAAATCTAGCCGAAAGAACAAGGGAAGTAGCGACTAAGTTGCCTAGCGAGTATCCTCGTCTTCAATGGGAATACGATATGTACTATAGAGATGTTTCGGCCTATGCCCATTCAAGTGGATGGGGATTGTGGTCTACATTACCTCGTAATGAAGGCCCGCTGGAAATGAAATCAAACCCACAGTTAGGAATACGGGCTCTTATGTGTAATGGGGCATGGCTTCTGCGCGTCATACGAGTTTGGAACAAGGTTTCTCTCGTTCTTCCCGACTTCCAGCTCAAGACCTGGGAAGCTGAATGGACGGCGACCATTTGTCATGTTGGGTTATGAACGGCGAGAAACAGCAATGTCCTGGATGCCATTTCAATCACAAACTCGGGGCCAGATCTTGCTATGTGCATCGTTCCGCCAGCCTCATACGTTGATAACACGCCACACAAGAACTGAGCACAATCATTCTTAACGCGACTTCTTCTCTTTCGGTCTTCGGATGTATCTGGTCGCCACAGGCAGTAGCCGACCGGCTAGCACCTGCGAGGCGCAACGCTCGCGCCAGGTTCTCTGTCACTCCCGCCGCTCGTTCCTCTCCGGCACGCCGGTTCCGCCTCTGCCTCCTGTTTCCTCCGTGACCTGTGCGGTGCCTCTCCTCCTCCCGTGAGAGAGTCACCTACAGTTCACACAAGGAGGAAACAAGATGGCGACCAACAACTCATCCAAACGACCGGCCACCACGCTGCGATGTGGGAACATCAAGGCGACCATCTGGGAGAATGTCAGCGAGAAGGGACCGTTCTTCGCCACGGCCTTCTCCCGACCGTTCAAGGATCAATCCGGTGCCTGGCGCAACGGCACCTCGTTCGGTCTCAACGACCTGGAGGCTCTCATGAATGTCGCCTTTGAGGCAAAGGAGTGGATGACCGCTCACGCACTGAAGCGTTGAACCGCTTCACAGGGAAGCCTCCGGCCCTCCGGGGGCTTCCTTCACCTAGTTAGATCGAGGCTCAGTTAGTCGAACAGAGAAATATAACCAGCTTGCTCCGCATTGGGTACCGATCGGTGGATGAAGGGCGACACAGGTAAAGCGTCATTCCGGTCGGATGCGGCCAACGTACTGCTACGAACCACATAGCGGCCGCCCGTCATCGAAGGCTCAGTGCGCACTGTCGCCTACAGCCGACGCTGCCGTAAATGGGGATACGGATTTTTCAACTGATGTGTTTCTTGAAAATCTGTAGCCGGTTGCAGCGTATATGCCGCCGTTGAATGTCTCAGTTCGGCCAGAAGCGGAAGTTCGACGCCGGAACCGCAGCGCCATAAAGCGGTCCTCAACCCTGTTGTATTACGCTCAGCACCAGCTGCGGCGCGAAGCGTGGTCGGCTGCATGCTGTTGTTAGGCGTTGCGATCAATGGCTTCTTGGCTTGAACCATGCACGAGAGAGTCACTTCTTCTGCCACACAAGGGCCGTCTCCTTCGCAAAGTCTTCATAGCGCCGCGGTGGATGACCCAGCACGGCCGTCAACGTCGCCACGTCTCGGTCCTCGGCTGCAAAACCACGTTCCAAATAACCTTGGAACATCATGCGCAGGTCAAAGGCCGCCCAAGCAGGAGAGTGTTGCCGCAATTGTTCTTCAAACCTATCCATGTCCTCGCCAGGATAGTTGATCGTCTTGCCGAGCACCCCGCTCCAAATTGATGCCACTCTCGCCCCACTCAGCACTTCAGGTCCGTTCAAGTTGTATGTCTTGCCCAGATGCCCATCCGCTGTCAGCGCGATGGCGGACACCTCTGCGATGTCGCGAATGTCCACCGCCGAGATGCCTGGCGTGCCAAGCGGCATGGGATATATGCTCGCGCCCATCAGAACGTCCTTCAGGGACGCGTCGTTCTGAAAGAAATAATTCGGGCGAACGATCGTGAAGGGCACGTCAAAGTGTTTGATCGCGTTCTCGATCATCACTTTGGGCGCAAAGTGAGGAACATCCGGAAAGTGCTCTGCCCTATAGACCGAATGGTACACGACCTGCTTGAGTTTGACTTTCTTCGCCAACACGTACGCGATCAGACCCTGCGTCAGCTCGTCTGGCGTGACGGCGTTGAGCAGATACAGCTTGTCCACGCCGTCCAGTGCCACCCGAACGGAGACGGGGTCCAGCAGATCGCCAATGGCTGGCTCCACCTCTTTCGGCAGTTTGCTGGCGGACTCCTTATTGCGGACGAGCGCACGGACATCTGCGCCCCGCTTCAGAAGTTGCTGGATGACTTGCGAACCGACAATGCCGGTGCCGCCAATGGCTAGTATTTTCATGTTGGGTCTTCCTTTTGTTCGTCGAATGGGTTCAAGCTCATGCGAGCGACGCCTAACTGTGTTTAGGCCGATCCGCATAATAGCCGGATCTGTCAGGCTCTATCCGCGTAACACACCTTTTCGATGATCCTGAACCATATCCCATCATCGACGGTGCTGCAATGAGCTATGGCCCGTCGACCCTGATCACGGGTTCATAAACCTCCCTACCGAAAACCGCAGGCGTTGTACGGCTGCTCTTTAATTCGGTGATCGATTGGTTTGGGTTATAGCCGACACAGCCTGCTGGGTCGAGTCTGAACGACTTCACCTTCACGCCCCTCCCCATGAGCGGCGCCGGAACGCGCAGCGTGGAGGCGTCCGATTGATGGTGGCTACTGCGGGTTCTGGTTAAAAGCAGAAGTAATAGGGGCAGGATGACAATTGTGTTTGTCATGACGCAGCTGCCCCTGTAGGTTTCGGTTCCTCTTCACGTATCCGGAACCACACAACATACAGCGACGGCAGAAAAATCAGCGTAAGCATGGTTGCCACGGTCAGCCCTCCCATAATCGCGGCAGCCATGGGACCCCAGAAGACAGTCGAAGCAATGGGCATCATACCAAGAATAGCGGCCACCGCAGTTAACATGATTGGGCGAAAGCGCAAGAGCGTAGCATCAACAACGGCCGACCAATCAGAGCGACCTGCTTCTTGCTCGACTTGAATTTGGTGCACAAGTATGACCGAGTTGCGCACGATCATGCCGACAAGCGCAATGACTCCCAGCAACGCGACGAACCCCATGGGCTTCTGCACGGCAAGCAGTGCCAGGACAACACCGATGACGCCAAGCGGCGCGACACTGAGCACAAGAACAAGACGGCTGACATTCTGCATTTGAATCATGAGTACCGTGATCATCAGCACAATTGTAATCGGAAAGACTGCGGCGACCGATGCCTGCGATTTCGTGCTCTCCTCAACGCTCCCACCCACGGCTATTTCATACCCCGGAGGAAGCTGCTGTCGCAGGGACGAGAGCGGTGCATGTATCTGTTCCATGACTGTCGCCGGCATGACGCCGTGTGTAACATCCGCTTGCACCGTGAGAGTCGGCAATCTGCCTCGGCGCCAGATCAGGGGAAACTCCTGCTCGTAATTGACGCTGGCAAGTTCTGTCAGCGGCACTGTTTTCCCGTTAGGTAGTGGAATTTCCAGCACTCGCATTCTATCCAATGAGATCCGTTCTGTTTCTTGGGCCCTGGCCACGACGTTGATCAGGTAAATATCATCGCGGATTTGCGTGGCTGTTTCGCCGGACACCACGATATTGATCGCCTGCGCCACATCCGATGAGGTGAGGCCTAAGAGCCTCGCCTCATCCTGGTGCACTTGAATTTTGAATTTCTGGATCGGTTCCATCCAGTTGTAATTGATGTTGTTCAAACCAGGATTAGCCGCCAAAATACCCGCGACTTTGTCGGCGATGTCACGAACCTTGGCATTTCCTTCTCCGCTGACACGATACTGAATCGGCCACCCGACAGGAGGCCCCAATTCGAGTGGGTAAATGCGCCCGATGACTTCGGGAAATTGTTGCTGTAGCGCGTTTTCCAGATACGCCCGTACGCGTTCGCGCGCATCAAGATCATTCGTGACGACCACTGTTTCGGTAAAAAACTCGTTGTCTAGTTGAACGTCGAGCGGCAAATAGAACCGAACGGCGCCTCGGCCGACGTACGAGCTCCAATGGTCGATATCCTTGTGATCGCGAAGAACCCCGTCAAGTCTTTGCGAAACCTTGTCGGCCGCGTAAATCGACGCATCCTGCCTTAGACGCAAATCGACGATCAATTCAGGACGGTCGGAAGAAGGGAAAAATTGGTTAGGAACCAACGGCAGCAAGGCCAGCGAAAGACACAATAGGCCACCCGTCACTGCAATTGTTCCCTTTGGATGGCGCATGCTGTAAAGAAGGATGCGATGGAACGCACGATAGAAACCCGCTTGTTCCGCATGTTTGTTTTCAAGTTGTGTCGACAGAACCATCGTTCCAATTAATGGCGAGAAGAGCACCGCAACAAGCCACGAAGCCATCAGAGCGACTGCGACGACGACAAAGAGTGAAAAGGTATACTCTCCGGCTCCGCTTTTGGCGAACCCGACCGGCACAAAACCAATCATCGTCACAAGCGTTCCGGTTAACATCGGAAACGCCGTGGTCGTGTACGCGAATGTCGCCGAACGCAACGTGTCCCAGCCGTGCTCTAGTTTGGTGAGCATGCTTTCAATGGTGATCATGGCATCATCAACCAGTAATCCCAGCGCAATAATGAGCGCGCCAAGCGATATGCGCTGGAGATCGATGCCGAGTACGTCCATCATCACAAAGGCGATCGCCAGGACCAGAGGGATCGACAACATCACAACCAGGCCCGCCCGAACGCCAAGACTAAAAAAACTGATCCCGAGAACGATGGCGATCGCTTCCCATAACGCCTTCATGAACTCGTGTACGGCATGGTGAACGACCTTGGGCTGATCAGCGACCAGATGCGTGTCGATCCCAATGGGGAAGGTCGCCGTGATGTGCCGCATCGCCTCCTTGATATTCTGGTCGAGCGCGAGAATATCCCCGGATGATCGCATCGATATGGCCAGCCCGATCGCGTTTCTTCCGTTCGCGCGAAACATGGGTTGCGGAGGATCGACGTACCCGCGGGAAACAGTCGCGATATCGCTCAACCGTAGCATCCTGTTTCCGATGGCAAAATTGATGTTCAGGAAATCCTGTTCTGACAGGAGCTTTCCGGAAACCTGCACCAGGACTCGCTCGTCTTTTGTTTGGATGACCCCTGATGGATTGACGGCGTTTTGTGCTTGGAGTTCCTTCATCAGAGCCATGCGATCAAGTTTCAGCTCGGCGAGGCGCTGCGTGGAAAACTCGATATAGATCCTTTCGTCCTGCGTACCGATGGTTTCGACTTTGGACACATCGGGGACCTCCAACAAACGCGAGCGCGCCTTCTCGACATAATCTCGTAATTCGCGGTGCGTAAATCCATCGGCGGTGAAGGCGTAAATGACCCCGAACGTGTCACCGAACTCATCATTGAAGAATGGCCCAATCGTTCCTTGCGGCAACGTCTGCCCGATATCCCCCACTTTCTTTCGTACCTGATACCAAATGTCAGGAACTTCCTGTGTGGAGGAGCTATCCAGCAACGTCACGAAAATCGTCGATTTCCCGGCAGTCGTATAACTCTTCAAGTAATCAAGATGGGGTGTTTCCTGCAGTTTCTTTTCTATACGGTCCGTCACCTGCCGCATGGTCTCATCTTGCGTGGCTCCCGGCCAGAGCGTCTGTACAACCATGACCCTGATCGTGAACGGCGGATCCTCATTACTCCCCAAATGCATGTACGCATAGGTACCAGCAACCAATATCATCGCCATGAAATAGATCGTCAGTGACTTGTGCCGGATGGCCCATTCGGAGAGATTAGTGCCCGCCACTCTCGTCCTCCAGCAACTTGACCTTTTGCCCATCATGGAGCGACTGTGCTCCTGCTGTGACAATTCTGTCCCCAGACTGTAATCTAGACGCGACAAGGACAGCATGTTGATTGTACCGGGCGACGTCTATCTCGCGTTTATGAACCACAGCAGTCTGTGGATCGATGACCCAAACAGCTGGTTGTGTGGCCGCCATCATCAGTGCGGAGAATGGGACTTCAATCAAGGCGCCCGCCTGGAGCCTCAACTTTCCCACCACGGTCGACCCCAAGAACATCCCAGACGGAAGCGTATCGAGACTGACCTTCACTTGATAGGTTCTCGTCGAGGGGTCGGCCTGAGGGGCTATTTCGCGGACATGACCGATGGTTTTGATGTCGGGATTGTCGGCCAGCCACACATCGACCTCTTGATGAGCCGAAATCCCAGCACGAATGATTTGCGCCGGCATGTCGAACACAGCATCTCGGCCTTTCTGATGCGCCAACGCAAAAATCATTTGCCCCGCTTGGATAACCTCGCCGGGCTCCGCGCCTTTGGATATAATCACTCCATCGGCATCCGCCTTGAGCTCTGCATACCCTAGCTGAACCTCGGCGGTATCTAATTTCGCGCGCGTCGCGTCGACTTGAGCATGCGCGGTCTTCAGGTGCCGCAACGCCTCTTCATACTCTGCCTTCGACACAGCGCTCTCTTTGAGCAAGTTGCCAAAGCGGCTTTCCGCCGATGCTGATTGATCAAGCACAGCCAGAGCCGCAGAATAATCGGCTCGTGCGGCATTCCGGGCATGTCGTTCCGTTACGGCATCCAGCCGAGCGACGACCTGACCGGCCTTCACCGTATCGCCTACGGTCACCGACCTTTCAATGAGCTTGCCGGACAACCGGAAGGCCAATTTGGTTTCGTCGCGTGCATGTAGTTGTCCCGTCAACGCGATACGTTCGCCGGACATATGTGCTTCGACAACCATACTGCGTACAGGACGCACCTCTTCAGGCTCTGCGTTCTTCTTGCAAGCCATCATTGACAGAATTATTAAAAGCGCCAAAGAGCCACGAGAAAGATTTATGAGGGTTTTGTTTGAGGGTCTCGGTATAGCCATCACATACATCTCTTTGGCATAAGGGGCTGACGAATCTAAGAGATATTGACGGCGGCACGATACCAAGATCTGAGCTGAGACAGCAAGGCTGCATGGCCGCCCCTGTTGAACCACCAGTCACACCCTTCAGTAACAGCGCAGACGAGTCGCAGGCGGCCGGTACGAGGTGGTCATGACGCAACGAATCTACTCGGGTAAGAATTTTAGATGGCTCGAAATGTTTCTTGCCTCCTATTCTTCCAACGGTCCAACAATCCTTCTTATACCTGAAAGCGGGTGACCCTCTGTGTGCCGCCACCGAACCGAAGCCATTCCAGTGAACGGAAAACCTTCCGACCGCAACACGCAGGTGTTGTACGACTGCTTTTCGATTCGATGATCGACCGCTTTGGGTCGTCTGCAGCCGTTCAGAACAGCGAGAAAGCCTGAACGCAGAGCCTATCTTTGCCCGATTCGGGGAGACGGTCGGAACACCAAGCATGAAAGCAATGTGCTAATTTTGTGCTAAAGATCCTCAAAAATGAGCGAATTAGGTAGAAGCAATGGAATCAGTAGAAAGCTTTCAAGCCCATGAGTTTCAAGGATAAACGGGGAAACCATTGCAACAACGCACCCTTGTAAAAAACGGCCTGTTTGCTCTCTTAATCAGCGGGCCGTAGGTTCGACCCCTACACGGCCCACCAAACCCAGATCAATCGTTTGCAAATCTTTTCCTTCCTCCCAACGACCGGTGTAGACAGGTCACGGACAAATATGTTTTCGCTCTCCTACAATTTCTTCTGCTCAGGTATTGCCGAAGCTATACAAGAGGAGATATTTTTGGGCCCTTCAAGCACGTTGTTCCGCCATGTCTCAAGAGACTATGGCCTGAAAGGGGAACGCTGGTGCCACGCCTGAAAGCTGGAATCGCTGGTTGGTGTTCTGTGGTCCTCTGCTGTTCCGTCATCTTGGCTCCCGTACCGGCGTCCTTCAGCAGCGAGGGACCACGCCCCACCGATCATCGGATGACGGTCACTCTGGTTCCGGCTGCCCATGCTCTTCGCGTCCGGGATACCGTCACGTTCCCAATGGCTCGGGACAAGGCTGTAACGTTTCTCCTACACAGCCAGCTTCATGTCAGTATCGAAACCCCGGATGTGATGCTCACTACGGAGGAAACGAATGTCCGTCTGTCCTCCATCGATCCCACAGGCCGCTATACGCCACAAGACGATCGGATACCGGTGACACGCTATCGCGTCTTGCTCCCCCCTGGGACCACGATCTTCACCCTCAGCTACGAGGGACAGATCAATCAGCCCCCCATTTCGGCAGGGGACGACTACGGGCGAACGGCTGAGGATAGTGCGGGGGTGATCTCCTTGGACGGAGTGTTTCTCTCCGGCTCAAGCTATTGGTATCCCACGTTTGAAGATCATGACTTTCTCAGCTTTACGCTGGATGTCGAAGGCCCAGATGGCTTTGGCTTTGTCAGTCAAGGGACGCGACGAGAATACTCACGGGACAATCATCGACACCTCGTTTGGCACACGGACACCCCGCAGGATGAAATCTATCTGGTGGGCGGCAAGTGGGTCGAGTACGTCCGCGATGAGGCAGACTTCACGGCCTATGCCTTGCTTCGAAGTCCGGACCAGGCCCTCGCGGAGAAGTATTTGAGCCGGACGGGGCCGTATGTGCGGATGTACGAAGCGTTGCTCGGCCGCTATCCCTATCCGAAGTTTGCGGTGATCGAAAACTTTTGGGAGACCGGCTATGGCATGCCGTCGTTTACCCTGCTGGGCTCAACGGTCTTGCGTCTGCCCTTCATTCTCACCTCTTCCTATCCGCACGAAATCCTCCATAACTGGTGGGGGAATGGCGTATACGTCGATTACCGGGAAGGCAATTGGTGCGAAGGCTTGACGGCGTACTTAGCCGACCATCTGATGGCTGAGAACCGGGGGGAGGGACCGATTTATCGCCGGACGATGTTGAAACACTATGCCGACTATGTGACCGGTAGCCAAGATTTCCCGATCAGCACGTTTCGGGAACGGCATAATTCGGTGACGAGAGCGGTGGGCTATGGGAAGACCCTGATGTTCTTTCATATGTTGCGTCTAGAACTTGGAGACCAGCAGTTCATCGATGCCTTGCGAACGTTTTATCAGGAAAACCGCTTTAAACGTGTTTCCTTCTCCGTCCTGGCGGATACCTTCTCCCGGGTCGCGGGTTCGGACCTTCGGCCACTCTTTGCTCAGTGGGTGCAACAAACCGGCGCCCCAGTCTTACAAGTGAAAAACGTACGCGTCGAGCAGCTAGGCAAGACCTACCAGGTTCGCGCTCGACTCGAACAGGTCCAGGGCGGTCCACCTTATCACCTCCGCGTTCCCGTGTTTGTGACCGCCGAGGGAGAGGAACATGTGCAGATGCAGCCGATCGTGATGAACGGTCGCGAGACGGACTTTGCCCTCACCGTGGCTTCCCGCCCGATCCGCCTGGACATTGATCCAGAATTTGATGTGTTCCGACGCCTCCAGCGCACGGAACTTCCCCCCACGCTTTCAGAAGCCTTCGGTGATACGCACGCACTGTTTGTTCTACCGACGCAGGAATCGCCAGAGTTGCGTGAAGGCTATCGTCGCTTGGCGAGCGCCTGGAAGCTGACGATTCCGGACGCCCAGATTCGACTCGATCAGGAGTTGGAGGCATTGCCTCAGGATCGTGCGGTCTGGGTGCTGGGTTGGAACAATCGTTTTCGGCGCGAGGTGGAACGCTCGCTCACCTCGCTGCCTGTTCAATTGTCCGAGAAGGATCTGGTTCTCGACTCCGCTCGCATCGTCCGCCAGACAGGGAGTGTGGTGATCACATCTCGAGCCGCGACGCCGCCGTTCAATGCAATCGGCTTTGTGGCGACGGAGACCGCGATGGCGATCCCGGGCTTGAGTCGCAAGGTACCGCACTACGATCGCTACAGTTATTTAGCGTTTACAGGGGAGGAGACGAAAAACATTCTCAAAGGAGAATGGCCGATCATTTCCTCTCCCCTCTCAGTCCAACTCAGTGATCCTCCCGATGCAAGTCATCCCATTCATCCTCCCCGCAAACCTTTGATCGCAGTTGAGCCCTAAACGCTGTATGCCGCAACCCGTGGCCGCAAGTGAAGGAGGTCAATACTCGGGTGACTTTTCTCCTGCAGCTCACGAGGTGCACCCTCGTGGGACTCTTAATCAGTGGGCCATCCGTTCGATCCCTACAAGCGTTCGGCAAAAGCCAGTCGAGCCGCTCAGCTGCTAAGGCTTTCACATCAATCTGGAAGCCCAGTGGGTCTGTTCCCCCTATATAGAAAATCCCGTTGGGGACACCAAAAAATAGGTTGATTTGCCCACCAGAGCCACGCGGCGACACACTCCTTTATCTCTGACCGTCAGCTACAGACAAGAAAAGAGAAATCGCTCGACAGATGTGTCACACACTGGCAATGGATAGAGTGGGAGTTCAGGAAAGCGAACAGAAACAATTATTTGCACGGATTGAAACAATAGAGACATCCTGGTAGCTATGCAAATTTGGCCTATTATCAAAGAAGCGATACTGCTCCTTTGGATTCGCCGGCAACATTTCTGGCCACTGCTCGTTCTCCCCGCAGCATTGACGACGTTGCTCTACCTTGGTGGTCATTGGCTTTTAAGCGATAGCCCTCGATCTGTAGGCATCCTGCTGCAAATACCACATTTCCTGATTTTTAGCTTCTTTGCCGTTGCCTGTCATCGTTCCATTCTTATTGGGGAGCATTCGGTATCTAGATTTGGGATCCCTGGCTGGCCTCGCAGAGAATTCAGGTTCTTCCTCTGGCTCATTGTCATTTACATAATCGGCGGCATGTTTTGGTTATTTACCCACGAAGTTGTCGACAGATGCGTTGGTTTCATTGGAACCTTGTTTGGGGAAGAGGTGAAAGCACTCCGGCTTAGACTATCTGGATCGAAATTTATTGTCTTTTTTCCATGGATACTGCTGGAGCTCATACCCTGTGGCTATCTCATAGGCCGACTCAGTTTGTTGCTTCCAGCAATCGCCGTCGATGACCAGGCAAGTCTGCGCTCTGCTTGGTCCCAATCGAAGGGGTATGGCTGGCGAATGGCTCTTCTTGTTGGATGGATGCCGATCTTGATCCATGTCCTAGAGCTAACTATTGCCACATATTTCCACTTGTACATAGGCCGCCAGTTCACGTCTTACAGCTTGGGAGTTTATGTCGGGCTCTCCGCTGTTTCAGAAGCATTTGTACGCTATATGTTCTTCACAGTCGACGTGGCAATTTTGTCCCTCTCATTCTTGAAACTTTCAGGATGGCACACGAGCCTAGTTCCCCAGAATACAACGATTGATCGCCGATTCACCTCAACGCTCCCTACCCAGTAGACCCCCATATGGACTCAGAACAGTGGGGTCGCGTCTTGTATTTATACATTGGCACGACAGCCGGACGGATGCCCCTCGGCTCTACGACCACCAGGGGAACTATCGCGGCAAGCGAAGCGTGAATCCGTATGATGCCAATTCGACCAGGAACCCCTACGGCCGCTACGGCTCTCCGTTTTCGCCAGATTCCATCAACAATCCTTATGGCGCAGGCAGTCCCTATAGCTCCGATAGTCCCACCAATCCCTACGGCGGCGGCTTGAGAATCGAAGGACGGTGAGAGGTCCACTCACCCATCTGCATGGGTCATCAGGACCTGTTCCTCAGCCCAAGCCGGTAGTCGATAGAGTCCTTCTTGGTCGCCACCGGCGAGAGCCGACCGGCTAGCACCTGCGAGGCGCATCGCTCGCGCCAGTGATTCTGTCACTCTCGCTGCGTGATCATCTCCGGCACGCCGGCTCCGGCCTCTGCCTCACGTTTCCTCTGTGACCTGTGCGGTGCCTCTCCTCCTCCCGTGAGAGAGTCACCTTCATTTCACACAAGGAGGAAACACCATGGCGACCAACCAACAATCCAAGCGACCGGCAACGACGCTGCGATGCGGCAACATCAAGGCCACGATCTGGCAGAATGTCAGTGAGAAGGGACCGTTCTTCGCCACGACCTTCTCTCGACCATTCAAGGATCAGTCCGGAACGTGGCGCAATGGCACGTCGTTCGGTCTCAACGACCTGGAGGCACTGATGAACGTCGCCTTCGAGGCGAAGGAGTGGATGGCCGCTCACACGCTGAAGGGCTGAGCGGCTTCAGAGGGAAGCCTCCGGTCCTCTGGGGGCTTCCTTCAGGTGCGTGCAATAGTCCTCCGATCGTTGTACAGCAGGACGCACTGCACCTGCTCCAGAGTCCTTCCACCCTGCAAGTTGATGGCCCACATATCAGGAAATACTGTGAGGCCGATGCGCATAAGATCCTGCGATAAATGGTCCGGTGGTCGCAGTTCATTGAAGTGACAACCGTTATGACGTATGGTTCGTGGATCTGAGTCGCGTGTGCAGGGGCAGGAACCGGCAGACCCGACTCGTATGCGGATCGGCCTGAGCCACAGAGTTTTGCGTCCTGAAGATCTTTTTAACTTCTTGTGTCCAGATGCCGTCACACGAAGACCCAGCCGAACATCACGGTTACCTTCGCTGGTTTTATCGCGGGTGGCGCCCGACTCGTTTTGGGAGATTCCATAACAGCATCTGGGCTTGGCTATCGGGCCTTGGTCTTACCCCTCCGATCCTGGTTACCTTACAAGTGAAGGACCGGAGGACTGCCCAACTGCGCTCAGTCGTTCTCGTCGCTGCCGACTACGAAGGGCATCGCTATCTGGTCTCAATGCTAGGAGACGGTTCCGAATGGGTACAGAACGTGCGGGCAGCGGGTGGGCTGGCGTTGATGAAGCGTGGCCAATCGTATCCCGTGATGCTGACTGAGATTCCGCCTCATGAGCGAGCCCCTATCCTCAAGGCATGGTGCCAGGTTGCCACCAGTGGTCGTCAGCACCTCCCGGTCTCGCACCACGATCCGGTATCTGCGTTCGAAGCGATTGCCGGTGACTACCCTGTTTTTCGCATCGACTCCGCGCGCTAGTGCCAAGCGCAGCCCCCAAGCCGCTTTTTGTCCCCGTGGTTCACAGCGAATATGGCCACTCACGCTGATGCCGTGGCAAGGATCGTCCAATCCAGCGTGTCACTCGTACGCCTTTACTAGGCCGCCTCTTACTCATTCGATCACTCGTTGCGCACGAGCACGATCTTGCCTATGACGCCTCCCGTCCCGAGCAACTCGTGCGCCTGTCTGGCCTCCGTCAGAGGAAATCGTCGCGCAATCAGTGGCTTGATCGTCTGTTGTTGCAGGAGGTCGAACAGAGTAATCAAATCCTGTCGGAACCAGGCTGGTTTCAGCCGTTTGAGCCATTGGATGCTGTAGGGGACGACCCGTTTTCGGCCTGGCAGAAGCCAGCTGCGGACAATATACAGTCCGAAAATGGCGATTTCACGAAAGCGATGACGACCACCTGACCGACCCGACGCCAAGCGGCCCCCGCGGAGTGAGCCAGTCAGACCATAGGCCACGACCGTCCCACCCGCACGCAGCGCCTTGCGGGACCGCCAGATGTGCGTGCCACCGATGCTCTCAAAGACCACGTCCACTCCTTCACCCGTGAGGCGGTGAATTTCTTCTACGAAGTCCTGATGCTGGTAATCAATTGGGATGGCGCCCAGGTCGGAAACAGCCGATGTCCCTCGCGCCGAACAGGTCCCGTACATCTTCAGTCCGGCGAGGCGCCCTAGCTGCAAGAGCGCCGAACCGACTCCGCCTGCCGCGCCGTGAATCAATACACGCTGGCCAGGTGTGACCTTGGCGCTGCGGTGCAGCATCTGGTAGGCGGTGATGTAGTTGAGAATGAGACTGACGGCCTCGGCGGGATCCAAGCCAGATGGCACCGGAACCAGTTCTCGTTGTGATAGGCACACACACTCCGCATATGCCCCGCTGATTGGCAGCGCAGCAACTATCTGGCCTGGTTCAAGTCCGGAGACGCCGCTGCCAAGGCGATCCACTACGCCCACTAAATCCCACCCCGGCGTGAAGGGCACGGGGGGCGTCTCGGGGTGAATGCCCTCGCGCATCATGAGGTCCGGCAAGGACACCCCAGCGGCCAACACCTTCACCCGTACTTCCCCGGCCTTGGGTTCGGGGCAGTCTTCTTCAACCACCTGAAGGGCGTCAGGCCCACCGTAGTGAGTCACGATGATGCGTGTGTGTTTCATGCTACTTTCCTAAGGTTTGAGGTTCATTGCGGAGTACTCAACTAGGGTCTATCAGGCTGCGGAAAACATGTTGACCTCTGGAGCCGTCACGGATATCGAGCTGTGAGATGATGCTGAACAGCTATGCAGGATGCGCAAAAAGGCCGTCCAGCAAGGCCGCAGCGAGCGAAGAGGCGACGCGTACTCTGGGCCGTACGTTGAGCGTCTGAGCGATGCGAGAACACCGCTGGCGGTCTTTTCCCGCATCCTGCTATGACTTCTTCGGCCCTGGTAGGCCGCCCCCCTCACTACTACTGCCGTATCTAAGTGGTGCATAGTCGACTCAATTGCAAACATAGACACGCTCCTGAAGATGTTGCGAATCCCGAGCCTCATTTAGCAGAAACGTTGCCAGATCGCCCCGACTGATGCGACTCAACAGGCCGACATGTAACGCCAGTCCCGAACGGATGAGGTGCGTTGCTGGGCTATTCGTTAATCGAGGCGGCTTAACCAGCGTCCAATCCACTTGGCTGTCGATCACGACACGCTCTTGCTCAGAAGCATCAGCGGCGAGTTCAGGGCACCAGTATCGGTACGCCGCGGCCATCGCGCGTAAGGCGAGACTCACATTTGAGGGGAGGGCTCCTACCATAGCCCCCGTAAGACACAGAAGACGGCGAAGCCCTATCACCTGCATTCCGTCGATGATCCGAAGAGTCGCTTGAGCACAAAACGCTGTACTCTGGGCAGAACGCGGTCCGTAGAGACACAATACTGCATGTGCGCCATGAAGGGTCATACGCACATCGGTTGGCGACTCCAGGGAACCGCGAATGATTTCTACCCTCGCTTCCTCCTTGCAGTGAGACGATGGTCGAACCAGTGCCCTCACACTCCAGCCCCGGGATTGTGCCAGGCTGAGTACCGCTGCCCCTACACGCCCTGAGGCGCCAAAGACTGCCAGATTCATTTGTTTTGGCCTCTCTCAAAGAATACGCGAACGCCCAACGTATAACGAGGGGAATTCCCTGACAGATCGAGAAGTTTTTGACCCACATCACTGGTCACCGCTGTGGCTAGACCGTGGCAGAACTATCTTGTCTGATCTGCTTTCATCAGTTCTTCGCCGCTCTCGTGATCGTTTGTACGTGATTGGGTGGAAAACGATTGGACTAGATCGGGACTTAGCGTCACTGAGCCTGGAGGGTTTTCAACTCACTCGCTCTCGCCACCACCATCTGCTACCAGGACAGGACAAACTGGCCCGATCTCGCCCCATGTCAGGGGAGTCCTGGTTTGTGGTTTCTTGTGGGCTTAGGTTGTCTGAGGTCGTACTAGGGGTAATTCGTAAACCGCAGGTCTCCCGTTCAATCCGGGACACTCATACTTTATGCCGCCCTTCCTCCTTCGATTCGCAGCGGCACCTTGATGGGCGTGGCTGTAAAATAATCGTTAAAGTGGTTCGTCGACTCCATCCGTTCAACAAATTAGAGAAGCCTCGCCAGATCGAACCGCTGCATGTGCCAAACGACTGTCCAGGCCAGGGCAACGGGTTACACCACAGAGTCGGCGGACAAGGACGTGTCCACTGCGAATCAAACGCACAATGTCCAACTCACACAGACTCCATAGGTCAGGGTGATGCTTTTGCGATTCGCATGTGGTTTGACGTTGAGGAGGATCTTTAGCGGCACTACGGGTCGGATAGTGGCTGGACTGCAAATTGACGCTCGGGTGAAGCCACACCTCAGGCTTTGGGCTCGGAGGCCTGCCGATATTTCAGGCGGCCCAATGCTGAATTATCAAGAGCTCAGTGGCGCCTTGTGTCCGGCTGCGCCACTTTTGCCAGAATGGGATGTTTGCCCATGGCTTCTTCAATGGCGTGGAGGACCATAAGCGGACCGGCGTCATCGGGTGATACGAGTGACGTGTAGCGGTCTTGGACCATGGAGAAGAACACCGGCTGATCCTCCGGTGCGATGCCAAGCAGAGTAGCGAGTGAGGTCAGATGCTCGCCTTGCCCCTGTGCCATTTCCTGTTTCAGGCTGTCAAAGGTCCTTGCCGCCAAGTCGATACGCTTGTTCTTCATGATCACGCCATCATTTGTGCATCCTGAGGTTCCAAATGAAATGCCGAATGTCTGGCTGCCAAAGGTCGCGTTCGTCGTCGCCATGAAGACTTGCGGCGCAATCTGCTTCTGTCCTCCATAGTCAGACCAGGCGAGCTTTCCCAGTCCACATCCAGCCCCTTGGTCTGAATTTCCCAGCGCGGTCGCGATGCCGGTTTGGGTTACGCCCGCGCACACAGTGAGGCACACAATGATCAACGCTCTCATACATCCCTCCTGCCTCTGTTCTTAAATAGAGGCACGATTAGCAGAACATGAACGCTCTCAAGGTGTAGCGTCCAGCTGAATAGTATCGCCAGACTGCATATCTTCAAAGCTTTTCCTTAGAATTGGTGGTGCGGATCGGTATCTGTTCGATCACTACTCAGAAAGCACTTCCCGAAGCTCTGCAGTGCATGATTCGACGACCGGGCCAATGGGTCAAACATTGGCCCATCAACTGTAGCCACATCGTATTCTTTCAGGTCTGCGGCTGAACGGCGAGTCGGGTTGCGAAGTATTTGTGAACTTAGTTGGCTTGGAACGGTCGTCCAACACTCCCATGGCCATCATGACTCAATTGGCCCGGGAGCCTCTCAACAACGGGGTTCGGGCATTGAGCGCTACCGACTTTCTGGTAAAACGGAATCAGTTATTCTTCCAGTTAGCTTTCTAAACCGCAGGTCAAATTTCTAAGTTGCCAGAGCAACCCCTTGAATGTTAAAAGAAAAAGTATGAGCCAACGACGGCAGGGTCCCCTGCCCTCCACCAAACCGCACTTCGTGCGTACCGCTGGTTACTCGTGGCTGTATCATAACTTTGACAACGTATAAATACCG
>Ga0224510_10000465_pt1 | contig 31152 bp, 30 predicted proteins | sample SF_May12_sed_USG_FD_170161 | JGI IMG/M metagenome (GOLD analysis project Ga0224510, IMG submission 170161) | Sediment microbial communities from San Francisco Bay, California, United States - SF_May12_sed_USGS_4_1 | ecosystem: Environmental > Aquatic > Marine > Sediment | place: USA: California... | reverse complement strand
CAAACGCTGGCGCGGTATCGCCACCCGATACGCCAAACATACCGCGTCATTCCTGGCTGCCGTGCAAATCAGGTGCATCGCTCTTTGGGCGGCTGTCTCGTGACGACACTATCTAGCATGCTGCAAATGGTCAACGTGGGAATCGAACCTCATTGAGCATGTGAAGGATGCCATGAACAATTTCTTCATGCTGGTGATGTCGATAGGATTGGGGAGATCTCGGTGCACCTACGGATGATTGACCGCCACGATGACGGCAGACGGTGCGAGATTACGGATCTCCACGAACGCGGCGCCGTCGGAGCGGCGCTTGATTGGGAGCTGTGATCCAACCGGATGGGCTATCCCTGCGGATGTTCCCCCTCCCGCTTCCATACTGTTCGCGATGACAGTAAGCGCCATGCCGGGCTGGTTCAGATCCGCGTCCACCACGACATCGCCGCCACGGGCCTGAGTCCCATGGGGATTGATCATGCACAGCGCCTCCTCATCGCTGAGAATCCTGGACCAGGAGACGAGCTCCCCTGGTCCTTGCAGCAGGAATGGTCCGTCGAACAGCGAGACCGGCCGTAAATATTGTCGCCCCACGCGCAGCACCGGAAAGCGTTGGCGAATGGCAGCGAGGGTTGCAATTCGACGGTAGGCATGAAAGTTCGGATCGAAACAGTGGGCGCCCGCCGTTCCGAACGGACCGAATCCCGGCAGGGTCGGGTCAAATCCATCGCTCGACGACAGGCCTGCTTGTCCAGCAGCCCGAGGATGTTCCGGACCGAACATGGCTTCGCGCAGGTACCGATCGGCATGGTCACCACCCTTCCAACCGGGAAGAAATTGGCACGCTAACTCCTCCGGCCCGGCAAATGACTGCTCAGTTCCGTAATAGATGCAGGGGATACCCAGCGTAAATAGTTGCAGTGCGACTCCGACGACCACTTGCTCCTCCGATGCCGCTTCGCTCGAGAACCGGATCTTTTGACCGAAGACATGGTCGTGATCATCCAAGATAGAGACATGCCGTTGGCCAAGATTCCGATGAGACCCCATCTCCGCATTGCCGGCATCGAAGCCATCGAAGTAGGTCTGCGGATGGGCTAGCCCCTTTGCCACATTCTGAAGCGTCATCCGCATCCCGCCGATATCGAGAGCGGCATCCAGATTACGCCCCAGCACATCGAGGTAACGATCTTGCGCGAAATCACCTCCGGCTACTTCGCCGACGAGCAGGAAGTTTGTCTTGCCCAGATTGGCGGCAAATTCCTTGATCGTCCCACAGAAATTGCGCCCTTCTTCAAACGACACATGCTTCAGCGTATCGATTCGGAAGCCGTCGCAGTCGCTCAGGGCGATCCAGTAGCGATAACAAGCGGCCAGATGATCGAGTACCCCTCGCGTGCTGAGAGCGAAGTCGCGCAAGGTGAAAAAATCGGTTCGCTTATGTTCCGCGGTGGCGTCGTCCAAACTGCCGGCCCCGAGACTTCCAACGCCTGCCTTGGTATAGGACTCGATGGACTGTAGTTCAGTCGGCCAGACTCCTGCGTCAAGATCTGCCACGTGGGTCCCGATTTCCTCGCCGTTCCGGTCCAGCCATGAACCGAATGGGTAGTGATCTGGAAACGGCTTGTACGGAGGCTCCTTGAGTCCTCTTGGATAGACCCAATTGAACCCGGAATGGTTGAAAATAATATCCAGAATAATCTGCATGCCACGGTTGTGAGCCGCATCGACCAGTGCAACGAGGTCCTCTCTTGTCCCGAATCGAGGGTCCACATCTAAGAAATGCTGAATCCCATAACCATGAAATGTATCGAGGTGTCCGCGTTGCTTAAATATGGGGCTCAGCCAGAGTGCCGTGACACCCAGGTCCTGCAGATACCCAAGCTTGGACTCCACACCTTTAAGCGTTCCCCCTTGCCACCGATGCGCGCCTGATTCAGCCCAGCGATCCCACCGCCAGGGTTGTCCATCATGCCCATCCGGCCGAAATGTGGAGCGGCGGTTCCGATCAAGGAGAGGCCTGGATGCCTCCTGCCCATCGCTGAATCGATCGACTAGGAGAAAGTAGAGGACTTCGTCGCGCCAGTCTCCTGGCGACGAGTGAAACCTTACGCGTCGTGGCAAGGCGATGTCCGTGAGGTTCCGAGGTACTGGCTGACTAAGGAGAGCTTGAGCAGCGGGGGTAGGCATCGGGCCTCTCGTCTATCTATCTGAGGGATTCTTCTCTTGCTGCCTTTGTAGGGACAGTGTATGTATCCACGTAGCGAAAGTCCAGGTCCTGACGCTCAGTCACGATTATTCAGCCGGACGCGTACATGCCAAAGGCCATCTGTCTCCAACACGTTCCCTTCGAAGGTCCGGGAGCCTTCGCAGATGCTCTGACAAAGCGTGGCGTGAGCCTTGAGTATTCTCTCGTCCCGAAGGAAGGCTTACCTCACGATACTGGGGATCTCCTGATTGTGATGGGTGGGCCGATGTCAGTGAACGATTCTGACGCATGGATTGCCGAAGAGGCCGTATTCATCAGATCTGCGCTTCTGTCCAACAAGCCAGTGATTGGTGTGTGTCTTGGCAGCCAGTTTATGGCGAAGGCACTCGGCGCCACTGTGCGATCAGGCAAGGCATTGGAAATCGGTATGACGACTGTTCGGTTGACTGATGAGGGGAAAACGGACCCTGTGTTTGGGGCTGGCTCAGAATCCTTGGAGGTCTTTGAATGGCACGGAGAGATCTTTGAGTTGCCGAAGCATTGTGTGCCTTTGGCCGGATCGGACATTGCGCCACTGCAGGCATTTCGTTATGGCGATCGTGCCTATGGCCTGCTCTTTCATGTGGAAATGGAGGAAGTCGGTATCGACTCATTGTGCCGAGAATGTGCCCCGGATTTGATGAAAGCGCGTCTTGCTGCCCACGAGGTCAAAGCCACCGCGTTGCCGCGGCTCCCACAACTTCATGAAATGGCTGATCGGCTCATCGGCCATCTTCTTAGTCCGACACGTTGATTGCCGGCGCTGCTCTGAAGTAACCTAACGCATTCAGTTTGAACGTGTAACAGTGAGAAGGTTCTTCCCCGCACGTTCTAACCTTGTCACGTTCCGAATGTGAACTCATCTCGAAAGGAGCCAAAGGAATGGCCGGTTTTCCGATCGAAGTTGCCACACGCATCAAAACGCTGCCTCCCTATTTGTTTGCCGCGATCGATAAGATGAAGCAGGAGGCCATTGGCCGGGGAGTCGATATCATCAATCTCGGGATTGGTGATCCAGATTTGCCGACCCCAACTCCGATTATCGACAGTTTGGCGAAAGCAGCGAAGGACCCCAAGCACCACCAGTACCCCTCCTATGAAGGCATGTTGTCTTTCAGAAAAGCCGTGGCTGGTTGGTACAAACGCCGTTTCAATGTGACGCTTGATCCAGCGAACGAGGTCCTCACGCTGATCGGCTCAAAAGAGGGTATTGGGCATATCCACCTTGCCTTTGTCGATCCCGGCGATATCGTGCTGGTTCCAAGCCCTGGCTATCCGGTGTATCCCGTCGGTACCGGATTTTCAGGTGGTGTGTCGCATATCATGCCGCTGACAAAAGCCAATGGATTCCTGCCGGATCTGAATGCGATCCCAAAGGATGTGGCTAGGAAAGCCAAGTTGATGTGGCTGAACTCTCCGAATAATCCGACGTCCGTGATTATGACGAAGGACTACTTTAAGCGGGCCATCGAGTTCGCACAGGACAATCAGATCATCATCTGCCACGACGCGGCCTACTCGGAAATCTACTACGACGGTACGCGCCCAGTGAGTTTTATGGAAGTGGATGGTGCCAAGGATGTTGGCGTGGAGTTCCACTCGCTCTCGAAGACGTACAACATGACCGGCTGGCGTCTGGGATTTGTCGTCGGCAACAAGGATGTTTTGGCAGGCCTCGGCAAGGTGAAGAGCAACCTCGACTCAGGCTGTTTTGAGGCGGTTCAAGAGGCCGGCATTACAGCGTTGGGCTTGGACGACTCTGTCACCGACGGCATCCGAACGATCTACCAGGAGCGCCGCGATACGCTCATTCCTGGGCTCAAGCAGCTGGGATTGGAAGTGGATGCGCCACCCGCCGCTTTCTATATCTGGGTGACGGTGCCGAAGGGCTACACCTCCACGTCCTTCACCGCCCATCTGCTGGAAAAAACAGGGATCGTGACGACGCCGGGCAACGGCTTTGGCGCACCGGGTGAAGGCTATATCCGCATGACGGTCTGCACGACCAAAGAGCGGTTAGCGGAAGCGGTCGAGCGGATCAAAAAAGTGGGATTCTAATTCTAACTGGCAAGAGAGTGAAGGGTAAGGGGTGAGGCGAAAAGATATGGAGTTTGGCTCCTTACTCCTCACCTCTCACTCTTAACTCGCTATGGAGACGGTCTTCATCGGATTTGGATCGAACGTCGGCGATCGAGTCGATTTTTGCGATCGAGCAGTGACGTTGCTCAGCCTCCTCCCACATTCTCGACTTCAAGGCGTCTCGCTGCTGTATGAAACAGAACCGGTACGCGACCAGATCGATCCCGGAGATGGATGGTTCCTCAACGGGGTGGTGCAGCTTGAAACGAACATTACTCCCCGCAGCCTCCTCTCGACACTCCAGGAAATTGAACGGGCACTTGATCGAGATGAAGACAATCGGTCTGGTCCTCGCACGATCGACTTAGACATCCTCTTTTATGGGGAGCATGTGATCAAGGAGTCAGGGCTGACCATTCCGCATCCTCGTCTCCATCAACGCCGATTCGTCCTCACGCCGATGAATGAACTGGATCCACTCTGGGTCCATCCGACGCTCAACCAATCGGTGGCACAGTTATTGACGGCGGCCAAGGATCAGTCTCAAGTGCGTCTCCTGTTCCCTCAGCCTTCAACCAGATACGGGTCACGTCCTGCCTGTAGTTCACCATCTGACTGATGAAGATCATTCGCTCGGCTATAGGCATGGCGGTTTTGAGCCAGAGATTCCTGCGCGAAGGCGTGAGGATCGGGCTGGTCCCGACGATGGGGGCGCTGCATGATGGCCATCGGGCGCTGATACGGGAGGCACGGTTGCGATGCGACGCGCTCGTGGTGAGCATCTTCGTGAATCCTACTCAATTTGGGCCACAGGAAGACCTCGCCAAGTATCCACGTCCCATCGCGCACGACCACGCGATGTGCCGAAAAGAAGGGGTCGATGTCTGTTTTGAACCGACTGCGGAAGCGATGTACCCGAACGGATTTCAAACAGTGGTCACACTTCCGACAATCGCACGACGGTGGGAGGGAGAGATCCGTCCTCATCATTTTTCCGGTGTTGCGACTGTTGTGACGAAGCTTTTTGGAATTGTCCGCCCTCAGGTCGCGCTCTTCGGGCAGAAAGATTTCCAGCAATCGGCGCTGGTCCGGCTGTTGGTGAAAGATTTGAATCTCGGTGTGGAGATAGTTGTCTGTCCTACCGTCCGTGAAACAGACGGGCTTGCGATGAGCTCACGCAATGTCTATCTGTCGCAAGAGGAACGAACGCGCGCCATCACACTGTACAAGAGCCTGCGAGCCGGTGCGGAGGTGATTCGGAGAGGCGTCACCGATGGGGAAGCCGTACAGTCAGTGATGGCTCATGTTCTCAAGAAAGAACCGGTCATCACGATCGACTATCTGGCACTGTGCCATCCATCTACTTTGGAACCTCTGTCCGTTGTCACGTCGCGAGTCGTGCTGCTTGGCGCGGTGCGGATAGGATCCGTTCGGCTTATCGACAATCTTTTGGTCACCCTGCCTCGGCGGTCTTCCAAATAGAGCGAGGCGCCTTTACGAGAGGAGATTCGTCTGGAGGCTTTGTCCAACCAGTAAGCTGAGGATGACCTGACTGAGGCGGTTCTTGTCATCCGCGACCATTTCGAGAAATCGGATGCCCATCGATTCTGGTCGCGAAGAACACACCATAGCCGTCCCAATCTTAATCGGTTTTTCATTGGAAGCCGGTTTGATGACCAGCTCGATAAACGAGCCCTGAGGCAAGGTTGATGTCGTCTCGAGCGTGCAACCTCCCATGGAGATATCTGTCACGCGATTGTCCATCCGCCTGGCGTTCTCTGCGAGGAGGTTGGCCCTGAACGACACGGGCAATCGTTTGTATTGCCGGCGATCCGCGATGGAGGTCTGGCCTGGGGGCTGAGCCTGATAGACACGGAAGCGTGCGGTGCAGAGTTGGCACCGGAATGAGAACATCCTGAAGCGATTCAAAATCCGCTCCATAGTTCCCTCGTCATAGACGACTCGGACGAAGGGGGTTCCGCAACTTGGGCAGTGTGGATCTCTCATGAACTCTGGGGCACACCGGTGGCATCATGTACCGATAGCCGCTCCGCCGGTAGTTGCTTCTGTTGGACCTCCAAAATCTGTTCGATATTTGCCGGTGAATAGGTAGGGGGCTTCACCCATTTTCCATCCGCCCGCTTGTAGCCGCCGATTTTGCTCAGATTCGACCGATGGACTTCCTGAAACACCGGTTCCATATCGATCCCGTAGGAAACCGCAGTTCCATAGGTCACATACAGAAGATCTGCCATTTCTTTGGCCACCTCAGCAAGATTTCCGGAGGCCATGGCTTCCTTCAATTCATCGAACTCTTCCTGAATGAGTCGAACGCGAAGGTGTTTCGTCTCCTCACTCACATCCATCGGGGCTGTTTGTGCCACAATCTCGAACTTACTGTGAAATGCTTCGACCATGGCTTGTTCGTTGGTCATGCTGCTCCTTCATTCGATATCAAACGGCAAGGTCTTACGCGGAACCACTTCCATCGACTCCAGCACCGGGATGTCTCGATCCGACGAGACGCCCAATTCTTTGAAACGCCGGGCTGCGGGAAGAATGCGTGTTTCAAGAGAACCGACGGCTCGGTTATACGCCGACACGCTTTTCCCAAGAGCCTGGCCCACGTCGTTCATATGTTCAGCCAGTACCGCCATGCGTTCATACAGTTCTTTGCCTAACCGACCGGCTTCCTCTGCGTGGGCGGTCATTCGTTCTTGACGCCAGCCGTACGCGACTGCACGGAGTAACGCAATGAGTGTCGCTGGGGTCGCCAACACGATTCCGTTTGCGAATCCCTCTTCAATGAGTCGGGGGTTCTGGTCCAGCGCCGCACCGAGGAATTGCTCACCCGGGAGAAACAGCACGACAAATTCCGGTGCACGGTCGAACTGTGTCCAGTACGCTTTTAGCGACAACTCGTCCATACGGCTCTTAACCTGAGCTGCGTGGCGACGCAAGGCTTCCAGCTGTTGGGCCTCGCTCTGGGCTTCATGGGCATCGAGGTAAGCAGACAGCACGGTCTTCGCATCCACGATAATTTGGCGTCCGCCAGGCAACTGCACGACCATATCCGGTCGGAAACGCCCATCGTCGCCCGTGACGGACGGTTGTTCGATAAAATCGCAGTGGTCGACCATGCCTGCCAATTCGGCGACTCGCTTCAGCGTCAACTCGCCCCATTGGCCTCGCACGGTCGGAGCCCGTAAGGCCTTGACTAAGTTTCCAGTCTCCAGCTGCAACCGTTGCTGCGATTCCGCTAGCGACTTCAAATGTTGATCCAATCCACCGTAGGCCGACTGCCGAGATTGCTCCAACAAGCGCAACTGTTCATCGTAGCGTTGCAGGGATTCTTGAAGTGGGCGGACCAGCGCATCGACAGCCTGTTGCCGTTGCACCAAGTCACCCTCTGCTTTGACGTGAAGGCTTTCAAACGACACGGCGGCGAGCTTCAAGAATGCCTCGTTATTTTGCTTCAACGCTTCGCCGGACAGAGCTTGGAATGACCCCATGAGTTCCTGACGCGTGTGATCAATGAGGACTTTCTGGTCTGTGAGCTGGCGAGCGGCGTCCTCCATTCTTGTTTCCGCAGTGACCCGTGCGTGTTGAGCGTCGGACAACTCGTGGCGGAGAGAAGCAATCGCGTCTCGTTCTTGGTCCACCTGTCTTCGCAGCTCATCCACCATTGCTTCAGCCCGCTGAGCTTGAGGTCGGAGACGACTGGTGATCCACAGCCCGGCAAACACCCCGCCCAGGAGCAGTCCTGCCCCGAAACCGATGGCGAGGGGGATGATGCCAACGAGTGATTGATCCATGTCACAAGTCCCAATGCAAGGAGCCTCTACATATAGCGTGAAGACTCAAAATTTGAGCGAAGACTACGCAAGGAATTGAAAAAGGTCAAGGAGCAGAAGGCCTGGATCGATCAGCTCTAGTCAATGGCAAATTATGGAAATGGCTCTATACGAATGGTCCCTGATCCGGCATCAATGGAGACCTGCATTCCATCAGCCAGTCGTGTCATGGCGTCTGTGACATTGGCGATGGTTGGGAGTCCATATTCACGCGCAATGATGGCTCCATGAGACAGTGTGCCGCCCATTTCCGCGATCAAGCCTCCAGCAAGACCGAAGAGAGGAGCCAAGCCGGGATCGATAACGGAGACCACCAGAATCTCCCCTGGCCTCACCCTGCCCCAATCTGCCGCTGAACGGATCGTTCGAACTAGACCTGCCACGGTTCCCACGCTAATCGGCAGGCCAGACAGGATGCCGTTCTCTTCAGATTTATCAGAGGTCATGGTCTGTTCGCTTGCCGTTTCCCAGTCGCAGACTGTGTCAGGAACTTCAAATTGAGCGTTGTGCTCATGCTCAGTTCGCCGCGCCCGAATCTCAGCTTTCCAGTCTCGCGTGCTTCCAGCCAACAGGTCGGCTCGATCGTTGATCGTCAAAAAAAAGATATCGTCACGTTGGTTGAGCTGGCCCCGCTCGACTAGCAGTTCTCCGAGGCGCAACAAGAGGGTGCGAATCGCGATTGAGTAATACATGAGGTGGTGCCGGTTCGCTTCACGCAGAGCAAAGAACCGGCCCAATCTTCGATAACACCACAAGAAGAGGGCCCATCTGTCGAGACGCCAGCCGATTCGCCGTTTGATCTGATCCAGCGCAGCGGCTCTGGTCTCGCCTTGGCGCGAGCGAATGGTTTCCTGAGAAGGAGCGGTGGAGATGAGTTGGGATCGCAAGATAGCGAGGATCGATTCCGGATTATCGGCGAGACGCGGGGCCATCACATCCGATTCGCCAACCGCTCGATGGCCATAATCCTCCAGGTATCTGGCGAAGGCATGCAGAAATGTGGTGTTGGCGAGAGCCATCCGAAACGTCGATGGGTTCCATGGTTCGGATATAAGAAATGCGTTCGCCACTGCTTCATATCTGGCGATGTCTGTGAGCTCAGCGAGCCGAAGAATCTGCTGGGCGCTGATGACGGTCCCTTGCCCTTGGAGGGCAGCATTCAGCAGACTCTGCCAGTCTGGACCGAGCCACCGAGGGAGGCATTGACTGAAAATCTGTAGGCATTGTCCAACTCCCCCGACAATGCCAAACGTGACTTCACGGTCCTCCAACCAGGGGCCGAGCTTGTCCAGCTCGGGCACGAGTTCCTCTACTGAGAGGCGGAGAATGTGATCACGACGATATGTTGCGGCCAGTGCTTTCATTTCCTCGAATACTCGAGGGCCTTGCTGTTGCACACGTCGCATCTCTGCCCACATCATCCATCCCGCGCGGATAAAGGCTAGCCAACCGAGTGGCTGGACTCGTGGTATGGTCTGCAGTGGTTCACCGCCCATTTGCTCGGTGTTCATGGAGGGGTCTCCACGAAGTTGAACAATTAAGATATGGAAGAGCGTGACGTTTAGATAAGGGCGCCCTTTGAGCACACGGACTGACGTGAGCCCGTCGGGGATACGGCATCCAAGTCTTCGATAGTGCGAGAGGATGTAGGCGTCCATGAACCGTTCAAGAAATGAGAGGCTCAGCAGGCTCGGCAGTTCAGGCAGCGTCTCTTTGAAATTCGTACGCGACCACTCGCAGTCATCATTGGTGAGATCGGAGGAAGGGCGGACGGCGGTAATCGGTCTGGCCTGCACGATCCACAATTGTCTGGTATCAAACGCCCATTCGAGATCCATTGGCTGTCCAAAGGACTGTTCGATGTGTTTGACAGTCTCGGCAAGGGAAAAAAGTTGAACATCAGTGAGTGACGATTGGAGTGTGGTCGCTCCACTGAGGGGCTCAGTGCGCAGTCCATCACTCGAAACCAATAGCTGCTCAGACTTATGGGCAAGCATGTGTCGACGAACCCGAATCGGTTGTCCTTTGTCGGTCACTTCTACGACATACTGATCCAGCTTGACCGTGCCGTCGACCAGTGGCGCTGCGAGTCCGGGGACGGCGTTAATCGTCACCTGATTCGATCGTCCGGTCACGGGATGTATTGAATAGGCGACTCCGGCCGATTGCGCCTCGACCATCGATTGGATCACTACAGCCATTCGCGGGGCTGTGTGGTTGCCCTGCCGAGTCTGGTAGCTGACCACTCGTTCTTCCCAGAGCGAGGCCCAGAGGTCTTTGAGCGCAGCCTCAATGTCTGAAAGCGCCACGCCGAGCTGAGTGCGATAGAGCCCAGCGAAGCTGAGGTGAGCCGCATCCTCATTCGTGGCCGACGACCGGACGGCCCAGCGAGTGTCTGGCGGCTGATTAAGACCTTGGAGCGCAGTCAGACAGTGAGCGGCAAGTTGGGAAGTCTCTATCCGTCCAATGCGAATCCGGCAGTCGGCTAGCGTCAACGCTCGCTCGTTTCCTGATAATGCACAGGCCTTCTGCCACTCCTCATGCTCAATAAACCCTGACGCATGCAGGCACTGTGTATAGGCCTCTGTTGTGATGCAAAATCCTTGAGGAACAGAGAAGTCTGCTGCAATGAGGCGAGCGAGCCCAACGGCCTTGCCTCCCACAAGATCGAGATTGGTGCACTGAGACAAAGGAAGGACGATGGGAGAGGTCATACCCCGGCATAGTAGCTAGAGCATGAGGAGAAGGTAAAGGTCGTTCACGTTAGTTCCTGTCGGACCGGTATGGATATGACATTCAAGAGCTTTCAAAACAGGGTAGGTATTGTGCCGATCCAAGGAAGAACGAAGATCAATGCCGAATTTCTTCGCTTGCGCGACGGTGCTTCCAGTGACAATCGCACCGGCTGCATCGGTGGGGCCGTCTGTTCCATCGGTGCCTAGGGCTACGATCCATGTGTTGGGGAGACCGGCGATCTCCAATGCCGCAGAAGCGGCGAATTCCTGGGCACGCCCACCCTTCCCACGGCCTGTGACTGTCACGGTGGTCTCGCCTCCCGCCACCACGCAACATGGGCGTTTTAAGATGCCATGCCCTTCGGTAATCGCCTTGGCGAGGTCCGTCAACTGCTTCACTGCCACGCGCGCTTCTCCCGTGATGGGGTGGGAGACGAACTTAGTGTGGAGGTCTGCCTGTTGTGCGGCGCGCGCGACGGCGTCCAGCATGATCCGGTTGTTACCGATGATGTGATGTTGCACGCTACGCAATCGTCGCGACCCAGGCTTCAGAGTTTCTGTAGCATCTCCTTTTCGACCTCGGTCCAGGTAGCGGCGTACGGCCTCGGGTACGGCACGCCAGCTTCGATATCGCTGCAACACGCCCACTGCGTCCGCAAATGTCGAGAGGTCGCCCGCTGTCGGCCCAGAGCCGATGGAACCGAGATCATCGCCGATGACGTCTGAAAGCAGGAGGGTCACAATCTTCGCCCGAGTTGACGCGGCCAGCCCGCCTCCTTTGATCAATGACAAATGTTTTCTCACGACGTTCATTTCGTTGATGGTTGCACCGCTGTGAAGCAGCAGGCGCGTCGTGCGCTGCTTATCGGACAGCGTCACACCAGCAACTGGAGCCGGGAGCAGGCTTGATGCACCTCCGGACAGGAGCACGATCAGCAGATCTCGAGGCGTCAGACATTGTGTCAGACGCAGAAGCCGTTGAGTTGCGTGCAGACCAGCACGATCGGGAATTGGATGGCTGGCTTCGAGGATGGTGATCTGTTTGGTCGCGAGGGTGTGACCTGTTTTGACGATGACAAGTCCATCGTCCAGCCTTGGCCCCAGTGCAGTCTCTAATGCTTGTGCCATTCTTGCCGAAGCCTTGCCGGCACCGACCACGACAATACGGTCAATGTGTGAAAGGTTGTAGGTGCGACGGCCCACACGCAGGGAGTGGCGAGTAAGCGCGACGTGTTTGAGCAGGGCGTGGTAGGGATCGGCAGTACTCAGTCCTGCGGCGATCAGCCTGTGAAGAAGTGGCCGTACCGGAGAGGAGGGGAGGCGAAGTCGCATAGCAATGAGCGTTACGGGGTCTTTTCTTGTTTGAAGCAGCGGCTAGGACAGGTCTGCCGAGGCACACGAATTTGATAGGTGCCATGAGGGAGCAGATCTTTCTTAAACTCGGGATTTAGCATCTTGAGCTCAAGCAGGTAGGTGCCAAATTCTTCGGCGATTGAGGTCAACGCGCGCTGGGATTCCTTGACATTGACTGTGATGGTTTCGGTCTCAAGCGGTATATAGAGGTCCTTCTTGGTCAATCCAAGATACTTCTCCGGCTGGGAGTAGATTTCCTTCGCGGCGATGATACGAGGGACATACCGCATCGTCTCGCGTGGGCCATGCATCTTCCAATAGTCGGCAATGTTTTGCTCTTTGAGCAGCTTGCGGACTCGTTCCTCGCCAGCATTGTAGGAGGCCATGGCCATGAACCAATCATTCTCCTGAAAGTCTTTGAGGTACTTGAGGTATTTCACGGCTGCTTCGGTCGACATTTCGAGATTGCGACGTTCATCTCGGACGGAGTCGCTCTTCAGCCGGTACCGGCGCCCTGTGGAGGGGATGAACTGCCAGGGACCTGACGCTTTTGCTTTCGAGTAGGCGGCGGAAATGCATTTACTCTCGACTAGCAACATGTACTTGAGGTCGTCCGGCAACCCGGCATCAGCCAACTGTTTTTCTGCAGGAGGGAAGCACCGTCCAGTCCGTTTGGCAAGAATGATGCTTTCCCCTTGATCTTCCAAAAACTGATAGAACTCGTACTCGATCCGCTCTCTCACTTGCCAGTTATCCAAGGGAACCGACACGCCTGCAAATGTGATCTTATCGGGCAGCTTAAATGAACTTAGAAAGTACCGTTCTCCCTCGCGTTTGATTTCCGGCAAAATAACCAGGCGGTCTTCTGGTTCGGGTTGTGAATCCAACAGATCCGGCAAGAGCAAATCCTTCTCCACGTCTGATTTGTGGCCACCATGATCCGCTGTTTCTGATGTGGCAAGGGCTGGAGGACACATTGACAGGATTACGAAGCTGATTCCAACTATAGAAAGCAAGGACTGCATACCACGGATGATCATTCTCGAACTCCTCTAGTGTATCCAGATACGAGCCGTCACAAAACAAGAAGTTATGCTAACAGCTCACCCAATTACCAGCAAGCAAAGGGGCCCGTCCGTGTTACACTGTCGCCCCATATGCAAGCCTTGACCGTTCTGAACAAGACTATCACTGATTGCACGGCCTGTCCTCGGTTGGTCACTTATCGGGAGGGGATTGCACGGCAGAAGCGAAAGCAATATCGTGATTGGACCTACTGGGGACGGCCGGTTCCTGGATTCGGAGATCGCCAAGCTCGGCTCTATGTCCTTGGACTGGCTCCTGCGGCACATGGGGGGAATCGGACAGGCCGCGTCTTCACCGGTGATCGGAGTGGGGACTGGCTGTATGACGCCCTGTATCGGTATGGATTTGCCAACCAGGCCTTGTCGACACGCCAAGAAGATGGCCTATCATTGACCGATTGTTACATCGGTGCAACCGTGCGGTGCGCACCGCCGGAGAACAAACCTGCGCTCGATGAGTTTCAACGCTGCAGCCGATTTTTACAGGATGAAGTTCGTCTCCTGAAAAATCATCGTGTGGTGATTGCGCTAGGAAAGATCGCCTTCGACCACTACCTCAAGACCTGTCGGGCACAAGGGCACGCTATGCCAGCGCCAGTTCAAAAATTCGGCCATGGAGTCGCCTATCGCTTACCCTGGGGCGTGATCCTACTAGGGTCCTATCACCCTAGCCAACAAAACACCTTTACTGGAAAATTGACTCGCTCGATGTTTCACTCGGTGTTTCAGAGGGCGAGAAAAGAAATCGACTCGGCGTAGCTTAGGCGAGTATTAACAGGTACTTATCGTCAGTTTGAAAGAAGAGTGGGGGTGAGCGTCCGCCGAATGCGGAGCTCACCCCCACTAGACAACTGCTACTGCTGCCCCTTCGCCTTCCAGTCGTCCAAAAACTTCTTCAGCCCAGCATCGGTCAGCGGATGCTTGAAGAGCATTTGAAACACACTGTAGGGCATTGTGCAGATGTGACCGCCTGCTAATGCCGCCTCGACGACGTGCTGCGGATGGCGCACGCTTGCCACTAACACCAAGGTCTTGTAGTCATAGTTCTTATAGATCGTTAAGATTTGTCGAATGAGCTCCATGCCGCTTGTGCTGATGTCGTCGAGCCGTCCGATAAAAGGCGAGACGCACCAGGCGCCAGCTTTGGCCGCCAGCAGTGCCTGTGTCGGTGAAAAACAGAGGGTCACGTTCACTTTGATTCCCTCGGCCGCCAGGCGCTTCGTGGCTTTGAGGCCTTCCGGAATCAGCGGGCACTTGACCACGATGTTCTTGTGGATCTTGGCGAGCTCTTTACCTTCCTTCACCATGGCGTCCGCTTCCACACTCACAACCTCAGCGCTGATCGGTCCATCCACGATCTTGCAGACTTCTTCCAGCATTTCCCTGAAACTTCGGCCCTCCTTGACGACCAGGGAAGGATTCGTGGTCACGCCATCGAGTAATCCCAGGCTTGCCGCTTCATGGATTTCCTTGACGTTGGCTGTATCGAGATAGATTTTCATAATGGTCCCTTTCCTAGCGAAGAGATCGTGAGTCGATATCGTTCTTATCGGTTATTGTATGGAGAACTCAACTTCACTGCAAGAAGTCGATACATAAGTTTGACAGGCTTTCGAGCGGGAGATAGAATTTCCCGGTTGAAGATGCCCATTGGTCTTAGAGGAGATAGCACGATGAAACGATTTGTCTGGTTGCTGCTTTTCTCCCTTATCATTCCAGCCTGTTCAGGGAAGAACCCCTATCTTGAGGCATCGCTGAAACCGGCCGAGCTTCAAGGAAAAGATAAAGGCTGGTTCGAAAAGAACTGGGGTGCTCCAGACGGCAAGGCTTCCAGATTTTTTGGTGGAGAGACTTGGACGTACTATCGTATCGCCGGAGGAAAATCAGGACCTCCATTCTTTAATTTCTCTCCCAATCAATGTCAGATCACCCTCAAGTTCGACAAAGAGGAGAAACTTTCCGACTACACCTATTCAGGCTGCTAACAAAACTTTATTGCTAAACAATTGCCAGGATCTTCCTTCCACGGCAACGATTTCATGTAGCTTTTGAATAGCCCCTGCTAGACGGGGTGCTCACTCCGAAACCTCACCGCACACTCCTGGCTGCAAAAACAGTATTCCCGTGCACCGATCGTCTCGATCACGGCAATTCGCTTCGGGACGAATATGTGGCACACTGGATCCTCGACCATCTGATCTTGTTCTTCATCTTGGACTGGTACAGGCGATTTCTTCCGGCCATTCTCAATCGGTTTGTTAAATCCACGAAATATTTGTCGGAGCAAGAAGTAGAGAGCTGTGAAAAGTAAAATGGCTAGGATTAATCTATACATAGTGGGTTATAAAATTTTGACCACAATCCTATGCGAGTAGGGCAGGCCTGTCAAGAATAGACCTGTTACAGATCGTAAATCAGATCGATGGATAATGCGCAAATGGCCTATGGCGATAGGTCTCATTGGGACTCTTGCCAGTGCCATCCAGTACTTCAGGAGTATTGGTTTCTCAATTCTATGGTGCTACAGTGCCGACCATGAAGACATGCGATAAATGCCATGGTGCGATGTTACCGGAACGGGCTGTGGATTTGGACGCCGGGCTTGCGATCACTGTGTTTGCCTGTTTGAACTGTGGTCGTCGAAAAGCAGCGGATCAAGAACCTCGACCGATTACGGCTCGCCACTAATCTTTCCTGTCAGTCTCTAAACCACTACCTACTGACGAGCGGGAGGGTTGCGAGGTCAGGTTTGATCTCAGCGCCTTCCAACTCACTGTGGGGAATGGCTGCTCCGCAGATCACCGGCGACGGTTAATCTCCGTTCGCCAGTGGCTAGGCGGAAACCAACCACAAATCATGGCATTGACTGCCAATTCTTTCTTCATGATCAGTAACGGATTCAAAGTCGTCAGCTAGAAGCACTACCTATTCAGTGAGCCACAGCATACCTGAATATCCTGCGGGAGGGTGTTGTATGACTGCATCCAACCCGTGCATTCATTGAAGGTGTATGCAATCAAGTGGATTGATGCCGAGGCGCAGCTGGAAGATGGTCAACGAAGGTTCAAAACATCCATCATGTCGTATAACCCAGGCGGTTGGCGGACGACCCACCTTGCGGCTCGCAGGGCTCCTAGGGCGAACGTATCTCGGCTACTGGCCCGATGAGTGACCTCGATTCGTTCCCCCATGCCACCAAACAGAATCGTGTGGTCGCCGACAATATCACCGGCGCGAATGGTTTGTATCCCGATTTCAGTTTTCGTTCGTTCTCCGATCAGTCCCTTGCGGGCATAGACTCCGACTTGGTCCAAGTCTCGGCTCACCGAACGGGCGAGGACTTCGGCAATCTTGAGGGCCGTGCCGCTCGGCGCGTCCTTTTTCAGCCGGTGGTGGGCTTCAATCACTTCGATGTCGTACTCGTCCCCAAGCGTTCTGGCCATTTCGCCGATGACTTTGCAGATCAGGTTGATTCCAACACTCATGTTCGGAGAAAAGACGCAGGGAATTTGCTGGGCCAGTGACCTCAGCTCATCGAGTTGAACAGCCGAAAATCCGGTGGTCCCGATCACCATGGCCCGTTGATGGTGAGCAACGGTCCGCATATGTTCCAGTGTCGCCGAGGGCGAGGAAAAATCGATCACAACCTCTCCTCGCTCCATCAGAATGGAGAGGTCGTCTGTGATGGGAATGCCGGCACGACCTGAGGCTGCAGCCTCGCCCGCATCCTCCCCTAATGCCGGATGTCCTTTCCCCTCCAAGGCCCCTGCCAATGTCAACGCCGTTGAATCGCGGATCAGTGACACTAGTCGGTAACCCATTCGGCCGGCCGCACCCGCTACAATGATCTTGATCATTTTGTCGTACACCTAGACCTTGCTCAAGTTAGATTAACGCCGCATCCTTGAGGACCCGAACCAATTTCTCTCGTGTGTCCTGTGCCATTGGGCAGAGCGGTAAGCGCAATTCCGGGTCAATCTTCCTCATGAGTCCTAACGCTTCTTTGACCGGAATGGGATTGGTCTCATAGAACAACGCCGCAAAGAGGGGAGAGAGCTTAAAGTGAATCCGTCGCGCTTCGTCGATTCGTCCCTCGGCAAAGGCCTTCACAAGACCGGCCATTTCCATCGGCACGATATTGGCCGTTACGGTGATCACACCCTTTCCACCGACTGCCATCATTGGTAATGTGAGGGAGTCGTCGCCAGCCAGCACGGTTAGGCGGTCACCGCACATCTGCACAATATCTGAGGCCTGTTGGACCGAGCCACTCCCTTCCTTAACCCCGACGATCGTCTTCATGTCTGAGAGTCGGGCGATCGTCGAGGGTAGCATGTTGACTCCAGTACGACCGGGGATGTTGTACAGGAGTAAAGGCAGGTCGACGGCTCCTGCAACAGCCATATAGTGTCGATAGAGCCCTTCCTGGGTAGGTTTATTGTAGTAGGGAGTAATGAGCAACGCGCCGTCGGCTCCGGCCTGCTTTGCATGTTTCGTGAGGGTGATGGCTTCTTCCGTGCTATTCGAGCCGGTTCCGGCAATCACCGGTACCCGCCGCCGGACCACCTCGACCGTCAACTCAATCACCCGATTATGCTCGCTATGAGAAAGGGTGGCCGATTCACCAGTGGTTCCGCAGGGGACAACGCCATTGGTGCCATTGCCGATCTGCCATTCGATCAACTCGGCTAAGGCGCGCTCGTCGACCTTGCCCTGTCGAAATGGCGTCACAATTGCGACAAGAGATCCGGTAAACATACTCACTCCGTTTCGTTGAGGAAGGACGGAATTCTCTCGCCGCGTACGAGGTCGTCGTATGTTTCTCGCTCGCGAATCACGTGAAACTCTCCACCCTTGACGAGCACTTCCGGTACGCGGGGTCGAGAGTTATAATTCGACGCCATCACAAAGCCATACGCCCCCGCACTCATGACCGCCAATAACTCACCAGGCTTGGTGCCAGGCAGCGATCGATCCTTGGCCAGAAAATCACCCGATTCACAGACCGGCCCGACAATGTCCACTGTTTGTCTGGTCCGATGGATGGCTTCTTCATTCACTGGACGAATTTCGTGGTAGGCGCCGTACAGGCTGGGCCGAATCAAATCGTTCATGGCGGCGTCGACGATCACGAAGTGCTTCGTCTCCCCGGCCTTCTCGTACAATGCTTTTGTCACCAGGATGCCAGCGTTGCCGACGATGACCCGTCCGGGTTCCATGACCAGCGTCAACCCCAAATCTTTGACGAGCGGCGAAATCGCATTTGCCAGGTCTTGGGGCAAAGGCGGTTTCTCCTCGGAATAGGTAATACCGAGTCCGCCTCCGATATTCAGGTAGCGGATGGTGATGCCCTGGCTTTTCAGCGTATGGATGAGCGTCACGACCTTCTTCAGCGAATCGACGAACGGCGTCACCTCCGTCAACTGCGAGCCGATGTGGGCGTGGACACCGACGACGTCAATATGGTCCAGAGAGGAAGCCATCTTATATTCTTCCAGCGCGCGATCCGACGCGATGCCAAATTTGCTCTTCTTCATCCCTGTTGAGATATAGGGATGGGTTTTGGGATCCACATCTGGATTAATCCGCAACGCGATGCGCGCTTTTTTACCGACCGATGCCGCGACCTCGTTGATCGCATGAATTTCAGCCGACGACTCGACATTGAACATGAGGACATCGGCCTTCAGCGCATCGCGGATTTCATCCGGCGATTTACCGACGCCGGCAAACACGATTTTGGAAGCAGGCACCCCGGCTTTGAGGGCTCGGAACAGCTCGCCGCCGGACACGATATCCGCGCCGCTGCCTTCCTTGGCCATCAGGCGAAGGATGGCCAGATTGGAATTGGCCTTCATCGCAAACGCGATGACATGCGGGATATTCTTGAAGGCACTGTCATAGGCGTGGAAATGCCGGACGAGTGTCTCATGGCTATAGATATAGCAAGGAGTGCCGAGTTCCTTTGCTATGCGGCTGACCGGTACCTGTTCACAATACAATTCACCGTGGTGGTATTCAAAACTATGCATCGCGTTGATCCTTAGAGTTAATCCAATGGAATCAGGCCCAATACCGCTTATCGTATTCCGACTGGCTGCGATGGAGGCAGGTCCATCTCATGGCCTCCCAGGGTAGGGTCCGGTTCAGCCGACTCCGTTGCCTGCCGCTCTGCCTCGATGGCATGTTGCCGTTTCTGCTTGGCGATCGTAGGCGCAACTCCGATGAGTTCCGGGGCGACCGGTGTTCCCACCACCCCGCAAGAAATCAGAAGCCCTGCCGATGCGATCACGAAGAATGCTCTCATGACAGTAACCGTTCAAGTTCTTTGATCCGCTGCTCAACTCGCCCTCGGGCGGTCCCGCCGATTTGTCCCTTATGATCGATTGCCGCTACGGTCGTCAGCCAAGAAAACACCGTCTTATCGATCCGTTCACAAAATGCTTGTAACTCTTTCAGTGAAAAATCCGTGACGTCACGTCCGCCATCAAGCGCAGCCCGTACGATTCGTCCGGTGATGCCGTGGGCTTCGCGAAAAGGTATGCCCCTCATGACCAAGTAGTCGGCCAGTTCCGTCGCGAGTAGTCCGCCCCCTTGCAACGCTCGCGCGAGGGCCTCTCCGTTGACTTTCAGTCGGCGCATCAATTCCGTCATCACTTGGAGCGAGGCCGCCACGGTATCAAGGGCGTCGAAGAGCGCCGGTTTGTCTTCTTGCAAATCTCGATTGTAACTTAACGGCAGAGCCTTGAGCAGGGTCAGCAGATTGACGAGGTGGCCGTATACGCGTCCGGTCTTTCCTCGGACCAACTCAGGGATGTCCGGGTTCTTCTTCTGCGGCATCATGCTGCTTCCTGTGCAGAAGGCGTCCGGCAGATCGACGAACTGAAATTCCTGTGAGGCCCACACAATCAATTCTTCACTGAGCCGAGACAAATGCATCATCACAATCGAGAGGGCGGAGGCCACTTCGATCATGAAATCACGGTCAGAAACCGCATCCATGCTGTTCAGGGTGACGGCAGGAAAGCCCAGCAGTTCAGCTGTGTATCGCCGGTTTACCGGATAGTTTGTGCCCGCCAAGGCGCCGGACCCTAGCGGCATGACATTGAGCCGGCCTCTTGCATCGCGGAGTCGGCCCTTGTCTCGTTCGAGCATCTCCACGTAGGCCAGCAAGTGATGTGCAAACAGGACCGGTTGGGCACGCTGTAAGTGGGTATATCCGGGCATCATGAGGGTGCGGTTCGCAGCGGCCTGCGCCACCAGCACGCGTTGAAAGTCAGTCAACTGTCCCTGTAGCGCATCCAGTTGTGCGCGCAGGTATAGTCGAATATCCAGCGCCACTTGGTCATTCCGGCTGCGCCCCGTGTGTAACTTGCCTCCCAACGGGCCAATCATCTCGGTCAATCGCCGTTCGATCGCCATGTGAATATCTTCGTCCTGAGGCGAAAAGACGAATTGTCCACGATCCAGCTCTCGTTTGACCGATTCCAACCCGTGGACAATGGCGCGCGTTTCTGCCCGCGTGAGGACCCGGGCCTTCTCGAGTGTCTTGCAATGGGCGATGCTCCCGGCGATGTCTTCGCCATAGAGCCGACTATCGACGGTCACCGACCTGGTAAACGCTTCGACCAATCGGTCGGTCTTCTCTCGAAACCGGCCGTCCCAGGCCTTTCCACTACCGCCGACTGACGTCTGAGCGTTCCTGCGCTTGGCCATCAGGACGAGGCCTTCTTTCTCTGTGCGCGAATCTTCAGCCGCAAGGCATTCAGCCGGATGAAGCCTTCTGCGTCCTTCTGGTTATACACCTCATCTTCCTCGAAGGTGGCGATGTCGAGTCTATAGAGTGACTGTTTCGATTTGCGTCCCGCCAAGGTGCAGCTTCCCTTATAGAGTTTGACCCGTGCGATACCGCTGACGTCCTTCTGTGCCTCATCGATAGCCGTCTGTATCATTTCGCGCTCAGGGCTGAACCAATACCCGTTGTAGATCAGGTCCGCAAAGCGTGGGATCAAGCTGTCGCGGAAGTGGAGGACTTCGCGGTCCATTGTCAGGGATTCAAGTCCGCGATGAGCCACGTGCAGAATCGTCCCTCCCGGCGTTTCATACACGCCGCGCGACTTCATCCCAACGTAGCGGTTTTCCACCAAATCGACTCGGCCGATCCCGTGTGCACCACCTAGTTTATTGAGATGGGCCAGCAAGGTCGCAGGACTCATTTTCTTGCTATCGACTGCGACGGGATTGCCGGCTTGATACTCGATCTCAACTTCCAATGGCTTGTTCGGGGCCTTCTCCGGCGAAACAGTCAGCTGGAATATTTCATCCGGTGGTGATTTCCATGGGTCCTCCAGAATGCCGCCTTCATAGCTGATATGAAACAGATTTGGGTCCGTGCTGTAGGGTTTGGCTTTGGTCGCGGTCACGGGAATGCCGTGGCGATCGGCATATTCGATCAACTCACGCCGGGAGCGCATCGTCCATTCCCGCCAAGGCGCAATAATCTTGAGATTCGGTGCGAGGGCCATGTAGGTCAACTCGAAGCGCACCTGGTCGTTGCCCTTCCCTGTGGAGCCGTGCGACACCGCTTCGGCGCCCTCTTTGAGCGCGATTTCAGCTTGGCGACGAGCGATCAGCGGGCGAGCGATCGACGTTCCCAAGAGGTAACAACCTTCGTACATCGCATTTCCGCGCAACATCGGGAACACATAATCCTTGACGAAGGTCTCACGGAGATCCTCGACATAGACCTTCTTGACGCCGAGCGCCTGTGCCTTGATCTTGACGGCCTTTAGGTCTTCGCCCTGGCCAAGGTCGGCGCAAAACGCGATGATCTCGGCCTGATAGGTTTCTTGCAGCCACTTGAGGATGACGGATGTATCTAGTCCGCCGGAATAGGCCAGGACAATCTTCTTGATCGATGTTGGTTTCATGGTGGATCCTACTTGGTATGTTTCTTCTGGCCGAGCAGCTGAGTCAAAATCGCCTTTTGCATGTGCAGACGATTTTCCGCTTGATCGATGACGACGGACTGTGGGCCGTCCAGGACATCTGCCGTAATCTCTTCTCCGCGATGAGCCGGCAGGCAATGCATAACAATGGCGTCGGGTTTCGCCCGTTGCAGCAATCGCTTGTTCAGCTGGTAGGGGGCGAGCGTCCGTAATCGTCGTGCCTGTTCCCGCTCGCGGCCCATACTGATCCATACGTCGGTATACACCACATCGGCTTCTTTCACGGCAACGAGGGGATTCTCCAGCACCTCGATGGACGCGCCGGTGGTGTGCCCTTCCATTCTCGCACGATCGATCACCCGCTGATCCGGCTGATAGCCGGACGGGCATCCGATCACGACGCGCATACCCACCTTCGTTCCTGCTTCGATGAGCGAGTTGGTCACGTTGTTTCCATCGCCGATGTAGGCCAGGCTGAGTCCCTTGAGCCGACCCTTGATCTCCTGAATCGTCATCAAGTCGGACAAGGCCTGACAGGGATGGCTATGGTCGGTCAGCCCGTTAATCACCGGCATCGTGGCTTCTGTCGCCCACTCTTCAACGATCGCATGGTCATAGGTGCGGATCACGATTCCGTCTAGGTAACGGGATAAGACGCGTGCTGTGTCTGAGACCGTCTCCCCGCGCGAGAGCTGAATGTCGCTCATGGGAAGGATCATCGCATGGCCGCCGAGCTGGTTCATTCCCGCCTCGAACGACACGCGCGTCCTCGTCGACGGCTTTTGAAAGAGCAATCCTAATGTCTTTCCGGGCAGGAGCCGATGCGGAGTGCATTGACGCTGCTTTTTCTTCAAAGACGTCGCCAAACGCAATAAGTCGAGGACCTGCTGTCGTGACAGCGTCGCGACGTCGAGCAAGTCCTTAGCATAGCGCGTGCGGTTGTTTCTTTGTCGGGCTGATAGCGCCATCAGTAGTGTGAATCTTTTCCCGCCGTCTGGCGTTGGTTGAACAGAATGTCGAGGAGGTCGATGAGCTTATCCACCTCGAGCTGTGTGATCACCAAGGGTGGAACAAAGCGCAGCACCCGCTCGGTTGCGGCATTGATGAGCACGCCACGGGCGAGTGCATCGGCCACCACCGTTCGGGCATCGGTCTCCAACTCCATGCCTTGCAAGAGACCAAGGCCTCGCACATCCTTCACGATTCGATGGCGGTCTTTGCAGTCGGCCAACCCTTTAGCCAAGTATTCGCCCATGCGCCTGGCTTGATCCAACACCTTTCCTTCGAGCAACACCCGGCAGACGGCCAGCGCTGCGGCACAGGCCAAGGGGTTGCCACCGAACGTCGACGCATGAGAGCCAGGCGTAAAGGCTGCGGCCACCGATTCTTTTGCCAGACAGGCGCCGATCGGCACTCCTCCGGCGAGACCCTTTGCAAGAGTCATGATATCGGGTTTCACACCGAGTTGCTCATGGGCAAAGAAGGTGCCGGTTCGACCCATGCCCGTTTGAATTTCATCGAAAATGAGCAAAATATCTTGCTGTGTGCAGAGTTCACGCAGGCTCCTTAGATAATCCCGGTCGGCCACATGCACGCCGCCTTCCGCCTGAATCGGTTCCAGCATGATCGCTGCAGTCTTCTCATTAACCATGGACTCGATCGCGCCGAAATCATTGAACGGGGCATAGCCAAACCCGGGCATCAGCGGTTCGAAACCCTTCTGAACCTTCTCCTGTCCCGTGGCCGTGAGCATGCCCAGCGTGCGGCCATGGAACGAATTCTTCATCGTGATGACTTCATAACGATCGGGCCCATGTCGCTCATGCCCGTACCGTCGAGCCAGCTTAATCGCCGCTTCATTGGCTTCGGCTCCGCTGTTACAGAAAAACACGCGGTCGGCGAACGAATGGTCCACCAGCAGGCGTGCCAGTTTCACTTGCGGTTCGGTGTAATACAGGTTGGACGTATGGATCAGTTGGGCGGCCTGGCGTTGGATGGCTTGAACCAGGTCAGGATGACCATGCCCCAATACATTGACGGCAATCCCGCCGACGAAATCGAGGTACTCTCGCCCCTCCAGATCGTAGACCTTTGCGCCTCGCCCCCGTACAATCGAAACCGGCTGGCGCGTGTAGGTCTGCATCAGATATTTGGCGGCATCATCTTTCAGTTCTTCGGTCGGCATGACGACGTATCCCCTTAAGAAAGAAGGAAAAGCTAGCACAGGGGCAATGGGAAGAGCAATAAGCGGAGCATCGGGAAATTACCGTCAGAAGTCGCGTGCACAACATTCTCCAATCAGCTATTACGCGATAGGTGGTATCCTCCTGTTCCGAGTGTGGTAAGCTGCGTCGCCATGATGATGTGCAGTCAGTGCAGTCAACAGAACTCCGACGAGGCCCATTTCTGTTATCAGTGTGGAGCCAAACTGGCTGAGGCCACGACTGCCGCAGAGGCCGCTACTGACAGGTCCACTGCTCAGCCGATTCAAAACGAGGACACGCTCTGGCGCCAATTCCTCGGTCCCAACGCCGACCACTACCTGACCGTGTTTAAGAAATTTTCGTCGAATGGCCAGCCAAAGTTCGCGCTTTCGTGGAACTGGCCGGCCTTTCTCTATATCTCCTTCCTGTGGTTTTTGTACCGGAAGATGTATCTGCACGCGTTCGTATACGCGGTCGGCCCGATGGTCTCGACCTATCTCACAGGAGATTTTTCCGCCGGCATCGTGTGGAGCGTCATGGCGGGAGCGACTGCGAACTATCTGTATTTTTGGCATTGTCGTGAGCACATCGGTGAAATCAAGAAAGCCGGCCGGATGAATGTTGCCGCGCAAGAAACCGCACTGAAGGAATCAGGCGGGGTGCAGCCCTATGTAATCTGGGTCGGTGTGTTTTTCTACATCATCTTCCTGGCGACGTTGACGAAGATGGTACAAGAAGGCCCGCCCGATCTGGAGCAAGCACCCGGTCGACCAGCCAAGCAAGCGGTCTTGCTGTCACAGGCTTGACTTGGCACGACAATTCAGTATGCTTTGGCTCCTGATGAGATGTTCAAGTTAATAGCAAAGGATCTGCGATGGCTCGATTAGTCTTGCTTCGGCATGGGGAGTCGCAATGGAACCTGGAAAACCGTTTTACCGGTTGGGTGGACGTCCCGCTCTCTCCAAAAGGGATTGAGGAGGCCAAACAAGCCGGTGAAAAGCTCCGTGGGTTGACCTTTCAGCGGGCGTTCACATCGGTGCTCACTCGCGCGAATGAGACCTTGAGACTTGTCTTGGAGGCCATTGGCCAAACGACCATCCCGATCGAGAAGGACAAGGCCTTGAACGAGCGGATGTACGGAGACCTTCAAGGGCTGAATAAGGCCGAAACTGCCAAGAAGTACGGTGATGCGCAAGTGAAAATCTGGCGACGGAGCTATGATGTGAAGCCGCCTGGCGGAGAAAGCCTCAAGGATACGGCCGAGCGAGCGTTGCCCTATTATGAAAAGATGATCAAGCCCTGTTTATTGAAGGGGGAAACCATCATCATTGCGGCGCATGGCAACAGCCTTCGTGCGTTGGTGATGGAGCTCGATCAATTGTCGAAGGAAGAGGTCTTGGAACTCAACATCCCGACCGGTGTGCCGCTCCTCTACGAATTGGACGACAGCGGCAAGGTAGTATCACACCGCTATTTGTGAGCGTGTAGGTTATCCCACCTCTTCGAGCAACTTGCCGTATTCCGAAGCTGGTGCATAGTCGATCAGCAACACGAGCAACTTTGCTCGATCCTCCGGCGAAATGATGCCTTGATCCTCCATCAGTGACGCTGTCTCCGCGCAAACACCCATAGGATTGATCCCTTCCTGATCGATCAGGCGTGCATAGTGCGCTTGCCGGTCGTTCAGTTCCGGTTGATACTCGTCCCAGGTGCCAGCTCCGCACCATCCTGATTCCCACCACGCCTTCCGGACAGACTCCAACAGGCCCTCTGTAATGGCAGCCCTGTACTTGGTGGGGATATGCGCATCCACCGCAGCCAGGATCCAATACAGATTTAATGACAAGATTTCGCGAGCGATTTGGCCGGAGGTCGATTCCGATGCCTCGACTCCGTATTCCTCAAGCTGAGACACGGTGAGAGGTTGCGGCATAGCGTTGAATAAGGCAGCTGCGGCTTGAGTAGGAGTCATAAGGGTTTCCCTGTTGGCCAACAGGATACTGCAGGGTGCGTCATGCCCTCAAGTGGTGGCTTGGATGGGAAACATTGCGGTGATTCACACATCCTTCAAAACATAAAAGAGAGGGCGGGATTCTAAACAGGAAGGGGGCAGATTTGTGGGAAGCCGACCGAACCATGTCGGCCCATGAGAGGCCGACATGGTCATCGGTCGAGTATCAGCGATTTGCGACTTTCTTGACCATCCCACCGTACTGGGACGTGCCTCGGGCATTGTGTGCAACCTGCTCGTCCGCCTCACCAGTGGAAGCGATCGGCTGGGGTGATTGGATCACGACAATCTCGACCCGCCGGTTCTTGCTCCGGCCTTCTTCCGTATCGTTGGTCGCGATGGGGCGTGCGTCCGCATACCCGACAGCTCTAATGCGGTCGATCCCTAACCCTCCCTTAACCAACGCCTTGCCGGCATTTTCGGCGCGCGCCTGAGAAAGCTCAGCGTTATCCTTAAACGGCCGACGAGGATTGTACTTGACCGGTATGCTGTCGGTATGTCCGGCCACTTCGACGCTCTCGGGACGGAATTTACGCAAAGCCACACCGATTCGCTTGACTAAGGAGGCTCCCGCCGCCGTCATGGTCACTCGTCCTATGCCAAACAGCTCACCCGACGACAAAGCGAGCGTCAGTTTGTCGCCGCGCTGCTCTAACACCACGGTGCCTCGCTTGAGTTCGTCCTGGAGGGCGCTCGCCAGCTTCTCGCTGACCCGAGTGAGGTCAGTCGTGGCACGCGCCGTCGTGATGGCTGGCTGAGGAAGTACATTCTTGGCGTAGGAAGGCAGTTTGACCGGTTTCGGCAAGCTCTTGCCTAGGCTCGTGAGCAGGCGTTTCGCCTGCACGAGCTGCGAGTCGCGAGCGGCGAGTTCCATATCCATGTTGGCCTTGGCCAGCTGGAATTCCTGCTCTTTCGCCACCAATTGCAGGTCAAGGTCCGCAATCCGTTGCATCGCGGTATCAAGCTGGTCATTGTTGGTGGCAAATTGCCGCTCAATGTCGAAGACTTGTTGTCTGGCCAACTCCAGGCTGCTTCGTGTCCGGTTCAGCTCCTGCGACATGTGCTGATGGGTGTCCCGTTGGGTGCAGAGCCCTGCGAGTTCCTGCTCCTTTTGGGTCAGCTGCGCTTCCAAGGCTTCCGCGCGAGTCTTTTCGACGGTCACCTGATTCGCTGCCGCTGTCGTCTTCTCTCGCAGAAGGGACAACTCTTTTTCTTTAGCCGTGAGCTGTTCGAGGAGTTGTTCCAACCGCACTGTTTCCTTTTCTGATTCCGAAGATTGGCTCTGAGGTGTGTCGATCGTAATCGACGTCATAGGCGTAATTGACGGAGCAAGTGAAGTCTCGTCGCCGTCGACTTTGTGAACATACGAGCCCGCCTCGTTGTCCTGTTGAGCGTGCCGAGCATCAGTTGAGGTCAAGAGCCCGACGAGCATGGCCAGAAGAGAACGTTGACCATTGTCCGACTGAACCGCGGTCGGCTGGCTGTCAGCAATGGACTGAGTGGCCGCAGCCTGACTCGATTCCTGTCCATTGACCATGAAGGTGAAGAGAAACGCGAAAGCGACCAGCTTCATAATCATATCTCACCTCACTCAATGATGAAGTTGCAGTGACTCCACTGTCTGGAGTCAAGTTTTGAAAGTCGACTACGATTGAGGCAACAGCCGTTCCCGTTCACACTGCGAAAAATCCGTCACGAAACAGGGGAACGACATCAGCCCAAAACCACGAAACTGCCCCTGGTAGTTCTTATCGAGTGATAAGTAGAACCAACAGGCCCTACCGTACCCTATACGCCGTCTAGCGGCGCTTTGCAACTGGGGATTTTGACTGAATGTCGCGTCCAGCAAGGCCTGCAGGCATCTCGTTGAGAGGCGTGATAGGGATCAAAAAGTAATAGGTGTTCCAGGCTGTCAGCCCACCACATCTAGTGGTCCTGGGTATAACGGATGCCGGGATCATGCATGAGCTCGAACTCTCCGCGGCGTCGATCACCTGTATCTCCCGAAGCCGGGAGAGTGCTCCACGTGAAGGTCGACTGAGCTGAAGACATGACGCAGCAAGCCATACAGGAGATATCAGTCAAGCAGCCACGGCACTTAGTCCATGGCCTACCCTTAATATCAGCATCTGCGTTTTCGGCTATCTGCTCTGGGGTCCCCCACCTCGATGAATCTGTTCGGATACTCACGGTGAATCGAAATAGATACGTCGTGGGAGGCCTCTGGTTCACAAACAACAGTACAATCGTGGAAATTCAAGTCGTTATAAGTAGATTCACCATGGCCCGCTCCTTGCTAACCGAGCAGTGCAGAAGATGTGGAGGACCAGGTGAATGAATCTAGGGGCTAGAGAACGAGGGAGGACCGTATGAGTACAGCCAAGAGCCAGTTTCTCCAGCTGACGTTGTCGGCGATCACGTTCGTCATAGTTATTGGTGCGCTCTCGATGATCTGGCCTGCCATCATTGCCCTCTTTCTCGGTGTGCTCCTACTGCTGCAATCTCTTGGCACCGAACCGGATGTTGCGGTGCTGTCGTGGACCGAGGTCGGTAATTTGCCGATCGTCGTCGCCTCGCTTCGGCGACCAAGTCTTCTGGCGATGCTCTCGTGACGAGTTTGAGCGGCGGCTTCGTCTGCCGAGCGCATTCCGCCAGGAGGGGATCGGCTTCATGGGGATCATGAGTGCCCGCGTATAATTTCGACTAGTACGAGACGGTCGAGATGGGTGAGGTAAGTATGCTTATTAGTCTCCGGATGTGCACGGGATGTGCGGCTTAGCGGATCATCCAAGTCTACCAAGACTTACATGATCGAGACGGTCCCGTTTGTTCGAAGAGGTTCCAACTTACTGGAGCCAGGACAAGTGCTATCGCCCATTTCCATCGAGGCTGCGGATCAGTACGGCGCGGCCTTGGCGGTCGAGCCAGGATTGAATGCGGTCCCCCACATGGGCCGGTCGGTCGATCTTGGTATTTTCATCATGCGGAATACGGACTTCCTGCCCCTGGGCGTCCCGAATTAGGTACGCGCCGCCTTCCACAGCCTGCACGTGGCCGACGACCGAGATGGAGGATGGTGTTCCGGTGCATAGGGCCACACGTTGTTGTTCACCTAATGTTCCCGATACGATTCCCATCCCGAGATCTTCCTGCGACGAACGTCCTTGCACGGTCGAGTGGGCGCAGCCCGTCACCAAGACCAGCAGGGAAGGTAGCCACACCGCACGCCGGCAAGCTGTGAGCATCCGTTTCATTAGGTAAGGCCTCCACATATGATCAAGCTGGGAGCTGATGCAGATTGGCGTGACACGAACCGTTCCAACACTATTTCATAGAGAGGCGGAATGCTCAATATTAATGAGAGAGCTCTCACTTGGGGCTGACTCAACATGAAACAGAAAAGGAGTGGTGTCTAAGAATGTGTCATGTGAGCCGTGCACCACACAGCATGCATGGCAGTAGACCCAATGCGAGTTCTCTTCCAAGAGAAGAAGCGAGTCAGTTCCCTCGCTGTGCAGGGATTCCGGCTGCCAGCACAGGACGCCCCATCGTCACCGTGGATAAGGAGGCCATGACGCACAGGCATGGACGACGATCACGTGATCGACAGGCGAGGGTGGTGGTCTTGGCAAAGATCGTGGAGCGATGAACGACTACACGAGTTGACACTCTTCTCTCGGGGCAGAGACCCTCGACCCATCAGTGAATTCCGGCAAGATTCTGACAAGGTGAAACGCGTAGGTCTGCACCAGCGACCATAATCCGTGTAATCTCTGGGGTCCCGCAAGCGGGTTCATGAGGACATATTTGGCAATGCCTGAAAGGGGAGGACGCCCTGTGTGTACGTTCATGGCGCCGAGGTCCGGTAAGGGCAGGGCTGGGGTATCGACGACGACTCGCGCCACAACCCACGGAAGCCCATTCTCGACGGCTGCTCGTGCGATGCCATAACTTTCCATGTCCACCGCAATCGCGTCATGGAGCGTCGCGATCTCGGCCTTGGCCATTGCGCAATGAATCGGTTCATCAGCCACGGTCACTAATCTTCCCTGATGCCATCGTGGGGTCTGTTTGAGCGCTTGGCCGAGACGCGGTGCCGCGGTGTCGTCACTGTCTCGAAGCGTCTCGAACGTAGACCATTGCTGATGCGCCTGCCCAATCGCACGGACATCTCCTGTCACCACCCAATCCGACATCTCGAGACCCTGGACCAACGCGCCACAGGTTCCGGCAGAGAGCACATAATCTGGGTTGAATTGCCGGATCGCGTCGGCGGTCACCCGATAGGCTTGTTCGGGACCAACGCCGGTGGTCACCGCAATGATTCTGGTCTTATTGGACAGGGTCCCTTCAAACGGATTTTGCGGCCCGGGCACAGGCGTGGCCTGAAGCTCCTTGACAACCGGTCGCAATTCATCGTCACCTTCGATGAGTAACAGAAAAGATTTCATGAATGCCTCCTTTGAGCGCTGGTTGTTCTATTGCTGAGTCTCGAACGTATCTCAAATTAAAAATACACATCACATTTTGTGCCAGACAGGAAGACCTCTACACCTCTGCTGAAAAATAGATAATTACGCATGGTATGACCAAATTTTGGTAGTCACCTGAGACAGCGTGAGACAAGAAGGTGTTTCACCA
>Ga0224510_10000462_pt1 | contig 31257 bp, 25 predicted proteins | sample SF_May12_sed_USG_FD_170161 | JGI IMG/M metagenome (GOLD analysis project Ga0224510, IMG submission 170161) | Sediment microbial communities from San Francisco Bay, California, United States - SF_May12_sed_USGS_4_1 | ecosystem: Environmental > Aquatic > Marine > Sediment | place: USA: California... | reverse complement strand
TGATCTCGGCGTGCAGAGCGGCGTGGTCCAGTTTGGCGGCATCCAGAAGGAAGTCTGTCTGTCGTTCCTGCCCGACGTGCAGGTGGGCGAATATGTGATCGTGCACGCCGGCTTTGCCATCAGCCAGGTGGACGAGGCGGAGGCCGTGGCCACCTTCGAACTGCTCAAGCAGATGGGTGACCTGGCCGACCTGGGCGAGGACACGGGATCCGGCGGCGATGCGCTTCGTTGACGAATACCGCGACGGCGAGGCGGTGCAGCGCGCCGCGGCCGCCATTGCCGCCGTGCAGCGCCGGCCGTGGTCGCTGATGGAGATCTGCGGCGGCCAGACCCACTCCATCCTCAAGTTCGGCCTCGATCAGCTCCTGCCCCCCGAACTCACCCTGGTACACGGGCCCGGCTGCCCGGTGTGCGTGACCCCGCTCGAGCTGATCGACCAGGCGGTGGACATCGCGGCGCGGCCCGGCGTGATCTTCACCTCCTTTGGCGACATGCTGCGCGTGCCCGGTTCGGCGAAGAGCCTGCTGCAGGTCAAGTCCGAGGGGGGCGACGTGCGCATCGTCTACAGCCCGCTCGACGCGGTCAAGATCGCGGCCGAGAACCCCGCGCGCGAGGTGGTGTTCTTTGCGGTGGGCTTCGAGACCACCGCCCCCGCCAACGCCATGGCGGTGTGGCAGGCGCGCGAGATGGGGCTCCGGAACTTCTCGGTGCTGTGCTCGCACGTGCTGGTGCCGCCCGCCATCGACGCCATCCTGGGATCGCCCGACTGCCGCATCCAGGGCTTTCTGGCCGCCGGGCACGTGTGCACGGTGGAGGGTTACGAAGACTACGAGCCCCTGGCGGAGAAGTACCGCGTCCCCATCGTGGTCACCGGGTTCGAGCCGGTGGACCTGATGACCGGCATTCTCTCGTGCGTGACCGCGCTGGAAAAGGGCCGGCACACGGTGGAGAACGCGTACAAGCGATCGGTGACCCGCGCGGGCAACGTGCCCGCGCGCAAGCGGGTACGCGAGGTCTTCGCCACCTGCGACCGCGCGTGGCGCGGCATCGGCGTGATCCCGCAGAGCGGTCTGTGCCTGAGCGAGGCCTTCACCGGCTACGATGCCGCGCGCCGCTTCGACAGCGGGCACATCCGCACCGAGGAATCGCGGGAGTGCATTGCGGGCGAGATCATGCTGGGGCACAAGAAGCCCCTCGAGTGCACCGCCTTTGGTGGCAAGTGCACGCCCGATCACCCGCTGGGCGCGCCCATGGTGTCCGCGGAGGGCGCCTGCGCGGCCTACTTCTCCTACCGGAGGCCGGCATGAGCACGGAAAAACGTCCCGATCCCGCGCAGTGGTCGTGCCCGGTGCCCGGCGAATCCCCCGAGACGGTGCAGCTGGCCCACGGGGGCGGCGGCCGCTTCAGCCAGAAGCTGATTGAAAGCGTGTTCGTGCCGGCACTGCGCAACCCTGCGCTCGAAGCGCTGCACGATGGCGCGGTGCTGACGCTGCCGCCCGGTCGCATCGCGTTTTCCAGCGACTCCTTCGTGATCAGCCCCATCTTCTTTCCCGGCGGCGACATCGGCTCGCTGGCAGTACACGGCACCGTGAACGACCTCGCCATGTGTGGCGCGCGCCCCCTGCACCTCTCCGCGGCCTACATCATCGAGGAAGGGCTCCCCATGGCCGACCTCAAGCGCATCGCGCAGTCGATGGGCCGCGCGGCGGCCGAGGCCGGCGTTTCCGTAGTCACCGGCGACACCAAGGTGGTGGATCGCGGCAAGGGGGACGGCGTGTTCATCAACACGTCGGGCATCGGCGTGATTCCGGAAGGCGTGGAGATCGCGCCCACGCGCGCACGCGCGGGTGACGTGGTGCTGGTGAGCGGCGAGATCGCCGTGCACGGCATCGCCATCCTGTCCGTGCGCCAGGGACTGCAGTTCGAGACGGAGATCGTGAGCGACTCCGCCCCGCTCAACGGCCTGGTGGACGCGGCATTGAAAGTGGCGGGGAGCCACGTGCACGTGCTGCGCGATCCCACGCGCGGTGGTGTGGCGAGCGCGCTCAACGAGATCGCCGCCCTCGCGCAGGTGGGGATCGAACTCCACGAGACCGCGATCCCGGTGAACGAGGCGGTCAAGGGCGCGTGCGAGATCCTGGGATTCGACCCGCTCTACGTGGCCAACGAGGGCAAGTGCATTGCCATCGTGGCGCGTTCCCACGCCGAGGCGGTGCTGGATGTGTGGCGGGGGCACCCGCTGGGTGCGGGCGCGGCGATCATCGGCGAAGTGTGCGATACGCCGCGGGGCCGCGTGGTGCTGCGCACCCGCATCGGCGCGAAGCGCGTGGTCGACATGCTCTCCGGGGAACAGCTGCCGCGCATCTGCTAGGGATTGCGCGCGACCGCGTGTTTCAGCCTGCCGGTCTCTCTTCCAGCAACAATCGAACCTTCGCCACCACCTCGGGGATGGCAGCGGCCACCGCGGGCGTGAGTTCGAGTGTCATGGGGTTGATGCGGGGGATCGACACCGTGATCAGGTCGATGCGCGGCAACGGGCGCGTGAGCACCGCCGCCTCCACCAGGTCGCGCAGGCCGATGTCATGCGCGCTGAGCGATCGGGGGAAGTCGCTGGCGAAGCGGGGGTGGAGAACGCGCACGGTGCCGGGCTCGGCACCGTCCAGGGTGGCGTCAATCAGGATCATCGCATCATGTTCATGGAATAATGCAAGGAGATGAAACCCGCCGGTGCCGCCGTCCACCAGCGGCACATCGGCGGGGAGGTCTGCCTCTTCGAGCGCGCGGATGGCGTGGATGCCCACGCCCTCGTCGCCCAGCAGGACGTTACCGATGCCGAGAACGATCAGGGCGCGCTCACCTTCTGGAACGCGCGCCCGGTGACGGCCGGTCGATGAACTTCCAGCCCCCCACCATCGATGACATCACGCCGCGGCCTTCCACGTAGTCATGGTACGCCACCAGGTAGACGTGCACGAGGATGAAGATGGGGAAGAACCACATGAGCATGTGGTGCCACTGCCGCACGCCGAAGTCTCCTCCAAAGAGCGGCACCACCCAGGCGAACATGTTGGCCAGCGGCCAATCGCTCATGGCCGAATAGAGCGCGAGCCCCGTCATCACCTGGGCCAGGAAGACCAGGAAGGAGAGAAAGTACACCACCCCGGCCAGCGCGTTGTGTCCCGTCGACGGCAGCGGTTCCTCCATCTTGCCCAGCAGGATGTCCACCTTGAGAACCTTTCCGATCTCGACCCACTGGCTGCGCCTGAGCGGGATGAAGTTGCGCCAGTTGGCGTACTCGTTGCCCACGAAGCCCCAGTAGATGCGGAACAGGAAGTTGAAGATCAGGATGTACGCCGCGGTGAAGTGGATGAAGCGCACCGTGCCGAACCAGTAGCTGAACGACGCCTCCGACGCGTTGGAAAACGCGAGGGGGCGCCCGATCAGGTAGCCGGTGAGGGCGAGGACCACGATGCAGAGGGCGTTGATCCAGTGGAACATGCGTACCGCAAACTGCCAGACGTACGCGCGCCGCAATGTGCTCGTTTGCATGCTATCCCCCTATTCGACCACGACCTGGCTCACCGTCTGCCCGTGTTCGTCGTACACGTGCACCGCACAGGCGATGCACGGGTCGAACGAGTGGACGGTGCGCAGGATCTCAACCGGTTTCTCGGGATCGGCCACCGGTGTCCCCACCAGCGACTCCTCGTACGCGGAACGCTGCCCCTGGGCATCGCGCGGCGATGCGTTCCAGGTGCTCGGCACCACCAGCTGGTAGTTGTCGATCTTGCGGTCCTTGATCACGATCCAGTGCGCCAGCGCGCCGCGCGGCGCCTCCGACATGCCCACACCCTTTGCCTCCGCGGGCCAGGTGGCGGGATCCCACATCTCGCCGTTGTGCGTGCGCGTATCGCCATTCTTGAGGTTGGTGAGCAGCTGGCCGTAGAACTCGAGCGCCCAGCGCGCAATCAGACGCGTCTCCAGGCCGCGCGCGGCGGTGCGTCCCAGGGTGGAGAACAGCGCGCCCACCGGGACGTTGAGTGCGGCGAGCGCCTCGTTGACCACGTCCTGGATCTCCTTGCTGCCGCTGGCATACCCCACCAGCAGGCGGGCCAGCGGGCCCACCTCCATGGGGTGGTTCTTCCAGCGCGGGGTCTTGAGCCAGCTGTACTTACCGTCCACGTTGAGCTGCTCGTAGGGCGGCATGGGACCGGTGTAGTTGAGCCTGGTCTCGCCCACCCACGGGTGTTTGCCGGCGGCGTCGCCGTCGGTGTACTCGTACCACGAGTGCGGCACGAATTCCTGCACCTGCGCCGGGTCGCGCGGGTCCACCTCGTGCACCGTGCCGAGGTCGCGGTCGAGGATCGCGCCGCGCGGGAACTTGAAGCGCGTCGGATCGCCGTAGCCGTTCATCGGCAGGTCGCCGTAGGCCATGTAGTTCTTGAGCCCGCCGCCGATGGCCGCCCAGTCGGTGTAGAAGGGCGCCACCGCCAGGAGATCGGGCAGGTACACCTGTTCCACGAACGTGGCCGCGTGCTGGAACAGCGAACCCACCAGCGCGAGCCGCTCGGCGTTGATGGCGTTGACCTCGTCGATGTTGAACGAGCATGGCGCGCCGCCCACCAGGTAGTTGGGGTGGGGGTTCTTGCCGCCGAACACGGTGTGGACCTTGACGATCTCCTTCTGCCACTCCAGCGCCTCGAGGTAGTGCGCCACGCCAATCAGGTTTACCTCCGGCGGGAGCTTGTAGGCCGGGTGGCCCCAGTAGGCGTTGGCAAAGATGCCCAGCTGGCCGCTCTCCACGAACGCGGTGAGCCGTTTCTGCAGGTCGGTGAAGTACCCCACCGAACTCTTGGGCCACGGGGATATCTTCTGCGCGAGCGCCGAGGTCTGCGCCGGGTCCGCCTTGAGCGCGCTCACCACATCCACCCAGTCGAGCGCGTGCAGGTGGTAGAAGTGAACCACGTGATCCTGCAGGTACTGGGCGCAGAACATCAGGTTGCGAACCAGTTCCGCGGTGGGCGGGATGGTGATCTTGAGCGCGTCCTCCACCGCCCGCACCGACGCCAGCGCGTGCACGGTGGTGCACACGCCGCACGCGCGTTCGGTGAATGCCCACGCGTCGCGGGGGTCACGGCCCTTGAGGATCAGCTCGAAGCCGCGCACCATGGTGCCGGAACTGAACGCGTCGACGATCTTGCCGTCCTTGATCTCGGCTTCGATCCTGAGATGTCCTTCGATCCGTGTGATCGGGTCGACCACGATTCGGTTGGCCATCACTCACCTCGCTTTTCCGGTTCGGGGGTGCCCGCGTCCATCGCTTCCTTGATCTCCTTGCGCTTGCGGATGTTGGTGGCCACCGCGTGCGCCGCCACGCCCGCCGCCGTCACCGCCGTCGCCACCATGCCGATCTTGTCGGCGGTCGACTCGATGCCGAAGCCGGGGAAGGACGCCAGGTGCTGGTAGAACGGGCCGTTGTCCCAGAAATTCGCCTCGCTGCATCCGATGCAGCCGTGGCCGGACTGGATGGGGTAGCTGGTGCCCTCGTTCCAGCGCGTCACACTGCACGCGTTGTAGGTCATGGGGCCGCGGCAACCCATCTTGTACAGGCAGTAGCCCTTGCGCGCCGCCTCGTCGTCCCAGCTCTCCACGAACAGCCCCGCGTCGTAGTAGGCACGGCGGTAGCAGGTGTCGTGGACGCGGCGCGAGTAGAACGCCTTGGGCCGGCCAAGACCGTCGAGTTGTGGAATGCGATCGAAGGCGAGCATGTGCACCACAACCGCCGCCATTACGTCGCCTATGGGCGGGCATCCCGGCACCCGCACGATGGGCTTGCCGGTGACCACCTTGTGCAACGGCGTGGCGGAAGTCGGGTTGGGCTTGGCCGCCTGAATGCACCCGTTGCACGCGCAACTGCCCCACGCCACCAGCGCCGCGGCACCCGCGGCCGCTTCCTGCACGATGTCGATTGCGGTGCGCCCGCCGATGCAGCAGTACACGCCGCCATCCGCGGTGGGCACGGAACCCTCCACCAGCATCAGGTACTTGCCGGGGAACTTCTTCATGGTGGCGTGCATTGCCTCTTCGGCCTGGGCACCGGCCGCTGCCTGCAGCGTCTCGGTGTAGTCAAGCGAGATGTGGTCGAGGAGGATGTCCGCCACCAGCGGGTGCGACGCGCGGATGAAGGACTCGCTGCAGCAGGTGCATTCCTGGAAGTGGAACCACAGCACCGGCGGTCGTGGTTTGGTTTCCAGTGCTCGGACGATCTTGGGAATGAATGAGGACGAGAGACCGGCGGATGCGGCGAGGAGTGTGCAGAGCTTGACGAAGTCGCGCCGGGTGTAACCCTTGTTCTGCATCTCCTGCCACACGGTAAGCGCCTGATCAGACATGGCGAACCCTCCTCGAGTGAGGAACGCTTGGTCCGTCGAAGCACCCAACTCAAAGACGACGGAACCGCCGTCCCAACCAAACCGGAGTGTGACTTTGTAGTTGGGGAGCTTATTGTCCTATTCTCAAAGCGTCAATATGGAATTTTCAGGGGCCCCGGGGCGCCCGGGGGGAGCGGCGCCGGAACGCGTGTAATTTCAATGCCTCCGGGGGGGTCCGCGGGGCTATGCTTGGGGCCGGACATGGGCGCTCGTCGGCTGAATCTCCACATACGCGGCGTGGTACAGGGGGTCGGGTTCCGGCCCACCGTCTACCGCGTGGCCACCGGTCTGGGACTGGCCGGGTGGGTGGTGAACACCGCGGCCGGCGTGGAGGTGGACGTGGAGGGACCGGAGGCCGCGGTGGAGCGCTTCGTCCCGGAACTGCTGGCGGCAAAACCGCCCCGCGCAATCATCCAAGGCATGGAATCGCGCTGGCTCGATCCGGTGGGCGCGACGGTCTTTGAAGTGCGCGCGTCCAACGTGGCGGGTTCCGCCACCACGCTCCTGCTCCCCGACATCGCCACCTGCCCCGACTGCCTGCACGAGATCCTCGACCCGGCCGATCGCCGGTTTGGCTACGCGTTCACCAACTGCACCAACTGCGGCCCGCGCTTCACCATCATTGAATCGCTGCCCTACGACCGTGCGCGCACCACCATGGCCGGTTTCGATATGTGCCCGGATTGCCGCGCGGAATACGAGAACCCCGCGGACCGGCGCTTCCACGCCCAGCCCAACGCGTGTCCGGTGTGCGGGCCGCGGCTGGAATTATGGAATCCCTCCGGCGAATCTCTCGCTTCGGGTGGCGACGCGCTGCACGCGGCGGCCAACGCCATTCGCGCGGGGGAGATCGTGGCGGTCAAGGGCGTGGGCGGGTTCCACCTGATGTGTGACGCACGCAACGACGCCGCGGTGCGGGAATTGCGGCACCGCAAGCGGCGGGAGGAAAAGCCGTTTGCACTGATGCTCCCCGATCTGGAGGCGGCGCGGGTGATTTGCCGAGTGGAGGCGGCGGAGGAGGCGCTGCTCGCGTCCCCCGAGGCCCCCATCGTGCTGCTCGCGCGGCGCGGGGACGTGGTTGCGCCGTCGGTGGCCCCGGGCAATCCATACCTCGGCGTGGTGCTGCCGTATTCACCGCTGCACCACCTGCTGATGCGCGATCTCGCCTTCCCGGTGGTGGCCACCAGTGGCAACCTCTCCGACGAGCCCATCGCAACCGACGAGCGTGAGGCGCTGGATCGGCTGGCGGGGATCGCCGACTGTTTTCTCGTGCACAACCGTCCCATTGCCCGCTACGCCGACGACTCCATCGCGCGCACCATCGCATCCCGGCCCATGCTGTTGCGGCGCGCGCGCGGGTATGCGCCGCTGCCACTCGCCCGCGTGGAGCCGGGGGAGGCGATCCTCGCGGTGGGTGCGCATCTCAAGAGCACCATCGGCTTCTCGGTGGACGGCCAGTTGCTTCTGAGCCACCACCTGGGTGACCTCGATACTCCGCAGGCGCTGGCGGGCTTTCAAGAAACGGCGCAGCGGCTGCCAGCCCTGTATCAGCTCTCGCCCGCCATCGTGGCGCACGATCTTCACCCCGACTACGCATCCACGCAGTTCGCCGAGACACTTTCCGCGCGGCGGATCGGCGTGCAGCACCACCACGCGCACGTGCTGGCGTGCATGGCGGACAACGAACTCGAGGGGGAGGTGCTGGGCGTGAGCTGGGACGGAACCGGCTTTGGTTCCGACCGGACCATCTGGGGAGGAGAATTCCTGCGCGTGCGCGACGGCGGGTTCCTGCGCGTGGCGCACCTGCGCACGTTCCCGCTACCAGGTGGCGACGGTGCGGCGCGCGAGCCGCGGCGCAGCGCGCTGGGATTGCTGTACGCCATGGAGGGTGACGCCTGCTTCGAGCGCGCGGACACGCGCGAACGCCTGGTGTTCACGGACGCGGAATTCTCGCTGCTGCGCCAGATGTTCGCCACCGGCACCGGCGTGGTGGCCACGTCGAGCGCGGGGCGCCTCTTCGATGGGGTGGCCGCGCTGGCGGGTGTGCGTGCCCGCTCGATGTTCGAAGGGCAGGCGGCCATGGAACTCGAGTTTGCCGCCGAAGGTGAAACAGGAGATGACGCGTATCCCTTTGCGCTGCGCGGCGCCGATCTTGACTGGGCGCCGATGTTGCGGGCGATTCTCGCCGATCGCGATGTGGGAACGCCGGTTGCGCGCACCTCGCGCAAGTTTCACAACACGCTCGCGGAGATGATTGTTGCGGTGGCGATGCGCGAGCAGTTGCCGCGGGTGTGTCTCACGGGTGGATGTTTTCAGAACCGGCTGCTCGCGGAGGGGACGATCGCGCGCCTGACCTCGGCCGGGTTTGCGCCGTACTGGCATCAGCGCGTCCCGCCCAACGATGGCGGTATCGCACTGGGACAAATGGTAGCGGCGTCGCGGGCAACAAAGGGCGATTCAGAGGAATCCCGCGCCGATTCGTGATACAATGATGGCACCGCGAAACCGGAAAGACAGGAGGCATGCCATGAAAACCACGCTCATCGTGGTGGCGCTCGGCGCCGCGCTCGCCCTCACCGGGTGTTCCAACAAGAAATTGATGGCCGAGAAGGAAGCCCAGATCGAAGAGCTCCAGACGGAGATTACCCGGCTGAATCAGGAAGTAAACGGCCTGGAACAGGACGTCGCCCAGCAGCAGAAGATGAACGAACAGCTGCGCAGCTCGCTCGCGGATCTGGAGCGGCAGAAGAAGATCCTGATGGAAGAGAAAGACGGGCTCACCCACATCACCATGGACGGTGCCGCTACCTTCGGTTCGGCGCAGGCATTGATCACCGTAGACGCTAAGAACACGCTCGACCGTATCTGGGGCGTGCTCAAGGATTATCCCGACCGGCGCATCCTCATTGAAGGTCACACCGACAACCGGAACATTCCGGTCGACTATCAGACCAAGTGGGCCACCAACTGGGAGCTCTCGACGGCGCGCGCGCTGTCGGTGCTGCACTACCTGACCGGCAAGTACAAGGTGGACTATGCGCGCTTCGCCGCCGTCGGTTACGGCCCCAGCCAGCCGGTGGCCAGCAACGAAACCGCCGCGGGCCGGGCGCAGAACCGCCGCGTCGTGATCACCGTCGGCAGCTCCGCCCAGATCGCGCAGCGGATGTCGAACCCGAACAGCTGAGCGCGCGGCTCGGCCCGCGCGCGTCAGACTGGCGGTGCCTTGCGTCCGACGACGGGCTCGAGTATCATTTGTACCATGGCGGCTCGCGGGTGCATCGCCCCGGGCCGACGGAGTTGGATGACAAAGCACCTCGTTCTACTTCTGGTCGCTGCGTTTGCCGCCGTCGCACTGGCGGAACCGCCTGGCGTTCGTGCCGCGTTGGCGTGCAATGAGATAGATACCTGCGCGGGCCGCGCGCCCGGCGTCTGTGATGATGTGGATTCCGGCGGGGACTCGCAAGACGAGTGTCCGCCCCGGTGCGCGGACTGCGCCTGCTGCCCGGGTGCTTCCGTGTCCTCGCTTCCCCTCGATGCGCCCGTGGTAGAGTCGTTCTTTTCATCCCCCGCGCGAACCTGGCCGGGCGCGCCGCTTCTCGCGTCGCGCGCCGTATGCGGCGTCTTTCATCCCCCCCGTTCTTCCCCCCGTTAGCGACTCAAGCGTTCTTTTTTCACTCATAAACCGCCGGGGGAATCCAGTTTCCCCGGGTGGTCCAGTGCTTGTTCCTCGTCCCGAGGAGTTCGATATGAATGCTTTCCTTCGCGGCGGACGATCGTTCGTGAGCGCGGTGTTTCTCGTTGTTGCGCTGGGGGGTTGTGGTGGCAATGGCTCCCCGGGCACCCAGGCCGGGTCGGTGCCGGCGGAAACCACCGGGTCCATTGAGATTGCGGACTGGTGCGCCGGGCACGGGGTGCCCGAGTCCAAGTGCACGATCTGTAATCCCGAACTGATCCCGAAGTTCAAGAGTGCCGGTGACTGGTGTGCTGAGCACGGCCTGCCGGAATCGGTCTGTCCGCAATGCCGGGGCGGGACACTGCGCGAAGCGGGGGAAGCGGACGCCCTGATCGTTCCCGGTATGCGCATCCGTTTCCGGTCGCCGGAATTGGAGCAAGTGGCAGGCATTCGTGTCGCGCTGGCGCGCGAGGCCGGAATGGCTTCCGGCGTGGCGTGCACCGCGCGCATCGATTTCAATCGCGACCGGGTGGCGGATATTCGAGCGCCGTTCGCCGGGCTGGTCCGCGAGGTTCGCGTCGATCTGGGCGCGCAGGTGGAAGCCGGGGATCCGCTCTTCGTGCTCGAGAGTCCCGAGGTCAGCGACCTGCAGGGGCGCATTCGCGCTGCACGGCAGCGCGTCGAGGTTGCGCGCGCCGACTTCGAACGCCACGTCACATTGAGTGAGTCGGGCCTCGTGTCATCGCGGGACCTGGATCTGTCGCGACAAGAGTTCGAGACCGCACAGGGCGAACTGGCCGCCGCGGAGGCTGCCACGGGCATGGCCGGCACGACGGAAAGCGCGGTGGAAGGCGCCGGCGGGCGCTACACGATCCGTGCTCCGATCCAGGGTGTTGTGGCACGCCGGCCGGCCATGATTGGGACGTTTGCCGACGGAGAGACCTCGCTCGCCACCGTTGCGGATCTGCGCCTCATGTGGGCGGTGCTGGAGATTCCGGAACTCGACGTCGCGCGCGTGCGCGTGGGCCAGAAGGTAACGGTGGACGTCGAGGGGCTCGCGGACCGGGAGTTCTCCGGCGTTGTCACCTGGATCGCGGCGGAGGTCGACCCGGTAACGCGGACGGTCGCGGCGCGCGCCGGGCTACCCAATTCCGGAGGAGCGCTGCGGGCGGAGCAGTTTGCCCGGGCGATGATCGAGACGTCGACTCGCGACGACGTGGTGGCGGTTCTCGCCGAATCGGTGCAGCGCATCGGGGTCGAATCCGTGGTCTTCGTGCGCGTGGGCGAGGGCCTGTACGAACCACGGTCGGTCCGGCCGTTGCGCCGCGGTGGTGGACTCGTGCAGGTGTCCGGCGCGATCCGGGTGGGGGAGGCAGTGGTTACCGACGGGGCGTTCCTGCTGCGCACAGAGCTCAGCCGGGAGAGCATCGGCGCGGGATGTTGCGAAATCGAACCAGTGGCGGGGCGCTAGATGCTGAACGCCATCATAGATTTCTCGCTGCGAAACCGCGCGCTGGTGCTCATTATTGTTGGAATCGCTGCGGTGGCGGGCACCGCCGCTTTTCGCGAACTGCCATTCGACGCCTTTCCTGACACCACGCCGGTCCAGGTCACCGTCAACGCCGTGGCGCCGGCGCTTTCTCCGCTCGAGATTGAGCGGAGCATCACGTTTCCACTCGAGCAGAGCGTGAGCGGCATGTCCGGACTCAAGGAGGTCCGGTCGCTTTCCCGCTTTGGATTCTCCCAGATCACCACCGTGTTCGAGGACGGCGCGGACGTGTACCGCGCGCGCCAGATGATCATGGAGCGGGTGCTGTCCGCGGAGCTTCCCGCCGGGGTCGAGCGGCCGACACTGGGCCCGGTCTCGACGGGGCTCGGCGAGGTCTTCCAGTACGTGGTGCGGAGTGACGATCTGTCGCCTACGGAACTGCGTACTCTGCACCACTGGGTGATTCGTCCGCAGATGATGCAGGTTCCGGGCGTGGCGGAAATCAACACGTGGGGTGGATTCGAAAAGCAGTATCACGTGGTGATCGACCCCAATCTGCTGGTCAAGCACGGGCTGACTCTCGACGACATCGCCGGGGCCCTGCGACGCAACAACTCCAACACCGCCGGCGGCTACATCGAGCAGGGTGGCGAGGTGCGGCTCGTGCAGGGCATCGGGCTGGCGACGAGCCGGGAGGAGATCGAGGCGATCGTGGTGGCGGCCAGCGACGGTGTGCCGATCCTGGTGCGTGATGTGGCTGAGGTGCGCGAGGACCACGGCATCCGGCGCGGCGCCGTCACCGCAAACGCAAATGGGGAAGTGGTTCTCGGCCTGGGTTTCATGCTGATGGGCGAGAACAGTCGCGAGGTGACCCGGCGTCTGGAAGCGCGCCTGGCGGATGTGCAGCGCAACCTGCCGGATGGCGTCACGGTAGAGGCGGTCTACACGCGCACCAAACTCGTCGACCAGGTGTTGCACACCGTGCGCGACAACCTGCTGGAAGGGGCCCTGCTGGTGGTGGCCGTTCTCTTTGCTTTTCTCGGCAACCTCCGCGCCGGGCTCATCGTCGCCACCGCCATACCGTTGTCGATGCTGTTCGCATTCAACGGGATGCTGCGCTTTGGCATCGCGGGAAGCCTCATGAGCCTGGGTGCCATCGATTTCGGCATGGTGGTAGACAGCTCCGTCATCATGGTGGAGAACGCGTCACGGCGATTGGCGGAGGGCGAGGGGCGCGCCACGGGCGACGTGGTCCGCGACGCGGCCGTCGAAGTGCGGCGACCGACGCTGTTCGGCGAGTTGATCATCGCGATCGTTTATCTTCCCATCCTCTTTCTCGAGGGCGTCGAGGGCAGAATGTTCCGGCCGATGGCGCTCACCGTGATCTTCGCCCTGGCGGCTTCGATGGTGCTCTCGCTGACCCTCATGCCGGTGCTGGCGAGTCTGGTCCTCCGGAGCAAGTCCGGCGCACACGGCGAGACGCACCTGGTGCGCTGGATACGGCGCGGGTACCGTCCGGTGCTGGAGGCCGCCCTGCGTCGCCCGCGGATCGTCATCGGGGTCACACTGGTGGTGTTGGGGGGCGCCGCCGCGCTTTCCATGAGACTCGGCACGCAGTTCATCCCGCGTCTTGGCGAAATGTCCATCGTGGTGAACACGGTGCGTCTGGCGGGCGTTTCGCTCTCCGAGTCCGTTCGCTACGGGACCTCGATCGAAAGCTACCTGCTCAAGAAGTTCCCCGACGAAATCGACCACATATGGACCCGCACCGGTACCGCCGAGATCGCAACGGATCCCATGGGTTTTGAGGTGTCGGACATCTTCGTGACGCTCTCCCCCCGGCGCGAGTGGGAGCACGCCCGCTCGCAGGAGGAACTTGTATCACGCATGAGCGGGGCATTGGAGGGTCTGCCCGGCATGCGGGCCGTCTTCACCCAGCCCATCGAAATGCGCATGAACGAGATGGTTGCCGGCATGCGCGCCGACGTGGGCATCAAGATATTCGGGGATGATCTTGAGGTCCTAAAAATCAAGGCCGATGAAGTGCGCCGGGTGGTCGAGTCCGTGCCCGGGGCGACGGACGTCACCGTTGAACAACTCACGGGGCTTCCCGTGCTCGAGATTAAAATCGATCGTGGCGCAATTGCGCGCCATGGCATCGACGCTGCGCACGTCCTCGAAGTGATCGAAGCGCTCGGCGTGAGCCGCGTGGGCGAAATCGTTGACGGCCAGATGCGATACGACCTCGGGATACGGCTGGCCGATCGTTATCGTGACGATCCCGAGGAGATCGGGCGGATTCTGGTGGCAACCGCGTCCGGCGCGCGCCTGCCGCTTTCGCGGCTGGCTAGCATCCGGTTGGTCGAAGGCCCGTCGGCAATCAACCGAGAGTGGGCAAAACGTCGAATCGTCGTGCAGACGAACGTACGCGGGCGGGATGTCGGTTCGTTCGTTGACAACGTTCGTGCCGCGATTGGCGAAGAGGTGGCACTGCCAGCTGGATACTTCGTTCGTTATGGAGGCCAGTTTGAGCATCTGCAGCGTGCGCGCACGCGCCTCATGATCGTCGTTCCGATTGCGTTGTTGCTCATCTTTGTCCTGCTGTACGTCACCTTTGGCCGCGCGCGCGATGCCGTGCTCGTGTTTACCGGCGTGCCATTTGCGGCGGTTGGCGGTGTGCTCGCGTTGTGGGTACGTGGGCTGCCGTTCACCATTTCGGCCGGGGTCGGGTTTGTCGCCCTGTTCGGAGTCGCCGTGCTCGGCCAGCTGGTGCTGGTGTCGTACATCCGGCAGCTCGCGGAGGCCGGCATGCCGAATGTCGACGCGGTGCGGTGGGCCGCCGAGACGCGTCTGCGGCCCGTCCTGATGACGGCCACCGTCGCGAGCCTGGGATTCCTCCCCATGGCCCTCAATACGGGCGTGGGGGCGGAGGTGCAGCGCCCGCTGGCCACGGTCGTGATCGGGGGGCTGATTACGTCCACGCTGGCGACGCTGGTGGTGATGCCGGTGCTGTACCGGATGTTCGGGGGAGGGCGGCGGCTCTCGTAACATTCATTGGGATAAGGGGTTTCCGCACTGGGCCGGTGTCGGGTATAATGGCCGCTCACCCATGAGCGACTCCATTATCGTTACCGGCGGGGCCGGATTCATCGGCAGCAATCTGGTGGCCGCGCTCAACCGGCGCGGTCACCGGAATATCACCGTCGTCGACCACGTCGATTCGGACGCCAAACAGCGCAACCTCGATCGCATCACGTTCGATACCTGCGTCGACAAGACGGCGTTTCGCGAGATGCTCGGCACCGGGCGTGTTCCCGCGGCGCGCGCCGTGATCCACATGGGCGCGTGCAGTTCCACCACGGAAACCAACGAGGCCTACCTGCGCGACAACAATACGGCGTACACGCGCGAACTGTGCGACTGGTCGCTGCGCACCGGCGCGCGTTTCATCTACGCCTCCAGCGCCGCCACCTACGGCGACGGAAGCCGGGGCTACTCCGACGATGACGCGATGACCTCCACCCTGGAGCCACTCAACCTGTACGGCGCCTCCAAGCAGTGGTTCGACCTGTGGGCGCTGGAGACGGGCGCGCTCAAGCGCATTGCCGGGCTCAAGTATTTCAACGTGTACGGCCCCTGGGAGGACCACAAGGGCGACATGCGCTCGCTGGTCAACAAGGCCTACGCGCAGATCCTGCGCGACGGAGAAATCGGCCTGTTCAAGTCGTACCGCCCCGAGTACCGCGACGGGGAGCAGGAGCGGGACTTCATCCACGTGGACGACGCGGTGGCGGTGACGCTGTTCTTCCTGGACAAACCGGACGTATCCGGGCTCTACAACTGCGGGACGGGCAGGGCACGCACGTGGGTCGACCTGGCAAACGCGCTCTTCGCGGCCATGGACATGCCGCCGCGCATCCGTTTCATCGACATGCCGGAGAGCATCCGGGACAAGTACCAGTATCATACGTGCGCACAGACCGCCAAGCTGCGCGCGGCCGGCTACATGGCGCCGTTTGTCTCCATCGAAGAGGGCGTGCGGCGCTACGTTCAGGAGTATTTGCAAGCACAGCCCCGGGGCTGACAACCATCTCGGGAAGGGACATCTCCACATGACCGTGCTCATCACCGGCGGCGCCGGATTTCTCGGCATCAACCTCGCCCGCCACCTGCTCGCCAGCGACCAACGGGTGGTGTCGCTGGACCTCGTGCCCTTCGACTACCCGGATTGCCGCGACCGGATCACCGAGGTCCGCGGCGACATCCGCAACAGCGCCGACGTGCAGCGCGCCCTCGCGGGTGTGGACATCGTGGTCCACGGCGCGGCGGCGCTGCCCCTGTACAAACCGGAGGACATCTACTCCACCGACATCGACGGCACCCGCACCATGCTGGAGGAGTCGAAGCGCGCCGGCGTGCGCCGCTTCATCCATGTTTCTTCCACGGCGGTGTACGGGATTCCCGACCACCACCCGCTCCTGGAGAGCGACCCGATGCACGGCGTGGGCCCCTACGGCGAGGCCAAGGTGGCCGCCGAGCAGTTGTGCATCGAGGCGCGCAAGGGGGGCATGATTCTCCCCATCATCCGGCCCAAGTCGTTCATCGGGCCGGAGCGGCTGGGCGTGTTCGCCATGCTCTACGAATGGGCGCGCGACGGGCACAGCTTTCCCATCCTCGGGCCCGGCAACAACCCCTACCAGTACCTCGACGTCGAGGACCTGTGCGACGCCATCTGGCTGTGCTGCACGCTTCCCGACGAGGTGGTAAACGACACCTTCAACATCGGCGCGAAGGAGTTCGGAACCCCGCGCTCGGACTTCCAGGCGGTGCTGGACCACGCCGGCCACGGAAAAAAGATCGTGTCACTTCCGGAAAAACCGGCCATCATGGCGCTGCGCTGCCTGGAGGCACTCAAGCTCTCACCGCTGTACAAGTGGATATACGAGACGGTGGGCAAGGAGTCGTTCGTCTCCATCGAAAAGGCGCAGCAGAAGCTCGGCTACGCGCCGAAGTATTCGAACAAGCAGGCGCTCATCCGCAACTACGACTGGTTCGTCGCCAACGCGGACAAGCTGCAGGGCCAGTCGGGCGTGTCGCACCGGGTGCCCTGGGCGCAGGGTGCGCTGAAAATCGCAAAGATGTTCTTCTGATCGTCGCCGCCTCAACCAGATGACCCGTACCGCCCATACCACTGGAAGCGACCGCGTACGCGTGGCCCTGGTGGGCGCGGGCTACGTGGCGACCCACCACCTGCGCGCGCTCAAGGCGCTCGCCTTCGTGGACGTGGTGGGTATCTGCGACCGCGACCCCGCGCGCGCCCAGGCGCTGGCCGACAAGTTCGGCGTGGCGCAGGTCTATCCCGACCTGCGTGCGATGGCCGGGGCAAAGCCGCACGTCATTCACATTCTCACCCCGCCCGAGTTTCACTGCCCGCTGGCGCTCGAGGCCATGGACATGGGCTGCCACGTGTTCGTGGAGAAGCCCATGGCGGAGTCGGTGGAGGAGTGCGACCGCATGATCGCGCGCGCGCATGAGAAGGGCGTGCAGATCTCTGTCAACCACTCGGACCGGTTCGACCCGGTGGTGCTCAAGGCCATCGACATGGCGCGCTCGGGTGCTTGCGGCGACATCCTTGCCGTACATTCCATCCGCAGTTCCGACTACCCGACCTACGCGGGCGGCCCGCTGCCCGCGCCGTACCGGCAGGGCTCGTATCCCTTCCGCGACCTGGGCGTGCACAGCATGTACCTGGTGGAGGCGTTCGTCGGCGAAATCCAGAAGCTCGAGGTCAAATGGTACGAGACCGGCCGCGACCCCATGCTCACCTTCGACGAGTGGCGGGCGTACGCGGAGTGCGAGAACGGCACCGGCTCCATCTACATATCGTGGAACACGCGGCCCATCCAGAGCGAACTGGAGGTGCACGGCACGCGCGGCGTGATCCGCGTGGACCGGTTTCTGCAGGTGTGCGAGATGAACCGCACGCTGCCCGGGCCCAAGGCCATCGGCAACATCATCAACGGCTACCGCGCCGCGCTGCGCCGCTCGTTCCGGATTCCCATCAACCTGGTGCGCTTCATGACCGGGTCGCTCAAGCCCTCGCCCGGCATCTACAACTGCGTGCAGGCGTTCCACTTTGCGTTGCGCAACAACAAGCCGCTGCCGGTTCCGCCCCAGGAGGGCCGGCGCATGATCGCGTGGGTCGGGCAGACCTGCACCGCAGCCGACGATGACAAGCAGGCGCGCCTGCACGCGGAAGTCTCACGCGAACTGCCGCCGGCGCGCGTGCTGGTAACCGGTGGCGCCGGCTTCCTGGGCCGCCCGCTGGTGGAACGGCTGCTGGCGCGCGGTGACTCGGTGCGGTTGCTGCTGCGCCGGCCCCCCGCGGAACCGTTGCCGGACGGTGTTGCCGTGGTCTACGGAAGCCTGGGCCAGCCCGACGTGGTAGACCGCGCGGTCGAAGGCGTCGAGGTGGTGTACCACGTGGGCGCGGCCATGCGCGGCGGTGCGGCGGAGTTCGAGCAGGGCACGGTGTGGGGGACGCGCAACGTGGTGGATTCGTGCCTGCGCTACCGCGTGAAGCGGCTCGTCTACGTGAGTTCGCTCTCCGTTGTGGATCACGCCGGGCACAGTAGCGGCGTGGCCGTCACCGAGAACACCGCCTACGAGCCGCACCCCGACCGGCGCGGTGTGTACACGCGCACCAAAATGCAGGCCGAGAAGATGGTGCTCGACGCCATCCGCGAACGCGGCCTGAAGGCGGCGATCATCCGCCCCGGGCAGATCTTCGGTCCCGGCGCGGAGCGCGTGACGCCCAACGGTGTGATCGGCATTGCGGGGCGCTGGATCGTGGCGGGCAACGGCTCGCGCGCGCTGCCGCTGGTGTACCGCGATGACGTGGTGGACGCGCTGCTGCTGGCGGAAACGTCGGACGCGGCGGCGGGACAACTGATCAACGTCGTGGACCCCACCCACGTCACCCAGAACGAGTATCTGCGTCACTGCCGCACGGTGGAAGGCGTGCGCATAAACCGTGTGCCGGTGTGGCTCCTGATGATCGGCGCCACCGGCATCGAGATCCTGGGGGAGATACTCAAGCGCGAGGTGCCGCTCACGCGCTACCGCATCCGCTCTCTCAAACCCCTGTCGCCTTTCGACGTGACGAAGGCGAAGAACCTGCTGGGCTGGTCGCCGCACGTTGGCGTGGGCGAGGGGCTCAAGCGCACCTTCGGCGGATAATCATCGCACCACGATGAACTTGCGCGACGCCTGGGAACCCGCCGTCCGCACGCGCACAAAGTACACCCCGGCCGCCAGCCGCGAGGTGTCGATGGTTTGCGCGCCGATCCCTGCCACACTCGTCACCGTCCGCGACATCACCCGCCGTCCCGCCACGTCGAACACGTCCATCGCCACACGATCGGCATCGCCGGTGGTGAACTGCAGGGTGATGGCGTTGCGCGACGGATTGGGCGCCAGCGCGGTGATGGCGAGCAGCGACGGCGTCTGGTCCGAAACCCCGGTAAGGATTTCGCTGCGCAAGATCCAGTTGTCGGGGTCGATCTCCACCGAGAGCGGCTCGGCCGCCACGGCAAGGTGAAACACCTGCTCGCGCTGGTCGTTCTGGACGCGGAAGCGTTCCTCGCCGCCCGTGGTCATGATGGCGATTTCGATGGGGGTCTCGAATGCGAATACATTGGACCACGGCTGCGTCTGGAACTGCTGCAGCGTCACCCACACGTCGTAGCCACCGGCCGACGGCTGCGCGTAATAGAAGGAACGGTAGAACGGGTAGCCGGTGCCGGTGGTGACCCACTGGCTGAAGAAGGTGGTGAGGTCGAGGCCGGACACCGTCTCGGCCACGCGCTCGAAGTCGGCGGTGGTGGCAACGCCGTACTCCACCGCCGGGTCCGCGGCGTAGTCGCGCAGGATGGTCTTGAAGACCGCGTCGTCATCCACCACGAAGCGCAGCATGTTCAGCACCACGGCGCCCTTGGCGTACACGCGCGAGAAGTCGAACATGTTGCTCACGCTGGTGGTGTCCTCCAGCACCAGCGTGCCGACGGCACCCTGCGCGGTGTTGTAGCGCGACGCCAGCAGGTTGTTCGCGGTTCCCGGGTAGGTCGCGTCGCGTTCCTGGTAGTACAGGATCTCGGAGTAGGTGGCGAAGCCCTCGTTGAGCCACAGGTGCGGCCAGCTCCGCGGGGAGATCTCGTCGCCGTACCACTGGTGGCCCAGCTCGTGCGCCACCAGCCCCACCGTGTTGCCGCCCAGCGAGGTCATGGTCTGGTGTTCCATGCCGCCGCCGAAGGTGGTCTCGGAGTGGCCGTACTTCTCGCTCGCGAACGGATACGGCCCGAACCAGTCCTCGAACACGTCGAGCACATCCGCCACGTTGCCCCAGCCGAAGGGGAGGGCGGTGGAGCCGTCGTCATAGACGAGGTGGTCGAGCGGCATGGACAGCGCCCCGAACTCGCCCGCGAGCGCGGGCGAGCGCGTGTAGGTGCCGAGGTGGCGCACGTACTCGCCGATGGCCAGCGAGACCAGGTAGCTGGAGATGGGGTAGCGCGACACCCAGTCGTAGGTGGTGTTGCCCCCGTTGATGGTTTCACTGACCAGTTCGCCCTGCGATCCCACCCGGTATTGCGACGGCACCGTCACCGTGACGCGCACCGAGTCCGCCTTGTCGGAGGGGTGGTCCTTGCACGGCCACCAGTTGCGCGCGCCGTAGGGTTCGGAGAGGCTCCACGCGTAGCGGTCGCCGGCGCGGGTGCCGAACTGGAAATAGCCGAAGCCGCCCGAAGATGGCGTGCCCGCGTAGCTCACCACCACGTCCACCTGCCCGCCCGGATTCACCGGTGCGGGCAGCGTGATGTTGAGCGCGTTGCCGGGGTGCGAGAATGCCAGGGCCGGACCCCCCTCGCCCAGCGTAACCCCGGTCACCGTCATGTTGTTGAGGAGATCCAGGGTGAGCACCGACAGGGGCGAATTGATCACCGTGCCCACCGTGCGCACCGAACCGCCCACCAAGCTCGCCACGAGATCCACATCCAAGTCGAGGTGGTAATAGGTGACGTCGAGGTTGGCGCTGGCCACGGACTGCGGCTCGGGAAGCGGTGCCAGCGACTCCAGCACCATTTTTCCCTCCGCGCACGACAGGGCGCCGTCCCCGAGCACGGCGGGGTCCGTTGGCGGGGCTGCAAAAGACGGGGTTGCGGTGGCGATGAAGGCGATGAGCAACAGTGGACGGCGCAGGCGCATGGGTGTCTCCCGGGTTGTGGGTTGCACGACAGGCTCAATTATACGACCCGGAGCGCGATGCGGAAAGGCCGGGATGGCGGCGCGCAAATCGCCTCAGCGTACCGGCGCCGGGTCCGTCCGCCGCGCCCGCACGAACATGCGCGGGCTGCCCGCGCCGAACGCCTCGCCACGGTGGCCGCCTTCGAGCGACACGATCTCGAACCCCGCCCCCTCCAGCATGAGTTGCAGCTCGAAGCGCGCGATGGGCCGCCACAGGAGCGAGTAGTGCCGCCGCCGCACGGCACCCGCGGCGTCGGATTCGTCGTACCAGCCGTGCAAGCGCTGGCGTTGCTCGGCGTCCATCGCGCCGATCAGGGCGAAACGCGTGTACGTGTTCCCGCTGTGGACGTTGCGGCGCGTGAAGAACGGCTTGGGAACCGGATCCCCGGAGAGCGGCAGCGAAAGCAGGTTGATGGCGTCGATCACCAGCAGCCCGCCGGGCGCCACGTGGCGCGCGATGGCGGCCAGTGCCCGCCGCTGCAGCGTGAAGTCCGGAATGCAGGGGAGGCTGTTGAAGCCGATGATGGCGAGCGGGAAGTCGCGCCGCTCGAGCTCGAGTTGGGTGATGTCCTGCCGGACCGGGGTCACCGGCAGTGCTCCCTCCGCCGTCAACTTCTTGTGCAGCGCGGCGAGCATGCCGGCGGACACGTCCACCGCCGTCACCGCGAAACCCGCCCGCGCCAGCGGAAGGGCCACGCGCCCGGTGCCGCAGCACAACTCCAGCACCGGCCCGCCGGTTTCACGCGCAATTTCCAGATAGCGGGCCACGTCGTGGGCAACACCCTGGTACTCGGTGATCTCGTCGACGTTCTCGGGGAAGGGACCGTCCGGCGACGGGTAGTCGCTGTCGTAGTACTCGATGGACACGTCGTTGTCGGGGATGTTCGCATTCATGCGGATACGCCTCCTTACAGATACCGAAGCCACCACCACCGGTGTCGCCGCTTCACGCCCTCGAACCAGCGGCACGGCACATACAATACCAGCGTTACGAAGACCCACATCGCGTAGATAAAGAGCAGCCCGTGGCCATATGCGTGCGGGCGCGGTGCGCGTTGCCACAGCCACGCCGCGGGCTGCCCCCACGCCATCGCCACCCCGATGGCCAGCAGATGAATCAGGTAGAGATGCAGGATGTAGAACGCCATCGGAACGCGCCCGAACACCAGCAGGGCCCGCGCGGGCCAGCCGCGCCGGCCCGGGCCCGGCCGGTAGCCGTCGAGCAGGCCCAGCACCACCAGCGCGGGGCCCAGCGTCATGAGAATGAACTGCAGCGACATGGGGTACTTCTCGGTGTCCAGAAAAGCAATCACGGTGAGAAGCGGGGTTGCCTGCACCTCGAATGACGCCGGTGCGCCGTGCATCGACGCCACCGGCGGGTAGCCGTAGAGGTTGCTGGCGCGCAGCATGACGAACGCGGCGGTCATGGCGAGTCCCGCGGTGATGAGCCAGCGCCGCCGCGCCGCCTCGGGCCGCGTGAGCACCGCGCCCAGCGCGTAGCCGGCCGCGGTGATGCCCACCGACGGGATCAGCGGGTAGAGCACGAAGTACGGCTGCCCGTTCCACGGCAGGTGCGTGAGACCGCGCGCGTGCAGGAAGGGCCACAGCCACGACGCGCGCCCCAGCGCGGCCGGATCGACGCCGTCGAGCAGGTGGTGCAGCGTGATGAGCGCGACGCCGAAGACGGCGCTCCAGGCGGTCGGGAGCCTCACCAGTGCGGCGAGCACCAGCATCGACCAGCCCAGCGCCCAGATCACACCCGCGAAGCTCGACCCGGGGAGGAAACTCCACGCAAAGCCAATCACGGTGAGTTCGAGCGCGATCAACCACAACCCGCGCGTCCACAGGAAGCGGCACACGCGTGCCGCGGGCATGCCGCCGGCGCGGGCCAGGTATGCGCCGGTTCCCGCGAGCAGAAAGAACACCGGCGCGCAGAAGTGTGTCACCCAGCGCGTCAGAAACAAGAAGCCGCCGGTGCAGGCGAGGTTCTCGGGTTCGCAGGGAAGCCCGTTGAAGAAGAAACGGACGTGGTCCAGCGCCATCAGCACCATGACCGCACCGCGAACCACGTCGACGGAATACCTGCGTTCCATGCGGGAATGCTAGCGGGTTCGCTCCCCGGCCGCCTGCGAATTCTTGCTGTTCTACGCGCCGCGGCGATACGCACTGGGGCTGGCGCCGTGGCGGGTGCGGAAGGCGGCGATGAAGTGCTCCAGGCTGTTGAAACCGGTGGAGAAGCAGATGTCGGTGACGGGGCGCTGCGTCTCGCGCAGCAGCAACGCGGCGTGATCCAGCCGAACCGATGCCAGGTAGCGGTGGGGACTGGTGCCAACGACGTGCTTGAACACGCGGCTGAAGTGAAACGGGCTCATGCACGCATGGCGGGCCACCTCGGCCAGCGACAGGTCGCGCGCGTGGTTCTCGTGGATGAATGCCTTCGCGCAATCGATGGTGTCGTGGTAACGCACCAGCGCCGCGCGGTCAGGTAACGGAGTAACGACCGGCGTGCCGCGGCCGCTGCGGGTGACTTCGCCGATCAGCGAGGCCAGCAGTTCGTCGACGTGGAGGCGCGGCGCGCGCGCCGCCGCGGCGTCACGCAGCGCGTGGTGCAGGTAGGCCGCCACCGGGGTACGCGGCAGTGCGGCAAAGCTTGAACGCGCCGGTGTCGCCGTGTCCGGGAATCCCCCGGGGAGCAGGACGATGGTGCACGCATCGCGAACACCGCGAAAATGCGTGACCACGTATTCGGACGGGTGCGGGCTCATCAACACGACCCCGCTGTGGAAATCAGCGGACTGTCGTCCCGAACGGTAACTGAATGCACCGCGGTAAACGAAGTCGATGAAGGGGAGCGGGGAGTACTCCCGTGCCGACGGCCGGTCGTGGTCGCAGTGGCACTGGTAGTCGATCACGCTGCCCAGCGCGGATGTATGCAGGATGCGGGTGGTGGCTTGCATGACGACCCCTGAATGCGGGAACTACGGATGCCACCGGCAGCGGGTTGCCCATCCACGTAACACACTTACTTACAATAAGTTTCATCGCTATGCGGGGCGGCGTGACGCTGGCGACGGAGCCGCAATGCTATACTGCGGCGGCCCAGGACGCTAACGATTTTTGATCGGGCCGCGCGTCCTGCTTGCCGCGGAGGTTCTTCATGTTCCGTCTCACCGCCCGCGCGTGCGTCGCACTCGCGTTTCTCCCCCTGCACGTTTCTCCCGCATCGGCCATCGACTGGAAGGCCCTCGCGCAGAAGGGCAGTGGCGAGGTGGTCACGCTTCTCGAAGTCGGCGGCGGTGGCGAGTACGAGGAGGGCGAGCCCACCTTCATCCGCCCGAGTGCGATTTGCGTGGCCGCGGATCATTCGTTCTTTGTCATCGACTACGATGGCTTCATCGTCCATTTCAGCCCCGACGGGGAGGAACTGGGCCGCTTTGGGCGCAAGGGCGAGGGGCCGGGTGAGTTCACCGATCCCGCGAGCGCTGCCATCGACTCACAGGGCAGGCTGCTGGTGTACGAGGTCGGCAACCGCCGTTTCAGCCGGCTCCAGCCCGACGGCACCTTCATCGAGTCCCGCCCGTACCAGGACCTTGTTGAACGCTTTGCCTTCGCCCGCGACGGGTCGCTGGTGGTTCTGGCGACGGGTGATGCGTGGATGCCGGAACCCCACAGCACCACGCGTCTCGCTCGTTACGCCCCCGATCTGTCGGCCCCGGTCTTTCTGGATTCCCTTAGTGTTCGCAAGTTCCAGATCATTGCCATGAGCAAGGAGAACAGTACCGTCGTATCGACGCCGTACTACGTGCAGATGGATTTCTGCCTGCTGGCCGACGGGTCCATTGCATACGGCCATGGCGACGAGTACGAGATCCACATCGTGGAACCAGATCTCAGGCCACGCGCCACCTTGCGGCGCGACATCACGCCACGCGCGCTGACCGACCAGGATCGCAACGACTACGTCTCGTCGTTCGAGAACAACGGAGAGGAATTCATGGCACGGGTTCGCAGCAGCGTGGTGTTCCCGGGACACGTTCCGCTGAACTTCCGCCTCTTCTCGGACGGACCCTTTCTCATCGTCGTGCGGGATGGCCCGGTACTCGACGTCTTCGAGGGCGAGCGGTTTCTTGGCGAAGTGTCCGTGCCGAAGTTTCGAAGCCCCCGCGCCATCGATGGGGAGCGGTACTACCGGCCGAGCTACTCCAGGGAGAAACTTCCGTCGGTGGTGGCCTACACGGTGCGCTAGCGCGTGGTTGGCCTGCGCGCGTCCACCGTGCTATCCTCCCGCCCATGAACAATCCAGAAACCACCCGGCGCATCAAGTCGGCGTTCGAGCGCAACGGCCGCGCCATCGAATTGCGCCCCTCGCTGGGGCAGAAGACCGCCGTTACCACCGGCCGCATCGCCGAGGGCGTGCGCTGCGAGGTCAGCGAGGGCCGCTGGAATCTCACCATCGACGCCAGCGAGAAGTCCGGCGGCACCGGTGCGGGGCCCGACCCGGGCTTCGTGGTGCGCTCGGCACTGGCGGCGTGCTTCGCCATGGGCTACGTCAACTGGGCCGCGCACCTGGACGTGCCCATTGCCGGCGTCGAGGTCGAGCTGCACGCGGACTTCGACGCGCGCGGCCAGCACGGGGTGGAGGGCATCCCCGCCGGTTACAGTGAGATCCGCTACCAGGTCCGCATCCAGAGCGACGCGCCGGAGGCCGACATCCAGCGTGTGGTTGAATCGGCCGACAGGGCCAGCATGGTGGGCGACGTGTTTGCGCGCGCCCACAAACTCGTTCGCACGGTCACCGTCACGCGCCCCGGCGCGTAGCGGATCACCTTCAACCGAGTGAGGGTCAGATGAAGAACAGAACCCCGTTTCCGCCGGTATTCTGGGTCGCCAACACCATCGAAATCCTGGAGCGGTTTGCCTACTACGGCATCTACTTCGGCTTCGGGATCTACATGCAGCATCTCGGCTACTCGCGCGACCAGCTGGGGATCGTGCAGAGCATCTTCCTGTTCATCTCTTATTCGATTCCGGTGATTTCCGGCACCTTCGCCGATCGCTACGGCTTCAAGAAGGTGCTGATCGTTTCCTACCTGGCGTATCTGCCTTCGGTTCTGTTGTTGCTGCTGACCAAGTCGTTCTCGGGAATCGCGCTGACCATGCTCTCCATCGGGCTCGCGGCCGGCATCTTCAAGCCGCTCATTTCCGGCACCGTGCGCGCGGTCTCCGACCAGACCAACAAGACCCTTGGCTTCGGCATCTTCTACGCGATGGTCAACATTGGCGGCACCTTCGGTCCCATCGTGGCCGGACACCTGCGCGCCATCTCGTGGAGCTACGCGTTCATTGCGGCAGCCATCGCGGTGGTGGTGATGCTGCTGGTAACCATCTTCTTCTACAAGGAGCCGCCCCGCGAAATCGAGGGCACCACCCTCAAGCAGAAGTTCCGCGAGATGGGGGTGGCGCTGTCCGACGCCAAGTTTGCCACCTTCCTGGTCCTGCTGGGGTTCTTCTGGTGGCTGCCGTTCTGGTCGTTTTTCAATATCTGCGCGGTCTACGTGGACACCAACCTCGACACCGCCCGCCTCTACCTGAACATCAAGTCGGTGCTGGGCAGCGGGGTGGCCAACTTCCTCTCCCACGAGGGTGAGGACGGTGTACGGCGCATTCTGGGCGAGACCATCGGCAGCACCGGCTGGATCATCATCTTCCTGCAGGTGTTCGTGTCGCAATCCATCGAGAAGTGGAAGGCCATGCCGACGTTCATCGCCGGGTTGGTCATTTCCGCGGTCGGCTTCGTCATCATTGGTATTGCCATGGTGGCTCCGCCGTCGCTGGCGTTGCTGGGGATCTTCTTCTTTGCCCTGGGCGAGATGATGGCGTCGCCACGCATCCAGGAGTACATCACCTGGATCGCACCCAAGGAGAAGGCGGGCCTGTACATGGGCACCAACTTCCTGGCGGTTTGCATCGGGGGCCTCACCAGCGGTCTCTATACGGGGCTGTACGGACGCGTGAGCGATGCCGGCCACGCCGACTATGTCTGGTACATCATGGCGGCGCACTTCGTGCTGGCGATTATCGTGATCTCGCTGTTCATGCGCGTCGCGGGTGAATTCAAGGAGCAGGAAGCGTAGCGATTGTCATGCCCCCGCGGGGGCGCAGGAGGCCGCATGGACGAGAGACTGCAACGCCGGGTACAGCGCTACGGGTGGGACCGGGCGGTTTCGTCGTACGAGAAGGGCTGGGGGAAGCAACTCGAGCCCGCGCAGACGCTGCTGCTCACCATGGCCATGCCACGCGCGGGAGAGCGCGTGCTGGACATCGCGTGCGGCACGGGCCTGGTGACGTTTCGCGCCGCGGACATGGTGGGCCCGTCCGGGCTGGTGGTGGGAACCGACATCTCGGATGCGATGGTGGAGAAGTGCACGCGCGCGGCCGAAGCGCGTGGCCTCGGCAACGCGACCTTCTCCCGCATGGAGGCCGAGAAGCTCGACGTCAAGGATGACTTCTTCGACGCGGTTCTGTGCGGCCTGGGCATGATGTACGTCACCGACTTCGCCGGTTCCATCAAGGAGATGTACCGCGTCACCAAGCCGGGCGGGCGCGCGGCGTCCGCGGTGTGGGGACGGCGCGGCAGTTGCGGCTGGGCGGACATCTTCGAGATCGTGGAACGGCGCGTGAGCACGGACGTGTGTCCGCTCTTCTTCCAACTGGGCACCGGCGACACGCAGAAGCGGTTGTTCGAGGGCGCCGGTTTCAAGGACGTCAAGAACGAGCGCATCAACGTCACCCTCGACTATGAAAACGCCCGTGATGCCTGTATCGCGGCGTTTGCGGGCGGTCCGGTGGCGATGGCGTACTCGCGCTTCGACGAGAAGACGCGCGAGCGCGCCTACGAGGAGTACACCGAGTCGATCGCGCCCTTCAAGCAGGGCGGGGTGTACAAGATTCCGGGTGAGTTTGTGGTAACACTGGGGACGCGAAAACCGTGATACGCCTGGTTTGGCCCCTGCTGCTCGCGCTGGCCGCATGTTCCCCGCGTGTGCAGACGGACGCATCCGCGGGGGTGGGCGACGTGGACGCGTCGCAGGAGGAGTTCGTCCCCTTTGACGAACCCCCCGTGCTGGACAAGTGGGTGACTCCCTACTACCCCGAGTATGCCCGGGACCACCAGATGGAGGGCATGGTGAAGGTGCGGGTGACGGTGAAGGCAAGCGGTGGTGTGGAGGACGTGAAGGTGATGGAGAGCAGCAACCGCATCTTCGACGAGGCGGCGCTGGAGGCGGCGCGCCAGTGGCGCTTCAAGCCGGCGCGCAAGGACGGCAAGAAGGTGCGCGCCGCGGTGATCGTGCCGGTGAAGTTTAGTTTGTAGTGCGGGCGGGCGGGCTGTCCAGCCGCCCCACAGCCTCACCGCGAGCGGGTGACTCCCTGCTTCGGACAGTTCTTCGTCAACGGACAGAGCGAACACTTCGGCGACACGGGTACGCACACCCGCTGGCCGAACCCCACCATCGTTTCGTTGATCCCGATCCAGTACCGCTTCGCGACCGCGCGCATCAGCGCCTGCTCGGTCGCATCCGGCGTCTTCGTTTTCACCCAGCCCAGGCGGTTGGCGATGCGGTGCACGTGCGTGTCCACACAGATGGCCGGGCGGTTGTAACCCAGCGAAACCACCAGTGCCGCCGTCTTGCGGCCCACGCCCTTGAAGGTCAGCAGCTCGTCGATGGTGTCGGGCACGCGCCCGGCGTGCTCGGCATCGAGGCGGCGGGCGACCTCGCGCACGGTACGTGCCTTGGTGCGGTAGAAGCCCGCCGGGTAGATGGCACGCTCGATCTTGCGCAGGTCCAGACGGGAGAGTATACGCGGCGTCCTGGCCAGGGCGAACAGCCTGTCCGACGCCGCCTCGGTCACCTCGTCCTTGGTGCGCAGACTGATGATGGTGGAAATGAGGATGCGAAACGGATCGCGGTCGCGCCGCGCCAGTTCGGAAACCGACGGCAGCGACCCCCCGCCAACGGCCCGCTGCATCGCGGCGAGCTGGCGCGGAATACGGGGTGAACGCTGGGTTGGTTTTGCTGCCATCCGTTGACACTGGCGTGGCGTGGTGCCAGAATGCCCCACATTACCATGCCCGGCAAGCGCACCACCACCACTTCGCGAAAACGCAAACCGGCCCGCCATCGCGCGGCCAGGCCATCGTTCGCGCAAACCCGCGCGCGCCTCGACAAGAAGCGCGCGAAGCGGCGGGCGAAAATGCTGTGGGTGCACTACTGGATGCTGTGCCCGAAGTGCGGCGGCGACATGTTCATCCAGGAGACGCTGGGCATCCGTTATGAAGTCTGCCGCGACTGCCACGGCATCGCGATCGACGGCGAGGAAGTGGCGCTGTTGCTCGAGCACCTCGACCACGGCAAGGCCCTCAAAGCGATCCTCAAGAAGTCCAGGAAGCCGGACACGAAAGAAATCTGACCGGGTCGGACCGGCGCCGCGCGCGCGTTCCCGGGGGCCTTCCCGAGCCCATTGCCCCGGTTGCCCCGCCTCTGCTATAGTCCCCGCTCAACCCGAAAGGTACCCAACCATCATGAAATACCTGAGAATTGCGGTCGTGATCGCGGCCGCGGGAGTGCTGTCGCTTGCCTGTTCCAAGAACAAAAACAATGCCGCGATTGCGTTTCCCGATTCGCTGGTGAGCGACGAAGTCGTCGTCACCGTCAACAACGATCCCATTCTCGGCGGGGACATCACTTTCCTCGCCTACACCACCACCGCCGCGTCGCCGGATTCGGTGCACAATGCGGAGTTCAACGAGCGCGTACTCGACCAGATGATCGACCGCTTCGTGTTCTTCCAGGAGGCGCGCGCGTCCGGCGTCGTCGTGGCGGACACGCTGGTGGAGAAGATGGTGGCGCAGTTCGTCATGCAGTTCGGCGGCGAGGAGCGGGTGGGCAAAATGCTGTCCGACATCGGCCTGAAGCGTGATGACATAACGCGTTCATTCCATCGCGACATGGTCATTCGCGAGTTCGTCCAGAAACACGTGGAACCGTCCATCGAGGTCACGGAAGCCGACAGTCGCGCCTTCTTCGACCAGAACCAGGAATCGTTTGCCTCGGTTGACAGCGTCCATGCGCGCCACATCATCCTGATGTTCAAACCCGAGGACACGCCGGAGATCCGCGAGGAGCGGCTGCAGCAGATCACCGGCATCCAGAAGCGCGCCAGGGCCGGCGAGGACTTCGCGGCGCTTGCCCGGCAATACTCGCAGGACGGGGCGGCGCGCAACGGCGGCGACCTCGGCTACTTCCCGCGCGAAATGATGGTGAAGCCGTTTTCCGATGTCGCCTTCTCACTGAAGAAGGGCGAGATCAGCGGCGTGGTGGAGACCCAGTTTGGCTACCACGTCATCCAGTGCCTCGACCACAAGAAGGCCGTCCCGGCCACGTATGACAACGTGCGCGACCGGGTGGACTCCATGCTCCGCCAGCGGGCACTCGGGGAGGAACTGCAAAACCGCTTGAAACGGGACCGCGACGCGGCGATAATCGTGCGGAACTACGAAACGGGGGCTTAACTCAGAGGCTAGAGTACTATCTTCACACGGTAGGAGTCACTGGTTCAAATCCAGTAGCCCCCACCATTTCGAGCGGCCGCGGCGTTGATTCGCCGCGGCCGTTTTTTATTGCCGGTCGGGTGCGCCGGGTTCCAGCGGGAGCCCCTGGTCCATGTATGCCTCCAGCAGGCGCGCCTTTTCCAGGAGGTCGGGGTCGCGCTCGTGCGAAAACAGAACGGTCAGGAACGCCTTTGCCTCCTCGAACCGGCCCAGGCGCGCGTGGATGTACGCGGCGTAGTACGTCCCCAGCGAGTTGTCGGGGGCGTAGGCCACCACCTCCATGATGACACGGCGCGCCTCCTCGAACTGCTCCAGGTCCATGTAAACGTCCGCCAGGGCCAGGCGCGCGCGGGTGAACCGCGGCGCGCTGTTCACGCACGAGCGCAGCCTGCGCACGGCGCCCTCCAGATCTCCCCGGCCGCGCGCGCTCACGCCGGCGGCATAGTTGTAGATCAGCATTTCGATGTTCTGCCGGAAGGTCTCCAGCCCGCCGCCGGATGCGCGCAACAACGACGGCTGGTACACGGGGGGGTGGTCGGTGAGGAAGATCATTTCCGGGCCGGAGCTGACCTTGAAGAGACGGTAGTGGTCGTTCTCGTACTGCAGCGTGAAGTGGCGCAGTGATTCCGGCGCAAAATGCATCTGGAAGGCGACGGCGTCCTGGGGGATCGACTCCACCGCCGCCAGGTAGCGCGGCGAATAGCGGCCGGAGTCGAGCAGAACGTCGATGGAGTAGACGACGTAGTCGATGTGC
>Ga0224510_10000461_pt1 | contig 31284 bp, 36 predicted proteins | sample SF_May12_sed_USG_FD_170161 | JGI IMG/M metagenome (GOLD analysis project Ga0224510, IMG submission 170161) | Sediment microbial communities from San Francisco Bay, California, United States - SF_May12_sed_USGS_4_1 | ecosystem: Environmental > Aquatic > Marine > Sediment | place: USA: California... | reverse complement strand
CTCTCGGTGCGCGGCGAGTTCGGCTACTGGGTGTTCGAGGGCGACCCGCAGTCCGGACGGCCCGCGGCGCAGCGGCCCTCGTGGAACTACCGCAAGCAGGACGGCGGCGGCATCATCCTCGACATGCTGTGCCACTGGCGCTACGTGCTGGACAACCTGTTCGGCGAGGTGCGCGCGGTGTCGTGCCTCGGCGCGACGCACATCCCGTTCCGCTGGGACGAGCGCGGCAAGCGCTACAAGGCCACCGCCGACGACGCGGCCTACGCCACGTTCCAGCTCGCGGGCGGCGTGATCGCGCACTTCAACTCGTCGTGGACTGTACGCGTGCGGCGCGACGACCTGCTCACGCTGCAGGTGGACGGCACCGAGGGCAGCGCGGTCGCGGGCCTGCGCGCCTGCCGCGTGCAGTCCTACGCCGACACCCCCAAGCCCGTGTGGAATCCCGACATCGCGCAGCCGATCGATTTCTACGCGGGATGGAAGGAGGTGCCGGACGAGCCGGCCGACAACGCCTTCAAGGCGCAGTGGGAGCTCTTTCTCCGGCACGTGGCGGGCGAGGGCCCGTTTCGCTGGGGGCTGCTGGAAGGCGCAAAGGGCGTGCAACTCGCCGAGCAGGGACTGAAGAGCTGGAGGCAGAGGAAATGGATCGAGCTCCCGAAGCTCAGGGCCTGAGCCTCAAGCTGCCGGTCGCAGGTGGCGCGCTCGAGGCGTACCGCCTGCTCGGCCCGCGGCGCTTCGAGCGCCCGAAGAAGCCCTTCACGCGCATCGCGCTCGCCGCCGCGCACGTGGTCGCGGATCCGCGCTCCACGAAGGATCCGTGGCTCGAGCCCGCGATCGATTGGGACGCGACCATCGCCTACCGCCGGCACCTGTGGTCCTGGGGCCTGGGGCTCGCGGAGGCGATGGACACCGCGCAGCGCGGCATGGGGCTGGACTGGACGAGCTCGCTCGAGCTGATCGGTCGCACGATGGACGCGGCGCGGGACGTGCCAGGGGCCGTCGTCTTTTCTGGCGCGGGCACCGACCACGTCGCCCAGGCGGACGTCGCGGGCGTGATCGCCGCCTACGAGGAGCAGTGCGCGGCGATCGAGAAGCTCGGCGGCCGCATCATCCTGATGGCGAGCCGCGCGCTCGCCGCGAGCGCTCGCTCGCCGGACGACTACGGGCGCGTCTACGACCGGATCCTCGGGCAGGTGAAGGCGCCGGTCATCATCCACTGGCTCGGGGAGATGTTCGACCCGGCGCTCGAGGGCTACTGGGGCTCGAAGGACCACCATGCCGCGATGGACGTCTGCGTCGACGTCATCCGGCGCAACGCGAAGAAGGTGGACGGCATCAAGATCTCGCTGCTCGACAAGGACAAGGAGATCGCCATGCGCCGGCGCCTGCCGGCGGGCGTGCGCATGTACACGGGAGACGACTTCAACTTCGCCGAGCTGATCGAGGGCGATGCGCAAGGGCATTCGGATGCGCTGCTCGGCATCTTCGATGCCATCGCGCCGGCGGCCTCGGCGGCGCTGGGCGCGCTTGCCGCGGGCGATCGCACCGGATACCACGAGATCTTCGCGCCGACCGTGCCGCTGTCGCGCCACATCTTCCGCGCGCCCACGCGCTTCTACAAGACGGGCGTGGTGTTCATGGCGTGGCTGAACGGCCACCAGCAGCACTTCGTCATGGTGGGCGGGCAGCAGAGCGCGCGCCACCTCCTGCATTTCGCGGAGCTGTTCCGCCTGGCCGACGCCGCCGGGCTGCTCGCCGACCCGCCGCTCGCCTGCGCGCGCATGAAGCAGCTGCTCGCCGTGCATGGCGCTGCCTGACGCGGCGAAGCTCTCGCTCAACACCGCCACCACGCGCGCGCAGTGGGGCCTCGCGCAGGCCATCGACGGCTGCGCGCGCCACGGCATCCGCGGCATCGCGCCGTGGCGCGACCAGCTCGCGGCGATGGGCGTGCAGGAGGCCGCGCGCGCCATCAAGGCCAACGGCCTCGCCGTCACCGGCTTGTGCCGCGGTGGCTTCTTCACGGCAAAGGACTGGCGAGACGACAACCGGCGCGCGATCGAGGAGGCGCATGCGCTCGGCGCGCAGTGCCTGGTGCTCGTGGTGGGAGGCCTGCCGCAGGGATCGAAAGACCTCGCGGGGGCGCGCCAGCAGGTCGCCGACGGTATCGCGGCAATCCTTCCGGAAGCGAGTAAGGCGGGCGTGCCGCTCGCCATCGAGCCGCTGCACCCGATGCAGGCCGCGGAGCGCGCCTGCATCAATACGCTCGAGCAGGCGCTCGACCTGTGCGATGCGCTCGGCGAAGGCGTGGGCGTCGCGGTGGACGTCTATCATGTGTGGTGGGATCCGAAGCTCGCGCAGCAGATCGCGCGCGCCGGCCGGGAGCGGCTGCTCGCATACCACATCTGCGACTGGCTCGTGCCCACGCGCGACCTGCTGAACGACCGCGGCATGATGGGCGACGGCGTGATCGACCTGCCGCGCATCCGCGGCTGGATGGAGGGCGCCGGCTACGCCGGCTTCCACGAAGTGGAGATCTTCTCTACGCTCGACTGGTGGCGGCGCGACGCGGACGAAGTGCTCGCCACCTGCCTCGAATGTCACCGGAGGACTTGAGCATGCGCGGCGCAGTGTTTCTCGGCAATCGCAAGGTGGAGATCCGCAACTTCCCCGATCCGACGCCCGGCCCGGGCGAGGTGGTCATCAAGATGCGCGCCTCCGGCATGTGCGGCAGCGACCTCAAGTTCTACCGCTCGCCGCCGGGCGAGGCGCAGAAGGCGCTCGGCCTGGGTGGCGACGCCGAGCCGTTCATCGCCGGGCACGAGCCCTGCGGCGAGGTGGTGGCGCGCGGCCCCGGCGTGTCCGAGCGCGAAGCGCCCACCGGCCAGCGCGTGATGGATCATCACTACGCCGGCTGCGGCGTGTGCCCGCATTGCCGGCTCGGATGGTCGCAGCTCTGCCGCGCCGGGATCACCGTGTACGGCGTCACGGCGCACGGCGGCCACGCAGAGTACCTCAAGGTGCCGGCGCGCACGCTCGTGCCGCTGCCCGAGGAGCTCTCGTTCGCCGAGGGCGCCGCGGTCGCCTGCGGTACCGGCACCGCCTACGGCGCGCTGCGCCGCATGCACCTCGCGGGCGGGTCCATGCTCGCGGTTTTCGGCATGGGGCCGGTGGGCATCAGCGCGGTGTTGCTCGGCGCGAAGATGGGCGCGCGCGTCATCGCCGTGGAAACGAACGCGGAGCGGCTGGCGCTGGCGCGGCAATTCGGCGCGGACGAGGTTGTGGATTCCTCTAAAGTCGATGCCGAGAAGGCGCTGAAGGAAATGACGCGCGGCGAGGGCGTGGACCTCGCGCTCGACTGCACCGGCGTGGCTGCCGCGCGGCTGGCGGCGGTGCGCGCGGCGAAGACCTGGGGCACGGTGTGCTTCGTGGGCGAAGGCGGCGACGTCACGATCGATGTCTCGCGCGACATGCTGCGCAAGCAGCTCACCCTCATCGGCTCCTGGACCTTCAGTGCCATGGGTATGGGCGAGTGCGCGCGCTTCGTGGCCGACAACAGGATCGCGCTCGAGCGCATCTTCACCCATCGCTGGAAGCTCGAGCAGGCGCCCGAGGCCTACCGGGTGTTCGACCAGCAGGCCTCCGGGAAGGGGGTAATTGAGTTCTAAATGGGGACAGTCCCCATTTAGAAGTACGGGACGCCCTGCGTGTTGACGTGCAGGGCGTAGAGCGAGGTGCTCGCCGCCATGAACAGGCGGTTGCGATGCGCGCCGCCGAAGCACACGTTGGCGCAGCGCTCGGGCAGGTCGATCCGGCCGATGAGGCGCCCGTCCGGGTTGAAGACGTGCACGCCGTCCAGCCCCGCCTCGCCCATGCCCCAGCCGCACCACAGGTTGCCGTCGACGTCCACGCGAAAGCCGTCCGGCGTGCCCTTCGGGCCCGCGTCGATCAGCACGCGGCGATTGGCGAGCGACTTTCCGCCCTTCACGTCGCAGGCGAGGATCTTCCGCGGCACCGAGCGCGACTCGACGATGTAGAGGACGGATTCGTCGGGCGAGAACGCCAGGCCGTTGGGCTGGTTGATGCCCTCCGCGACGACTGAGAGCACGCCGGCAGGGTCGATGCGGTACACGTTCGTCGGCAGCTCGGGCTCGGCCTTCGCGCCCTCGTACCAGCCGAGGATGCCGAAGCTCGGGTCGGTGAACCAGATCGAGCCGTCGCTCTTGCAGACGATGTCGTTGGGGGAATTCAACCGCTTGCCCTCGAAGCGCTCGGCGAGCGCCACGATCGCGCCGTCGGGCTCGGTGCGCGAGACGCGGCGCCCGCCGTGCTCGCAGGTGAGCAGCCGCCCCTGGCGGTCGCGCGTGTTGCCGTTGGCGTAGCCGGAGGGCTTGCGCCACGGGCCCACCGCGCCGGTTTCCTCGTCCCAGCGCCACATGCAGTTGCCGGGCACGTCGCTCCACAGCAGGCAGCGCTGGTCGCCGAACCACACCGGCCCTTCGGCCCAGCGCGTGATGCCGGTGGCCAGGCGCTCCACCTTGGCGAGCGGCAGGCGGTAGCGGTTGAAGGACTCGTCCGCCACCACGACCGCAGGGTCGGGGTAGCGGGGACTGGGCTGCCAGCCGCTCACCGCGCGCGCTCGGCGCGCACGAGCAGCGACTCGAACCCGAGCTCGCTGAAGCCGGCCATCTTCTCGCGACCGACGAGGATGAGCGGCACGCCGCGGCCGCCCAGGCGCTTGAACTCCGCGTTGGCGGTCGCCGATTTCTCGATGTCGTGCTCGGTATACGCGATGCCGTTCCTGCCGAAATACGTGCGCGCCTGCTCGCAGTAGGTGCACCAGGAGGTCGAGTACATCACGACGGGGCCGGCGGCGGCCGCCTTGGGCTGCGGCGCGGGGGCAGGGCTCGTGGCCGCGGCGGGCGCGGCATAGGAATTGACGCGCGGGCGCACCGGTTCCGTCCGGGTCCCGGTCGGCGGGTCGCTCGTGTAGTGGACCCTGCCTTGCGCGTCGACCCAGCGATGGATGCTCTGGGCTCCCGCGGCGCCGCAGGCCGCGAGCAGCATGGCGATCAGCAGTGCGCGGGTCATGGGGCTGCTTAGTAGCACAGCCCCGCCACGGCAGCAATCGGTGCTAGCCGGGGATGCCGATCAGCATCAGCACGGGCACCGGCGTGGTGGCGGCTGCGATCGTCAGCGCATAGCGGGGAAAGCTGAGGATGCCGCTCATGCCCGCGACCAGGCCGATGCCGCCCGCGCCGCCGATGAGTGCGTTTCCCGGCAGGTTGATGGCGAGCGCGATGCCCTTGCCGCCGAGCAGCAGCATGAGCGCCATGCCGATCTCGATCCCGGGCACGAACGGCAGCGCCATCGCCGCGACATACGTCGCGGCGAGCGCGGCGACGGCGAATCCCGTCAGCCCGGCGGGCGCCGCGGCAGTGTGTGGCTCGATGTGCCTGCCGAGCCACATGGCGGCGAGGCAGAGGACGACGAGCGCGGCCGCGGGTGCCACCCCGCGCTGGGATCCGACCGCGGGCCGCGCGTCGCCCATCGCACGCTCAGAACGTGAACGCTTGCCGGTCCGCGCCGGCGAGAAGGACCGCGGAGGCGCCCATCCACTCGGCGTTCGGCAGGATGTTGTCGTCGGTGACGCCGTGCGTCTTGCCGCAGGGCGGGCACACGCCGATCTTGCCGCCGTTCTCGGCGAACGTCTTCAGCAGGTCCGCCACGGGCGGAAAGCTCTTCGGGATGATGCCGTCGGCCGATCCCCGCCGGCCGAGGTTCGCGCCCTCGACGGTGAACCAGAGCAGCACGTCGGCGCCTCCGGCGAGCGCGTTGTTGGCGAGCACCAGCGGTGTGGCGACGCGATCGGGTTCGCCGTCGAAGTGGGTGACGGTGAACAGGTACTTCAGTTGCTTGGTGGTCATGGCTGGTTTCCTCCTTTGGCTGGGTGGAACGACTATTCCTTCACCGCGAGGATCGAGACGCTCTTCACGCCGTACTTGCGCGTCGCGCCCTGCGCGTTGTCGGAGATGAACTGGTACGCCGGGTTGTCGCGCACGGTGCGCACGCGCAGACCCGCCGACTCGATGGCGGCGACGTAATCGCCGACCTGCATGGCGCCGCCGATGCACGCCGCCCACAGCGTCGCGTTGCAGGTGATGCCTTCGGGCAGCTGCACTTCGGTGACGATGTCGGACAGCGCGAGCCGGCCGCCGCGCTTGAGCAGTCTCGCCGCCTCGCGAAACACCACGTGCTTGTCGGGCGAGAGATTGACGACGCCGTTGCTGATGACCGCGTGGCAGCTCTCGTCGGCGAGCCCGGTGGACTCGATGTAGCCCTTGCGGAACTCGATCTGCGCGAATCCGGCCGCGGCGCGCAGCCGCTCGGACTTGGCGAGCTGCTCGTCGGTCATGTCGATGCCGATGACGCGCCCGTGCTCACCGACCTTGCGCGCTGCCAGGAAGGAATCCATCCCGGAGCCGCTGCCGAGGTCCGCAACCGCCTCGCCCGGCTTGAGCGCGGCGAGGTCGAAGTAGTAACCGACGCCGGCGAACGAGTCGATCGCCGGTGCGGGGATGGCGTCGAGGTCGGAGGGCGCGTAGCCGAGCCGCTCGGCGAGCGCGCGGCCCATCTCGAAATGGAACTCCCCTTGCGGTTCAAGCGCGACGTCGCGGTACATGGCTTTCACTTTCTGCTCGAGCGCGGCGATGTCCAGGCGCTTCGGCGTCAGTGCGATCGTGGTCATGGTCGATTTCTCCTTGATGTGGTCGGAAATGGGATCACGCAGCCAGCGTCACGGGCTCGAGCGCGGGCGACAGGCGCTCCGCACCGGCGTCGGCCCAGTCGATCTCGATCTCGCTGCGCACGTCGGCGCGCATTGTCAGTCGCCCGCTGCCCTGCGCGAAGTAGCTTTCGCCCGCGCGCACCTGCCGATACAGGCGGCCGTCCCGCGGGCGGGCAAACCCGACGGTTCCGCTGCGCACGTGCACCGTTAGGCCGCCTTTCGCCGCCAGGGTGAGCGTGCCGCGTTCGACAATCGAAAGACGGCCCGCGATGTGCGCCCGCGTGAGCGTGGGGCCGGGAATCAGGTTGCCTGCAAAGTCGGTGTTCATGGTCAACTCCTCCTTTTCGGTGCGGCACGCTCGACCGAGCGCGCCTTCTGGCCCCAAGACGCGCGCCGCCCGAAATCGGTTCCACCGTTCGCCGGCCGGTGCTTCAATGCGAAAAAGGTGGAACTGAATCCGTGGCGGCTGCGTCCTTGGGTGAGGAGGAAGGATGGCGGTTTCGAAAAAAGTCTTCGAAGATCAGGTGCTTGCGCTCCTGGGCTGCCTGCAGGGCGTCGCCCGGCGGCTCACGCGCAATGAAGCGGATGCCGAGGACCTGGTCGCCGAAACGGTCGCGCGCGCGTGGCGCGCGCTCGACACATTGGAGAACGAAGAGGCGTTCCGCGCGTGGCTCTTCCGCATTCTCAACAACACCTTCATCAGCAACCTGCGCCGCGCCGATGCGAAAGCGCAGCACGAGCCGCTGGCGTGCGTGAAGGGCGAGGACGACGAAGCGGGTTTCTCGGTCTTCGAGCAGATGCATCAGCCGTTCCTGCTCTGGTTCAGCAACCCCGAGCAGGAGTTCCTCGACAAGCTGCTGCGCGAGGACCTGGATCGCGCGATCGCCGCGCTGCCCGACTGCCACCGCGTCGTGGTGATCATGTCCGACCTGCAGGAGTTCAGCTACGCCGAGATCGCCGAGGCGCTGGCGATCCCGGTCGGCACGGTGCGCTCGCGCCTCGCGCGCGCGCGTGGCGCGTTGCAGAAGGTACTGTGGCGGCAGGCTCAGGCGTATGGCCTGCGCAATGCCCCCGCAGGGCAGGTGCCCGAACAGAAAGCAAAGGTATCGTGAGATGACTAAACAGCAGATCGATTGCGAGCAGGCCCTGAAGCAGATCCTCGAGTACGTCGACCACGAGCTCGGCGAGCACGAGCGCGAGGCGATGCAGCAGCACATGCACACGTGCAAGAGCTGCTACTCGCGCATGGAGTTCGAGCGCCGACTGAAAGAAAAGGTAGGCGCGCTGTGCGACGACGAGGTACCCTCGCAGCTCGGCGAGCGCATCAAGGGCCTGCTCAAGAGCTTCTGATGCGCCTGGGTTGAACCCATTGGGAGGTTGGGCATGGTCGCGATCCTCAGCGACAAGCGCGAGTTCATTTTCAAGGCCGTGGCCGACATGTACACCGACGTCGCCACGCACCCGGAGAAGACCTTCCACTTTCCGACCGGGCGCCTGGCGTGCCTGTTCGTCGGCTATCCCGGCGAGCAGCTCGACTTGATCCCGGCCGCCGCGCCGGAGTCATTTGCGGGCGTCGGCTACCCGTTTGCTGCCGGCGCGATCCGCGCGGGCGACGTGATTCTCGACGTTGGCTCCGGCTCGGGTACCGATGCGCTCATATCGAGCACGCTCACCGGGCCGCAGGGCAAGGTGTACGGCCTCGACATGACGCAGGCCATGCTGGAGAAGCTACGCCGCAACGTCGCGGCGATGGGCGCGCAGAACGTCGTGCCGCTCGAAGGCAACGCCGAGGAGATTCCGCTCGCGGACGCCTCGGTCGACGTGATCACCAGCAACGGCGTGCTCAACCTCGTGCCCGACAAGCCACGCGCATTCGCCGAGATTGCGCGCGTGCTCAAACCCGGCGGACGGGTGCAGATCTCTGACATTTCGCTCGCCAAGCCGGTCTCCGACAAGTCCCGCTCGGACCCGAAGCTGTGGGCCGAGTGCGTGGTGGGGGCGGTGGTGGAGGACGACTACGTGGCGAAGCTGCGCGCCGCGGGCCTTGACGTCGAGGTCCTGAGCCGGTTCGACTACTTTGCCGGCAGCGCGAGCGCGGACACGCGCCGTGTCGCCCAGGGGCTGGGCGCGCACACGATCGTCATGCGCGGCGCGAAGGCGTAGCCCATCAAGACCATCCTCATCACGGGCGCCGCGGGTGACGTCGGCACGCACCTGCGCCGCGAGCTTGCGGGCAAGTACCGCATCCGCGCTTCCGATCTGCGGCCGATCACGAAGATCGCCGATGAGGCCGTGGTGCGCGCCGACATCTCGAAGATGGCCGACGCGCTGCGCATCACCAAGGGCGTGGAGGCGGTGGTGCACCTCGGCGGCTACTCGGTGGAAGGCCCGTGGGAGGGGATCCTGAGCGCCAACATCATCGGCTGCCACAATGTGTTCGAGGCGGCGCGCAGGAACGGCGTGAAGCGCATCCTCTTTCCCACCTCGAACCACGCCACGGGCTTCTACCGGCGCGACCAGACCATCGACCACCACGTCTATCCGAAGCCCGACAGCCGCTACGGCGTGTCCAAGGTGTTCGGCGAGGCGCTCGGCAGCCTGTACGCCGACAAGTACGGCATGGAAGTCTTCTGCATGAGGATCGGCAACGTGAACCCGAGGCCGATCGACAAGCGGCGACTGTCGCTCTGGTTCAGCCCGCGCGACCTCGCGCAGCTCGTCACGATCGGCATCGAGCACCCGGACATCCGCTTCGAGATCGTCTACGGCATCTCGGCCAACCGCCGCGCCTGGTACGACAACCGCAACGCCTACCGGCTCGGCTACCGGCCGGAGGACGACTCCGAAGTCTTCGCCGCGGAGATCCTGGCGCGCGAGCAGCCCGGCGACCCTGTGGCGGAGAAGTACCAGGGCGGCCTGTTCTGCGTCGCGGAGGAGATCCCCAACCCTGCGCCTATACCCGCGGGCGCGCGCTCCACCAGCCCCAGAGCGGCAGCAGCCAGAGCGCGAGCGCGCTCGCAGCCACGGCGCCCGCGCCCGGCGGCGGCGGGCCGAAAGCCGCGCCGAGGTAGGCGATGACGAAGAAGGCGACCAGCGCCCAGAAGGCGATGCCGGTGCGCGCGCCGCTCGTCGCATAGATCGCGATCCCCGCGGCGAACAGCGCGCTCTCCACGACGAGCGTGCCTGCGACGGAGTTCCACAGCCCGAGGCCGACCATCGTGCCGCTGCCGGGCCACAGCGGCAGGTCGGGACGATGCGAGAGCGCGTCGAGCCCCCAGTGGCTGAGCACGAGCAGGCCCATCACGAGCGCCGCGCGGTGCCCGAGCTTCCAGCAGGCGAGGCCGAACAGCGCGGACCAGGCGAGCGCCGCGAGCAGGCTGTGCGTCCACGGGTAGTGCACGAAATCGAGCGGCGTAAACGCGGTGATGCCGGGCGCGACCTCTACGCGCTCGATGCCGGCGAGCACCAGGATCGGCCAGACGAGGTCCAGCCAGTAGGTCGCGGCGAGCGCCACGCCGAGATTCGCGCGCAGGGCGAGCGGCTTCGCCGCCAGCGCCAGCGCAGCGTGGCCGATGAACATCTAGATGAGAAAAATGGGGACTGTCCCCATTTAGTCGTCCGCGTGCGCGGAGGGCTTGTGCGCGGCGACGAGCTTCTGCTGCAGCTGCGGCGGGGCCGGGTCGTAGTGGCTGAACTCGAGCGAGTACGAGCCGTGGCCGGCGGTGATCGACTTCAGGCGCGCGGGGAAGTGCTCCAGCTCCGCGAGCGGCGCCTGCGCCATGATCTGCACCGTCCCCGGCCGCGGCGAGTCCGAGCCCTTGATCTGGCCACGGTGCCCGGAGAGCTCGCCGGCGATGTCGCCCATCTTCTGCTCGGGCGCGACGATCTGCACGTTGACGATCGGCTCGAGCACGATCGGCCGCGCCTTGGCGAGCGCGTCGAGGAACGCCTTGCGGCCCGCTGACATGAAGGCCACGTCCTTGGAGTCCACCGGGTGGCTCTTGCCGTCGTACACGATGACGCGCACGTCCTGGATCGGGTAGCCCGCCACGTAGCCGCTCTCCAGCACGCCGCGCACGCCCTTCTCGACCGACGGGATGAACTGGTTGGGGATCGCGCCGCCCTTCACGCTGTCCACGAACTCGAAGCCCCTGCCGCGCGGCAGCGGCTCGACCTTGAGGAACACCTCGCCGAACTGGCCGGCGCCGCCGGTCTGCTTCTTGTGGCGGCTGTGTCCTTCGGCGCGCGCGGCGATCGTCTCGCGGTACGGGATCGAGGGCGGGCGCGTGTCCAGCTCGACCTTGTACTGGCCGGCGATGCGCTCCAGCGTGGTGCGCAGGTGCAACTCGCCCAGGCCGCGCATCACGGTTTCGTTGGCCTGCGCGTTGTGCTCGATCCTCAGGCACGGATCCTCGGCGACCAGCTTGTGCAGCACGTCGGACACCTTCTGCTCGTCGCCGCGCTTTTTCGGCTGCAGCGCGAGGCCGAACACCGAGGTCGGCAGCTCGAACGGCCGGCCGTGGATGTGCGCGTCCTCGGCCGAGTCGTGCAGGATGTGGTCGAACTGGATGTCGTCCAGCTTGGCGATCGCGCAGATGTCGCCCGGCACCGCCTCGCTCACCTCGATCTGGGTCTTGCCGCGCAGCAGGTAGAGATGCCCCGGCTTGATCGGCTTTCTCGCCTCGCCGACGTACAGCTGCATGCCGGGCGTGAGGCGTCCCTGGTGCACGCGGAAAACCGCCAGGCGCCCGATGTACGGATCGATCTCGACCTTGAACACGTGCGCGAGCGCGTGCTGCGACGGATCGGGCACCGCCTGGATCTCGCTGGGCGCGCCGCCGTCCGCGGGCACGCTCAGGTACCTGGGCGCGTTGCCTTCCGCCGGATTGGGCAGCAGCTTGACGATCACGTCGAGCAGCTCCTGCACGCCGGCGCCGGTCTTCGCCGAGCAGAACACAACCGGGACCAGGTGCCCGTCGCGCATCGCCGCCTCGAGCGGCTCGTGCAGCGCCTCGGGCGCGATCTCGCCCTTCTCCAGGTATTCCGCCATCAGCTTCTCGTCCACCTCCACCACCTGGTCGACGAGCGCGCGGTGCGCGTCTTCCACCGAGGAGAAGTCCGCCTCTCCCGAGGGCGCGAAGAAGCAGTCGGACACCTTCGACGCCCCGCCCGCGGGCAGGTTCAGCGGCAGGCATTCCTTGCCGAAGGCCTCCTGGATCTCGCCCAGCAGCCGCTCGAGGTTGACGCCGTCGGCGTCGATCCGGTTGACGATCACCAGGCGGTCGAGCCCGCGCTTCGCCGCCCACTGCATGAAGCGCCCGGTCATCATCTCGATGCCGTTCTGCGCGTTGATCACGATCGCCGCGGTCTCCACCGCCGCCAGCGCGGGCAGCGCGTGGCCGAGGAAATCCGGATAGCCGGGCGTGTCGAGCAGGTGCACCCAAGTGGGCGCCTCGCCGCCGTTCACCTCGAAGCTCGCCACCGCGAGCTTGAGCGAGTGCTGCAGCTGCTTTTCCAGCGGGGTGTAGTCGCAGGTGCTGGTGCCGCGCTCGACGCTGCCGGCCGCCGGGATCGCTCCGGCGCGCGCGAGCAGCGCCTCGGCAAGCGAGGTCTTGCCGCTCCCCGCCTGGCCGACGAGCGCGATCGTCCTCAGGTGCTTGATGACGTGCTTGCCCACCGGATCCTCCTCCCCGAAGGCCCCTTCTCCCTGGGGCCAATGCTACTTCGGGAAGCGCCGCTCGCGCTACTTCTTCGCCGGCTCTCTCTTTTCCAGCAGTTCCACGCGTTTCTTGAGCACGTCGTCGAACTTCGCGCGCGCGATGAGCAGCACCTGGCCGGCCAGGGCCTTCTCCCGGGGCAGGCGCTCGGCAAGCTGCTTGCCGCGCGCCGCCGCATCTGCGCCCGAGGCCTTCGGCTCGCCGGAGATCCACAGCGTGGCGTAGAAATTCTCGCCGCGCGGCTTGCCGAGCTTGAGCGTGTAGGTCAGCCGGTCGAAGGTGCTCGCCACCACGGTGACCGGGCGGTCCAGCCCGCTCTCCTCCGGCCGCAGCCCCGGCGCGGCCACGTCGGCGATCTCGATGCGGTTGAGCGAGTAGGACGCCGAGTTCGCGCGGATCACGTCGAGCTTCTCCCCGGCGAACAGCGGGGTCAGCTTCCAGTCGGCATTCTCGTCGGCGCGCGCGATGCGCCACTTGCCGCTCCCTGCGAAGTCCACTTCCATGACGCGCACCTTCTCCGCGCCGAAGCCCGTCTTCGCCACCCAGGTGCCGCTGGCCGCGGTGGCGAGCGGCAGCGGGTCGGCGACGATCAGCGCCATGCCCGGCGCGTCGGGCAGCAGCACGAAGCGGCCGTCGCCGGGCGCGCTGTCGGGATTGCGCGGCTCCTTCTTGAAGTACTTGGCGCCGACCAGGAGCGCGGCGAGCGGCTTGCCGCCCGCGCCGCGAAACTCCAGGCGCGTGCCCGAGGCGTCGAGCTTGAGGCGCGCGCGGTCCTTCTCGGTGAGCGGCTCGGCCTGGCCGACCTTGAGGGCGAGCGCCGCGAGCACCAGCTCGCGCACCTTGGCCACGTCGGCGGGAAAGCCGGTGCGCTCGGCGATGGCCCACTCGCCGGCGCGCCGCTCCAGCGTGAGCGTGGCGCCGGGCTCGCGCAGGACGATGGCCTCGATGTCGGCGGCCGTGAGGCCTTGCAGCACCGGCTGCCCGAGCCGGTCCGCCGCCGAGGGCTGCGACGGGCCGCGCTGGTAGACGAGCAGCGCGCCGCCGCCCAGCGCGACGAGCAGCACCACCAGCACCGCCGCGACGCGCGCGTTCATGCGGCGGCGAGCCGCGCCTGGCGGCGGCGGCGCACCAGCGCGACGCCGAGGCCGGCGAGCGCCACGAGGATCGGCATCAGCGCGATGTTCGCGACCTTGGTGAGGAACACCAGCCGCTCGGCGTCGTGGCGCAGGTTCTTGCGCAGCTCCTTCAGCGCCAGGCGCGTCTCGGCGACTTTCTTGCGGAAGCGGTCGAGCTCGGCCTGCTGCTCGGGCGTGAGGATCTGCGCGCCCTTGGCCTGCGCGCCCTGCGACGCGCCGCCCTGCAGGCTCTGCAGCGCGGCGTTGGTCTTCTGCAGCTCGTCCTCCAGCTCCTTGATCTTGCCGAAGTACTGCACCTGCGCCTCGGCCTCCATCTCGCGCACCACGGTGAGCGGGCGGAATGAGGCGGCGCGGCTCTTCAGGCTGAGCAGGCTCTCGTCCGCGGCGAGCTGCTCGACCAGTCCTTGCGCGAACGCGAGGTTGCCGTTCGAGGGCACGACGATCCTGCGGCCGAAGACTTCCTGCACCTCCACCGCCGCGCCGTCCTGCAGCATGTCGACGTCGGCGACCAGCACCACCGCGTTGTCGCGCGCGCTCTCGGCGAGGTGGGAGGCCGCTGCGGCGGCCGCGGGCTTGGCGGTCTTGTCCGCCGGCCGGCCGCCGGGGAACGCGGTGCGGAACTTGCCGGACAGCCGTAGCGCGAGCGGCAGGCTGCGGCCGCTCGGCACGAAGCTGCGCGTGGCCTCCTCGCCGGCGACGGTCGCCTTCGCTTCGTCGACCAGCATGTTGTTCGGCGAGCTGCGCACCAGCTCGGTGACGGCGAGCCCGTCGGCCGGCTTGACGTCGAACGCGCCGCCGAACGCGTACAGCAGCGTCTCGATCTGTGCCATGACGACGTCGTCGCGCGCAAACGCCGTGCGGTTGAGCGACAGCACCGTCGGCGTGAAGCGCTGCCCCTCGCCCGAGGCGAACACCACGTCGGCGATCACCTTGCCGGGCGCCATGCCCACGCCCCAAGCCTGGAACAGCCGCGGCAGCGCCGAGCTGGTCACCATCGGCGGCATGCCCGGCATGGGCGTGGGCTGCTGGTCGAAGTAGGCGTAGGGATCGACGAAGGCGATCAGCTTGCCGCCGCGCAGCACGAACTGGTCGAGCGCGTACTCGGCCTGCTCGCCGATGTCGCGCGGGTGGATGAGCAGCAGCACCTTGAGGTCCGGGTCGATCGCGGTCGCGGTCAGGTTGACCGTGTGCACGTCGAAGTCGCGCCGCAGCTCGTTGGCGAGCACCCAGGGCTCGGCGCTCTGCCGCGTGTAGGGGTTGTACTGCTGGCCGAGCACCGGCAGGCCGCTCATCAGCCCGATCTTCGGCCGCTCGCTCGCGCCGGCGCGCGCGATGGCGCGGATCAGGTCGTACTCGAGCAGGCGCTCGCGCGCCGGCGCGAGCACCGGGATCGCCTGCTTGCGTTCGAGCCTGCTCGCCGCGAGTCCCAGGTAGAACTGCTCGCCCGAGGCGAGCTGCTGCGGCTCGATGCCGTCGAGCTGCGCCGCGTCCTCCTCCTCGCTGTCGGGCCGCGGGTCGTAGCGCTCGACGACCAGGTTCGGGCCGGCGACCGCCTTGAACTCGTCCACCAGGCCGGCCACGCGCCGCGCAAAGCTGCGCAGCGGCACCGGCATCGCCTCGCCGGCGGAGATGTAGAGCTTCACCTTCACCGGCGCGGACAGCTCGCGCAGCACCTTCTTCGTGCCCGGCGAGAGCGTGTGCAGCCTGCCCTCGGTCAGGTCGGCGCGCAGCGACGCCGTCGAGGCGAGGAAGTTGACGGCCACCAGGATGAGGAACAGCGCCGCCAGCCCGACCGCGGAGTACAGCAGCGCCTCGTGCTTTTTCGCCAGGCGCGTCATCGGTTGCGCAGCACCACGCCGGTGGCGAACAGCGCGAAGCCGATCACCGACAGGAAGAACAGCACGTCGCGGCTGTCGATCACGCCTTTCTGGAAGCCGTCGAAATGCGTCACCACCGAGAACGCGGCGACCGTGTCGACCAGCGCCGGGCTCGCCCAGCGCACCAGCAGGTCGGTCACCGGGCTGAAGCCGGCGAGCAGCAGGAACAGGCACAGCACCACGGACAGGATGAAGGCCACCACCTGGTTGCGCGTGGTCGCCGAGGTGAAGCAGGTGATGGCGAGGTACGCGCCGGCGAGGAAGAAGCTGCCGAGATATCCCGCGAAGATCTGGCCGTTGTCCGGCTCGCCGAGCACGTTCACCGTGACGATCACCGGGAACGTGAGCGCGAGCGCGATGGCGAGGAACGTCCACGAGGCGGCGAACTTGCCGAGGATCGCCTGCCAGGCGGTCACCGGCAGCGTGAGCAGCAGCTCGAGCGTGCCCGCGCGCCGCTCCTCGGCCCACAGGCGCATGCCCACCGCCGGCACGAGCACCAGGTAGACCCAGGGGTGGAAGGCGAAGAAGGCGGCGAGGCTCGCCTCGCCGCGCTCGAAGAACCCGCCCGCCGTGAAGGTGAGAAAGCCGGTGAGCAGCAGGAAGATGACCAGGAACACGTAGGCCACGGGCGAGGTGAAGTAGGCGACCAGCTCGCGCTTGGCGATGGTGCGCACGGCGTGGGCGGCGGAGATCATTTCTTCACCGTGTCGGGCAGCGTCAGGCTGCGGAACACTTCGTCGAGCTGCCCTTCCTCGGTGTGCAGCGCGTCGAGCTTCCAGCCCTCGCGCTGCGCTAGCTCCACCACGGCGAGCGCCAGCTGGCCGGCCGCGCCCCTGTCCTTGGGCACGACGCGGAACGCGCCGTTCACGGGCTCGACGCGGCCGAGCGCGGCGAGCTTTTCGGCGCTCGCGCCCGCCGCGTGCAGCGTGACCGCGCCCGCGTGCGCCGACAGCGCGCGCAGCTCCGCCGGCGTGCCGTTGGCGACGATGCGGCCGCGGTCGATGATGATGGCGCGCGTGCAGGCGGCGTCCACTTCCTCGAGGATGTGGGTGGAGAACACCACCGCCTTCGAACGGCCGAGCTCGCGGATGAGGTTGCGCACCTCGTGCTTCTGGTTCGGATCCAGGCCGTCGGTCGGCTCATCGAGGATCAGCACCTCGGGATCGTGGATCAGCGCCTGCGCGAGGCAGGTGCGGTGCCGGTAGCCCTTGGACAGCGTGTCGATCGACTGGGCGAGGACCGACTGCAGGAAGCACAGGTCCACCACGCGTGCGATCGCCGTGCGCCGCGCCGCGCCCTCCAGGCCGCGCATCTCCGCGGCGAAGCCCAGGAACCCTTCCACCGTCATGTCCGGGTAGGAGGGCGCGGCCTCCGGCAGGTAGCCGATCAGGCGCTTGGCCTCGAGCGGCGACTCGGCGACGTCGTGGCCGCCGACCGTCACCCGGCCGCTGGTGGGCGGGATGAAGCCGGTGATCATGCGCATCGTGGTGGACTTGCCCGCGCCGTTTGGCCCGAGGAAGCCCAGCACCTCGCCGCGCGCGACCTCGAAGGACACGCCGTCCACGGCGCGCTTGGCCCCGAAGCTCTTCACCAGGTTTTCGATGCGGATCATTCCGGTCTGCCGTGCTGCAGAGGGGGCGCATTATCGCAAAGAATCGCCGCTGCGCCGCAAGGCGCGCGCGCCCCACCCGCCGCAGACCGCCGGCGGGCGCGAAAAGTTCCGTGCCGCGGTACCGCCGGACCTACGGAATCGGCTTGAGCCTGAGCTCCTCCGCCGTGCCGTTGACGAAACCGAACTTGGCGTAGGCCGCCTGCGCCTGAGGCGTGGCCAGGAACGCGAGGTAGCGCGCCGCGGCCGCCTGGCGCGGACCGGCGGTGAGCGCGCCGATCGCGTAGGCGACCTCGTCGCGCAGGCTGTCCTCGGGCGGCAGTTTGACCTGGTCCACGGACTTGCCCAGGCGCAGCGCTTCCAGCGCCTCGGTCACCCAGACGATGCCGGTATCCGAGGTGCCCGCCAGTATCCGGTCCGGCGTTTCCCTGTGGTGCACCGCAGTGAACCAGTTGTTCGGCGTGGTCTGGCAGGAGAAGCATTCCTTGCCCGCCGAGACGTGCTGCCACAGGCCGTGGCGCTCGAGCACCTTGCGGCCGTAGAACTGCATGATGCCCTCGTTGACCGGGTTCGGCATCGAGGTGCGCACATCGCTGCGCTTGACGTCGGCGATGCCGCGGATGTTCTTCGGGTTGCCCTTGGCGACGAGCAGCACCATCTCGTTGTGCATGTAGATGGCGTACTCGCGCATCAGCCCCTGCTGCTTGAGCTTCTTCAGGTGTCCCAGGTTGACCGAGCTGTAGACGTCGGGCCGGCCCGGGTACGGCTTGCCCTCGTACACCCATCCCCCCTTCTCGATCGCCGCAAGCAGCAGCCCGGGCGGCAGCGTGATCAGGCCGACATCCATGCCCGGGTTCTGGCCCTGGAACGCGCGCACCACGTCGTCCATCGCGAAGAACTGGTTGCCCGCGAGCCACAGGATCAGCTCGGCATCCTGCTGCATGCGCCCGAGCGCGGCGGCGCCGTTCACGATGCGGCCGTCGGCGTAGTACAGCTTGAGGTCGGTGTCTTTCTTTGGCGGAATCGTCGCGTATGCGGCCGGCTTCGCCGCGACCGGCTGCGTCGCCGCCGGCTGCTGCGCGCAGCCGGCGAGCACGGCTCCTGCGATCGCCGCGCACGCGGCAAGACTCTTGAGATGCATCGGTGTCTCCCTCTTGGGTTTGGGCGCCTTTGTTTTCCTGCGGGCGTTCCGGCCAATGTTGGAGCAATCCGCGGCGCGGCGGGCATCGAACATCCTTATCAGGCCATTTGCGGAAAGGCTCGCGGCGGCCGGAAGAATTTGGCGAAAGGCTTGTGCAGGTCGGGGGTAATTGTTTAGGCTTGCCGACAGAGTCCGTTCCACCACTAGAGAAATCGGGTAGGAGGAGACCAGATGCATCAGACACGAAGGACCGTAACCTTGGGCCTGCTCGCCGCGCTCGGCGGCGCGCTGCTCAGCCCGCTGCGCGCGCTCGCCGCGCGCAACCAGGGGGCATTCGAGGCGAAGAGCGCGGTCGATGCGATGCGCGCGCTGGGCATGAGCGGCGCCGCGGAGAGCAAGGACATCGAGATCCGCGCGCCGGACATCGCCGAGAACGGCGCGGTGGTGCCGATCGACATCACCAGCAACATCCCGGGCACGACCAGCATCTCGGTGTTCATCGAGAAGAACCCGTTCCCGTACACGGGCACCTTCGACTTCACGGCGGGCGCGGTGCCGTTCGTGCACCTGCGCGCCAAGGTCGGCGAGTCCACGCCGGTGCGCGTGGTGGTCGCGGCGGGCGGCAAGTTCTATACCACTGCCAAGGAAGTCAAGGTCACCATCGGCGGCTGCGGCGGCTGAGGAGAGGAGAACATGGCAGACCCGATGAAGATCCGCGCCACGCTGCAAGGCGACGTCGCCGACGTGCGCGTGCTGATGGCGCACCCGATGGAGACCGGCCAGCGCAAGCAGGGCGGCCAGGTGGTGCCGCTGCATTTCATCCAGAGCATCACCGCGACGCTGAACGGCAAGCAGGTGTTTTCCGCCGACATCAGCCAGGCGATCTCGCGCAACCCGGTGTTCGCCTTCAAGGTGAAGGGCGCCAAGGCGGGCGACGAGATCGCGGTTACCTGGAAGGACAACAAGGGCGAAACGCGCACGGACAAGACCACGGTTCGCGGCGGTTCCTGACCTTGACGAGAAGGGGTCGCAGAAGCCCCGTTCGTACCACTGACTGGATGGAGGAGATGAACATGAGACACGCGCTCTTGCTGGGGCTCGCCGCTGCAGTGGCGGCAGGCGTCCCGTGGACGCAGGCGTCGGCGCAGATGGACGATCCCGTCGCCGCCGAGTTCGACAAGTTCCGCGAGGTGCTGGAGAAGGACAATCCCGCGGAGCTCTGGGAAGTCAAGGGCGAGCAGTTGTGGACGACGCCCGGCGGGCCGAAGAAAGCCTCGCTCGAGAAGTGCGACCTCGGCCTCGGGCCCGGGGTGGTGAAGGGTGCCTACGCGCAGATGCCGCGCTACTTCGCCGACGTCGACCGCGTGATGGACGCCGAGGCGCGCATCGTGCACTGCATGATCACGCTGCAGGGCTACGAGCTGGACAAGCTGGACGACAAGCCGTTCAGCAGCGCCACGCATACGCCCGATCCGGTGTCCATCACCACCTACGTCGCGGCGCAGTCGGCGGGCATGAAGCTCGCTCCGCCGCAGAATCACCCCAAGGAGAAGGCCGCCTACGCCATCGGCAAAGAGATCTTCCACTACCGCGCGGGCAGCTACGACTTCTCCTGCGCGAGCTGCCACGGGGTGGACGGGCAGCGCATCCGCACGCAGCCGCTGCCCAACTTCACCAAGCCCGAGCAGGCGATCCGCTCGGTGCAGGGCTGGCCGGGCTACCGCATGACCGGCGGCGTGATGCACACGCTGCAATGGCGCCTGACCGACTGCTACCGCCAGCAGCGCTTCCCCGAGCCGGGCTATACGTCGGAGACCTTGAGCGCGCTGCTCACCTACCTCACCGTCAACGCCAGCGGCCAGGTGTACAAGGGCCCGGGCATCAAGCGCTAGGAGAGCCAAGCCATGAAACTCACGACTCTTGCGATCCTGGCCGGCGGCACCGTCCTGCTTGCCTCCTGCGCCACGGGAACGGGCGATCCGCGCGCCGAGGCGCTGGCGATGATGGACCGCGATTTCCACGCCCGCGGCATCGCGAGCAAGGACCGGCTAAAGGAAGACGCGGTCATGGCCGCGTGCAACAAGTACAACGACAACCCGCCGGCCGATGTGGTCGCCAGGCTGCAGAAGGAGCAGCTCGCCACGATCCGGTACCCGGCCGACGGCAAGCTGCTCGGCGACTGGAAGGCGGGCGAGAAAGTCGCGCAGAACGGGCGCGGCATGGCCTGGAGCGACAAGGGCGGCGTCGGCGGCAGCTGCTACAACTGCCACCAGATCGGTCCCGCCACCACGTCCTTCGGCACCGTGGGCCCGAGCCTGTACCAGTTCGCGAAGATGCGCGGCTTCGGCACGGACATCCAGCGCTACGCCTACGGCAAGATCTACAACTCCAAGGCGTTCAACCTGTGCTCGCAAATGCCGCGCTTCGGCCACGTGCAGGCGCTGACCGAGCAGCAGATGAAGGACATCACCGCGCTGCTGATGGATCCGGCCTCGCCGGTCAACCAGTAAGCCGCGGCTGGCCGGGGGAGAGCGGCGCGATGCTGCGCTTGCCGCGCAGGTAGCGCGCCGCGACATCCCACACCGGCTCGCCGCTCGCGCCCTCGGCGACCGGCGCCCAGCCCGCCACCTTGTAGCGTTTGCCGGCCTCGAGCGGACGGCCGGCGAGGCGCATGTCGGAGATGCGCTCGCCGATGCCGGCGCCCGGTTTGCAGGCGTAGGTCATCCCGCCGACGCGCACCATGTCCCCGCCCTGCTGCCGGTAGGGATCCGGGTTGAACGCGTTGTCCGCGATGTCCTCCAGAATCTCCTTGATTTGCTCGCCGGTCAGCTCGTTGAGCGTCGATTGCGCGTAGGTGATGGCGGTCTGGTCCATCAGGTGATCGAACGTGATCGCGTCGCCGGGCAGCAGCGTCGAGCCCCAGCGGAATCCCGGCGAGAAGGCGATCTCGGCGTTCTTTTCGGCGAGCAGCGCGTCCACCAGCAGCTGGTCCCAGGTGCCGTTGTAGGTGCCGCGGCGGTACAGCAGCCCCTCGGTCACCGCGAGCTTTTCCTCGAGCTTGGCGCGGTAGGGGGCGCGCACCTTGTCGATGTAGGACGCCATCGGCGCATCCGCGGGCAGCAGGTTGGCGAACACCGGCAGCAGCTTGTAGCGGTACCCGGCCACCCTCCCGCCCTTCACCTCGAGATCGAGCACGCCGAGGAACTTGGCGTTGGAACCCGCATTCGTGACCAGCGTCTTGCCGACGACGAACGGCGCCGGAATGCCGTCGTGCGTGTGGCCGCCGAGGATCGCGTCCAGCCCGCGCACGCGGCCGGCGAGCTTGAGGTCCACCTCCAGCCCGTTGTGCGAAAGGAGCACCACCGCCTGCGCGCCCTTGGCGCGCACCTCGTCCACCAGCTTCTGCAGGCGCTCTTCCTGGATGCCGAAGGTCCATTCCGCGACCATGTGGCGCGGGTTGGCAATCGGCGTGTAGGGGAAGGCCTGGCCGATGACGGCGACGGGCACGCCGTTCATCGTGCGCAGCGTGTAAGGCTTGAAGACGGGGTCCTCGAAGTCGAGCGTCTTGACGTTCTGTGCGAGGAACTCGATGCCGCCCAGCTCGCCCGCCACCGCCTTCTGCACGCGCTGGGCGCCGTAGGTGAACTCCCAGTGCGCGGTCATCAGGTCCACGCCGAGCAGCTTCTGCGCGCCGATCATGTCCGCGCCGGCGCTCCACAGCGCGGTGGCCGAGCCCTGCCAGGTGTCGCCGCCATCGAGCAGCAGCGCGTGCGGGCGCGAGCCGCGCAGGCGCCTGACCAGCGTGGCGAGGTGCGCGTAGCCGCCCACCTTGCCGTAGCGGCGCGCGGCGGCGACGAAGTCGACGTGGGTGAACGCGTGCGCCGTGGCGCTGCCCGCGGCGATGCCGTACTTCGCGCCGAAATCGGCGCCCACCGGCTCGCGGAAGTACACGGGCAGCAGCTGGGCGTGCGCATCGGTCATGTGCAGCAGCGACACGTTGCCGAACGGCGGCAGTCCGTAGAGCTCGTCGGCGGCCTGCGCGTCGCTCGCGCCGGACCTGAGCGATGCGCCCGCCGCGGCGGCCATGGCAAGCAGCCTGAGGAATTCGCGTCTTTGCATGGTTCAATTCTGCACCAGAGGGCAGCGCAGCACGGATCAGACGGACTTATTGGCGGATCAGCAGGAAGGGATTGCCCGCCGGTGCTGCCGCTGCGGACAATGCATTCCCTATGCCCGGACTCGTCAAGCCGCACGGCGGCGGATCGCTCAAGCCCCTGATGCTCGCTGGCGAGGCGCTCGCCGCAGAGCGCGCGCGCGCCGCTTCGCTCGCCAAGCTGCGCGTCAGCTCGCGCGAGAAGGGCGACCTGATCATGCTCGGCATCGGCGGCTTCACGCCGCTCGCCGGCTTCATGACGCGCGCCGACTGGGAGGGCGTGTGCGACGGCTACCGCACCGCCGCGGGCCTGTTCTGGCCGATCCCGATCACGCTGTCCACCGACGAGGTGGTCGCCGACGGCATCAAGACCGGCGCGGAGATCGCGCTCACCGACGCCGACAGCGGCGAGGCGCTCGCCACGATGCGCGTCACGGAGAAGTACCGCATCGACAAGGCGCACGAATGCATGTCGGTGTTCAAGACCACCGAGCTGGAGCACCCGGGCGTGAAGCTCGTCATGCAGCAGGGCGACGTGAACCTCGCCGGGCCGGTGAAGGTGCTGTCGGACGGCGGCTTCAGGGCGAAGTACGGGGCGCTCTTCATGACGCCCGCCGAGACGCGCGCCGAGTTCGAGCGCCTGGGCTGGTCGCGCGTGGCCGCCTTCCAGACGCGCAACCCGATGCACCGCTCGCACGAGTACCTCGCCAAGGTGGCGATCGAGACCTGCGACGGCGTGCTGGTGCACTCGCTGCTCGGCGCGCTGAAGACCGGCGACATCCCGGCCGAAGTGCGCACGCGCGCCATCGGCGTGCTGATGGAGAAGTACTTCCGCCCCGGCACCGTGGTGCAGGCAGGCTATCCGCTCGACATGCGCTATGCCGGCCCGCGCGAGGCGCTGCTGCACGCGCTGTTCCGCCAGAACTACGGCTGCTCGCACCAGATCGTCGGCCGCGACCACGCGGGCGTCGGCAGCTACTACGGGCCGTTCGACGCGCACCGGATCTTCGACGAGGTGCCGCCGGGCGCGCTCGAGACGCAGCCGCTGAAGATGGACGTCACCTTCTGGTGCTACAAGTGCGGCGGCATGGCCTCGGGGCGCACCTGCGCGCATACGACGGCCGACCAGCTGCAGGTCTCGGGCACGCAGCTGCGCAAGTGGCTCGCGGAAGGCAACCCCGTGCCGGCCGAGTTCAGCCGGCCCGAGGTGCTCGAGGTGCTGCGCGCCTACTACGCGTCCCCGGAGGTCAAGGCCGGCGCGCGCTAGCTCAGGCCGCCGGGCGCGCGCTCTCCGCGGCCTGCTGCGCCGCGAGCCGCTCCTTGGCGAACTGCACGAAGCTGTTCACCAGGCGCGAGTGGAAGCGCTCCTTCGGATAGACCACGGACAGGTGGCGCGTGAGCCGCGGCGCGAGCGGCACGCGCGCCAGCTCGCCGGCGCGCGCCTCCTTGGCGGCGGTGGCGCGCGACATGATGGCGAACGCGTTGCCGGCGGACAGCAGCCCCTTGATCGCCTCCGGGCTGCCCAGCTCCATCACGACCTGCAGCGAGTCGGGCCGCACGCCCGCTCGGTCCAGGTAACTGTCGATCACTTCGCGCGTGCCCGAGCCGGGCTCGCGGCTGACGTACGGGTACTCGGCGAGCATCTGCGGCGTCGCCGCCGCCTGCCGGGCGAGCGGGTGCGCGGGCGCGCACACGACCTGCAGCTCGTCGTCGCAGCACACGTCGGTGACCAGCGAGGGCAGGTGCGACTCGCCTTCGATGAAGCCGAGGTCGAGCGTGCGCTCGGCGATGCGCGCCTGCACCGCCTCGGAATTGGCGACGAACAGGCGCGGCACGACGCCCGGGTAGGCCATCTTGAACTCGCCGAGCACCGGGGGAAGCAGGTATTCGGCGATCGTGGTGCTCGCGCCGATCAGCAGCGCGCCCGCCACCTGGCCGCCCATCTCCTTCATGCGCGTGTCCATCTCGGCCGAGAGCTCGAGGATGCGCTCGGCGTACTCCAGCGCCGCCTGCCCGGCCGGGGTGAGCGCGATGCGCCCGTGCGCGCGGTCGAACAGCCGCGTGTTGAAGTGCTCCTCGAGCTGGCGGATCTGGAAGGTCACCGCCGGCTGCGTCATGAACAACGCCTCCGCCGCCTTGGTGAAGGAGAGGTGCTTCGCGACCGCGTGGAAGACCTGGAGGCGACGGTCGGCCATGGCATTGCCCGCCGTGATTAGGGTGCGTAATTGAAGCATAAAGGCGCGGGGCCATAAAGGCACCCCCGTCTCCGGCTTATGCTTGCCGCTCGTCGATCAGCGCGGCCCGCGCATCCGTTGCGCCGGTGAGAATCTGTATCCTGTGGCACGGGTCCTCGCGCGGCACGCGCCTTGCTTGCACCCTAGTGTCGTCTGCTGGGATTGGAGGGCTGATCATGAAGAACGCTCTGTTCGCCGTCCTGCTGATCGTCGCTGCGCTGTCCGCGCGCGCGCAGGATCTCGACAAGCCGCTGCTGCTGGTGGCCTCGCACGATCTCAAGGGGCCTTATCACCACACGGCGCTTCTGGTCGTGCCGCTGCACGACCGCCACGTCGGCTTCATCCTCAACCGCGCCACGGAAATGACGCTCGCCAAGCTCTTCCCGGAGCATGCGCCCTCCAAGAAGGTCGCCGACCCCGTGTATCTCGGCGGGCCGGAGAGCACGAACGCCATCTTCGCCATGGTGGCGCGCGACCCCGGCGGCGCCGCGGTGCACCTGTTCGAAGACGTGTTCATCACCGCGCAGGCGAAGGCGGTGGACCGCATCATCGAGCAGACGCCGAACGACGCGCGCTACTTCGCCGGGTTCGTCGGCTGGCAGCCGGGCGAGCTTGCCGCCGAGCTGGACAAGGGCTGGTGGTACGCGGCCGAGCCCGACAAGGGCACGGTGTTCGACAGGCAATCCGACGGACTGTGGGAGACGCTCGTCGAGCGCCTCGGCAAGCGCCCGCCGCCCCCGGAGGGGATGCGCGACGCCTGAGCCGACGCTAGCGGCGGGAGGCGATGCCCACCGCGCCGGCGAACCAGTCCGTCAGCGGGAATCCCGTGCCGGCGCCGTCTTGAACGCCGCCTGCCCCGCGGGCGCGCGCGCGATGCGGCCGCGCGCTCGGCCCAAGACCGGGGCGTTGGCATGGCGCATGAGCTGTGCATGGAGCGCCTCGGCCTCGGCGAGCGCCGCAGACGCGCTCGCCGCGAGCAGCGTGACGTGCGCCATCTTGCGTCCTAGCTTGGCCTGGCGCTTGCCGTACAAGTGCAGCGTACCGCGGTGGCCCCGCATCAGCCCGGGCCATGGCGGCTCGCCCGCCGCCCACGCCTCGCCCAGCACGTTGAGCATCGCGGCGGGCGAGCGCAACGTCGTTTCGCCCAGCGGCAGGCCGCACAGCGCGCGCACCTGCTGCTCGAACTGGCTCGTTGCGCAGGCATCGAGCGTGAAATGGCCGCTGTTGTGCGGGCGCGGCGCGAACTCGTTCACCCGCAGGGCGCCCCCGGCGACGAAGAACTCGACCGCCAGCACGCCGACGTAGTCGAGCGCGCTCGCGATGCGCTCGGCCGCCGCCACGGCCTGCGCGGCGAGCGCCTCGGGGATGGGCGCGGGCGCAACGCTCGTGTGCAGGATGCCCGCGCGATGGCGGTTCTCGGCGACCGGGTAGGCCGCGGTGCGCCCGTCGCGGCCGCGCGCCAGCACGAGCGAGAGCTCGCGCTCGAGCGCAAGGCGCTTCTCCAGCACGCAGGGCACCGCGCCGAGCGCGCGCCAAGCCGCGGGCAGCTCGCCGGGAGCCTCCGGGCGGCGTTGTCCCTTGCCGTCATAGCCGCCGCGCGCGGTCTTCAGCAGCGCCGGGAACAGGGCGCCGGGCGCGGCGTCGGCGGGCGCGAGCACCTCACGCCAGGGCGCGGTGGGCAGGCCGATGGCGCGCAGGAAGCGCTTCTCGCGCAGGCGGTCCTGGCCGATGGCGAGCGCTTCGGCGTTCGGCGCGACCGTGCAGCGCGCGGCGAGGCGGTGCAGGGTGGAGGCGGAACGCCCTCGCGCTCCACGGTCACCGCCGCGCAAAGGGTAGCAAGACGATCCAGCGCGGCCGCGTCGTCGAGCTCGGCGACGATGCGATGATCGGCAAGCGCGTGCGCCGGGGCCTCCGCGTCGGGGTCGAGCACGGCGGTGCCGTAGCCCAGGCGCCTCGCGGCGCGCACGAAGAATCCCCCGAGCTGGCCGCCGCCCAGCACGCCGAGGATGGCTGGCGGCAGGATCGGGGTCATGCCGCGGCGCGGGTCGGCGGCAGCGTTTGCACTGCCGCGGCGGCGCGCATCGCCTCGCGGCGGCGCTCCAGCTCGCGCGCGAGCGCGGCGTCGCCCAGCGCGAGTAGGCGCGCGGCGAACAGCGCCGCGTTGGCCGCGCCCGCGGGCCCGATGGCAAAGGTTGCGACCGGCACGCCGCGCGGCATCTGCACGATCGACAGCAGCGCGTCCTGGCCGGCGAGCGGCGTGGCGGGGATGGGCACGCCGAGCACCGGGACGTCGGTCTTGGCAGCGAGCATCCCCGGCAGGTGCGCCGCGCCGCCCGCGCCGGCGATGATCGCGGCGAGCCCGCGCGCGCGCGCCGACTGCGCGAAGGCGAACATCTCGTCGGGCATGCGGTGGGCCGACAGCACGCGGGCCTCGTGCCCGATGCCGAATTCGGCGAGCGTCTCGCAGGCCGCGCGCATGCAGTCCCAGTCGCTGCGCGAGCCCATCACCACCGCGACCTTCATGCGCCGCCCGCCCCGGCGCGCCGCAGGACGGAGCGCGTGCGCTCGGCCGGTACCCGAATCTCGCTGTGCAGCGCCTCCGGCGTCAGGCCCCACTGCCGCAGGGCGCGGCTGACGAGCGCGCTCTCGCGCGGCTGCACGTCGTGATCGATCTCGCTCAGGTACACGAGGAGCGCCGCGACCACCAGCTGGGCGTCGCGCTCGCGCACCGCGCCGAGCTCGGCCTCGAGCTGCGCGGCGCTCTCGGGCGCGGCGGCCTGCTCGCCGAGGCAGCGGCCGACGAGCTCCATGAAGCGCTCGCGCGCGACGCCGAGCATGCCGAAGGCGCCGCTGCGCTCGAGGAACTCGATCTCGCGCCAGTCGAGGCGCCCGTCGCGGGCGATCAGCCGCGCCACCACCCGCGCGGCGGTCTCGCGCCGCGCCTGTCCGTGCTTCGAAACCATCGTTTCCGTCTCCTGGCCGTGCGGGCTCCGTGCCCCGCGGCGCGCAGTGTGGGCGGGCGCACTCATTAAGTAAAATTGGAAGTGATCGAGGCTTTCATAAGGAACGGCTTATGTTCGACCGCCGCCGCACCGGACACGTCACGCTGCGCCAGCTGGAGATCTTCGAGGCGGTGGCGCGCGCCGAGAGCGTGTCGCGCGCCGCCGAGACGCTGCACCTGACGCAGCCCGCGGTGTCGCTGCAGCTGAAGACGCTTGCCGAGGCCGTCGGCCACCGCCTCACCGAGCCGGTGGGGCGGCGCATCCGCCTCACGCAGGCCGGGCGCGACCTGGCCGACGCCTGCCGCGAGCTCGCCGCGGTGTGGTCGCGCTTCGAGGCGCGGCTGGACGACGTCGCGGCGTTGCGCCGCGGGCGCCTGCGCGTTTCCGTGGTGACCACGGCCAAGTATTTCCTGCCGAAGGCCCTCGGGCGCTTCGTGCAGCTCCATCCGGGCATCGAAGTGGAGCTCGAGATCCAGAACCGCGACGGCGTGCTCGAGCGCCTGCGCGAGCGCCTCGACGACATCTACGTCATGAGCGCGCCGCCGCAGGACGCGGCGATCGAGGCCGAGTCGTTCCTGCCGAATCCGCTCGTCGTCTACGCGCCGCGAGGCTTTGCGGCGCCGCCGAACGCCACGCTGCAGGACCTGGCGAAGGAGCGCTTTCTGCTGCGCGAGCCGGGCTCGGGCACGCGCATGGCGGTCGACGAGCACCTCGCGCGCCTGCGCGTCGCCCTGCCGAACCGCATGACCGTCGGCTCGAACGAGGCGATCAAGCAGGGGGTGGCCGGCGGCCTCGGCCTGGCGATCCTGTCGCGCCACGCGTTCAGCGAGGCGGATCTGCCAGAGATCCGGATTCTCGACGTGAAGGGCTTTCCGATCGAGCGCGAGTGGCACATCGTGCACTGGCGCGACCAGAAGCTCCCTGCCGCCGCCGACGCTTTCCGCCGCTACCTGCTGGAGCATGCCGCCGAGCTGCGCGGCGCTACGGAAACTTCCCCGGCCGCGCGACCGCGACGTCGCTCACCCAGAGGGTGAGCGCGAAATCCGCCGAGTAGCGCGCGAGCAGCGCCTCGACTAGCCGCCCGGCGGTATCGGCGTCGCACAGCACCTGGATCTGGATCGAGCGGCTGCCTTCCCAATCGCCGGCACGCTCGCCGCGGCTGCCCTGGCCGCGGGCCTCGGCGGCCGTGTAGCCGCCAGCGCCGGCCGCGCGCAGCGTGTCGAGCACCGCGCGCTCGAGCGTCGCCTCGCACACCACGGTGACGAGCTTCCTCGGGTGCAGGGCCGTCATGCGATCGCCGCCGCCATGCGCTCGTACAGCGGGATGCCGACGAGCACGTTGAAGGGAAAGGTGACCCCGAGCACCACGGAGATCGACAGCGCGGGGTTCGCCTCGGGTACCGCCATGCGCATCGCGGCGGGCGCGGCGATGTACGAGGCGCTCGCGGCGAGCGTCGCCATCAGCGCGATGCCGCCGTGCGACAGCCCCATCAGCCAGCCGGTGCCCGCGCCGAGCACGGCGAAGAGCGGCGGCACGGCGAGCGCGAAGCCGGCGAGGAACGCCCCGGCGCGGCGCAGCGCCGGCAACTGCCCGCCCACCACGAGCCCGAGCTCCAGCATGAACAGGCACAGCGCGCCCTTGAACAGGTCGCCAAACAGCGGCTCGAGCGGGGCCGTCCCCTCCTTGCCGAGCAGCGCGCCGATCGCCAGCCCGCCGGCGAGCAGCACGATGCTCTTGCCGACCGCAGCCTCGCGCACGGTGCGCAGCAGATGCGCCTCGCGGCCGGTGCCCAGGCGCGCGAGCAGCACGCCGACCAGCAGCGCCGGCACTTCGAGCACCGCGACGAGGAACGGCATCGTCGGCTCCGAGGCGATGGCGCGCGCGTTCAGGTAGGCGAGGCCGGCGGCGAACGTGACCACGCTCACCGATCCGTAATGCGCGGCGATCGCCGCCGAGTTGCTGCGGTCGATGCCGCCCAGGTGGCGCAGGATGGCGAAGGCGATGAGCGGCAGCACGCAGCCGAGGGCGATCGCGAGCAGCGCCTGTCCGGCGAGTGCCGGCGCCGCGCTCTGCGCTAGCGCCGCGCCGCCCTTCAGGCCGAGCGCGAGCAGCAGGTAGATCGACAGCGCCTCGTACAGCGGCTCGGGCATGCGCAGGTCCGAGCGCGCGAGGCGCGCGGCCAGGCCGAGGGCGAAGAACAGGACGACGGGATCGGGCATCGGGCGGCCGCGCAGTCTGCCGCAGCCGACCTATGAAGAAAACTTTGAAATGTTGAAGCGACGGATAAGTACTAGCTAATGTGTTCGCGTCGCGGTCCGAGCCTTGCGCGCAAGGCCCGCAAGCCGATCGTGGCGACCAGCCCACCGACCGCCAGCGCGAACATGCCAAGCGCCCAGACGCCCACCACCGCGGGCCCGAGCCATGCGGCGAGGTCCGGCATGCCGGCAAGAGCCTCGTGCAGCCCCGGTCCCCATTGCGCGAGGAGGCTCTTCAGCGACTCCGCTGTTTGCGGTGGCACGAAAGCCTGCGCCCAGGCGGGCATCTGTACCTCGCCAAGGCGCTCGCTCCAGGCCGTGAGGTCGGGCGCGCGCCAGCTCGGCCAGGTCACGATGGCGTGCGCGGCCCAGGCAAGAAGCGACCACGCAGCGCCGAGGAAAAGCACGGCGATCCATATCAATGCACCGAGCCCGCCCATCACGACGCCTCCCGCTGCATCGCGCTCACCACCACCGCGATGAACAGATTCAGCATGGTGAACGTCGACACGAGCATGAAGAGGACGAAGAACGTCCAGGCAAACGGATACACCTCCATGACCGAGCGTACGATCGTCGCCCAGTCCTCGAGCGTCATGATCTGGAACATCGTGAATGCGCTTTCGCCGAGCGTGCCGAACCAGTGCGGGAACTCCTCGCCGAACAGCTTGGCGGCGATGACCGAAGCCACGTAATGGACCACGGCGATGATGCCGATGACGGCCCCGAGGCCGGGAATCGCGGCAAGCAGCCCGCCGGCGACGCGGCGCATGCTCGGCAAGAGGCTGATGAGCCGCATCACGCGAAGCACCCGCAGCGCCCGCAGCGCGGAGAACGCCCCGCTCGCGGGCAGGAGCGCCACCGCGATCACTGCGAAGTCGAAAACGCTCCAGGGGTCGCGGAAGAACGCGAGCCGGTGGACCCAGAGGCGCGCCGCGATCTCGACCACGAACACGCCCAGGATGGCGCGGTCGGCGGCGACCAGCGCAGGCCCCCAGGCCTGCATGGCGGCGGGGAACGTCTCGAGGCCGAGGATCAGCGCCTTGGCGAGGATCAGGGCGATCAGCGCGCCCTGGACGCGCGGCGCCTCGATCAGCCTGGCCAGCGCGCGCGTCACGAGGCCGCCTTCGCGCGGGCGGGCCACGCGAGGCTCGCCGCCACGGAGAGCAGGAGCACGGCGAAGACGACGCCGAGCATCGCCGGGACGGGGATCTTGTACCAGTCCACGATGAGCATCTTCACGCCGACGAACGTGACGATGAAGGCGAGCCCGTAGTTGAGCAGATGGAAGCGCTCGGCCATGTCGGCGAGCAGGAAGTACATCGCGCGCAGGCCGAGGATCGCGAAGATATTCGAGGTGAAGACGATGAAGGGAT
>Ga0224510_10000460_pt1 | contig 31296 bp, 31 predicted proteins | sample SF_May12_sed_USG_FD_170161 | JGI IMG/M metagenome (GOLD analysis project Ga0224510, IMG submission 170161) | Sediment microbial communities from San Francisco Bay, California, United States - SF_May12_sed_USGS_4_1 | ecosystem: Environmental > Aquatic > Marine > Sediment | place: USA: California... | reverse complement strand
CGCCTCGACGTTCTCCTTGGTGCGCAGTTTGATGAAGTGCTGGCCGAGGAGGTAGGCGTTGTAGGCGTCTGCATTTGCGGCGCTGCTGACCTGCGGCCTCACGGTCGATCGGATCCCGAGCGCATCGGACAAGGCAGCGACGATAGCTGCCGAAATTTCGTCCTGGATCGCGAATATGTCCGTGAGCTCCCGATCGTATGTTTCGGACCACAGGTGATAACCGGTCTCGGCCTCGATCAGCTGCGCGGTGACGCGCACGCGCACGTCGGCCTTGCGGACGCTGCCCTCGAGCACGTGCCTGACGTTCAGCTGCTCGGCAACCTTCGCGATGTCAAGGTTCTGGCCCTTGAACTGGAAGCTCGACGTCCGGGCCGCGACGCGCAGCTCCGGGATCTTCGCCAGTACGTTCAGCAGTTCTTCCGAAATGCCGTCCGAGAAGTACTCCTGCTCCGGGTCCGCCGACATGTTGACGAAAGGCAGCACCGCGATCGACGCGTCCAGAGCTGCATCCCCGGCCTCGGCAGCCGATCGGGCCGCCTCGTTCACGCCGGCGCGCTCCACCAACCCCTGCCGCTCCCACAGGAAATAACCCAGCGCCAGCACGAGCGTCGCGATGATCGCGTAGTTGAGCTTGCGACCGGTCGAAGCGGTCACCGAGGACTCCTGGTCCACCTCCCGGGTCTTCTTCAAGCCCTCCGGGGTCAGCTCATACGCCCAGGCGAAGATCAGCGCCACCGGCAGGCCGGCCGCCAGCAGCACGAGGAAAAAGGCGACGGTCCAGGACGGCAGACCGAGGGGCTCGTGCACGGTCTCGACGATCTGCACGATCAACCAGCCGGCGACCGCGTAGGCGGCCCCCACCCGGAACACGTTCCGGCGCTTCAACTCGTCGACAAACTGGTTCACGCGTCACCCCGATTCAGCGCGGCTGCGACCTTAGCACCCGGACCGGGCTGTTGGGAACCGATCCGTTCCAAAGCGCCTGATTGTCAAGTCGAAATTCGGAAGCTTGCGCGCTGCGACGCAGCAGCTACCGCTGCTTTCCATACCGCATCATCGCGCGATCGACGGCGACCGTGACCACGATGTAGACGGCAATAAAGATAACGAGCCGCAGCGAGAAATCCAGCGCGCCCAGCAGGCGAAACGCGATCATCGCGCCGATGGCGCCGATCAGACCCGGAATGTATCGCAGCATCGCTTTGTTCCTGCAAGAACCAGAACGTATCCAACGATAGCACGACCGCCGGATACAGTGAGGCCGGCGCTGCTTCACCAGTCGCCGGCCTCCTGCACGAACCGGCACTTACTCCGGCAGCGTCTTGCCCGACCCGCCCATCTCGGCCGGGAAGTCCTTCAGCTTGGGCAAGCCATCCTTTACGCGCAGCACGGCCGACTCGTAATTCACGTGCAGGCCCGGCTGGAATTTGAGCCCGGGCAGTATGGCCGAGTACACGTCGGTGAAATTCCCCGGCGGATGATCGGTCATGACGTGACCGCCGCACTTGGTGCAGTACTGCCGATGACTCGCGTCGGTCTTCTTATAGGTCGCGAGCTTGTCAGCGCCTTTCGTAACCTTCACCGCGTCGCGCTGCCACAGCGTGAATGCGTTGACCGGTCCGGCGCTCCAGTGGCGGCAGTCCTTGCAATGGCAGTAGCCCATCGCGAACGGCTCGCCCGTCGCCTTGATATGGACGGCGCCGCAAAAACACTGTCCTTGGTATTCCCCCTGCTTGGCCATCGCTGGCTCCTTGTTGTTTGCTCCCGGAGCGGATCATACCGTACCCGGCAACGGGCCGGTCACTGGGGGTACAGGGCAGAGCTGAGGGCCATGGCCAGCGGCGGCAGCCAGGCGAGCGCGAGCCAGGCCCAGCGCGGACAGATCGCCAGGGCGAGCTGCAGCAGGTAGGCGATCGCCGCGGCCCCGGCCAGGTACAGGCCGACGTCCCCCTCGCTGTAAAATCCGCCGAGGAAACTCCCCATGTTCACCAGGTAGGCCGACTGCATGCTCAGCAGGCCGCCCGGTGGCCCGTGGGCACCGCCGGCCACGCGTCCGAACCACGCACCGCCGGCGTAGCCGGCGATCGTGAGCAGGAGGAGCGGGGATTCGAGCGGTTCGTCTCCGGCCAGGATCACGGCCCCCGAGCGAACACGCCAGCCCGAAACTCCACAACGTCCAGCCAGCGGCGCTGCCCCACCGAGGCAATCGGCCCCACAGCCAGAGCGCATAGCCGATTGCGATCGGGATCGGCAGCACGATGGCCGGCAATGCCAGCAGCGTGAGCGGCTCCATGACGGCTGGTAGCAAGACGTCGGTCAGCGGAACGACGCCGTAGGCGAACGGCAGAAAAATCAGCACGATGCCGCCGGCACCAATGAAGCTCAGCGCGATCTGCCATCTCCGCAGCAACGCGTCGCCGCCGCGCCCGTGCATCAGGTCCGTAACTGGCTGCCCTGTACCGCTGCGTGCCGATGCAGCCGGGCGTCATGCGTCCTGAAATGCACGGTGAACCACTGCTCCAGGTCGCCCGCCAGGCGAACCTCGTCGTAACTTCCGTCGTCCTCGACCCGGTCCATGATGTCGCGCAGCTGGTCGAGCAAATTCTCGTGATCGCCCTTGTGCGCTTCGAACTCGTCGTACTTCGTGTCCCGCATATAGCGCTCCTCGAGCGCGAAGTGGCCGGAGATCTGCGCGAAGATCTGGCCCAGCGCGGCGACGACCTCGTCCCGGTCCGCACCATCCGAGATCAACCCGTGCAAATCGTTGATCAGTTCGATCAGGTCACGGTGCTCGGCGTCCACTGCGGCGACCCCTACACTGAAACTCTCTTTCCACTCGATCAGGCTCATCGGAAGCTGAATCCCCCATTCTCGGCCTTGAAGCTTACCGTGAAGTACCGCCCGGCTTCGAGCGTCACGCTATCGGATCGCTCGTAATCCCACCCCTCGGTCCTCGCCGTGTCCCTGATTCGCACCGACAGGCGATGCTCACCCGGCGAAATATCGAATCGTTGATACACGGAGGCTGGTCCGTCGCTCCACATCCCGGTCGGCGCGGCGGTCAGGCGAAGCACCGGCTCGTCATCGATATCGAGTTCGAGCACGAGTGGCAGCCGTGCCCGTTCGCAGGCCTCGGTACGCCGCATGTTGGCCGCGAATTCGGCAATCTGTTCCGGCGTCAGCTGCACGCAGGGTTTGACGCGTGACGCCGCATGGCTGAGCGACACCTTGACCGTCGACATCGCCGGATCCCCGTACTCGTACGGCGGCATCGTCGCAAAGTAGCCGAGCAGCGCGGCAAACGCCAGGTAGGCGATGGCCTGCGCTGCGTAGCGCGCTATCTTATTCATCGTGGCGCCTCTTCGCGGGCGACGGCTCCGGCAGGCCCGCCAGTCGGCACCGAAAACCGGCGAGCGCAGCCGCGTGTTCCCCGTGGCTGCTGGGCCGCGTCCGGAGGTAGAGCACGCGCTCCCGATCCACGCGTTGACGCAGGTACGGGTCGCGCTCCGATGCGAGCCTCTGACGCATCCATTCGCCGCCGAGCCTGTGGTAGCAGTCGCCATCGGCACAGCCGGCGAGCATTACACCTTCCGCCAGGCGCCGCGACAGCGCGAAGTCGACGAATGACGGTGGCAACGCGGCGATGCAGGGCAGCGTGATCACTGCGGCACCCTGCTCGCGCAGGCTTTCGACGCCGGAGTGCTCACAGGCATACACCAGCACGCGCGGACCCGCGGCGCCCTGCTCCGCAGCCGCTATGGTCTGTTCACGCAATTCCGCGACCGGGTGCCCGGGTAACTCGATGCCGGGTACGATCGCCGTCGCACGCCGGTACGGCGTCGCCGTCGGGCAGGCACCGACGCAGAGGCCGCAGCTCACGCAGTGGTCGGGATTGACGACGGCCTCGGTATCGTAGGCCTTGCCGTCGCTGCGCGGCAGCATCGCGATTGCGCTGTAAGGGCAGTCGGCGAAGCAGCGTGCGCAGCCGTTGCAATTGTCCAGCGATACGACGGCCACCGGCGGTGTCCTGGCCGGCGGCACCCATGGCAGGATGGCGATCACGAACAGGGTGCCGAAGATCAGCAACCAGAGCGAGCCACCGGGTATGACCTCGAGCAGCGGGTAGGCCGGCAGGTAGAACCAGTCGAAGCCTACGACGGCGGGCACGACGTCGAGATCGGCTGGCGCCTGGCTGACCGCCGGATGCACCAGTGACAGCGCGACGAGGACGACACCGGTCCCTATCGCCAGCGGTCGCGGCGGGTTGACCCTCGCCCGGGCGTGGCGCTGGATGTGCACCCACATCAACAGCAGCATGAACAGCGGCACGAAGATGTGTATGAATACCATCAGGGTGAAAAAGCGGTCGGCCAGCGTCGTGCTGTTCAGGAAGTTGCTCGCGATCGGCTCTCCGAAGACGGGTAGAGAATCGAGCCACTCGGCGGTCGCAATGGCGATGTACTGCGCCAGCTGGTCCCAGACCAGCCAGTAACCGCTGATCCCGCACAGATAGATGAAAAAGAGCCCGGGCACGCCGGTGATCCAGGCGAAGAAGTGCTTGCCGCGCAGCCTGTCCAGTGCAAATTCACGGCTCATGTGCAGGATTACGACGACGACGAGCGCATCCGAGGCGTAGCGGTGCAGGCTGCGCATCACGCCGGCCAGGTACCACTGATCGTTCGTGATGTATTCCACCGACTCGTAGGCATTCGTGATGCCCGTGTCGAAGAAAATATAGAGGTAAATCCCGCTTCCGGCCACGATCCAGAAGAAGTACCAGCCGAATGCGCCCAGCCAGACGAACGGATTGAGCCCCTGCCCGAACGCAAAATCGAACACCAGCTCGACGCGCTCGAACAGCCGGAGGAGCAGGCGTTTCAGGAGGGCCACGGGCGGTCCCCTTTACTTTCTTTCAAGCGGCCCGCCTCCATTCCTGCACGATGAATCCAGCGATTGCACCCAGACAAAGAACGCCGACGAAGATCGTCATGGCGATCGAGTAATCGAACTTGTAACGCCCGCTGTTGGGGTCGTAGACGGTACAGAAAAGCTTGAACGTGTCGAGCCAGTGCTCGAGTACGCCCGCACTCCTCGGCGTATCGAAGACCAGCTCCTTGAGCGGTTCCACCAGCGATTGGGCGTTGATCTCGATGCCGTAAACCTGTCGATAGACCCTGCCCTCGGCATCGATCACCGTGGTCTGCATCAGGTGGTCGAAACCCTTCGGGCTCTCGAAGAACTGGAAGCCGAGGTCGCCGGCCAGCGCCCCGATCGACGATTCGTCTCCCGCCAGGAAGTACCAGCCAGGTACGTCGATGCCACGCTCGGCTGCATACAGGCGCATGCGGTCCGGCGTGTCCACCGCCCAGTCGAACCCGACCGTGACAACCGAGAACGCGTCATCGCCCAGTGCTTCGCGCCCGATGTCGACCGACCGCGCGAGGTTCTGCGTGATGGTCGGACAGACATGGAAGCAACTCGTGTAGATCATGCTGACGACGAGCGGCCGGCCACGCAGCGTCGCGAGGTCGAATGTCTGCCCCTCCGTGTCGCGCAGCCGGTGATCGCCAAGAGTCCTGCCCAGCGCTGCCTGGCTGACCGCGAGTGCATCGTCGCGGTCATAGGACTGCGACAGCGCCACCGCGCTCGCGAGCGCGCAAACGCCCGCGACCAGTGTCGGGAGTATCTTCACGAGCGGCGCCGGGCTGGGCCGGTGCCGGCCCGGGGGCCGGCACCGCTTCCTGCTAACTCAATGGCCATATTTCAGACAGGTATTTCCAGTTGACGAAGTAATACAGGACGAAGGCTATGAAGAATATACCCACCAGCATGGCCGTGCCGGGGATCTTGAGCGTGTCCGAGCTGCCGTAGTGGCCGACCGCGGCGGCCGACGGGGGAACCTCCGGGTAGCTGGGCTTCTCGTCGGGCGCAAGCTTCTTGCCGAAGAACACCGACCCGACGACGATGACGACGAACATGACGCCACCGAGCGCCGCCAGCACGGCAAACATGCCGTTCAGGCCCATCATCAGGAAGGCGGTTGCCGGGTAGTCGAACGGCAGCTGGGCATCGGCGAAGGTCATGTCCCAGTGACGCCGGGCCACGCCGAGCGTACCGGCACCCATCATGAAGAGCGATATGCCCGCCACGCCGATGCCGAACACGTAGGGCTGCCACTGCGCCAGCTTCCGGAATTTCAATTCGCGCCGGAAGATCAGCGGCACCAGCAGGTAGGTGATCGCCATGAAGGCCAGCGTGGTGCCGGCAACGACCGTGCCGTGGAAGTGACCGGGTACGTACAGCGTGTTGTGCATGATGAGGTTGATCTGCTCGGTGCCCATGACGACGCCGGAGATGCCGCCGATGAAGCCGAAGAAGACCAGCGACATGAACATGCCGGCGAAGGCCGGGTTGCTCCAGGGCGCCTTGCGCAGCCACTCGAACAGCCCCTTCGTCAGGCCCCTGGCTCGCTGTGCCGCCTCGATCGAGCCGGGCACCGTCATGCCGTGGACCATGCTGCCCAGAACCGCGAGATACATCGCGTAACTGGTGTTGAAGATCTTCCACTCCGAGCTGAACCCGGGTTCGACGAGCATGTGGTGCGCGCTCGCGAGCTGCAGGAACAGGATATACATCAGGAACGCCATGCGGCTGACCTTCTCGGACAGCGGCTTCGCACCGAAGACCATGGCGGCAATCGCGTACCAGACCGCGACGTGCGCAGACACGTTGATCTGCTGCGACGAGTGGCCCATGCCCCACCAGATCGTCTTGTAGACGAGCGGGTCGATGTACTTGACGATGCCGAGCGAGTACAGCCAGGTTGGTATCAGGATGATCGCTCCGGACGCGATCGTGAATACCGCGATGATCGCTGCGGTCAGGGCGCCGAAGGTAACGAGCGGTATCGAGCCCTGGTAGGTCTTCTCCTGTTTCGCGACCACGAGCGTGCCGAAAAATACGAAGCAGCCGATCAGCGCTCCTACGGCAAACAGGATGATGCCGAGGTAGAACGACGATTCGGCCATCATCGGCACGTAGGACGTGAACATGACGCTGGACTGGCCGCGGAGCACCGCAATATTCGTGATGATGGCGCCAACAAGCATCATTCCGAACCCTGTCCACGCCCATTTTGGCCCGGCCAGCCTGCTGTTCAGCAACACGGCGGAAGCAAAGTACAGGACCGCCATCTCGAAGAAGATGATCCAGACGAGCAACACGTCGAGTCCGTGTGCGGTAAGCGCGAGATAGAACCAGTCGGCCGGGAGGAAATGCACGGCCGGCCAGCGCGTAAGCGCAACCAGCAGGCCGAACAGGCCGCCGACCGCCAGGAACACGACCGCAGCGACGGCATTCGCTTTAATGAGCGATTCCGCCGAGCGATCGACCTTTAGGCCTGTAGTCGGACAGGTCCTGAATACAGCTGAATTTGCCATGACTCTGCCCCCTATTCGACTACGTAGATCTTGCCGACCATGTTGTGGTGGCCGATCCCGCAGAATTCGTTACAGACTATCCCGTACTCGCCGGCCTGGTCGGGTCTGACCGTCACGACCATGTCGTAGCCGGGATGCACCTGGACATTGATGTTGACTGGCTGCAGCGAAAAGCCGTGCTGCCAGTCCATGGATGACAGGTGCAGCCGATAGCTCTTGTCCTTTTCCAGCTCGAGGATCGGCCACCATTGCCACAGCCTGGCTATCAGGTACACGTCGCTGCCCTCGGGCGGGCGCACGACGGGGAATCCGTTTTCCTGTCGCACGGTGTACTCGTCGATCACAGCTTGCGCCTTACGCGCGTATTGCTGCGCCGTCGTCTTGTAAGCTTCGTTCGAGAGGTTCTGCTCGCCTGCGCCGTGCCAGTAAATCATCATGAAAAACATGAACAGGCCCCAGGTGAACGCGATAGCGATCCAGATCAGCTCGATCTTCGCGATCGGCTCTTTCCACCAGATACGCTGGCTCGGAGGTGTTATAGCCATGGCCAGTACCCCTATTCTGCGATCGGGATCTGGGTGATCTCGATCACGCCCCAGATGATGTAGAAAACGGCGGGAACCAGAATGCCGAGGAACAGCAGCAGGAACGGATTGTCCAGTACTCGCTGCATGAACGGGATCGGCTCCTGTTCGTTATTGTTGTCAGTCATGTTCGTTCCTCCGGAAGGAAACGCATGGACCCGGACTCCTTACAGTTGATACTCACGCGGACCGGGTAGTAGCCGCGATAAACATGGCAGCGGCACGATCGTCGTCATGCCGCCGCCAACTGGCGCTGTATGGCGGAGAAAGTGATCAACGCCAGCGACAGCAGGATCACGAAAAAAATCAGGGATCGGTGCTCGAAGCGCCGTCCCGCGGCAGCTTCGACGCGGTTCAGGATCCAGTCCGAAACCAGGTAAAGGATGATCGCGACGAGGGTGAACCATATGGCACTCATCATCATCAATCGTAGGGCCGGAGCCTCGACAGGCTGTGGACGAAAATCACGCGGTCCTCGATGGTCAGGATACCCTCATCGACGAGCCCGCGCAGCAGCCGGGACAGCGTCTCCGGCGACATCGAAAGCCGCGACGCAATGACGTGCCGCGGCAGGCCGAGCCGTATCGTCGCCTCGTCGTCGTCGACTTCGACGATGTGGTCCAGCAGGTAGCTGACCAATCTGCCACGGGCGTTCTGGATCGTGAGGCGCTCGATTTCGCGAACGCGAGCGTGCAGGTGCCGGCTGATATCGCTGAGCAGCCGCAGGCAGGCCTCCGAATTCGACGAGACCAGCTCGATGTAGTCCTGGTTCGGGATCTGGCGCACGATGCTGTCGGCCAGCGCCTCGCAGGTCACCGGGTACTTGTGCTCGCGCATGAACGTGATGGCTTCGGCGAACGTGCGCCCCGAGCCCAGCACCTCGAGGACCTTCTTCTGGCCCGTCGCGGCGATCAGGCTCAGCTCGACCTGGCCCGCCTCGACGTAATAGAAATGATTCGCATTATCACCGCGATGAAAGAGCACTTCGCCCTTGTCGAGGACGACGCGCGTCGATCGACGCATCAGGCGGTCGAACTCTTCCTGCCCCAGGCCGGCAAAGAGGTAATGCTCCCGTACGCTGCCCAGGTCGGGGCTCTGCTCGTCCATGGCACGCGAGTCTAGCACTTCGCGATCCTCGACGAAGCGCAGTGGACGATGGCCTGCTACCCGGCTTGCGTACTGACCGGCCTCCTCCGAGCAAGCGCCCGGCTGCCTGGCCGACTCGTCCTGAGCGCTCTCCGGGAACTCACTCGCGGGCATTCGAGGCTCCTTCATCTGCGTCACTCTCCGCGGTTTATGCGCGGACGGTCGCTGGGGGGCAATTCTGGCGGCCGGCGACGGCCGCGATATTTCGGTTTTCACGTACGAGTGTAGTGCGGCATTCCTGAGTGTCCTTGACCTAGGTCAAGGCTATTGTCCGGGCGCTCGTCAGACTATGCAGCAGTCGTGGGGCGACAGGTCCGGCCGAGCCGGCCCTTCCCCGCCGATCCAAAGGCGGCATTACCGATGAATTTCCTTTCGCTGGACACGCTCGGGGCGCGGTCACGGAACACCGGCCCGGCATCGGTCCGTACGAGTCGCACCGCAGCCGCCGGCTGGCGGCGCGCCCGCGGCTCGATCTGCCCGGCACTGCTGCTCGCCGCGGCATGCCCGGCCGGAGCCGCGGAGGAGATCCCTGTCGCAGGGGTCCTCGACGAAGTCGTCGTCATCGCCAACAAGCACGAGCGCTCGATCCGCCAGGTCGCCGCCAACGTCACCGTCGTATCCCGGGAGGACCTCGATACCGAACTCGCGTTGTCGCTCGCCGACGTGTTGCGCTACACGCCCGGCATCGACTACGAGAGCTCCGGTTCACGCTTCGGCACGGAGGGAATAAATATCCGGGGCATCGGCGGCAACCGGGTCGCGATCCTGCTGGACGGCGTTCCCCTGAGCGACCAGTTCGACGTCGGCAGTTTTTCGAACGCGACGCGCGACTTCATCGACGCGGGCTTCGTCCGCGGCCTGGAGATCCTGCATGGCCCGGCATCAGCCCTTTATGGAAGCTCGGCGATCGGAGGCGTGGTCGCCATACGCACACCCGATCCCGCCGAACTGATGGGAACCGGGAACCAGGGCGGCGAACTGTCCGGCACCTGGCGCGACGCGGACACCAGCCTGCACGGCACCGGCATGTACGCTTTCGGGACCCCGAACGCCGGCCTGCTGCTCGGCTTGAGCCTCCGCGACGGCAACGAGTACGATGCCGCTGCCGTCGACACTAACCTGGACACGCGCGACTACGAGCGGGGTTCGGCCCTCGTGAAGTTCGTCGCCAACACGCACTCGGGCAATACCTGGAAGCTCGGCTACGCACACCAGGATACCGAGGTACAGTCGGACCTGCAGTCGATACTCGGCAGTGGCCGCTTCCGCAGCACGACCGCTCTCGAAGGGGACGACGAATATCGCATGGACCTGGTCAGCGCCGAATATCACTTCGGCGAACCCGGCGGCTGGATCGACGACGGCGTATTCAGGGCCTATCACCAGGCCGCCAGTGTCGGGCAATCGACACTCGACGAACGCGGCCTCGCCACACGCCCGGTCTCGATCGACCGGTATTTCAGCTTCGAGCAGGACATTGCCGGCGCCGAGATCAACCTGCAGAAAGTCCTGTCGACCGACAGAATCGAACACCGGCTGGGCTTCGGGCTCGAGTATCGAAATCGCCGCACCGAGGAATATCGCGACGGGCTCGAAACCGGGATCGACGATGGCATCCAGACCAGCGTGCTGCTTGGCGAAGCGTTCCCCCTGCGTGACTTTCCGATCAGCCGATCGATCGAATGGGGCGCCTACGTCGAAGACACGTTGAGCGTCGGCAACTGGACGATCATCGCTGCTCTCCGGGCCGATGCGTACGAACTGGATCCCGAGCTGGACCGGATGTACGCGGAGGATTACCCGTTTGCCGAAGTCGTCTCGGTCCGGGAGTCCGACCTGTCTCCTAAGCTCGGCATCGTCTACCGGCTGTCCGACAAGACTGACGTGTACGCACAGTACGCGCACGGTTTCCGCGCGCCTCCGTACGAGGATGCGAACATCGGCCTCGAAATCCCGGTATTCAATTTCCGCGCGATCCCGAATCCGGACCTGCGCTCCGAGTCCTCGGACGGCTACGACATCGGCCTCAGGTGGCACGGGATCGAAAGCGGCTTTCATGTCGGCGCTTTCCGGACCGACTACGAGGAATTCATCGAATCGCGCGTTCGCCTGGGCCTGGATCCGGTCAGCGGGCGCATCCTGTTCCAGTCGAGAAACGTGAATGAAGCCGTTATCGAGGGTATCGAGGGCGGGTGGCGGCTGCGCTTGCCCGGCGCCCTGGACATGCTGGCGACCGACGCCTCGTTCTACCTCGCGAAGGGCGAAAATCGCGACACGGGCCAGCCGCTGAACTCGGTCGGCCCGGCGCAGGCCGTCATCGGACTCGACTGGATGTCGACGGACGGCGGCCGACATCTCCGGCTGCGCGCCACCGCGACAGCCGGCTGGGACGACCGCGACGACTCCGGGGGCGAACTGTTCGAGCCGCCCGGCTTCGCCGTTTTCGACCTCTTTTTCGCGCAACGCCTGGGCGATCGAGTAATGCTGCGCGCCGGGCTGCTGAACCTGCTGGATCGCGAATACTGGACCTGGTCGGACATACGCGGGCTATCGCCCGGCGACCCGGTCATCCCCTACCTGTCGAGACCCGGCAGAAGCCTCACCGTGGGGCTGGACATTAACTGGTAATGAACCATCGGAAACACTCGAGGAGTGAGCCATGAAATTCCCAATCCATACCCGGACCGAAAGCCTGGCCGCGGCCCTGCTCGCGGCAAGCCTGCTGGCGTGCTCGCCGGATAGCGGCGGACAATCCGGGACTAGCCCTGCCGCAGGCGGCGATACGGCCGTGCACGAGGCCGAAGTTGCGGCCGGCGCGATGGGCGACGTACTGGCCAGGGGCCAGTCGGTCTATCTCGCCAACTGCGCCGCGTGTCACCAGCCGGACGGCAAGGGCCTGCCGGGCGCGTTTCCTCCGCTGGCCGGCTCGGACTACCTGAAGGGCGACCGCAAGGAAGTTCTGGCCGTCGCACTGTTCGGCCTGTCGGGTCCGGTCACCGTAAACAACCAGCAATACAACGGCGTGATGCCCAGCATGGGCTACCTGAGCGACGCGGACCTCGCCGCCGCGCTGAGTTACGTGCTGTCGTCATGGGGCAATTCCGGCGCCGCCGTGAGTGTCGAGGAAGTCGCAGCCCTGCGCGAGGAACTCGGTCAGACCGACCGGGCCACCGGGCAACCACATACCGGCACGAGCGAGGCGGAAATTCGTTACAGTGGCGCGCCCCTGACGATCTCGCCCGAAGAGGCCCGGCAGATGCTGAGCCGCGAGGGACCGTCCCTGACAGAGGCGGAACAACAGGCCGCAACTCAGCTCTACTTCGAGCGCTGCGCCGGCTGCCACGGCGTACTCCGCAAGGGCGCGACCGGCAAGCCGCTGACGCCCGACATCACCCGGGAGAAAGGCACTGACTACCTGAAGGCGCTGATAACCTACGGCTCGCCTGCCGGCATGCCCAACTGGGGCAGCTCCGGCGAACTGACGCCGGAACAGATCGATATCATGGCGCGCTTCCTGCAGCAGGAACCGCCGGCGCCGCCGGAATTCGGCATGCCGGAAATGCGGGCCTCATGGAAGCTCCTGGTCCGCCCGGCCGACCGGCCGAAACAACCGCAGCACCAGCGCAACATCGACAACTTCTTCTCCGTCACGCTGCGCGATGCCGGCCAGGTCGCCATCATCGACGGCGACACCAAGGAAGTAGTCAGCATCCTGCCGACCGGCTACGCGGTGCATATCTCGCGCTCGTCCGCGTCGAGCCGCTACGTGTTCACAATTGGCCGTGACGCGAAGGTGGACATGATCGACCTGTGGATGAATCCGCCGAAGATTGTCGCGGAAATCAAGGTCGGCCTGGAAGCGCGCTCGGTCGAAACGTCCAAGTACAAGGGCTTCGAAGACAAGTACGCGATCGCCGGCTCCTATTGGCCGCCGCAGTACGTGGTCATGGACGGCGACACGCTGGAGCCGATCAAGATCGTTTCGACGCGCGGCATGACCGTCGACACGCAGGAATACCATCCGGAACCGCGCGTAGCCGCCATCGTCGCATCGCACGAACATCCGGAGTTCATCGTCAACGTCAAGGAAACCGGGCATATCCTGCTGGTCAACTACGAAGACGTGAACAACCTCAGCGTCACCGATATCGGCGCCGCGAAGTTCCTGCACGACGGCGGCTGGGACCGGACTCACCGTTACTTCCTGACCGCGGCCAACCAGTCCGACAAGATCGCGATCGTCGACTCGCGTGACCGCGATCTCGAGGCGCTGGTCGACGTCGAAAAGATCCCGCACCCGGGACGAGGCGCGAACATCGACGATCCGGAGTACGGCCCGGTCTGGGTAACCAGCGCGCTCGGTAACGCGAACATCACTTTCCTGGGCACCGATCCGGAAGGTCACCGTGACCATGCGTGGAAGGTCGTTCGCGTGCTGCAGGGCATGGGCGGCGGCTCGCTGTTCGTCAAGTCGCATCCGAACTCGACGAATCTCTGGGTCGACGCACCGCTGAATCCCGACGAGAACGTCAGCCAGTACATCGCCGTATTCGACATCAACGATCTCGACGCAGGGTTCGTCAAGCTGCCGATCGCCGAGTGGGCCGACCTCGGCGAGGGCCCGAAACGGGTCGTCCAGCCCGAGTACAACATGGCGGGCGACGAGGTCTGGTTCTCCGTCTGGAGCGGCAAGGAGCAGGAGTCGGCCATCGTGATCGTCGACGACAAGACCCGGACGCTGAAGCACGTCATCAAGGGACCGGAGATCATCACACCGACCGGGAAGTTCAACATCAACAACACGGTCAATGACATCTACTAGGGATGCGATCCGGCAGGGAGACATGCAAATGAAAACGACACGCACATGCCGGGTCGCCGTAATGGCATCCGCGGTCAGCGCTCTGGCGCTGACCGCTTCAGCCCAGGAGAGTGCAACGAGTCTTGCGGATGCGCTGATGTCAGGCGACGCCGGCCTCGACTTTCGCTATCGCTACGAATACGTCGATCAGGACAACTTCAGCGAAAATGCCAACGCGTCCACGCTGTTGATGCGCCTGAACTACAAGACGGGAACCTGGGCCAACTGGTCGGGCTTCGTCGAGTTCGACTACATCGGCGAGGTACTGGTCAACGATTTTAACAATGGCGTCGACTCGAGCGATGACCGCGACCAGTATCCGGCGGTTCTCGACCCGAAAGGGCCCGACCTGAACCAGGTTTACGTCGACTACGCGGCCGCACCGGACCTGCTACTTCGATTGGGGCGGCAGCGCATCGTGCTCGACAACCAGCGCTTCGTCGGCGGTGTAGCCTGGCGCCAGAACGAACAGACTTTCGACGGCGCGAGCGTCAGCTACAATGGCTGGGCCAACACCAAGTTCTTCTACAGCTACGTCAGCCAGGTGCGCCGGATCCTCGGCGAGCGCTCATCCGCGGGCAGCCAGGACGTCGACGCCCACCTCCTGAACGCCAAGATCGGGCTCAACGACGACTGGTCTGTTACGCCGTATATCTACTACATCGACAACGAGGATGCGCCGGCAAACTCGACGTCGACGTACGGTGCGAGACTCGATGGCAAGCTGGCCGTCGGCGATGGCAGTCTCGGCTTGCAGGCCGAGTTCGCCAGCCAGTCGGATGCAGGCAACGCACCGGTCAGCTATGACGCCCAATACCTGCATCTCGGCGCAAGCTGGGCAATGAAGAACGGCCTCTCGCTCGGGATCGACTTCGAATCCCTGGGCGGCGACGCGAACCAGCCGGGCAGCGCCTTCCGGACACCGCTTGCGACGCTGCACGCGTTCCAGGGCTGGGCCGACCTGTTTCTCGCCACGCCCGCTGCGGGCATCGACGACCTGTTCGTCAACGTCAAGTACTCGGTTGCGAAGTGGCAGCTACAGGCGATCTACCACGACTTCTCGGCGGAGTCCGGTAGCGGCGACTTCGGCACGGAAATCGACCTGGCCGGCAGCCGCAAGCTGAACGATCGCTACAGCCTGCTGCTGAAGGCCGCGTTCTTCTCGTCGGACGCGGCGCCCTACCCGGATACGACGAAGTTCTGGGTCATGCTGAGCGCCAACTTCTAGCAGGATTTTTTCAACACCCTGCTAGCCGGCGATACCGGCGGCCGGGCAACCCGGCCGCTGAGTTTCGTCGTGTGCATAGAACGCGACGATGCGCCAGGCACCCTCCAGCTTCTGCAGAACATACAGGTTGGTCCGGACTGCCGGCGGTATCGGGTTGCCGTCCGCGTCTATCCGCGAGTAGCGGGTGTCGACCAGGGCGAGCGTGCGCGACGCGATGCAGACGACGAGGTCCAAGATTCTCGACTCCCGCCAGGCCTGGGCATCGATCGCGGCATACAGGTCCGCCAGGTTGGCGGCGGCCGCATCCGCATCAGCCAGCACGCGGTGTGTCGCTCCGCCCCCGACGTGGACCGGCGTAGAGTAGATCTCGGTCGCTATCCGGTCGATCTGCCTGGCGTTGAACGCTTCGAAGTATCCGTGCAGCGCGGCGGCGGCATCTGCCGCGTCATCCGCGGCCGTCGTGCCCGCGGCAACCAGCAGGCAGAGGGCCAGTAGTCTCCGTTTCATCTCGGTGCCTCCTTCATTGGCCACGGCCCCGTGCCACGGCTCGAATAGATCGCGATACAAGATGCAACATGCCAGAGCATCCACGGCAGGCCGTGCTCGTAGAGCCAACTCGTCGCCGCGCTGTCGGTCTCCATTGTAATCACGAAGAAGACGCCGGCGACCGTGCCGGCCACCGGTGCATGGCGCCAGCTACCCGGGACCGGCGCAACACGGGCGATCCGCAATGTCACCTGGACCAGGACGAGCGTGACGAGTATCGCTATCGGCAGGACCGCGAGAAAGCGCAGATCCCAGGCCGGCACCGGCAGCCACTGGCTGTGGACGACCGCCGCGACCGCAAATGCGTGTGCGACAATGCTGACGACGACGAGGGCCAGGACTCGAGGCCAGGGCCGCGGTCCCACCACGAAAGGCGCGAGGACCAGCAGCCCGAACAGCACGTCCATCACCGGCGGGTACCAGAAATAGACGTACCAGTCGTCCTCGAACAGGAACCGCGCATTGAGCGGGGACCAGGCGGCGTAGCCGACGACGGCCGGGACCGGGGCCAGTAACAGCCGCGGACCGAGCCCCCACGACGCTGCTTGCATTCCATACCCTCGAAATTGACCGGTGCAGTGTGCGCCATACCCACTTGGCGCGCCAGCCGCGGGGATCGGCTCAATCGACGAGTGCCTGCCTCAGCGTGTGCACGACGGCCGCGAGCGCCAGCCCGACCAGCAGGCCCAGCAGGTAATAGCCTGCGTACAGAACCGTATAGAAGAACGGCAGCAGGAAGGCGACCGGGTGGAATACCCGGAACATCTCGATGAATACCAGGGCACTGGCGTAGCCGCCCCAGGTCGCCGACGGCAGCACGACCAGCGTCATCTCGATTCGATCGAAGCGGCGCAGTATCTCGATGCGCCCGCAGAACATGAGGGCCGCGAACAGCGCGAGCAGGAGGCTCGGCGCCGCGAGCCAGGCGGTAGCCCAGATCTCGGCGAGCAGCGTGCCGGGATGGAGAAAATAGAGCCAGTCCCAGGTCGGCTTGCCCTGCGCGTCCAGGTACAGTTTGACGCCTGTCCCGATGCACCAGGGCAGCGCGATGCCGGCAATTGCGATCGCCCAGACGAGGAAGGACGCCCACGACCTCTCTCCGAGCAGCGAGCGCAGGTGTCGTTGCGGCATGAGCTCCGCTGCGGGGCCCGAATTACGATGGAGCCTGTCGATCAGCATGGGCGACACCCGAGGGGACCTGTGTTGCGAGGCTACTCTCATCTGAGCCGGCGGAAATCAGCAAAATTACCTAGCGCCCGGTTTCGCCGCTGCGCCGGCTGTTCTCAGCACCGGCGAATTCCCGGTAACATAAGCCGGCGTCGCGGCCTACGCCGCGCGCGGAGACCCTGATGATCAAGTACACGAAGCGTCCTTCGGTGGCGGCCAGGCTCGGCGTGCCGGTCGCGCTCCTGCTGGGCGCCTGCACCGGCATCCCCGACGGAGTCGACGTCGTCGGGGGTTTCGAGCTCGACCGCTACCTCGGCACCTGGTACGAGGTCGCACGCCTCGACCACAGTTTCGAGCGCGGACTATCGAGGGTCACCGCGGAGTACAGCCTGCGTGAGGACGGCGGCGTGCGAGTCGTCAATCGCGGCTTCGATGCCGCCGAGGGCGGGTGGGACGAAGCCGAGGGCAAGGCCTACTTCATCGACGCGGCCGATATCGGCCGCCTCAAGGTCTCGTTCTTCGGCCCCTTTTACGGCGCTTACAACATCGTCGAGCTCGACCGCGACGGCTACCGGTATGCGATGGTGGCCGGCCCGGACCGCTCCTACCTGTGGATACTCGCCCGTTCCCCCGGTCTCGACCAGGCCACGCTGGACCGGCTCGTCAGCCAGGCTACTCGGCTCGGCTTCCCCACCGACGAGCTCATCTTCGTCGAACACTGAATCCGGGGGCACGCGCCACGCGATGACGAAACGCAGTTCGAAAGAGACCGCCCTCGCGGCGGGCGACGCCTGGAGCCGCTACTGGGCGAGCCGGACGCTGCATTCCTGCCCCTGCGCGTTCAGCGGCAATTACGACGACGAGATTCGGGAGTTCTGGCTGGGCTTCTTCGGCGACCTGCCCGACGGTGCCCGGGTCCTCGACATCGGCACCGGCAACGGCGCCGTCGCGTTCCTGGCCTGCGACGCCGCGCGCCAGTCGGACCGGACGTTTCATGTGGAAGGCATCGACGCGGCCGAAATCCATCCCGCCGAGGCGGCCCGGCAGCACGGCATCGATGCCAGCCAGGTCGTCTTCTCGAGCCGGACGGCCTGCGAACAGACGGGATATCCGGACGCGCGTTTCGACGCGGTGTCGAGCCAGTACGCGGTGGAATACAGCCGCGTCGCGGACACGCTCGCGGAGATCGCGCGGATATTGAAGCCGGGAGGCAGGGCGGGCTTCATCCTGCACCACAAGGACTCCGAGGCGCTGGCCACGACCCGCGCCGAGATTCGCGCGTTCGACTTCCTGCGCGACGAGGCTGCCCTCGTCGTGCCGAGCCGCCGTCTCCTCAAGCGGCTCGGCTACGCTCGCAACCCGCAGGATCTCGCGAAGCGCCTGCAGGAACCCGAGTCGAAGCGACTGCGCGCCGAGATCGAAGCGCTGATCGGCAAGGTCGGGCAATTCGCCGGGGAGAACCCGCAGGCGGCTTTCGCCCAGGCGATCGCGCTGCAGGTTGCGCGCATCCTGAACGGCGTCGGCACCAACGGTCCCGCCGCCGCGATGGAGAGCCTGCGCATCCTCGAGGACGAGATGGCGGCGCATCGCGCCCGCCTGGAGGCTATCCGGAAAGCGGCCCAGGACGCGACGGACCTGGATCGATTCTGCGAGACGGCACGTGCCGTCGGACTGCTGCCCTCTGCACCGGCCGAGCTGCGCCGGGCCGGCAGAGAGCTCCTCGGCTGGACCCTCAGCGCTTCGCGCGCGACGTGAACCAGCAGTTGGTGGCCACGGTGATGCGGCAGTCCCTGCCCATGAAGGGCGCGACCTCGTGCATCGCGTAGGACGGGAAGATCACGAGCTGTCCCGGCGCCAGGCGCATCGAGTAATGGCCGAAGTTGAACGGCATCCGGACCTTGACGTTGGCCGGGTCCATGAACATATTGCAGCCCGGCCGCGGATCCATGAAGCGCAGCACGCCGCTGTCGCGGCGCTCCGGGGCCTGCTCACCGGGCCGCACGCAGTACACGGCCGACCAGGACGCCATCGGGTGGTTGTGGGACACGAACGAGCCGGCGTGCCGCGTCACGTGAAACCAGGTGTGGTTGTGGATCTGCAGCCCGGCCATTTCCTCTGATGTGTAGCCGCTGAGCTCCGCGACCAGCTCCGCGATCGACTCCATCATGAAGGCCCGGAGCGTCTGTATGCAGGGCTCCGGCCAGCGGAACATGTCGAAATTGCTTTCGAACACTTCCTGCTGCTCCATGTGGGTCGGGTAGGGATTGCGGTACTGGTCCGTCTCCCGCGCCAGCAGCAGTTCCTCGAGCTCGCGGTTCAGGCCGTCCGCGCCCTCGAGCGTGCGGGTCGCCATGGGCGTGGCGAACAGGGCGAAAGTCGACAGGGGCGTCTTGTTCACGCGCCATACTCTAGCAGCCTGTCCGACCCAGGGTCATCTCCTGCGGCGGATAGGAATCGCGACGGTGCCCTGAGTCCGACAGGCTGCCAGCAGACAAAAAAAACTGCCGCCCCTCGCGGGGCGGCAGCCCTGACCCCTTGCGGGGTTACTTCCGTTGCCGAACAGTCGATCAGAACGAATAGGTGCCCGTCAGGAAGTACCTGCGGCCCAGTACGTCGTAGGTCGACGGATCGGTGTTCGCCTGGATTCCCGCACGCGAATCGCTCGTGTAGATCGGCGGCTCCTTGTCGAACATGTTGGCGATACCGAGCGTCAGCGACAGCTTGTCCGTCGGCATCCAGGTACCGGTCAGGCGGTGGTAAGTGTAGCTGTCCACCGTCGGAACGATGCCGTTGACGACCGCGGTGCGGCCGGCATCGCTGTTCACGACATCCATGCCGTCGATATAGTTCATCGTCCAGCGAACTTCCCACTTGTCCATCTCGTAACCCAGCGTCAGCCGGGCCTTGATTTCGGGGAAGGTCTCCGCCACCAGGATGCCGATCGTGCCTTCCTGATTCGTCAGCGGAGCCGCAGGGTCTTCCTGCTGCTGCCAGCTCATCAGGTAGGTCAGCGCCAGGTTGACACCCAGCGTTCCCGGTCCGACGTCCGTGGCGTAGTCGGCCTGAACATCGATGCCGTCCAGGTTCATCTTGCCGAGGTTCTGGTCGATGGACTGGACGTCGGTCGCAATGCCGTTCGCATCACGCGTAAAGAACCCGCACCAGATGTTGTTCGCATCGTAGCTCGGGTTCGCGCCCTGGTCGTTGAAGCAGCGCGACACGATGGACGCCGCCCCGACGCCACCGATCCGGTCCTCGATCTCGTACTTGAAGTAGTCGAGAGCGAGGCGCAGACCGTTGTCGCCGAACTCCGGTGTCCAGACGACGCCGACGGTGTAGGTATCCGCCGACTCGGGGTCGAGGTCCGGGTTGCCGCCGAGCAGCGCCCGCACCTGCGAGTTGCCCTGCGGGAAGTTCGTCGGCGCGCCCTGGGCAGCGCAAAGCGCGTTGACCTGGGCCGCGTCGGCGCCCGACCGCTGAGCGCTGCCGTTCCAGCACGGATCCGTGTAGGCCGGGAAGCTCTCGGACTGCGGCCGGAACAGCTGGTTGACGTTCGGCGCCGCGATTGCGCGGTTGTAGGACGCACGAAGTTTCACGCTATCTACCGGCTCGTACTCCAGGCCCGCCATGTAGGTGTTGACGCCACCGGCGAGGTTGTAGTCCGAACGGCGATACGCGGCGTCGAGACCCAGGTACTGGGCACCCGGCGCGTCCTGCAGCAGCGGCACGACGAACTCGACGAAGCCTTCCGTCACGTCGATCGAGCCGGCGACAGGCTGCTGCGCGTTGAAGCCGACGACGTCGCCGCTCGCGAGGAACTCGTCCGGGCGGAACTCCGCCTTGCTCTTGCGGTATTCCAGGCCGAGCGCCGTCTGCACGGTGCCGGCCGGCAGCTCGAACAGGCCGCCGGTGACGGTTGCCATCGCGTAGTCGTTCTCGAGGATCGTCGTGTTCTGCGCACGGATCGCGATCGCTGCCGCACACTCGGCGGACATGGCGCCGCGGCCGAACGGGTCCAACCCGCCGCAGCCCAGCGGATCCGGGTTGGCCGCCGTCGCGCTGTAGCCCGTCGCGAGCCGCGAACGCGACACGTTGCCCGTCTGCACTTCGCTGCGCTGCGTGCGGCCATAGCCCCACATCGCGTCCCAGTTCCATTCGTATTCGCCGAGGTCGAACTCTCCCCGGGCTCCGAGCGAAGTCTGGAACACGTCGTAGTTGTTGGTGCCGTTACGCGAGCCGACTTCGAGCGTGCGCTTTGCGAACGTGAAGGACGAGGCCGGGTTCGTGCGCGATGCCAGGATCGTCGCGAGATCGGCCGGTATGAACGGGTTAGTCGGCAGCATCGTCGAACCGACGCCCGAGGACACCGGCGTCGCCGCCAGTTCCTGCGATGCCTCGTACTGCGTGTAGGTCATCCGGCCATACAGCTCGACGCTCTCGCTCATGCCGTAGGTCAGGTAGGCCGCGACCTGGCGACGCTCCAGCGGCAGCTGCAGGTAGTTCACCGGCGAGTAGTTGTAGGTGTAGTCCGCCGGGTTGAAGCCCGGATCCGAGGTGTCGCCGGTGTAGCCGACCGTGCCGGTACGCGAGAACACCGAACCGTCGGCGTTGAAGCCGACCCAGCTCGAGTTCGGCACAGCCCCGGCTCCGAAGACGGAGTCATAGGCGGCCTGCGTCGCCGGGTTGTTGCCGGACGCAACGTAGTAGCCTTCAGGCGTCGTCGTCGATCCCAGCGGCTGGAGGGTCGGGCCGAGCGCCGCGATCGAGAACGCGCGGTCGCCGGCGAAGACCGACTCGCGATCGTCCCAGCTCATGTACAGGACGGCGTTACCGCGGCCGCCCTCGAAGTTGCCGCCCATCAGCAGGTTGATACCGTTGGTCACGCCGTCGCCTTCCGCCGTCGTCGACGTCAGCGCCGAGAGCTGCACGCCCTCGAAGTTGCGCTTCATCTTGATGTTGACGACGCCCGCGATCGCGTCCGAACCGTACACGGCCGAACCGCCGCCGGTCACGATCTCGACGCTCTCGATGAGGCCGGCCGGGATCGTGTTCAGGTCGATCGTGCCGCTGACGGTGGACGGCTGCACGCGCCCGCCGTCGACCAGCACCAGCGTGCGACCCGTACCGAGGCCGCGCAGGTCGATATTCGCCTGGCCGCCGTTCGACGGGTTGTTCGACGTCGTCGTGATCGTCGGCACCAGCTGCGGCAGTTCATTGAGCACCTGCTCGATCTGCGGCGTGCCGGAGTCGATGATCGACTTCGCATCCAGCGTCATTACCGGACTCGAGGTTTCGAAGTCCTTGCGCACTATGCGCGAGCCGGTGACCGTGATCTCTTCGATCTGGTCAGCGGCGGGAGCGCCCTGGGCGTGTGCGAGCGATATCGCTCCGACGCCGGCCGTGGACGCACCAGTCAGAAGGGCAAGCTTAATCGCCTGCCTCAATTTGAGGTTAGTCTGCATTGTGTCCCTCTGAAGAATAAGCAACGTTTTTGCCGGATTTCCATCCGGTTCGGGCGGGTGCCCTGTTTCGTTCGCATTCGCTGTGGCCCGTCTGGAATCCCCTGCCACTTCGGGCCATGTCGCCGCAGTATAGTCAGTCGGGCGACCATTGGAAGTACTTTTGGCGAAAAAACCACCCTGCGGTAAATCCGCAACATCATGCTATTTAAGGGGGAACTGCAAGCCAAACAAAATCGGTAACTTATGTTGTTGCAACCACACAACAAATGCATGGTGGCGACCGGACATTCGTCCCGAATGTTAATTATTGCGCAAAAATCCGCCGAGGCGGCAGGGCGCCGGCTAGCCGCCCGGCGGCCCGAAGCGCAGCCAGCCGCTGACCGACAGCCGGTCGCCGCCGGCGAACGGGGTCACCAGGCTCACATTGTGCTTCTGCGGCACCGCTATGACGTTCAGGGCGTTGAATACCGGCCGGAAGCCGTGCCGCACGTGATCGTCGTCGTCGAGCAACTGCAGGTAACCGCCCCAGTCGGGCAGCCACTGCGGCGTGAAGTTGAAGATGTAGGCCGCACGCCGGTTCTTGCCCTCGAGACTGTCGTCGTGACAGGTCAGGAAGTGCCCGGGCCGGTAGCGGGTCGCCTGCGCGTCGGCGAAACTGATGTCGTCGAAGCCGGTCAACTCGCGGCAGAACGCAAGGAATTCCTCCCCATTGATCCACTCGTAGAACCGGTGCAGCAGGTGGCCCTTGTTCTTGCCCGCCTTGTAGACGTCATGGATCGGGTAGTTGTTGTAACAGTACTGGAAACCCTTCTGCGCCTGCGCATAGATTGCCTGCTGCAGCCGCGCGATCTGCTCCTGGGTCATCGACTTCACCTGGGCAGTCGACAGGTCGATGTGCTTGCTGCCGTCGTTGAAAGCATAGTTGTATGAGGTGTCCTCGACGAGGGCAGCGTGGATCTCCGCCGCCGCGGATTCGGTCAGCACACCCCTGACGTGGGCGTAGCCCCGCTCGCCGAAACTGCGCCGGTAGTCGGCCGCGTCGAGCGACGGGCTCAGTTCAAAGCTCATTGTGAGTCTCCAGGCCCTTGCCGCACGCTTCAGGCGACCGGCAGCCTGCCTAAGGTATTGCAGATCCCTGCCCGGTTCCAGCGGATTTCCCCAACGTAGCCGGCCCGGCCATTGCTGGAACCAGCCTGTGCTACGCTGCTACGCAAAGGTAGACGGCGGATGCGCGATGAAGGCCCTGAGATTCGAAGTGCGCAAGGACGACCTGGCGACGGCTCGCATCAGCGAGACTGATCTACCATCGCCCGGCGACGGCGAGCTGCTCGTAGAGATCGACCGCTTCGCTTTGACCGCGAACAACATCACCTACGGCGTGGTCGGCGAGCGGATCGGGTACTGGAAGTTCTTCCCTGCCGATGCCGGCTGGGGTGTCATTCCGGTCTGGGGCTTCGCGAAGGTCATCGCGTCGAATCACCCGGAGATCGAGGTCGGGGAGCGGCTGTACGGGTATTTCCCGATGGGCAAGCAATGCGTGATGCAGGCCGGCAAGATTCGGCCAGACCGCCTCGTCGACAGCAGTGCACACCGGGCGTCTCTGCCGCTGGTCTACAACTCCTACGCGCGAACCGCAGGGGAAGCGCACTACGAGCCCGCGATGGACGACGAGCGCATGCTCCTGTTCCCGCTGTACGCCACCTCGTTCTGCCTCTACGACTTCCTCGACGACAACGGCTACTTCGGCGCCGAGCAGGTGATCGTAGTCAGCGCCTCATCCAAGACGGCCATCGGCCTCGCATACGCGTTCGACATGCACGAAGGCCCGGTTGCCTGCGTCGGCCTTACCTCGTCCGGCAACCTGGAACGTGTCCGGACGCTCGGCCTGTACGACTCCGTCGCGACCTACGACGCGCTGGGCAGCATCGATGCCAGCCTGCCTACGGTCATCGTCGACATGTCCGGCAACGGCCGGGTCCTGTCGGACCTGCATGCAATGCTCGGCGACAACATGCGATACACGTCGAACGTGGGCGTTACCCATTACGCGGACAACCAGATGGGCCCGCACTTCAGGCGCGAGCGCAGCGCGATGTTCTTCGCGCCGGGGCACATCGAGAAGCGGAACCGGGACTGGGGCCCGGGGGAGTTCCAGCAGCGTGCCTACCGTTTCTGGCGCGAGGCGTCGATACGCAGCCGCGACTGGCTGCGCATCGAGACGACCAGTGGCCTCCGCGAACTGCCGGGAGTTTACGCGCAACTGCTCGCCGGACGCGTGGCGCCCGACGTCGGCATCGTGATCGAGGTCTAGCCCGTCGACGAAAGGCGGATCGCTAGCAGGGTGTTGAAAAACACCCTGCTGGCGCGAGACAAGGATGTCTCGCCCGCGGTTCAAGCACGTAAGTGCTTGAACCGTCGGGAGCGAGTCCGGACATGCGCCGGACTCGCGACGTTGAAAAAGGTCTGGACGACCTTTTTCAACATCCTGCTAGACCGCCGCCAGCGCCTGATCGAGCGCGCCGATCAGGTCGTCCGTGTCTTCGAGTCCGACCGACAGGCGCACCAGCCCGTCGGTAATACCCACGCGCTTGCGCTCGGCCGGCTCGACCGCCGAATGCGTCATCGTTACCGGGTGGGTGATCAGCGACTCGACGGAGCCCAGGTTCTCGGCGAGCGTCCAGACCCCGATCGAGTCCATCAGCTTCTTGCCGGCCTTGACCCCGCCTTTGACCTCGAACCACATCATCGCGCCGAAGCCGCTCGCCTGGCGCTTGGACAGCTCGTGCTGCGGGAAGGACTCGAGGCCCGGGTAGGCGACCTGCAGCACCTTCGGGTGCTGCTCCAGGAATCGGGCGATCGCCAGCGCGCTGGCCGACTGCTGGTCCATGCGCACGGCCAGCGTCTTCGTGCCCTGCAGTGTCAGCCAGGCGACCATCGGCGACATGATCGAGCCGGTGCTGTTCTGGATGAAGCGCAACTTCTCGTCGAGTTCCGCGGTCCTGGCGACGACCGCGCCACCCACAGTCGCGTTGTGTCCGTCGAAATATTTGGTCGTACTGTGCAGCGACAGGTCCGCGCCGAGTTCGAGCGGCCGCTGGTAGTAAGGCGTGAGGAAGGTGTTGTCGACGACATGCACGGCCCCTGCGTCCTTCGCCAGCGCCGAAATCGCCGCGATGTCCGAGCACTTCATCGTAGGGTTGGCCGGCGTCTCCGTCAGGAACAGTTTCGTGTTCTTCCGCACGTGTTTCTTTACGTCCGCCGGGTTCGAGGTATCGGCGAACGAAAATTCCACGCCGAAACGGGTCAGCACCTTGGTGCACAGCCGGTAAGTACCGCCGTAAGCGACGTCCGAAATGACCGCATGCTCGCCGGCATTCAGGAAGGCGAGCATCGTGCAGCTGACGGCCGACATGCCGGTGCCGTAGCACGTCGTGTCCGCGCCACCCTCCAGCACGGTCAGCTTCTTCTCGAGCGCGCGTACCGTCGGGTTGCCGCTCCGGGAGTACGAGAAGCCCTTGGCAAGATAGGAATCGACAGACTCCTGGACGAAGGTCGTCGACTGGTAGATCGGGGTCAGGATGGCGCCGGTAGTCGGATCCGGCGTAACGCCGGCGTGAATCTGCTTGGTACGGAAACCCATCGAATTCTCCTGCGGACCGCATGTGCCCGGACGCGGGCGGCGCCATCATACACATTCGGCTGGCGCGCCGAAATGCGGGGCCGGGCCGCGGCCGGCCCGCTCAGCAGCGTTCGTCTTGGCCCTCGCGCCCCAGGCTGCTGCGCCCGTCATCGTAGCGATACGCATAGAGTTTCTCGCCAGCGACGAACAGGCAATGAACCTTGATTTCCTGCCGTTGCGGATGCCGGCGCCCCAGCACGCTGACCTCGAGGCCGACCGAGACCGAGTCGGGCCCGAATCCGAAGCGGCGGTTGCGTGCCGGCGGCGCCAGCAGCAGGTTCCATGCCTTGCCGTCGCTGCCGGTGGCGACCAGGCGATCGTGCGGATTCCCCAGGCGCAGCTCGCTGATGACCAGCGTCAGTTCGACATCCTCGGTGTAGGCGCCCCACCCATGATGGGCCAGCGCCGGCAGGGCGGCCAGTCCGAGCACCAGCACCAGGCGGGACGATCCTGATTTCGCATTCATCCGCATTGCCGTTTCAGTCCGTCCCCATGACTCCAGCCTGCCACTCAGGTTCCGCCGGCGCCGCGATTGACGCGAATTGTAACACTGGCAGGCGTATCGCCCAGGCCGTAGTAGCTCAGCGTGAACGCGTCGCTCCGGTATGCCGGCCCGCGCGGCGAGCCCTCGTGCAGCTGCCGCATGATACCGATATTGCCGAGTGACAGGACCTGGCCCGGCTCGAGGCGCGTACCCGACTGCCGGAGTTCGTCGCGTATCCAGCGAACGACGCGAATCGGCTCGAACCAGCCCGCGATCGAGCCCCGCTCGATCTCGGTGCCGTGCTCGTCGTGTACGGCGAACGTGAAACGGTTGAGCCGCTCCAGCGATTCCGTGGTCGGCGCCAGCGGCACGGGCTCGCCGAGAAAGGAAAAGCGGCTGCCCATGTTGGCGACTATCGTGCCGTTGATCGTGCGCCCGGTTTCCTCGTAATAGGGATCGGGGACCTCGGCGAACGGGATGACGGCGTCCAGCCCGGCCAGGATCTCGAGGTCGGTGACGGCCTCGTTGATCGATTCGTCGCCGACACGGACCGCGAAGTCCGCCTCCAGGAAGCCGCGCCGGGTCTCGTGCAGGGCCACGGCGCTGCCGCTCGGCCGCAGCATGCCCTCGAGGATCGTGCCGCGAATGCCGCCGGGCGGGAAAACGGCAAAGCCAGGACCCGGATCGTGGCCGCCGGTCTTGTACCCGACGACCCTGCCCATCTCGGGCTCCATGTATCGGGCGAACTCGGCTTGCCAGAAATAGGCGCCGGTCAGCGGCATGTCGTGCATAAAAGGCTGCATGGGCCGGTGTTCCAGGAAATCGCGCGCCATCTGCTCGACGTCGGCGCGTATCCGGCCCTGGCTGCCGCCCGGCCCGCCCGCGGGAGCCGGGCCCGGTGTGCAGGCGGCCAGGCCAAGCGCGGCAAGGCCGGCGACCAGCCGGCGCAGGACCAATGAAACTTTCACGGGCAATCGGCCTCCGCGGTCACGAGCCGCCGATTATACGACCGCGCCGCCATTCCGGCGGGTCAGGATCGAGCCCGTGCCGCGCGTGCGATCGCGGTCACGTGGCGCAGGTCCGTGCCGCAGCAGCCACCGACGACGTTCACCCATGGCAGCCTGTCGAGGATGTCGGCGTACTGCCGGCCGAGCTCGCGCGGATTGCCGGCATCCAGCGTGTCGCTCCGGTCGAGTTCCGCATGACTGCGCCGTGACGCGTTGCAGCGCAGGCTTCTCAACCGTCGCGCCCAGTCGGCATCCTCCAGCACGTGAAAAAAATGATCGGGGTGTGCGCAATTGACACCGAAGTATGCCGCCGCGGCATCGGTCGCGTCGTCGACCGCTCGAATCGCCTCGCCGAGCGCCTGGCCGGAGGGCAGGCAGCCGTCGGTCTCGACGGTGAATGAAATCACGACCGGCATGCCCGCCGCCCGGGCCGCGCGCACCAGGCCGATCGCCTCGTCCGACTGCGTGAAGGTAACGCCGGCGATGAAGTCCGCGTCGGTCTCTGCAAGCCAGCCTACCTGGGTCGCGTGATACCGCTCCGCTTCGCGGGCGGCGACCGCAAGCTCCGGCGCATACGCATCGCCTCGCGGCCCGATGATGCCCGCGAGTACGATCGGCCGGGCATTACTGGCAAATTCCCGGCGCAACCCCGCGATGAAGTCGATCGACTCGCGGTTGGCGTCCCGGAGTTCCTCGACGGTCGCGCCGAGGGACCTCGCCCAGTGCGGATGGGCCTTCCAGGTCTGGCTGTCGAGGATGAAGCCCGCCCCGGCATCCCGTGCCAGCGACAGGAAGGCACGGAAGTAGTCGGCCATTGCCTGGCGGCCCGACTCGTCGGGCAACAGCGTGTGCGCAGCAAACTCCCGGATTTCGATGCCATGGTTGAACATCAGGTCCGTTTCGATCCCGGCGTCGGCCAGGAACAGGTCGCCCGAAAGCTGCGGCAGGCGATGTCGGTACAGGCTCATCGGCTCACTCCCCTCCCGGTTCCGGCCAGGTGCCGGCCCGGTGTCGGCATGTCCGCGGGTTTCGGACCCAGTATAGGCCGGGCCAGCCCGGCGCCCGGGGCGAGGTATCAAATAGCGCAACAGGACGGATGGCGCGACGAGGCTCCGGATATAATCGGCCCCGGATCTCTTCGGGAGTCGTTACCATGGCAAGCGCCTGTCGGCCGGCCGCCATCGCCTGCCTGCTGTTGCTGCAGGCGCAGGCGGATGCACATCACTCGTTCGCGGCGGAGTTCACCGCCGAGGAAACGGCAACCGTCTCGGGAACCGTCGTCGAAGTCTGGTTCCGTAATCCGCACGTCCGCTATTACATAGAGGTCGAGGCCGAGAACGGCGAGGCGCAGCGCTGGGATACGCGCGGCACGAGCCCGTCCCTGCTCGTGCGTCGCGGCTGGACCAGGGATACGATCAAGGTCGGCGACAAGGTCACGATCATGGGACACAAGGGGCGCGAGAATCCGCACCTGCTGTCCATCATCTGGGTCGAGCTGGCCGACGGCACCAGGCTCGGCAAAGTCGATTACTGAGGCGGCCGGGCATGCGAACTCGACTGTCGCGCCGCGGGCTGTTCGTCTCCCTGGCCCTGTTTCCGCTGGCGGGTGCCGCGAACGACGCTCTGGTCGGCGATTGGATGCTGGAGCTGACCGGCAAGGGACCGCGCCTGGTCGGCCAGCTGACGCTCGGCCGGCAGGGAGATACCTGGGTGGCCCACGTCGAAGGCGGCCCGGCTGAGGTTCGGGTGGACGGCGACAACCTCGACGTTCGTATCGACAGCCGCGACCTCGCCGGCTTCGTGTTCTACCGGCGCCTGTCGGGGCGCTACGCGGACGGAAAGCTGTCCGGGACCTTCACCATCGAGGGAGCGACCGAAGACCCCGAACCTGGCGGCCAGTGGACCGGCGTGCGGAAGCTGCCGGATCGGGCGCCGGAGCCGCCGCGCCCGGTGGATGTCTCCGGCATCTGGACGCCCGCGCCGGGAGTCGACTTCCGCAAGTACACGATGGACCTGACGGACAAGGCGCAGGCATGGTTCGAGGGCTACCTGATGCACTACGACCAGCCGAACGTGCGCTGCGTGTCGCCGGGCATCGTGGCGATGGTCGCCTGGGGCGCCTACCCGTTCGAAATACTCGCCGATGACGGCCGGCTGACGTTCATCTACGAGGTGGAGAGCGAGGTAAGGCGCATATTCCTGGACGGGCGCGAGCCGCCGGAGTATTACCCGACGTCGCCGATGGGCTATTCCACCGGCTACTGGGACGGCAGCGCACTGGTCGTCGAGACTGAGCTGCTGGAAGCGAACGTGCGCGACTTCCGCGGCGAGCCGGTTTCGGATGGCGCCCGCATGCACGAGCGCTACAGCCTGAGCGACGATGGCCGGCGCCTGTCGGCGGTCATCACCCTGCTCGACCCGGAGAACTACCGGGTCCCGCCCGTCCGCCGGCGCGAGTGGGTGCGCGACCCGGCGACCGTGATCCTGCCCTACGAATGCGACCCCGACTCCTTCTACCGGCAGATGTACGATGAGGGCAAGCTGGACATGTACTTCGAGCGCTCCGAGCGCCGCCTGATCGAGTGAGGCTCACCGAATGAAACGGATATGGACAACGCTCGTCTGCCTGGCGCTCGCGGCATCGGCATTGCCTGCCGCTGCCCATCACTCGCGCGCGAATTTCGACCTCGACAAAAAGGTCGAGATCACCGGTACCGTGACCCGCTGGCAGTACCGCAATCCGCACGGCTTCCTGTGGCTCGAGGTCCGCAACGCCACCGGTGAGAGCGAAGAATGGGCCGTGGAACTCGGCTCCATCCCGAACCTGAAGCAGATGGGACTGGAGCGCGACTCGATATCGGTCGGCGATACCGTGACCGTCATCGGCAACCCGGATCGCGACGCCGCCAACCGTTACGTGTTCTTCAACAGCATGACGACCGGCGACGGGCATCGCTATGCGTTCGCGGACGTCTTCGCCTATTCGCGCAACGCGAAGGAAGCGGGCAAGGCGCAGCCCGGTTCGATGGATTTCTCCGGCAAGTGGGACGAGGAAGTCTCGCAGCAGGCCGTGCTGCTCGGCGAGGGTTTGCCCGACTATCCGCTGACCGCGCGCGGCCGGGAAGTCGTCGGCCGCTACGACCCGGCGGACGAGCCCTGGTTTCGCTGCGAGTCCGCCGGCCTGCCGTCGCTGATCGGCACGCCCTACGCCATCGAGATCGCGCGCGAGGGCGATGACTACCGGATATTCTTCGAGTTTCCGGGCATCACGCGAACGATACACATGAACGTGCAGGCACATCCGGACGAACTCGAACCCTCGGTGCTCGGCCATTCCATCGGACGCATCGACGGCGACGTGCTGATCGTCGACACGAGGGGCTTCCTGCCAACGCCCTGGGGCATCGGCCAGGGCCTCGACTCCAGCGAGCAGAAGCACCTGGTGGAACAGTACCGGCTGCTGGAGGACGGTCACGTACTCGAAATCACCTACACCGTCACGGACCCGGTCTTCCTTACCGGACCCTATTCACGCACTCACCTGAAGCGCCTCGTACCCGACTACGAGCTGACGCCCTACGAACAATGCGATCCGGAAGCCGCGGGCATGCACCTGAAGCTGGAGGGGTCCTAGCCGCCCGAAGGCGAGGTCGCTACAATCCGGCGCAACGATTGGGGCCACGGGGGGGCACC
>Ga0224510_10000459_pt1 | contig 31298 bp, 33 predicted proteins | sample SF_May12_sed_USG_FD_170161 | JGI IMG/M metagenome (GOLD analysis project Ga0224510, IMG submission 170161) | Sediment microbial communities from San Francisco Bay, California, United States - SF_May12_sed_USGS_4_1 | ecosystem: Environmental > Aquatic > Marine > Sediment | place: USA: California... | reverse complement strand
CGGTCACCGCCGTGGGCGTCGCACTGCTGTTGAGCGTGATCACGAGGTTCGTGCCGCTGCTGCCCCCGGTAAAGGTGCCGATGGTCACCCCTTGATAGGTGACGTTGGCGCCGCTCACGCCGATCTGCCCGGCCCCGGTCCCTTGGTTGCGGATCGCCAGCACGTCCTCGGCGCTGTCGCTGCCCGCGGTGAAGGAGACCGTGAGGGTGCCCGTGTTGAAATCGGTGCTGTCCACATCGGCGACCACGGCGTTGGCCCCCTGTTCGATCACCACCGCCCCGTCGCCTTCGTTATAGGCCAAACTGTCGCCCGCCAGGTTCGTGATGGTCGGCGCATCGTTGACCGCATTAACAACAAGCGATGCCGTATCGGTGGCCGAGGAAAATGCAGTCGTTCCACCGCCGACAACCGAATAGCTGATTTGCAGGTCGTCTATCCGGATGCCGTTAGCGCTTGCCACAGAGGCATAAAAACGAATCTGGGTGTTGGCCGCGGCATAAGACGAGATATCAAAGCTCTTCGTGCCAGTCACCGTAGCGTTCGTGATGGCAGTCAGAGTCGTATAGTTGGCACCTCCGTTGCTTGATACTTGCACCGCAATCACGCCAGAATCGACCATGGCGTTCAAAATCACGTCGAATGACAACGTGGCGCTCGTCGCGCCGGACAGGTTGGCCTGGCGGTAGAGCCAGTCGCCAACATTGATTGGCCTAAATCGAAGGTAGGGTGATGGCAGGTCGATGTTTCCGCCACCAGCTCCGCCGCCAGCAGTGTCATTCTCGATCCAATTGGTCGTCCAGTTTTGTGTCCCGTTGTTGTTGCTATACGAGGACACGGTGAAGGTATCGAGGACGGTTTCTGTGGTGGTCGTAATCGCAGCCAGACTGCCATTGGTGCCCGAACTTTGGTCCCAGGCCCGGAAGGTGATGGCGTTGGTCAGCGTGCCGTTGTAGTCGGCATTGGGCTGGAAGTAGAGCCGCGTGTTGGCGTCGGCGGCGAGCAAGCGGGCATTGTTGGTCGCCACGGCCCCCAGTGCGTTCCAGCTGGCCCCGTTATTCGTCGAGTAGAACCACGTGCCATTCGTCGTGTCGGCCGCCGTGATCGCGATGCCTAAGAGGGCTCCGGCATCCGGGTCCGTGACGTTATCGACTTGCCCTGCAGGCGAAGTGAAATCGACGAGCTGGGAGACCAGCGTGCCCACTACCCCTGATGGCGCGCCGGCGTCTTCGTTGATCGCTGTCAGTGCCGGACTCTTGCTGGCATCGAGCACCGGTGCCGTGTTCGTTGCCGTCACATTCTGCGCGAACTCGGAGGTCTCGATCGGAGAATCCCCAAGGTCGAGTTTGGAGACGGTTGCACTGATGGCGCTGCCGACCGAGACGGTGGCTGTGAATGTCGGTGAGAATGACGCATTGCCCGAACCATTGGTCGTCACGTCAGAAATGCCGATCAAGGTTTGCCCTTCGCCATACCCTGTCCCGTCTCCTGTCGCATTGGAATAGAACTCGATACGAAAGCTCGTTGACGCCGTACTGTTAAGGGTTCCCGTGACGGTGATCTGCGTGCCGGTCGTCACGGCAGTCGTCAACACCGGAAAATTTTGCAAGTTGTTGGCGCCGGTGTCGCCGTCACCGCTGTCGTTTGCCGTCACACCCGCCGCGCCCAGATTGATACCCAGCAGGGTGTTGGAATGAATGGAGTTGCGAACGATGGCGTTGTTCGAGCCATTCACCACATCCACGCCATTCTGCGCGTTGAAGGCAATAATGTTGCCGGCGCCGAGCGCTTCGCCGCCGATGACATTTCCGGTCGAACTGCCTTGAATTTCAACACCGTCGCTTGATCGATTGCCGCGATTGAGGGTGCCGGTGGCATCCGTGCCGATGTAGTTGCCCTGCACGATGTTGTTGGACGTGTTGATCTCGATGCCTTCGACCATCCTCGAGATCACGTTGCGTGCGGCGGCTGTCGTGCCACCGATTGTGTTGCCAGTTCCCGAGATGATGGCGATGCCGACGTCCCCCAGTCCGTTGTTGGTCGAACCGTCAGGATCCAGGCCGATGATGTTGCCCTGAATGAGATGGCCCGTGACACCGCTGCCGACAATCGTAATACCTTCATCGACGTTGTTGGTGATGACGTTGCGATCATTAGTACCAGTGCCGCCGATAATGGCTCCGGAACCTCGAACATCGATCCCGTCATCCGCGTTGCCCACACCCGTGGACCCGGTCCCGGTCGTGCCGATCCAATTGCCGCGGATCGTAATATTGTCGGCCCCCGTCTGGACCAGAATGCCATCGCCCACTGTTGCACCCTTGAAGCCTGTGATCATCAGACCACGCACGGTACTGCCGTCGCTGGTACCGCTGAACGACAAACCTGCTCCGTTAGGAGCACTGGCGCCGTCGATCCGAATGAGGGGGGTGCCAGCAAATCCCGTCTGGGACCACCCGTCGATGAGTACGGGATAGAGGATTGGATCCAGCAACGCGGAGGTGAGTGTGATCGTGTGGGGACCCGCACCGGCAATATTAAAATCGATAGTATCAGTACCCGCATCAACGTTGGCATTGATAATCGCTTGTCGCAACGATCCTGCCCCCGCATCGTTGGTATTGGTCACTGTGTAGGTGGCCAACACGCCTTCCCAGGTTTCCTGAGTGGCCTGGCCGATCACGATGGACGACTCAATGAACCCGGTGGAAATTTCCAGTTGCCAGTTGGCATATTCACTGATGTGGCCCGTTCGATCCGTGCTCGCCGCAATATCCGCTCCCGTGAGGTCGGCTAAGGTTTGTATAGCGGATAGGCCGCCTGGTCCACGGCCAAAGTTACAGCCGTAGATCAGGACATCGGCGTCTCCCGAGAGGCTCTGGCCGATCTGTTGAAACTGTTCGGCGTAGCGCGTGCTGATCGACTCTTGTGTCAGGAAGCTAGCACCGAGGTGCATCTCAGCTTCGGTTCCTTCGCCGATCAGATGAATCGCATCAATACCCGTACGACCGGCGAGCGTTTCCGCCATCTGCTGCACGCCGTCGCGGGCAGGATCGAGGATGATTACTTCGACGTTGGGGCTGATGCCGTCGAGCAGTTGCTGATAATCACGGACGCTGGGAGAGAGGAAGACGATTTCCTGGCGCGCAGCCGAGGTGTCATACGCCGCCAAGGCATCGAAGAGGGCTTGGTCGCTCGAACTGAATTGTGGCTCACCCGTGGGTGCCGGATCAGGCAGGGCATCGTCGGCGGTCACGTCCTCAGGCGACGAGAGCGCTTCGGCTTGACTCTGGGCGAGTGGCTCGATGGCAACGGTACTGAGCGTCGCCACACCCGCCCCATCGAACATGATCCGCGATTCGAGGGCAAACCAGGAGGCACTGTAGGAAGGAAGGGGCGCAGCCGCCTGCAGGGAAGTCGCCCGATGCCTGCAGACAGATTTTGCTGCGGTCTTCTTACGTCGACGTAGTATTCTCATGGTATGGAGAAGCCCAGAGTTCTCCGATTTACCAGGAATAATTTAGCAAGGCATATGCCACTTTCCGAAGCAAATTCCCCTTTCTGACAAGGCAGTTAGGATGGTGCTCTGCAGGGCGATGTGTCGTGGATACAGAATGTGACGAAGAACGCCCGTTGCTAGCCCAATGCTTCGGAGGGAGGGCTCTCAGTCCACCCCGCACTCTGGTCCTCGTGTGCTGCCACAGAAGTCTGTGCGTGGCGAGTCCTCATCTGGCACAGGACCGGCCTGTCGAACCCTGCGGTGAGCCACGCCGAACCGCATAAACGGAACAGGGAATTTCTGCCCTTTGGCAAGCTCAGGGCAGGCTCAACAATTCCCGAGCCAAGACGTGCTTTCTCAAGGGGAAACGGGTAAGCTCCAGAAACCTAAGGGGAGTTGATTTGACTGTTCCTCATATTTCTTCACCTCAAACATGCCCCGATGAAGACCATTCGTGATTGTTTTGGTCGATCGATCAGACTCACAGACGAACGGATCGCGCATATTTTGCAACATCCGGAAATGATCGATATGGAACCGGAGATCGCTCATGTTCTCGAGGACCCTGCAGAAGTACGTCTCTCTCGTTCAGATAGCACGGTGCAGCTCTTCTACGAGTATTACGCCAAGACACGTGTCGGTGGGAAATGGCTCTGTGCCGTGGTAAAGTATGTGGCAGATGATGGTTTTGTCGTCACGGCCTATCTGACAGACCAGGTGAAACTAGGAGAACGCATATGGCCGAAAAAGTAAAAGTCTGGTTTGATCCGGAAGCCGATTACCTGGAAGTCCAATTTCGAGAGGCGCCTGGCTTCATGCGGCCGACTGCGCACGATGCCGTCATGGAGCGTGTAGATGAACAGGGGCGTGTCCTGGGTTTCAGCGTGCTCGGCGTCAGTCGCTTTCCCAAAGACCATCCTTTAGAAGCAGAACTCGTTGCCGGAGAATAACGCAGCACCAGCCGACCAACAGGTGCCCCAGCCTCTCACCACTCTTGGCCCAACCAGGCTTCGAATCACATAGGTCTCAGGGCGAGCGGATTATCACAGGAATTTGCGAGAGGCCACACTACACACCGCTTTCCCGGATCAGAATCCGAGCTCCCTTTTCCCATGCTCGTTGAGCAAAGCTGATGCGAGGGCCATCCACCAACACGGTGCCCCGCACAGCCTGGTTCCATCGGGGAGCCGGCTCGGCGAGACGCAGGGTGATCCGATAGACGGAGGTCTCAGGCCGCAATCGATGGTTGGCATCTTCTCGCACCGGCACCTCGCCGCCGTAAAGCGAGGCCAGATAGGGGACCGTGAAGCTGCTCTCATCAATATCTCGAATCTCGACAACTTGTGCCATCACGCTCGGACGCTCTGCACCTTCGGGAAGGAATCGAGCCGACTGTCCAGCGCGGAGATAGCCGACGTCAGTTTCCGGCGCGACCGCATGCACCTCTTCACCCGCTGGATCAACGACATAGGCAAGCGGCAGCTCCTTATTAATCCAGCGTCCCACATGCAACGCCTCTGCGCGGTCGGTGACTCGGCCCGAGATCGGCGATACGAGCGAGAGCGTCTGCTGTTGTTGCACAAGACCCTCGAGCTGCGAGAGCCGTGCCTTCAGCGCTTCGATCGTGACCTGATGTTTTGACAATTCTTGTTGATTCACGAACTGGCGCCGTCCTCTCAACTGTTCGACTTCGATCCGCTTCTGCGTTAATGCCACCTCTTTTTCCAATACCGGGGATTCCACCGTGATGAGTCCGGTGCCCTTGTCCACATGACGGCCTTCCGCTAGCGTCAGCTCGACGATTCTTCCCGGAGCCGGTGCATAGATCGTGGCATGTGGCATCGATTCCAACACAGCCGGGAGGGTGATTCGATCCGACCACGGGACGAACAGCACTGCCGTGAGGACACCCACTGCGCCGGCGGTGATCCATATTCGTCGCTGTTCGCGAACGGCCGCGCGTAACATCCACCAGGCCTTGAGTTCACGCATAATCGGCAGCACGATGAACCAGCCGATTTCGAAGGCGAGCAGGATGAGTCCCAGCAACTTGAAGAAGAAGTGATAGACCACCAAGGCGATCCCCAGAAACAGCAAGAACCGGTACGCCCACGTGGCCCAGGCGAACCCGACCAAGAAGCGGCGTCGCGCGACAGAGGCCGGTTCAGGCATCGGGGTGTCCAGCCCGAACAGGAGCCGCCTGAGTTGCCACTGCCCAAAGGCAAAGGCGCGCTCATGCAGATTGGGGATCCCCAACACGTCGGAGAGGACGTAGTACCCATCGAACCGCATGAATGGATTCAGGTTAATCGCCAACCCCAACGCCAAGCTCGTCGTCGCCATGAGAAACGCCAGGCTTCTCCCCACCCCGTCATCCAGAAAGCTCCATGCGAAGATCGCGAGAGCCGCTACTGCACATTCCACGATCATCCCGGCGGCCCCGATGGCGGCACGCTGACGACGAGCGGTTAGTTTCCATGCATCGGAGGTGTCGGAATACAGCATCGGCACCATCACGATCATGGCGATACCCATCGTGGACACGCGGCACCCATAGCGTGTCGCGGTATAGGCATGCCCGAGCTCATGAAAGATCTTCACGATGACCAGGCACAGGACATACAGCACGAACCCGCGTGCGGTGAAAAAATGCAGCATGGTGGACGAAAAGGTGTCCCACTGGCGGGATACGAGATAGATCCCGATCAATCCGATAAGACCAATCATCCATGCCACGGCTGGGGTAAAGAGCCATTCAACAAAAGGCAGGGTTGCCCGAAGAAATCGATTGGGCCGCACCAACGGCACTTGGAAAAACAGATAGTGGTGGACCAACCACGTGAGCCACTGTGGCTTGGCCGCTTCTGCTTGGGCGATGTAGGCTCGATAGCCTCCCTGCGGCGGATCGCGCATGAGATGGTTGCTGTACAGGAACCGCAGAAATGCGTCGATATCCTGAGACGTGACGCGACAGGTCGTCTCGGCATGAATCGCCGACACCATGGCCTCTGCGGACCGGCCCTTCCAGCGCGAGAGCATCTGATAGGCCGGCCACCCGATCTGGACATACTTCGCACGGAGCTGGTCGACGAGCACCCAGGTCGGTGACCCATCGGCAGCCGGAGCTCCGGCGAGCAGCTGAAGATCCTCCCGCAACGGCGGCAGATTCGCCTCGCTCACTTGATGTGCCCCTGGGTTCATCGACCGATCCATGGCCGGAGCGCAGAAATTGGGCGGCGGAACAGATACGTGAACAGTGTGACCCGCTCCCCATACAGCTTGGCGCTTCCCTGCCATCCGATACGAGATTCCGATGCCTCTTCGCTGAGCTGGGCCATCACTCGGTAGGCCAGCGTATTGTTCGGCAGGACCTCGGCATGGTAACTCGCATGACTGATCGTCGCTGGAACGCTGGAAAATGGGTTGGCGTTGAGGAACAGCGATACCGGCGCGCCTTCCCGCAACACAATGGCGTCGTCCACCGGGAGATCGATCCTCACCTCCAGTCGACGCGGATCCGCTAGTTCCATGATGCGTTGACCGACCACGACTGGCTTTCCGATCCAGTCGGATTTTTCCGTATAGAGTACGAGCCCGGCTTGGTCGGCCTTGACCTCGACCTTGGCGAGTCGTTCGTACGCATAGTTCCGTTCCGTTTCTCGCAACTCGACTTCGGCTTTCAGCAGCGGCACGTCCGCTTTGTGGTCGGCTTCAACGAACGACCCCTGCGCGGCGCGGCGATACTGGGCCATCGCCACATCGAGATTTCGCTCCGCCACTTGATAGTCGCTCCGAAAGGTCGTGTCCTCGTACCGAAACAAGACGTCGCCTTTGGACACCGCGGAGTTGGGTGGCACGACGATTTCGGCAATGACCCCGTCGATCGGCGCACTGACAATCAGCGGGTCCTTGGCGACGATCTTTGCAGGCGCCAACGTCGACATCGGAACCGGGATGGCGAGTGCGCCCAGCACTGTCGCCGCCAGGAGCCATGTTGTGGTTCGACTCAACCCCCATCGCCATCGGTAATTCTTGGATGGACCGACAGCGCGCCAGGCATAGGCATAGGCCTCGCTCAGACGCTCCAGAATCGTCACCTCGTAATCCAGCCACGGCTGATCTCTTGTCAGCCACAGACCGCCGAGAATCTGATCATCCGGGTGTTTGAGCGGGCACCAGAGGCCATGACCGACGACAAATTCGTCCCAATCCGATTTGAGCTCATCCGCGCACTCCGGCTCGGAGATCCGTCGGATCTCGTGGCCGGTCGAGGTCGTTCGTAGATGATGGATCAATCGTTCGGTCCATTGCATGAGAGGTGCCGTGCGATCGACGACCGGAACGCTGGACGCAGCTCGCACGTCATAATGTGGTGACGACGAGGTCGGCGGGGCTACGAGGACCGCTTGCCGATAGGGAAGGAGACGGCGCGTTTCATTGACGAAGAGGAACTGCAGTTCCTGCTGCGTTCTGGCAGCCCGCACCATCCGTTCCAACTGCAGCAGTGTGGCTGCCGAGGTGTGTTTGGGAAGGGTACTTTTTGGTAAGACTTCTGCTGACACCATAGGGGTGTTGTTACCGGGGGAGTTCAGCGAACGCAGCAGTGCCGCTCATCCCCGCCAGAACATGCTTAGGCTTCGCACTAAATAGGCCCTTCACCTTCACGGTCTGGCTGGCAGGGTCGACACTTGCACCGATGTCCTGGACCACCGCTGGATATCGGAGTCCCGTCTCGTCGACCGCGTATTCGAAGGCTGTACCGATTTTCAGCCAAGCCAGCGACTTGGAGGGCAGGATCAGCTCAATTTCGAGCCGACTGTCGTCCAACAGACTGATGAGTTGATCGTTGGGGAAGACGTTTTCATGTTCATTGACGATGGTCTTGACCACACGGCCGGGGAACGGTGCCCGCACCGTGCAGCCGCTGACATTGACCTGCGCAGCCTTCACGGCAGCGAGTGCCTTCTCCGCTTCGGCCTGAGAGACTTCAAGTTCAAGGTGTCCGACGGCTTGATGTTCGGAAAGACGAAGATTGTTTTCATAGGTCTTCTTCTTGCCGCGATACTCGGCTTGCGCGCTGGCCAGTTCGGCCTCGTATCTTGAACAATCGAGCGCGACCAACAGCGCCCCTTTCTTGAACCGTTGTCCCTCTTTGAAGGGAAGTCGACTGATTCGGCCTTGGACCTGGCTGGCCAAGGTCGCCTGCGCCGTCGCCTTGACGACTCCTCGGATGGTGGCGAGTTCAGCCGAGGTGCTTGCTGGTTTCACATCGAGGGTCGTCGTGGCGCTCGCCGGAGAAATGATGGTGCACACCAGATACATCACGATGCAAGCGCTCCCAACCCTCAGACAACCACCACGTCTCACTTGAACAACTCCTTGCTTTTCGTCCATCGCATACGAAGTTGGAGAGCCAGATCTGACAGGCTTTGCTCGTTCTTCAGATTGTTGGGGAGCACATCTTCCCCGACGGCGGCAAGGAGCGCGGCCCAGGCCGTTTGAGCCTCTGCTTCCACGGCGTCATAGCGCAGCTGGGCGGCCACTTGAGCCACTCGCTCGCGCAACATGGATTGCTCGCTCGTCCTGGCGCTACGCCAAGCCACCTGCACCTGCTCGACGATTTGAGACTGGGTGTCGTAATACAGCGCCGCTGTCGACACTTCCTTTTTCGCGTGAGCGACCTGTGCCACGCTGACATGGACCTGTGACATCACCGTCATGGTGAGCGCCAAGTTTTGTGTATGAAGCACTTTGTCTTGGGCTTCGATGGTCTTGGCTCGAGCCGGATATCGGAGAAGGCTCAGCAGATTCCAACTGGTTCGGGCCGCATAGGCAGCCCAATGGTTATTGAAGAGGAAGGTATTGCTGCTGTAATTCCCGCCGACTTGGAGATTCAAGCTGGGCAACATTTCAAGAATCGCAGCCTTGGCCTCGCGCGCATTAATGCGGCGACGATAGTCGATCATCCGGAGCTCGGGGCGCGCGAGAAGCGCCCGGTCCTCCAGGATTGCCAGATCAGGCGGCAGCTCCAGTGCTTCGGCCTCTCGCCCCGGAATCATCAAGACAAGGTCCTTCTCTTGCCCGGGAGGAAGATTGATCAGCGCGGCCAGTTGAAGCTTGGCGGTGTTGAGCTCTCTGAATAGTTGTTGAATGTATCGTTGCGTATTGAGGAGGTCGAGCTTGTATTGTAAGGGAACCAACGGCGCGCTCAGCCGTTCGTCTTGAACGGCCTGTGCTTTCTCGAGCGCGTTCTTCACCCACTCATCCAGCAGCTTCAGGGAGGGAAGGATCCGCCCTGCGCTCACGGCTCGCCAATAGGCGATCCGCACATCCTGCATGACCCGGTTGGCCACGCGTCGGCGTTCTTCATCAGCAATCAAGACGTCGTCTGCGGCCTGCTTGGCTCGGATGTAGGACAGCCCAAAGTCCAACACGTTCCAGCTCAACGACAGATCGGCTGAGAAAATGTTTCGCTCGGCGGAGGTAAAGGGCTCCAGTACCTGCCTCCCGGTAAGCAAGGATTGCGCAACACCGCCGGGGAAATTGTTTCGTCCGTCAAATCCAGCATTCGCAGCAAGGCGTGGCAACATGGCGTAGTGGGACAAATCGAGCTGCGTCTGCGCCAACATTTTATGCATCAGCTCGACACGAGCATCGAGGTTGTACTTCAGTGCTCGGGCCATCGCTTCGTAGAGATCTACCGGACCACTGAGCGGCTCTTGATCCTTCGTCAGCACTGCTCGGTCCGCATTCGCCCGTAACTTAACCTCGTCTTCCGTCAACGGTATCGGCTTAATGGCACACCCGTTCCCGCCGACGACGGCGATGATCAGCAGCCAGACGCTCAGTGAGCGAGCAATACCGTTCATTGGTTCGGCCAAAGAATTCTGCCGGTCGCCGGATCGCTCATCTTTTGCTCGACCAGGCTATTCCCCAATCCATCACACGTAGCTCTACTGTCGGCATTAAATTAACCAGCTAAGGTTTTCACCTGTCCCTTGATGAGAGTACTCAACTCTCATGGTTTGTCATCATTTTTTCACTTTTGGCACCTTTTCCCATCAGTATGTGCCAGCTGGATCCTAATCAGACTTTCAGTCGATTTGACCCCGTACGTACCGTGATGAGCTGGAGGCAACAGGCACCGACGCGTAAATCGTGTTTTTCCTTTCTGGTTGTCACATTCCTTGGTACGGTGCGGGGACGGATTGGGCTACGGTCTCCTTTTCGGTTACCGACGATCTTATTCATCGCAAGGAGTCTCCATGAAACAATCAGGATCACCGACGAATTCAGCCGACTCGCTTCCTCAAACCCCTTCTCGGTCGACCCAGACGAACAATGCCGCTCCAACAGTTCAGTTCGATCTCTCTACCCTTCAGAGTTCCTATGCAAATGTATGCAACGTGTCGTCGACTCGGGAAGAAGTGGCACTGGCCTTCGGCGTGAATAACGTGTGGGACCGGGGGCAGGCGAATATCCAAATCCAGCTGACGAACCGTATCGTGCTCAACCCTTTCGCGGCAAAACGACTCGCGACCGTACTCTCGCGTGTGGTGACTGAGTATGAGTCGAGATTCGGTCCATTACACGAGGACGCCACGCCACAGATCAATGCGGCATGAGAGAAGTGACGTCATCTACCGGCTTCAGCGGCCTCCCATGCAGGTTTGAAATACCCCTGTCAGGATCGTCAACTCGGGATATCCAAGATGCTGGAGCCCATGCTACCAACGTCTCCACCTTTTTGAGGTTGCCTCGGCATACTTCGCATGATAGTTTGTGTTGTATTCGATAGCCTTCCTCAACTCAGGCTAGACCATCTTCATTTCTTGCCGTTTGAGTTTTTGAAAAACACAGTTGTGTCTTTTGAGATACAGCTCTAATTCTGGAGAGTTGATATATTTATACGTTATAACAATATGTTGCGATATATAGTAATTGGCACGATCATTGCTGATCTATTTAACCTGAACTAAAAGATGATTCTCACGATGGAGGACTTGTGCGCAATCAACAAACCTTAGCATCGACGATTACATGTTCTGGTGTCGGGCTTCACTCGGGACAATCCGCGGCTATTACGCTACGGCCGGCTCCCCCTGATACAGGAGTGGTTTTTGTCAGCCGTCAAGGAAATGTCGATGCGTATCTCCCCGTCTCCATCGAACATCGGATTCCCACTGAACTCTGCACGGCTATTAGCGGCAGTGGGTTTCAGGTCCAAACCATTGAGCATTTGCTGGCGGCGCTGGCAGGGCTTCATGTCGACAATGTATTTATCAATGTAACGGCGAGTGAAGTGCCGGTTATGGATGGCAGCGCTGCGCCGTTTGTCAGATTGATCCAAGCTGCCGGAATCGTCCCGCAAGATCGGAAGCAACCCTTTCTCAAAATCATGGCGCCCATTGAAGTGACTGAGGGAGCAAAGCAGGTGCGGATTGAACCGTCGCCCACCCCATGCGTCACCTATTCGATTCACTATGAGCACCCTTTTATCAAGACCCAAACGTACCAGTATGACTGCTCGGTCAGCGCATTTGAAAGCGAGATCGCCGAAGCCAGGACCTTCGGGTTTTTGCAGGAAGTTCAGGCGTTGTGGGCTCGCGGGCTTGGGAAGGGCGGAACGTTAGATAACACGGTCGTGCTATCGGGAGACGGTATCGTCAATGACTCCGGTCTCCGATTCGATAATGAGTTCGTCCGTCACAAAATTCTCGATTTAATCGGTGACTTCTCTCTCCTTGGGATGTCCTTTATTGGCCATATTATCGCCAACCGTTCAGGACACGCACTCCACACGCGGCTCGTCCAACAGATCCTCAAACAGCCCGATAAATGGGTGCTGCTGAACGCAGAGCCAACAGTCGAAGGAGCGCGGGCGACCGCTCATAGGTCACGCTTCCAGCCGGCCGTTGCCCTTCAGGCCGCGTCCTAATTCCAAGGCGCTTCTCACTGACTTCTGGATTGGATTATTTCCTGAGTGGGGAGAGTCTTGCCTGCGTCTTTCAGAAAAACGGATGATGGTGCGCCGGAGACAAGCGGACTTACCTCCGACGCATCACATCAATAGCGGGGACTACTTCTTCTTCTTCTTTGCTGCTGCCTTCTTTGTTGCCAAGAGTCTCACCCCCCTTCGCAGTTACGAGTTAGAACCAACGCTACACAGCCTGTATCAGCATGTCGTCGACAGCCTCGAACGTGTTGGGACCAACCTTTTTGAACCGCTTGTCACGCTTGAGCGACGTCGCAATGGATGTCAGCGGCGTCTTCCCTTTGATCAGCAACCCGCCTTCGATTAACCGCTGGACGAGCTCCTTCGCGTGCATCGCTCGATTGGATTCCCGGAGTATTTCGTAGGCGGCTTGCGGGACACTTTTCCCAACGTACTTACTCCGCCCAAGAAGAATTTCTCGGGATTGATCGGTCACATCCATCACTTGTGGAGGCCGAATCCCCTTGGAGTCATCAGCTGGAATGATTTGATTAGATAGGCTGGCGAGCTTGGCCTTGTCGGCCTCGACGCGGTAGAGGGTTTCCGCAAGCTCAAGGTATTTCTTGATGGTCGCGATTTCGTCGTCCAGTCGACGACGCTTTTTCTCTAAGTCCTGAAACCGGCTCTTATACGCGTTGATCCGTTGTTCTAGACCAACGAGAATGTCCTTTAATTCTTCCACAATCGTCTCACTCACTACTTATTAAAAGCATGCTTGCTTTATAGCATTGCTTGTAATTTTTGTCAATACTCTATATTGAAATAATACATTGTCTATTAGGTTTGTTCTTTTGCAAGCAAGTAATCCTTAAGCCATAACTGATAATAAGGCTTGTTATGGTAAGATTAGCACAATTCTTGTAAGCTGCAAGTTCGGTCATGCTACAATCGCGTGTGCCAATTGCTGAAGAATCACTCTCCAAGGACAGGCTTCTAGAAACTGCGATCGCTGCCAGCCGGGCAGCCGGAGCGCTTCTTCTCAAATATACCGCTGATGGCTTCCATGTCGAGTACAAGAACCCGATCAATCTGGTAACAGATGCAGACCGTGCCGCCGAACAATGCGTGATCGACCATATTCGAAGCCGCTTCCCCTCCCATCGATTGTTGGCCGAGGAGCGCGGCAGTGTTGCGCAAGCCCCCTCACCCTATCTGTGGATCATCGATCCATTGGACGGGACCACCAACTTCGCGCATGGTTACCCGGCGTACTGCGTGTCCATTGGACTCGAGTACAATGGGCGTTGCATCCTCGGCGTGATCTATGACCCCTCACGAGATGAGCTGTTCACTGCTATCGAGCAGGGTGGAGCCCAGTTGAACGGCCGACCTATCCACGTCTCGGAGACAACAACGCTCGACAGCAGTCTCTTGGTGACAGGCTTCGCCTACGACATCAGAGAAACGCCGCGAAATAATCTCGACCATTTCTGCAAATTTGCTCTGAAGGCACAGGGACTCAGACGAACGGGATCCGCCGCCTTGGATCTCTGCTACGTAGCGGCAGGGCGATTCGACGGGTTCTGGGAAGTACGTCTCAATCCTTGGGATATGGCAGCAGGCTCAGTCATCGTGCGAGAGGCTGCAGGACGGCTGACGGATTTCAGTGGGAAAGACCTCTCAATCTATGGGCAAGAGCTCGTGGCCAGCAATGGGCATATCCACGAGGCTATGCTCACGGTCTTGAGCCAAGAGTCTCGCCACTCGTAGGACACCAAGGAATCCACATCGCTGAGCATGGCGGCAGATGTACAACAAGACCGAGGATGCGGTATCTTGTGGACTGAATTAACTGAGGTCTTCTATGGCACGTGCTGTTCCCCCACCTGAACAAGCAAACGGCGGTCTTTCCAATGACAATGCCCCTGACCCGACCTGGGATGTCGAGTTGCTCCGCGTACTCGTCAGCCGAAAAGGGACGCAGGTTGAAGCGCAGTGGGCTATCCATCCGCAGCTGAAGCAGGACTTGCTGCCCAACGAATGGCAGGACGTGATGGATCTCATGGGCAAAGTCACGGACATCGTCGGTGATCGCTTTTCCAAAGCCCTCACGAACATCGACCCAATGCCCCCCGGCAATGCCTGATCGTTCCACCGTTCTGCTCTCTTCTTCACCCCAACGAACCACTGGAGGAGACTCGTATGGACTCGTACTATCACGCTCATGATTTGAACAAGTTTGCTGATATCGGAAAAGGCAACAAACAGCTGTGGGAGAAGTTCAAGGGCTACTATGACGCGGTGTTTGCCGAGGGCGCACTGACCGAACGAGAGAAGGCCCTTATTGCATTGGCCGTCGCCCACACCGTGCAATGCCCTTACTGTATCGACGCCTACACCCAGGCATCGCTGGAAAAGGGATCAAACATCGAAGAAATGACGGAGGCCGTCCATGTGGCTTGCGCCATCCGCGGCGGCGCGTCACTTGTCCATGGCATGCAGATGCGCAACGTGGCCGAGAAGTTGTCGATGTAGAAGCTCACTAAGAGCCATGCTGGCTTCCAATATGACAGCACTGCATTTTCATGCTACGATCCACGCAGATTCTGAACAGGCCATGGTATCGCAACAACAAATCGAACAAGCCGTCCAGATGCTGGCGCAGGCGGTGCACCCGGCAAAAATCATTCTGTTCGGGTCCTACGCCCGCGGTGACGCTCGCCAGGATTCGGATGTCGATTTCCTGTTGGTGGAACCGGCTGTCCCGAATCGGCGATCCGAGATGGCCCGATTGCGAAACATCCTCAGGCCCTTACGCATTCCAGTTGATGTCATTGTCGCGTCTGAAGCGGAGCTGCGCGAATGGAGCCATTTACCCGGCCATATCCTGCACTGGGCACTGAAAGAAGGCAAAGCGTTGCATGAAGCAGCCGCGTGATCTCGCACTCCGGTATCTCGCCCTCGCCGATCGTGATCTCAAGACGTGCCGGCAGCTGTCCGAAATTCCTGATAGCGATGACGAAGCGATCGGATTTCACGCCCAGCAGGCGATTGAAAAGTGCCTTAAAGCCGTGCTTGCCGCGAAAGCGATTCCGTTCAGAAAGACTCACGACCTGGTAGAACTCGTCGATCTCCTAAAGGACCGTCTGCACCTCACCCCGCCACATATCGAAATGCTCGATCAGCTCAATCCGTTTGCAGTAACCTTTCGGTATGAATTCCTCGACCTCGAACCCGTAAACCGTGCCCAACTGCGGTCAGCAGTCGAGATGATTCGGCAGTGGGAAAACCGGCAGATCGACTGAAGTTCGTCCGCATTGACCGAGCAAGAGAAGGCCCTTATCGCCCTCGATGTCACCGGTCCCGCTCCTCGCGAATGAGCGCGGCACTGTCGCTGAACTTCCGAACGGAACGTTTCAGCTGTTCACGAATACGGTCTGCTTCCTTCCAAAACTCCTCCGGCACGTCCTTCGCTGCCTCTTCAAGAATCGTCTTCACCTCGGCCTGGAGTGAGCGCCCCCAAGGCTTCGCACGTTTTTTGAGTCGTGCGACCACGTTGTCCTTCAGATTACGGACGAGAACTTGTGCCATGCTCCACTCCCCTCGTCCAACATGCCTGCTTGTATCAAGCTGGCATCAGATGATCGTTGCTGCAACGGTTTCTCATGGCTCAGGCCAGCCGTGCGTCAATCCACGCTTGCCCTTTCATCCAATACACATGAACACGCCCCAAGCATCAGGGCAGAAGGAATGCGCGAAACAAGGCTTGTCCTTTTTTGACGACTACTCGCCCGTCGTCAGCTGTCCAATCACGTCGTTTGTGCGTCGCTACTTATCTTTTTCGCCGAGATCAGGAGCAATGAGGCCGAGCTGTTCGGGAGCAGATTCGATGTTTCTTCCTCTGCTCTGCTATAATTTTTTCTATCGCCAAACCTACGAGGTACACATGGAATATCCCATCGTGCTGGAACGAGATCCCGAAGCCGGCGGGTACGTCGTCTATTGCCCGACCTTAAAAGGCTGCGTGTCCCAAGGTGAAACCGAGGATGAAGCCTTGGACAATATCAAGGATGCCATCAAGACATATCTTGAAAGCATCGAGGACCTCAAACGGCTGAAAAAGCTGAGGACCGTCGAAGTCAGCGTATGACGAAACTGCCACAGGTCTCTCATGAACGCGTCGTGAGAGCCCTTAAACGCACCGGCTGCTAGGTTCTTCGCGAAGGAAAACATATCTCGATGACCGACGACAAACATCTCGTCATCATTCCACGCCATCACAGCATCAAGCCCGGCACATTGAAGCAGATTCTGGAAGCCGCCGAGATTTCAACCGACCAGTTCAAAGACTTGCTCTGAAGAACGTACCCTCGCGAGGCCCACGACGTTTCTGCACAGAAAAGGGTACTCAAAACCTGATGCCGTGCCTCGACAGGCCCGTCCCGAGCCAATCGAGGGACTCAGCACGAACGGATTATTGTCGGAGGGTCTTTGACGAGGTTTACAGGTACGGGTTTTCTGGAATCGCCAACGTAAAGTACTTCCCCCGCTCTTCGTACAAGACACGTTGCGCCGTAAGATCGCTGAGGATAGGAGACAGGATTGCGTCGCTGCACTCGGTTCGGTCCGCCACTGCTGTTCGTATCTGCTCCTTGTTCTTCGCCGACTCATTACAGATCTCAATCACTAACGCGGCTAATCCCTCATACCGTCGACGAGTCGGCGTGGTGGGATTCCGGCCGTCGTAGACTGTCACAAAGTTCGGGGCCTTGGAGTAATACAGAAACGGTCGATCGCTTGATCGATGCATCCGCTGCCAGCCTTCAACCGCGGCGACCAATTCTTGATACAGATGTGGATCGACCGGCCAGTGTTCGAGTTCGTACTCAACATCATAGGCGATCTTGTTGAGATCGACCTGCCGTGCGTCATAGACATATTCGTATGCCATCCCTGGCCCAGTGATGCGAATGCCATACTCCTGTGGTCTCGTAAAGTAGGGGCTGAAGCGCTGCAGCCAGAATTTTCCGGTGGCTTCCGGCGGCTGAAGATGGACCAGTGAAGGGATGAGCTCGAGTTGGCGTTGGTAATCTTCGTCGGTCTCTCCCGGGAACCCCAGCAAGATATTCCACGACACCATCACGTGATAGTAGAGGCTCCACTTGAGGCAGACGATGTTCTGCATTGGCGTGACGCCTTTGTCCATCGCCCTTAATTGATTGAGGCTCAGGCTCTCCAACCCCGGCTGCATGCATTTTACGCCGCCGGCAGCCAAGGTTTTGATTTGGCGCTTCTGCAGATTGCTCTTGGTTTCGATAAAGACATCCAGGTCACAATGATCCTCAGCCAGCTTGCCGAAGAGATTGTCGATGTAGGCCATGTCGATGATGTTATCGACGAGACGAAATCGGACCGCATCATAGCGCTGCGAAAGAGAGGCGATTTCATGGATCACCTGTTGCGGTGCCTTCGCCCGGAACTTCATGCTTTGCGCATTGAGCCCGCAGAACGTACAGTGATGTTTCTCGCCCCACCAACAACCGCGAGACCCTTCGTACAGAAGAATACGATCCAACCCCTTGGCCGTGTCACCTAGCTCGGCGAGCAGATGGTAGTAATCGTCATAATCAGGTGGACCGGTCTTGGCAAATTCGGAAAAGAGCGACACATTTGGCGTGAGCACGATCTTCTCGCCCTGCCGATAGGTCACGCCATTTGGATAGTTGCCCTTCTGGCCGGCCAGAACCTGGCGAACCAACAGCAGGAAGCTTTCTTCTCCCTCCCCGACTACGACATGATCAATGAACGGAAACGCCCTGAAGTACTCGACCCCCATCTCACCGTCGAAGTTCGCCCCGCCGAAGACGATCGTCACGTCTGGATAGAGATCCTTGATGAGCTTGGCCATCGTCAGGCTTGCCACGTTCTGATCGAATGTCGAGGTAAAGCCGATCAACTGGTACTGTCCCCAATCGATGGACCGCAGCGCCCAGGTCAGAAACTGAGGCGCAATGCGCGTTGCCATCTCCTCGAAGTAGCCGATCGGCTTCCCACTCTCCTGCGTGATTTGTTCGAAGACCGGCTTGAAGACTTGCGGATACTCCGTACGTTTTGGGTTCTCTCGAAACAGAAGGGAGGAAAACAGCCACTCGCCGAAGAGCGCGCGTTTCTCGCAGATACTTTCGTGCAACTCGACGCCGATCAGATGGGCGAACCGGACGTTCAAATGGTGACAATCGACGGGAATGCCGTTGGATTTGAGAAGCGCGGCGAGCGTACCGAGTTGGATTGACGGATACTTGGCGTAGCTAAACGGCATGTTGACGAGCGCGATCTTGGTTCCTTCGCTCATCTACCGCCTCGTACGTTCATGGCAGGTAACTGTCTGGCGCTTAACTAGCGGCAGCCCGAAACGGTTCAAATTCCCGGTCCGCCTTCGCCGCCAGATAGAAATCGCTCTCGGTCAGACCGTTGATCTTGTGCGTCCAAATCTCGACCTTGCACTTGCCCCAGGCGAGAAACAGATCAGGATGGTGGCCCTCCGCCTCTGCAATCGCCCCAACCTTGTTCACATAGGCCAGCGCCTGCGCGAAATCCGGGAAGGTAAAGAGCCGTTCGAGATGCCCCTGCGCGTTGAGTGCCCACCCTCGGCCTAGTTCTTTGAGCAATGCTTGCGCGCGATCATTCGGCACCGGCGGCACGCCACCTCGACAGGGAATACATTTATTGTCAGCAAGACCCATACGTTCCTCCTTCAGAGAACAACCAATGAATTATTGTACGGGGGCTGGTGGTAGAGAAACAAGCTGGAGAAGTGGGGAAGGCCCGATTACTCGCTCTCGTCCGGCGAACCGCCTGACTTGGCGAGATCATCCATCTTAACTTTCTCGGGATTGAACTTGGCGGCGGCCTGCGTCATGCGATCGAGGGCGTCATCGAATGACAAGGCCGGTGCATCCTTGGGCCGGAATCGAATCGGATTCACACGAGCAACGACGAAGCTCTTGAGATAGGGGCTGGTCAGCCCCTTAGCCTTGAGCGCCTCGACTTGTTTGACGATGAGGTCATCCAGCGCGAGGACGGTCCTCGCCTGCTGCTGTCGGACCCTGAGCGTAGCAGGCATCGGTTTCTTCAGAAATTCGTCTACCCGTTTCAACACCGGATGGTAGGCGCCACCGCTGAATCGAGGGCGCTCTTCGTAACAGAGCCCCAGGGTGATCAGCGCCGGTTCTTCGAACTCCAAGGCGTACGTGTCTTCCGTTGCACCATCGAGTTGCGCGAGTTCCCGATACATGCGGATGACTTCCAACGCCTTCTCGCGGAGGTTGTGCGCCTTCTCTGTATTCAGCGCGAGAATCTGATAGGCGGCAGCGGCTTCGGGAACGACGATGGCGATGATGCTCTTGGCACCCAGCGTCCGCATGGCGGACAGGCGATGGTTGCCGTTCGGGGTCCAATACTTCGCCGCATGGTCGGGCTTGACGACTCGCACGGCAATGATGGGATCGAGAAACCGCCCGATTTTTCCGATGACCCCTTCCAACTTTCGGACATGTGTGTCGGAGATATTCCGTTGATAGGGTGTCGGCTCAACCAACTCGATCGGCAAGGCAGCGAGCACGACCCAGTGCCCACCATAGGGTTCACGATACATTGATAGAACTTTCCCATCGTCCTGTTCAATGGCATGATGCAGCTCTGCCACTGGGCCTGGTGGCGCTGCTGCTTGTAATTCGACCGCGGCCAAGCCGGTCGAGACTCCGACCGGCTTGCGACGTCGTCTGGCTCCTTTGGGCAGCGGCGATGTTTTCGATTTCTTTCCGACCACCGGAATATGGTAGGACAGCGTCATGACAAAAGAAAGCCCCCACCGCGAAGTCCTTCGGATCGGACATCGAGGAGCCTGCGGCTACCGACCAGAAAATACGCTGGCGTCGATTGAGCATGCGATCAACCTTCACTGCCACTTCACGGAAGTTGATGTCCGGCGGACTGCCGACGGAGCGCTGGTTCTCCTGCATGATGAACAGGTCAACCGCACAACAGATGGCCGAGGATACATCGCCGACCTCACGGTAGAGGACACCCAAAAGTTAGCCACCGGGAGCAGCCAGGGTATCCCGACGCTTGAGGAGGCGCTCGCCATGGCCAGCGGTCGAATCGGGTTGATCTTAGAATTGAAAGTGCCGGGCCTGACGTACGATGCCTGCGCCACGGTCCGTGGCAGCGGCTTCAAGGGATCTGTGATCTACGCCTCGTTTCTCCATGAAGAACTCCAACACGTGCGAAGGATTGACCCGAAGGCTCAGACATTGGCGTTGTTCAAGCGGCTGCCCGAGGATCTCGGTGCCACGGCCCTCAATCTCCAGGCCACTCATGTCGGTGTGCGCATCGATACGGTCACTAAACCCCTCGTCCATCGTCTGCGCGACGCACGCCTGCTTGTCTTCGTCTATACCGTCGACAATCCGGCCGCGATCAAACGGGTGAAAACGCTCGGCGTGGACGGTATCATCTCAGACTTTCCGGACCGCATCTAGTGCAGCATCCGTCACATACGTTGGTAGTGAGCCCTTCGACCAGCTCAGGGCAAACGGATTATGACAACAGCTTCTGGGACACACCGCTAAGTGGTCGAGGAGTGTGGGCTCTGAAATAGCACGGGCGACCCTGCACTGTGGTGGGAGGTCGCCCGTGTTTGGCGCTTAGGACGCCGAAAGATGATCATTTCTGTTGTCGCGGCCCAGCAGACCCACGCGATACTGGTAATCCAGGTTTCCAGTCGGGGGAGACCCCGTCAATCCCAGGGACCTGTGTTCCTCACGCTCCCGATACTGTCTCCGCTCAAACGGCTGTCGCCCCTCCAGTTGTGAAGGGCTGTTTGTGCCAATAGGGCACAGCCAGCGAAGAACCGGTCAGCGTGACCGACGAGAAACCCACCCTGATATCGGTGGGCCTGATGAGCCAGGTGGCGTCGAGTCGTCCATATCCACCCTCCTCTCACGATGAAGTCACCGAGAGACCTGGATGGCAGCCGCGCGGTCTACCCGATCTCCCGAACTTCCGTTAAAAATATGGGCCGCAGTTCCTTCCGTACGCTCATTGAACTCTCTTGTCAAGGGGCCTGTCGGATCTCTCCGCTCCGACTCGCAACAGTGCGCAGATCCCGACTAGGACGAGATCTTCGAGCGGGGAATACCACCGCAACGGTTGAGGGAAGAACACGCCGTAACAACCACAGTTGGGAAGATCAAGACCACGGAGCAGCGTGACTACAAGTCCGATCACATACAGCCCGTTGAGACTCAGCGCGATGAGTGCCCCGGTTGAAAGTTGCCAGCCGACAAGAATCCACGCGGCGAGCACCCACTCGATTCCGGTGATCCCGAGCGCCAGAGGCCACAGCGACCAGTGTGGGAAAAGGCGATAGGTGACCAGCACGTCGACGAATCCTGGGAGATCCAACGATTTGCCGAGCGCAGAGGCGAGGAGCACTCCTCCGATCAAAAGGCGACAGCACCATGTCACCACGGTCCAGTTCATGGGAACCTTCCGCACAAGCAAGAAGGAGGAGGAGGAGGAGGAGGAGGAGGAGGAGGAGGACGGCTCGCATCCCGCCCTCCTCCTTCTTGGTTACCTCACCCTCAATGCGCAGTCAAACCCTGCGCAGGCCGGCCTCCACTTCTCAACCACGTCTAGCCGATCTTCAGCTTGGCGAAATCCACACCTTCCGGCGCAGGCGGCGTCTTGAGTTTCATATCTTCCAAGGCATCGACGACGCGATCGGCAACGACCAGATTGCGGTACCATTTCCGATTGGCAGGAACGATGTACCAGGGCGCGCAGGTGGTGCTTGTCGCAGAGATGACATCTTCGAAGGCTTCTTGATAGTCATCCCACAATTTGCGCTCCTCAAGGTCGCCGGAACTCCATTTCCAACGCTTTTCCGGGTCAGCGATACGGGTTTGCAATCGCTCTTTTTGCTCGTCCTTGGAGATATGGAGAAAAAACTTGAGGATAGCCGTCCCGTTTTCGGTCAGCAGCTCTTCGAATTCCTTGATTTGGTTGAAGCGGTGTTTGGCAATTTTATCGGAGACCCACCCGTGGACACGCGTGATGAGCACGTCCTCATAGTGCGACCGATTGAAAATGCCGATTTGTCCCATGCGCGGAACTTCACGATGGACTCGCCACAGAAAGTCGTGACCCAGTTCGTGGTGGGACGGGGCCTTAAAGGCCACCACCTTACACCCTTGCGGGTTCACCCCCGACATCACACCCTTGATGGTCCCGTCTTTCCCGCTGGTGTCCATTCCCTGCAGTACAATAAGCAGTGAACGGGTTGCATTCGCATACAACCGTTCTTGAAGTCCATCGAGCTTCGCGATGAGTTTGGCCGTCTCCGCTTTGGCGCGATTCTTCCCCTGTGCACTCTTCTTGTACTCCCCCGTCTCGTCCGGGTCGTACTGCTTCAGCGACAGTTTTGCACCGAACTTCACACGATACTGTTTCACTAAGTGCCTCCCTCGTCAGCGGGTGAGAAACGCCACGACGTTATGGCTTAAAAGCCCACTGCAGCTACTCACGTGATGAGAAGGTACGCGTGAATCGCTCTTGTTGCTACGGCTGTTTCGGAACATCTTGCGCGCACCGGAAACCGACGTTGGGATCTTGCTCGGTCGGATCAGATTTTGTGCGAAACGACGTCCGCAGTCTATACGATGTGTTGATATACGATCCTCCACGCTGAACCTTGGCCGTCCCTTCGGTCGGTCCATGTGGATTGATCGCGGGGCTATTGATAAAACTTGAATAAAAGTCTTCGGCGTACCAGTCCATCACCCATTCATAGAGATTGCCGGCCAGATCTTGTGCGCCATACGGGCTCTGTCCCATATGGTGATTCCCGATGACCGACACCGTCTCCGCGCCACCTTCCTTCAACCCATAGACTGCATGGACCGGCGTCGGTGGCTCATTGCCCCAGGGGTACATCCGCTCGTCGGTCCCACGCGCGGACTTTTCCCATTCTGCCTCAGTGGGAAGCCGCTTGCCCACCCACAGGCAATACCCCATTGCATCCATCCAGCTTACCCATCGCACCGGACGATCCGCGTAGATCACAGGCGTTTCCTTATCCGAAAATCCCCAGGGAGGCTCACTCTGAATGGCATCGACATACTTGGCAAAGCGCCCGTTCGTCACTTCGAACTTATCGATATAGAATGTGTTGACATGGACACGATGCGTGGGTGCTTCATCTTCATCACCCTTATCGCTGCCCATGATAAAATCACCTTCCGGTACCAGGACCATCGGTGCGCCATCTTTTCCAACATGTTCATGGGCAGGTGACTCAGTGTGGGCCGTCTGGGCAATCGCGTTTGCCACCGGCTTGATCTTATCGGTATTCTTGCTGTCACCATTAGAGCCGAGAGGTTTCCCCGATGTGGAGGACACATCGGGCTTCAGCGAATTCGTCGAGGGCGATTCAGGTTTCGCTGTTCGGCTTTCGGTCGCCGATGTCAGCCCGTCCGTCGGAGACAGTGCACAGAAACCTGCGAGCACTAGACCCAGAATTCGTCGAACAGCCATCTTTACCTCGTGAAGTACCGTACCGAAAACGCGTGGCTAAATCCAGCCTGCCCAGATATACCCTTCCCGACTCCCACCGCACTGGCCAATCCAGCAGAAGAAGGATTGTTCGGAAGGGCTCGTAGAGTTGCACTTACCGGTCGTCCAGTGTAGCGTATGCCCCACAATGCGATCCTCGATTTCGTGCTCTCTTAACCAATCGTTTTCCATTAAAGCGGGTGTACTCCTCATCGCGTTGGCAATCAGCTTCTCCGGCTGTGGAGGCCCCTGGCGAGATACCTATCTCAAGAAAGGGGTCGGGCAACTGACGCAGGTGGACGTCCGTGAGAGACTGGGATCGCCCCATACGGCCAAAACCCCGGCCCTCGGCGGAGATAGCCTCTGGACCTATCGGTTTGCGCTCAGCGAACAGGACCTTACAACGTGGAATCCCAGCTTCGTCACGGATGCCTCCAATTCAGTCACGAGCTTGATGGGCAAGGGAGCAGAGGGAGGGGCCAAACCGACGTTGTACTGCTACCGATATCTGTTGACGTTCTCCGAGGAAAAGGTCCTCAAGCGATGGAAGCGAGAGGAATGCGTTCCGGGAACCCGCGACACGCTGACTGCGAAATAAGAGACGACCGTGACATCAGACGGATGGTTTTCAATCGACAGTTCGGTGGCCTTCGACGGTGTGAAATCACTCATCCTGCTGCTGGTCCTACTTATCGTCAGAACGCTCGTCGTGCGTGGGTTGGCCAGCAATTCAACCCTCTCGATGGAATCGAAGCGTCGTTGGGTGGTCGCAACGAGAAACTCCGTCGTCTTCGCATTTCTCCTGGGCCTGGTGATCATCTGGGCACACGAGCTGCAGGCCTTTGCGGTCTCGATCGTCGCGTTGGCCGCCGCGTTAGTCTTGGCCACGAAAGAGCTGATCCTGTGTTGGAGCGGCGCGGCGCTTCGCGTCGGCGGAAAAGTCTACACCGTCGGTGATCGAATTCAAATCGCGGGCCACCGCGGCGTGGTGCTGGACTACGATATCTTCGCAACCAAGTTACTGGAGATCGGCCCTGGTCAATCTGCCCATCTGTACACGGGACGCGTGACTATTTTCCCGAACAGCTTGTTGTTCACCAACCCCCTGGTCAAAGAGAATCCTCAGCAGGAATACGGGCTCTACACATTAACCGTTCCGATCAAGAGCGAGGAAGATTGGCAACGAGCAGAACGGGCCCTTCTGGAAGCGGCCAAGCACGAATGCGCCCCGTTCATGGGCGAAGCGGTTCGGCAGATGAAGCTCCTCGAGCAGGCCAATCTGTTGGAAGCCCCCTCCCCTGAGCCACGCATCACGATTCAATTACCGGAATCCGGCAAGATGCATCTTGTGCTTCGATTCCCGGCTCCGGATCGTGGGCGCTCGCGCATCGAACAAGCTATTCTACGTCGCTACCTTTCACAGTCCATCACTCCCTCTTTGCCGTGCTGAGACATGAAAGAGGGCCTTCCTCGACCGATGGTCGACGGAAGGCCCTCGCTTCGACTCGCGCGATACGCTTGCCGAATTACTTCGGAAACGACTTTGGCGCGGCGACGTGTTGCCAGCCTTCGCCGTTGAGCGTTTGGAGAAATTCCACCAGGTCATGCTTTTCTTGATCCGTCAGCTCTAGCGGAATAACGAGATTGTCTTGGTGAGGATTTTTAACCCCACCCTTGTTATAGAAATCGACGACTTCTTTAAGGGTCTTGAAGCGTCCGTCGTGCATATAGGGGGCGCTTCGAGCGATCTCCCTCAAAGTCGGGGTCTTAAACGCGCCGATTTCTTCGGCGTTGCTGGTTACCATATAACGACCGAGATCCACTTTGTTGTCGTCCCAGCCGATGCCGAGGTTGTGAAACTTTTCGTCGGTAAAATTGAACCCTGAGTGGCACTTGGTGCAGCGTCCCTTATCCCTGAACAGGATGAGGCCCCTCTGAGCGGCCTCCGGAATGGCCCCTGCTTCTCCTCCCTGATCGAACCGGTCTGCCGGGCTGTTGCCGGACAGGACGGTACGTTGGAAACTGGCGATGGCCATCCCCACCCTCTCGGTTGTGATGGTGTCATCACCGAAAACTTGCTTAAAGAGCTTCCGGTAGCCTGGGATTTTCATCATCTTCGCATTCATCACATCGTAGTTGGCAAAACCGTGCTCGATCGGATTCGTAAACGGACCGACCGACTGAGCTTCCAACGTTGCGGCTCGTCCGTCCCAAAATTGAGCGCTGCTGAACACCCGGTTGAAGGATGCCGGCGCACTGCGACCGCCCTTCTGGCCTCGGATACCCGTAGAGACCGGCTTGCCGTCCGTAAACGCGAATTTCGCCATATGACAATTCGCGCAGGCAATGGTGTTGTCCTGCGACAATCGTTTGTCAAAAAACAGCAGCCGGCCTAACTCGACCTTCTCTTTCGTCAGAGGATTGTCAGCCGGAATGGCCACGGCAGTCTCTTCAAGACCGAAAGGAATCTTGAGGGTATACTCCGCCGCTTGCGCTGCTCCGAAAGGGAACCCCATCAACGACCCAAACACCAGACACGCCCACGCAGATATCGAAACCGTCAGCTTCCGCCTCTCCATCTTCATGTCCTCCCTTCATGCAGTGACTGAAATGTCATCCCGCTCTTACGTACATCTGTGAATCCGTGACACTAGGGACAATCCTTTCACCCCCAACTATGCGAACCGGGGAAACAGGCAGGCGCCGAGCGCCCGTCATACGTATCAGGGCAGTTCCAACACACTGGCACCAGTCCACCGCAACGTTACCTGTCTTGTCGAGTCGATGCAAGTCCATTCCCCAGCGGATTGTTCATTGCGTTGGGCTCCCCCTCTTTGTCACATGCCCGATCGGTTTTGAAACAGCTGCCGATCGAGTGGGTTTTGATCTCGCGAGGGGCACCCGCCGCTTGTTGGCGCTGATCACTTTTGATAGGATGGGCCGAGTCAATAGCCTAAGCTTCAGATGAAAATTGCCACATTCAACGTCAATTCATTGCGTAAGCGCTTACCGATCGTGCTCGACTGGCTTGATCGACATCAGCCGGACGTCCTGTGCCTCCAAGAAACCAAAGTTCAGGATAGCGAGTTTCCATTGCTCGCCCTGACTCCCAGCGGATACGAAACGACCTTTCGAGGGATGAAATCCTATAACGGGGTGGCGATCCTCAGCCGAAAGAAACCGGAGACGGTCTCATATGGATTCGACGACGGAGGGGACCCGGAAGACGCTCGCTTGCTCAGAGTTGTCATCGACGGAATTCCGATCGTTAACACCTATGTGCCGCAGGGATTCGAGATCGATTCGCCCAAATATGCGTACAAGCTCGCCTGGTATGACCGACTACGCCGTTATTTTGACGCCCATCTTTCTCCCCAGGCGCCGGCCATTTGGTGCGGCGATATGAATGTCGCTCCCAGACCAATGGACGTGCACAGTCCAGAGAAGCATCTCACGCATGTTTGTTATCATGAAGCAGCCCGCAAGGCGTATGAACAGACGGCCGCGTGGGGATTTCAGGATGTGTTCGTGAGATTGTACCCGACGCGCCAGCAATACACGTTCTGGGACTACCGTGCCCCGAGTTCACTGGCAGCCAATAAAGGCTGGCGCATCGATCATATGATGGCGACGGCCCCGTTCGCGGAAAAGTGTATCAAGGCGGATGTGGACGTCGAGCCGCGGCGAGCGAAAGAACCTTCGGACCATACTTTCTTGTGGGCAGAGTTTTCGATCTGACCGCGTACGCGACGTCCAATCCATCCGAGCAGATAGATCCACCGGACCGACAAGCCGCTCGTGTTCTAAGCAGCCTTCGCCCGCACATGGTTGCTACGATTCTGCTCGATCAACGGGTCGATGATCAGACCACAATTGAGACAACGAAGAATGATGGTACTGGACGATACCGTCGGTTGACGTTCTGAAATCATCAAGCCCTTGCATTTTTGACAGGTCATCAAGTTCCTCCTGCTAAGACCAGCGAACTGTAATAATTTAACATCGCAACATTAACTTCGTGTTAACAGCCAGTTAAAACTATCTAATGTTTCTCATATCATCACCTGTTCACTGACCCCCTATGGCATCCGGCAATCAGCTTTTACCTGAATCCCAACGCCTGAATTACGACGAAGTATGCGTGGCCGTCGTGGGAGCCGGCGCGGCAGGACTGACGGCAGCCATCGCTGCTGCGGACACGTTGGCAAAGAAGGAGGCGCCCGGCCGAGTGATCCTGCTTGATGGCGCGAAGCAAGTAGGAGCTAAGATTCTCGTATCAGGCGGCGGGCGTTGCAATGTCACTCATGACGTCGTCACGCCAAAGGATTTCTTTGGAAATCGAAACATCATCCGAAATGTTCTGGCCGCGCTCCCAGTCCACCACACGATCGCCTGGTTTTCCTCCTTAGGTGTCGACCTGAAGCGTGAGCCAACCGGCAAACTGTTTCCCACCACTGATCAGGCACGTACGGTACTGAACGCGCTACTCGATTGCGCCCGACACGTTGGGGTCACCATCTGTCCGGATCATCGCGTGTGCGAGATCTCACCGTCAAAGTCAGGATATCGAGTGCGTCACAACCATGGCGCAATCCAAACAGTTCGCATTATTCTTGCCACCGGGGGACAGTCGTTACCAAGAACGGGAAGTGATGGATTCGGATACCGGCTGGTTCGTTCCCTCGGCCATCGCGTGACGCCGACCGCACCAGCGTTGGTCCCACTCGTCCTGGAACAGTCCATGTTTCATGCAACGCTCTCAGGCCTCTCGCATGAGGTGGAATTGACGACCGTAGTGGAAGGCCGAGAAGCTGATCGACGCACCGGGAGTCTGCTCTGGACCCATTTTGGCATTAGTGGTCCGGTAGTCATGGACGCCAGCCGCTTCTGGACCTTGGCAACGAATCGGGGGGCACAAGTTGACCTCTACGGCAACTTCCTGCCAAGTCGGACACCTGACGAATTAAAGGCTTGGTTGACCCTTCAAGCCACCGAACACCCGAAACGTTCCCTGGCGAGAACGCTGGCACTGCTGGTCCCAGAACGATTTGCCCATGCCCTCTGTCTGTCTTGTTCGTGTGCCCCACTGAAGACCATCGCCCAGGTCCCGCGGATTGACCGGAATCGATTACTTGACGCACTCACCAAGTTTCGATTTCCTGTTGAACGCGACCGTGGATGGAACTTCGCTGAAGTCACAGCCGGCGGCGTGCCGTTGGATGAAATTAATTATCGCACTATGGAATCGAAGGTGGCTCCGGGATTGTATCTGACCGGGGAGATGCTCGATTGCGATGGACGCATCGGTGGATTCAATTTTCAATGGGCGTGGACGACAGGGTGGTTAGCGGGACAGTCCGCCGCACACAGTCTTCGTGCCGAGAACATCGCATCACGCAACCCATGAGAGCCACGCTGGGTTGTTGTCAGAATCGCTCCGTTTTTTCCAATTGGAGAATCACCACACCCCTGCTTCTGTCTCTGAACAAGCCTTTGCTCTTGGAAGGGCTTGATACGACGCCTCCGCCTCCGCTTCCTCCCTATCCGACTCCTCTGACGACACCATCGTCACAAGGAGCTTTTCATCAGTGACACCCTCGCCCTGAGTCCGCAAGACTCCCTCGCGATTCAACATTTTGACCGCATTCGTGCGCGAGACGATCGGTGGATACTGCCTGAATTGGTCAGCCGACACATAGGGAACTTGGATGGTCACAGGACGCCGTTTGACATAGATAAAGTCCCGCAGGTAGTCGTCGATCGGTGTCTTCAAGGTGACGACCGCCGAGCTCTCTGCGGGCAGCGTCTCAATCGAGATGACATACAAGGGCTTCACATCGGGCGGCGCTTCTTTGTTTCCGGTGGCAACTAACCTCGGGGCACTCAAGAGAAGGGTTGTCTGATTGATGGCAGGAGACCGTACACCGACCCGAAGACTCGTCATGTCGCGATCGGACACATTTTCAAGCAACAACTTGATCAACACCCAGCTCTGCGGGTCGGGTGCCTTCGCTCGACCGCTTGGGACCGATTGTTCCTCCCGACGAATCCTGCAATCGGACACTAAATTCCGCCGTTCGAAGAAATAGAGCGTGTTCATGCCCTGTGCCTGGACCCCCCGTTCATATGTGTAGAAGGACACTCCGACATGAATCATTGTCGGTCTGAACCAGGCTACAATCGTAGGGAGTACGAACGGGACAAATGCGGCAAACAGCCCGATAAGCGCCACCTTGTTGAAAATGGACTGCCCCCAGAACCAGTGCCAGCAGCTTTTCAGAACTCGCATCGACTCCCCACCAAAGATTTGACCTTGCCTAATCGCAACCATACGCCCTTCGAGGAACCCTCGACAACCATGTTCGTGCAGTGATAACGTGCTGCCCCCAAAACACTTGTCGTAATCCGTTCGCCCTAAGTTGGTTGAAGGGCGTGTCAGTTCAGGCAGTTACGTTCACGATTCGACGAACTCACCACAAACCTATTTCTTGGACTCTCCACGAGGACCTCGTCGCTCTATTCAGGCGGGTGTGGAGGTGTCGGAACGGCGAGGTACACGACCGCGTCGAAGAGCCGAAGGAAGTTGCACTGGGTTATGGAGTCCCTTTCTGGAGTTGAACTGCGCTCACGCCATACGGACTGGTGAAGGCCAGCACCTTGTCTCCCGGCTTAAATTGAGCACTCAGTTGGGTTTGCTGCGTGAGCTTCAGAATATGGAGCTGCCCCTTCTCATCTCGAATGACCATTGTTCCCGGAATACCGACCGTCACAATGACAACCTCTCCCTGAATCGGACCTGATGTAGATGGAAGAGCAAAATTGGGCAGACTGACGAAGGCGGTGGTCAGCAGGAAGATACCGATTGGCATGTGTCGTATGAGTCGACTCATAGCAATGTTTCCTCTTTTCCTATGGAGAGAGTCACGCCCTACCCAACCAAAATATCTATGGATTGGCGTACCCGGCGCTGACACACACCGTGATTCTACCAAGATGGTTGCCGGTTATGCACCGTACCGCATGACAAGCATGTATTGTGGCCTCCTGGAGAAGGAGGCGTGCTCTTCTCGTTATAGGGATTCTCCTTGACGGTGGCGACTCTCAACCATCATGCTTATCGTGAACCTCATTAGTGTCCGACAGAATTCATAGCAAAGTCAGTTGGTTACCATCGATCAACGGATCGGTGGGTGGTTCGGTGTCGGTAAACAGTTGAAGTAGCGACACTTTCTCGAAAGGGGTGACGCTCAAGAT
>Ga0224510_10000457_pt1 | contig 31411 bp, 25 predicted proteins | sample SF_May12_sed_USG_FD_170161 | JGI IMG/M metagenome (GOLD analysis project Ga0224510, IMG submission 170161) | Sediment microbial communities from San Francisco Bay, California, United States - SF_May12_sed_USGS_4_1 | ecosystem: Environmental > Aquatic > Marine > Sediment | place: USA: California... | reverse complement strand
GGCGCTTTGAGGGTACCTCTCTAATGGTCCTGCTGGAACGCGGCTCTGCACGCGATGCCCAGGTTTGGGGCAAACAAATTTGCGATTTGATCGCGAAACATACATTTGAAGTCGATGACAGATCGACAAATATGACCTGCACAGTCGGCGCCTGCGCAGTTAGCGAGGTTTTCGGCAGTCTTGAGGAATTCGTTTCAGCAACCGTCAACGCGCATGCACTGGGCGTAGCAGCGGGTGGCAACACCTCGTTCCTCGACGAAAGTGCCGAAGAGGACACCAAGCAACGCGAATTCGATGCTATCTGGGTCAAACACCTGAAGGCCGCACTGATGGATGGTCGCTTTCGCCTCGCACAGCTTCCGATTGCCGGTCTGCGCAGCGACTCGGTAAGAATGTACGACCTGCTTGTACGTATGATCGACGAGCAGGGAAATTCAGTCCTGCCTTCGGAATTCCTGCCGGCAGCTGAGCGAAACAACATGATGAAGAACATAGACCGATGGATGCTGCAATCCGCCGTTGATTTCTGCAATAAGAATCAGGCTGATCGGGTATTCGTTCGCCTGTCCAGACAATCCATTACCGACAGCACGACGGCTGCCTGGATGGAACAAAAGCTGGATGCTCATGATTTCGATTGCTCAAGGCTGGTCATACAGATTCCCGAACGCGACGCTGCAAAACACATCAAGCAAACTCAGGCACTCGTAAAGCATGCAAGCAAGCTCGGAATCGGATTTGCGCTCGAACACTACGGCGTCGATCAGGACCGTTTCCAGATACTGGATATTCTCAAACCAAATTACATCAAGCTCGATGGCGAATTGATGCACACGCTGATGACGGATTCGAACTTGCAGCTCTCAGTAGGCAAGGTGGTCAAGGCGGCTCAGGAACGCAAAATCAAAACGATCGCAGAGCGCGTAGAGAACGCCAATGCGATGGCCGTGCTGTTCCAGCTCGGCCTCGACTTCATGCAAGGACATTATGTTCACGAACCTGAAGTTGTGCTCCAGGAAGCACAATTGGTCGCAAGCAGTACTCTGGCTGAGTTGACAGCGGCAGGCGGTAATTAGCCGACTTCGACGTACATACGGAATGTGAGCCAGGTCACACTTTGTTTACGGAACTACCCGTTAACGCCCGACCCCCGTTGAATTCTAGAATTGCAGACATCCGACTATTGAATTTTGTGGAGTCAGTGCCAGTGAAGAATGGATCAAGCAGAAACTTTCGAGTCAGACAGAGTCTGCCAGCAATTTTCGCCGTTGGCAGCAGCCTGGCCGCCTTCCCTGCCGCTGCGCTTGAGCTCGGAGACCTGACAGTTCATTCCCGCCTCGGTCAGCCCTTGCGCGCCAGCATCGCGTATGCGCTCGCGCCAACAGAGCAGATTGACGACTATTGCGTCAAAATGCGGCCCGGCCCGTCGGTGAGCGGTTTGCCCGGCTTTGGCGACGCAACAATCAGCGTAGCGAACGGCGTAATCATGCTAACCGGCAACACACCGGTTCGTGAGCCGATGATTTCGGCACACGTCGTTATTAACTGCCCGTATTCTGCGAACCTGAGTCGTGAGTACCTGTTGTTCATCGATCCGCTCACTTCGCCTTATGAGCAAGCTACCGTCATGCAGCAAGTTGAGACGGTAGCCGAACCTGTCGCGCAGGCAGTCGCCGCAACGCCAGTTGCTGTCAGCCGTCCTGCCACTGTAACGACCGCACTGCCTGTACAAAAAGATATCAGCGAGGGAACACGCTACCAGGTCCAACGCGGCGATTCATTGTCTGAGATTGCGCAGCGCATCGAGAATCGCCCGGTCGGGCTGTGGCCAGCGGCGAACGCCATCTTTAGCGCTAACCCCGATGCTTTCCTCAACAATGACCCTAACCAGCTGAAAGCCGGTAGCTGGTTAAGCATTCCTGACTTCAACGGCATCGCCGCCACAATTGCCCCTGCTCAAACTGTCGCCGTGCCTGTGGACGAACCTGTAACGGACATAGCCGCCGCATCGATAGCTGACGTTATCGATGCAGCCTATGTAAGCGCAGAACCGTATGAACCTGATGCCATCGTGGGCGTCGCGCCGGTGCAGGTTATTCTCGACGATCTGGTGGATACGAGCGAAAGCAAAGCCGAGCTGAAACCCGGCGATATTATTCTCGATGCACAGATTGAGGGGTCCACGCCGACCTCGACATCATCCAGCGTGCCGACAGCGATAATCAGCACCAGCACCCCGCCGGGTAACAGAGACGCGTCACTCTCCTGGTTTGCCTGGCTGGTTGGCGTTGGAATCGCATTAATATTCGGCCTTGCAATGTTCGGCCGTCGTCTGCGTCAGAAGCCGGACACGGCTCCCGATGCTGCTATGGAAACCAATCGACGCCGATTCAGTGATACCGAGACAAACGATACGCAGAACATCGAAGCCGTCGACGTCGATTACGACATCAGCGACGAGTCCCCAACGCACGAAAATCTCATACTCGATGCAGACCTGGTCATCGGCAGCGGCCTCTCGATCGGATCTGACTCCGACATTTCACAGGATTTTGGATTTGCTGCAACGACGGAACTCGATATCGAACTGCCGTTTGAGCCCGAGGCCAGTGCAATCGACCAAACGGATATGCTGCCCCCACTGCGGACCGACGAGCACTCCATACTGGACAGTGAAATACTCCCGGACGACGACGATTACGACATGTCAGTGATTGTTGACGCGACCAAGGTCCCGCGGCCTGAGGAAATCACGAAGCGTGACCTGAAAGCGGTGAAACTGGATCTCGACGACGACTCTATGATCGCGCCGAATTACACGATCAACAAGCAGGCCGACTACCAGGTTCTGGAGCAGGACTACGAAGACGAGATGACTGCGACACAGGCGCTGAACGAAGAAATCGCCCGGGTGGCAAACGAACTCGCCGCGCGCCTTGAGGAAGACGCAGACGACAACGTCACAACGGCCATGCCGCTGGCGACTGTCACGGAACTCGACATCACGGCACAAATGCCGGCGCAAAACGACGACCTTTCAGATCTGGACGATACGGGTATCAATGAAGCAATCACGGTTAATACGGCTGCAGAAGAAGAAACCGTGGAAATGCCCTACGAGGCAAAAAAGGCGCGCTAGGGAGACTCTGCCGCCGTAAGCCTTTCGACCTTGCGCCATCCTTGCGGTAACAGGCTGCCGCGCAACCCGCGATCGCCGTAATAGTCGTCGACGTCACTCCACTTGATTGTCATGACACGGGTGCCGGTATGCACCTGCAGGCTGCCGTCTTCCGGGATAACTGCCGCGGCAATCATTGTCTCTTCGCCAGACTTGTATTTCTTGCCGGGAATGTTGATGAGCTTGTTGCCCTTGCCTTTCGCGAGCTCGGGTAACTCTTCCATCTCAAAAAACAGCAAACGCCCGATCGAGCTGACTGCGGCAATCAGGCACTCGACGCCCGCTGGCACCGGTGACGGCACGACAGCCCTGCCGCCGGCCGGCACGCGCAGCACGGCTTTGCCCGCCCGGTTGCGCGTGACGAGATCCCCCAGGGTCGCGATAAAACCATACCCGGCGTCGCTCGCGACCAGGTATTTTTGATCGCTTTCGCCAATCATCGCACCGCAAAATACAGCGCCATCCGGCGGCTTGAAGCGACTGGACAGGGGTTCACCCTGCCCTCGCGCCGACGGCAGCGTTCCCGATACGACGCTGTAGACACGCCCGGTGCTGTCGATAAACATCGCCAGCTGGTTGCTGCGACCTTGTGCTGCGGCAAGAAATGCATCCCCCGAACGATAGTTAAGCGTCCAGGGATCGATTTCATGTCCCTTGGCCGCGCGAGCGTAACCCGCTTGCGACAATACGACCGTCACAGGCTCACTGACGACAAGCTGGGTTTCATCCAGCGCCTGCGCGGCTTCTCGCTGAATGATCTCGGTGCGCCGATCGTCACCGTAAGCTTCGGCATCTTCCAGGATTTCTTTCTTGATCAGCGTCTTGAGCCTGGCTGCACTTGCGAGTGTTTTCTCCAGCACGCTACGCTCGTCGTTAAGCTCATCCTGCTCGCCGCGGATCTTCATTTCTTCCAGCTTGGCGAGATAGCGCAGGCGCAAATTCAGGATTGCTTCGGCCTGGATGTCGGACAGCTTGAAGCGCTTCATCAGGACAGGCTTGGGCTCGTCCTCTTTACGAATGATCGCGATCACCTCATCGATACTGAGGTAAGCCACCAGCAGACCGTCGAGTATGTGCAGGCGGTCCGTGACAATTTGCAGCCGGTGCTGAAGACGATTGGTGACTGTTTCCTTGCGAAAACTGAGCCATTCCTTAAGCATCTCGAGCAAGTTGAATAAACGTGGGCGACCGTCGAGCCCGATAACGTTCATATTGACGCGCACGGTTCGTTCCAGGGACGTCGTGGAAAACAAATGCGACATCAACTGGTCGACATCAACGCCGCGTTTCCTGCTGATCACCAGGCGAACCTGTTCTTCGTGATCGGATTCGTCGCGAAGGTCATCAACCTGCGGCAATTTCTTGGCGCGCATCTGCGTCGCGATCTGCTCCAGCAATTTCGCGCCCGAGATCTGGTGCGGCAACGAGGTAATGACGATGTCGCTACCTTCAGTTTTATAGGCAGCGCGCAGGCGCAGAGTGCCACCGCCGGTTTCGTAGATTTCCCTGATATCCGCCGCGGGCGAAACCAGTTCGCCGCCGGTCGGATAGTCCGGACCCTTGATGTGTGTCATCAGTTGCGCAACAGTCGCTTTCGGATTGTCGATCAGGTGCACCAACGCACTGGCCACTTCATTCAGGTTGTGAGGTGGGACGTCAGTCGACATGCCTACGGCTATGCCGGTCGTCCCGTTCAGAAGCAGATTTGGCAGGCGCGCAGGCAGGACGACCGGCTCTGTGAGCGTACCGTCGAAATTCGGTGACCAGGCGACCGTTCCCTGACCCAGTTCCTGCAGCAGGCTTTTCGCATACGGCGCAAGCCGGGATTCCGTATACCGCATGGCAGCGAACGACTTGGGATCATCGGTCGAACCCCAGTTGCCCTGGCCCCTGATAATCGGGTAGCGATATGAGAAATCCTGCGCCATCAGGACCATCGCCTCATAACAGGCGGAATCACCGTGCGGATGAAACTTGCCGATGACATCGCCAACGGTGCGCGCAGACTTTTTTGGTTTCGACGTCGCCGACAAACCCAGTTCGCTCATCGCATAAATAATGCGCCGCTGTACCGGTTTCAATCCGTCGCCAATCTGCGGCAGTGCGCGATCGAGGATCACGTACATCGAGTAATCGAGGTACGCTTGTTCGGTGTAGTCCTTCAGCGCCTGTTGTTCGACGCCCTCAAGATTCAGGCTGTTTTGCATATCACTCATACCTCGGCGAGATTGCCTTTCGTCTCCAGCCAGTCGCGACGATCCTTCGCGCGCTTCTTCGCGAGTAGCATATCCATCATCTGGTCCGTCTTGTCGCGAGCATTAACCGTCAATTGCACGAGTCGACGAGTGTCGCGGTGCATAGTCGTTTCGCGAAGCTGGTCCGGGTCCATTTCACCCAGACCCTTGAATCGTGTGACGGACACCTTGCCTTTCTTATTCTCGGTCTCGATCCTGTCAAGGATGCCCTTGCGCTCACTCTCGTCCAGTGCGTAGAAGACTTCCTTGCCCACATCAACGCGGTAGAGCGGCGGCATTGCCACATAAATGTGTCCCGCCAAAATCAGCTCGCGGAAATGCCGCAGAAACAGTGCGCACAACAAGGTCGCGATATGCAGACCATCGGAATCCGCATCGGCAAGTATGCATACCTTGTGATAACGCAAACCGCTGATGTCATTGCTGCCGGGATCGACCCCGAGTGCAACGGAGATATCATGAACTTCGGCCGACGCCAGGATTTCTCCGGTCTCAACTTCCCAGGTATTCAGAATTTTTCCGCGCAACGGCATGATCGCCTGCGTGTTGCGGTCGCGGGCCTGCTTTGCCGAGCCACCCGCCGAATCGCCTTCCACCAGGAACAACTCACACAGCTCGGGCTCCTGCGAGCGGCAATCCGCAAGCTTTCCGGGCAAGGCTGGCCCGGACACGATCTTCTTGCGGACAACTGTCTTTGCCGCTTTCAGGCGTCGTTGCGCCTTGGAGATCGCCAACTGTGCAATCTGGTCGCCTGTCTCCGGATGCTGATTCAGCCACAAGGAGAAATTGTCCTTGACGATGCCAGCGACAAAGGCTGCCGACTCGCGGGACGATAATCGCTCTTTCGTTTGGCCGGAAAATTGCGGATCCTCGAGTTTGACGCTGAGTACGAAAGAGAGCCCGTCCCAGACATCCTCGGGTGCTACGGCGACACCGCGTGGCAATAGGCTGCGGAATTCGCAAAACTCGCGCAGTGCATTGGTCAAACCGGTACGCAAGCCATTAACGTGCGTGCCACCCTGCGGCGTCGGGATCAGGTTGACGTAACTTTCTGTGACATTCTGGCCGCCGTCGGTGGTCCAGACCAGGGCCCAGTCCACGGTCTCTCGATTGCCCGTGACACTGCCGGAGAACGGCGCAGCGGGCAGCATTTCACCACCACCGATTTCCTCCAGCAAATATTCTTCGAGGCCACCCGTGTAGCGCCACTCAATCTCTTCCTTGGGATGCTCTACTTGCAGCGCAACCGTAATTCCTGGACACAGAACAGCCTTGGCGCGCAGGGCATGTTTCAGACTGTTGACAGAGAATTTTGCCGAGTCGAAGTACTTTTCGTCGGGCCAAAATCGAATCGTCGTGCCGGTGTTAGCCTTGCCGACCGTACCTACGACTTCCAGCTTGCCGCGCTTTTCTCCGCCGGCGAAGCTCATGTTGTATTCCTTGCCGCCACGACGAATCCAGACTTCGAGATTCTTCGACAGCGCGTTTACGACGGAAACGCCAACGCCGTGCAGGCCACCTGAATACTGGTAGTTTTCCTTGTTAAATTTTCCGCCAGCGTGCAGACGCGTCAAGATAAGTTCCACACCCGGAATTTTCTCCACGGGATGCTTATCAACAGGCATGCCGCGGCCGTCATCCGACACCTCCAGCGAGCCGTCCTTAAAAATGATGACTTGAAGTTTCTTGCAGTGACCAGCGAGCGCTTCATCGATGCTGTTATCGATGACTTCATGAGCCAGGTGATTTGGCCGAGTGGTGTCGGTGTACATGCCTGGCCGGCGCCGCACCGGCTCCAGCCCGCTTAGGACTTCAATGTCCGCCGCGTCGTATCGTTTGCTCATCGATTAACCAGGAAATTGCCCGGCGGAAGTTTAGCCTGATTGGCTAGAGCGTGCACTCGCAATATTGAGTGACTAAGGGTCAGCTAACACTAAGGTCGTTCAGCAGCGACTCGCGAATGTTGTCGGCGACGGGACAAATTTCGACTGAATAGTTTTCGTGATCGATGCCGGCGATCAGGGACGCGCCCGATTTCAACGCCGTCACCTGTTCCGGCGAAAATTCGAAGCGCATGAAGTGAACGGCCGATGTTTTGCTCGCGTCGGACCGCTCCAGGTCCTCGTCCGATATGGCATAAATGCGGTCGAAATCCGCGACTTGTACATACACACGGTTTTCGACCCCTACCAATCGCTGCAGCATTTGCTGGCGCTCGTCGACGTCCGGGAACTCGATCATAAAAGTCGCTTTCCAGTTCGATCCGTCCGGAATAAGCGGGTTGTAGGCATCGAGTTCATCGCGTATGCCGTCAGCTTCGAAAATGCGCTCGATGCGCAGCATCTCCTGTACCTGGTACTGAATGGTCATGCGATCCTCAAAATACAGGGCCGCATTCGTGCCCAGATCGAGGCGGCGGTTTCTTTTGTGGGCCATGACCTTTTCGCGGAACACCGCACGTTCTTCCGCGTATCGCTCGAGACTCATCAAGTCCTTGCGCGTCAGTTTCTGCATATCAGATCCCATAGGCCATGCGCAGCAGGCTCATCGGGTTGTTAGCCTTTTGACCATCGACTTCTGCCGCGATCTGTTCCGCGGCCATTGGGCAGTCACTCACAAAATGGTCGGCCTCGCTGCGTTTGACTTTATTGACGACGGGAGCTGCGATTTTTTTCGAAATCTCGTGAAACTCCTTCTTCACCGCATAGGTTCCATCGTGCCCCGAACATCGTTCGATTGCCTCAACCTCGGTACCGGGAACCAGCTGCAGGATATCGCGTGTCTTAAGCCCGATATTCTGCACGCGCAGGTGGCAGGGCACCTGATACGAAACTTTGCCGAGCGAGGTCGCAAACCGGGTGTTCAGCTCACCATCCTTGTGCCGCAGCATCAGGTACTCAAACGGGTCGTACATTGCGTCCCGAACCTTTGCAACATCCGGATCGTCCGGAAACATCAGCGGCAGTTCCTGTTTGAACATCAGCGTGCACGAGGGGATAGGCGTAACGATATCCCAGCCCTCGTCAACCATCGCGGCAAGTACAGGTATGTTGGTTTCCTTGGCCTTCGCGACGGCAGCAAGATCGCCGAGCTCGAGTTTGGGCATGCCGCAACAAACTTCCTTTTCCGCAAGCGCCATCGGGATGCCGTTGTGCTCGAAAACGGCAACCAGGTCCTCGTCGATCGCGGGATGGTTGCGATTGCCGTAACAGGTCGTGTACAGCACGACCTTGCCACGCGTATTGGCAGACGGCTTCACGGCTGCAGGATGTGCATTTTCGAGCCTGGCAAGGCGCTTGCGAGCCGATTTTGAGTGGTATGGGGGTACGGTCGCTTTATGGTGCACGCCCAATGTCGCTTCAAGCAGCTTGCGGCCCATATTGCTTCGGTTCGTCGCGTTAACAACATTCACAACGACCGGGATGCCCGCGAGTCTCCCGACCTTGTCCGTGGCACTGAGGACTTTATCCCGAACGGAAGCACCCTCTTTCCGGAACCGGGCCGCCTTGGCCCGCAACATCAAATGTGGAAAGTCGATGTTCCATTCGTGCGGCGGCACATACGGGCATTTCGACATGTAGCACATATCGCAGAGATAGCAGTGATCGACGACCTCCCAGTAAACCTTCTTGGGAACGCCGTCGACCTCCATTGTCTCCGACTCGTCGACCGCGTCGAACAAGGTCGGAAACGAATTGCAGAGGTTGAAGCAGCGACGGCAGCCATGGCAAATGTCGAAGACACGTTCAAGCTCCTCGAAAAGAGGAGCTTCGTCGTAAAACTCTTCGGACTGCCAGTCAAGCGGGTGCCGGGTCGGCGCCTCAAGACTGCCCTCGCGTCTTCCGTTCGACAAGAATTTCTTCTTTGTTAATCAGTCGCCGAGCGAGTCCAGTGCTTTCTGGAAACGATTGGCATGCGACCGCTCTGCCTTGGCCAGCGTTTCGAACCAGTCAGCGATTTCGTCAAAACCTTCGGTGCGCGCCGTCTTTGCCATACCCGGATACATATCGGTGTACTCATGGGTTTCACCGGCGATCGCCGCCTTGAGGTTAGCGGAGGTCGGACCGATCGGCAGGCCCGTTGCCGGATCACCTGTCTCTTCAAGGTATTCCAGGTGACCGTGTGCATGCCCGGTTTCGCCTTCGGCTGTCGAGCGGAAAACCGCTGCCACGTCGTTATAGCCTTCCACGTCGGCTTTAGCCGCAAAATACAGGTAACGTCGATTCGCCTGCGACTCTCCGGCGAAAGCATCTTTCAGGTTTTGTTCCGTCTTGCTGTCTTTTAGTGACATTTTGGTTCCTCTCGGGTGAGAATCATTCCTAATTAGAATGATTCTAATAATTCACAACTCTAGTTCGCGACCCCGACACTGTCAACCGCGAGCTGTTGACCTTCGACGGACCCGCCTGTAGCGTAACGGCGCGCTCAGAAAGGGATGAAATCATGGCCGCCACCAAAAAATTCGACCTCGAAAAATCGCTAGCGGAGCTTGAAGAGCTCGTCGAAGAACTCGAGTCCGGCGACCTGCCGCTCGAGACCGCCATGAAAAAATTCGAGGACGGCATCAAGCTCACGCGCGGCTGCCAGGCGGCGCTCAAAGACGCTGAACAGAAAGTTCAGATCCTGCTAAAGAGCGCCGGCGGTGAGGAACTCGACGAATTCGAAATCGACGACGACGCGTAATTTCGAGCCGAACACTACTCCGACATCAATTCAATCAAGGCCACGACCGTTGACTCCACGCCTGCTGTCACTGACGGTTCCGGCAATACTTTGAACAACGGCGAATGGTGGCTGGGAACCGCTGCGCCACCCTGCGCTTCGCGGTCAAAATCTTCCTGGGCGGTTCCGCCAACCTGCCAGTAGACCGAGGTAATCTCGGGGTCAGTCGTAAAGAACGGAAAATCTTCCGCACCCATGCCCTTGCTGGGATTGAAGATGACTCGCTCTTCACCGAGCTCGCTGTTCCAGGCCGCCTTCAAGCGCCGCGTTAACGGAACATCGTTTATGGTCGGAGGGACGCTTTCGTTAGACACGATAACTTCCGGCAACAGGTCTTCAGGCAGGCCTGCGACACGACCCATGTTCTCGGCGATCCGTTTGATTCCATCAAGCAGCAGTTTGCGAGTTTCTTCACTCGTATTGCGGACCGTAATCTGCAGATGCGCGCGATCGGAAATGATGTTGTGCTTGGTCCCTGAATGGAACGACCCTACGGTCACTACGCCTGGGGATTGGGGCGGCAGCTCGCGCGACACGAGCGTCTGCAACGCAAGCACGATCTGACTGCCGAGCACGATCGGATCTTTGCCCGCGTAAGGGTGCGCACCGTGCGCGCCGATACCGTGAATGATGATATCGACTGTGTCGGCGCCGGCAAACGGACTTTCCTCGGTAATATTGACCTTGCCCGCTACGTCCAGGGAGTTTACGTGGAAGGCCAACGCGTAGTCGGGCTTGCCAAAGCGACCCCAGATATCGTCGTCGCGCATCGCCTGTGCACCCAGTACTCTTTCTTCGGCCGGTTGCACGACCAGCATCAGCGTTCCCGTCCACTGGTCTTTGTGAGCAGCCATGTATCGCGCGGTGCCAACCAGACTCGTGATATGCACGTCATGGCCGCAGGCATGCATGGTGTAAACCATGTTGCCGGTGATGGGATCCTTCTGCTGAGCACGAGAGGCATTCTCGAGTCCGGACTTCTCCTCTACCGGCAACCCGTCCATATCCGCACGCATCATCACCAGCGGCCCGTCGCCGTTTTTCATCATCGCAACGACGCCGGTACCACCCACGCCCTCGGCGACATCGAAGCCAGCCAAACTGAGTTCCAGCGCCATGCGCCGTGCCGTTTCGTTTTCGACGGTCGAGAGTTCGGGGTTGCGATGAAAATGGTCGAACAGACCCGCGAGATAAGCATCGTAATCCTGCTTGACGGCATCGCTTAGCTCACTGCCAAAAGCGGAACAGGAAAGTAGTATGGCCGTCAGGCCGAGAATTCGCTTCAACATGGGATACCCCTGAAATTATCAGTGGGCCAGTTTAGCGATAATTTGCAGCGCTTGCCTAGGGACTGTTGACGCTAGGTGTTGGCGCCGCCGGCACCCTGCAGTCGTGTGATCAGCGAGCGCAGGAAAACCTTGTTGAATCGCAGCTGGCAAGCTGAGGACACTTGTTCCATGAGTGTGGAACTGACGCGCAAGATCGTCACCTGGCCATCGGCCTGGATAGATGCCTGACGCCGTGCACCGCGTACATAGCTGGTTTCACCGAAACAATCGCCGTTGCCGAGTTTGCCGAGATTCCTGCCGTTCGCTTGTACGAGAACGGAACCGGCCACGATGATGTAAAACCGGTCATCGACCTCGCCTTCACGAACGATGTCTTCACTATCCTGGTATTCGTGCCAGTCCGAGGCTCGCAATACTTCCCAGATCTCGGCATGCGAAAACTCGTGAAAGAAAGTCAAGGTGCGTAACAAGTCGAAATGTTCCTGGTTGTCCAGGCTGTCGTATTTCTGTCGCAGGTCTTTGTAGACTCGCGTTAGCTCCGCTGCCATCGCGTTTCCGGTGACCAGGCGCTTGTTCGGTTCCTTTTGCATCGTCGTCATGACAACGCGCTCGAGTTCCTCGGGCAGGTCATCACGGTAGGTGTGTATCGGCGGCGGTGTCGCATACACAATCTGGTGCAATAGCTTTGAAAGATTGTCGGCACGGAATGGACGGAAGCCGGTCAGCAGCTCGTACATGACGGCACCCAGCGAATACAGGTCCGAGCGCGGCGTCAGCTCTTCGGACTGCACCTGTTCCGGCGACATATAGCTCGGGCTGCCGGCAATACCTTCAATGCGGGAGACTTCCGAGTCACTGACGATGGCGATTCCGAAATCGATGATGCGTACATCGTTGTCGGTGGTCAACATGACATTGGACGGTTTGATGTCGCGGTGTATGACGCCTCGACCGTGTGCGTAATGCAGCGCCTTCGCGCACTTGTAAATAATTTCTACAACGTCATCGACGCGCAGCAGGTTATCGGGTCGGCAATATGCGGCCAGTGTGCGCGCACCCTGGATATGTTCGGTGACGACGTAATAGGAGCCATCTTCCTCGCCCGCGTCGTAAATCGGCATGATGTTCGGATGCTGCAGCATGCCGACCATGTGCGCCTCGTTGAAGAACATTTTGCGGGCGACGCGTGCGCGTTCGGCGTTAGCGTCTTCCTCGGTGTTGTAGACCTTGATGGCGACGTCGCGGCGGTAATAGGGATCATGAGACAGGTAGACCACCCCGGTGCTGCCTTTACCAATCTTGTTGATAATGACGTATTTGCCGATTTTCTCGGGCACATCTTTAGCACGCTGGATGTTGCTGATGTTGCTGGCCATGTTGTCTCAGTCGTTTATGTCATTAACCACCCGTATAAACCCAACAAAATAGCGGCATACAGAGCGGCTGCGAGGTCGTCCAGCATAATTCCGACGCCGCCGCGCATACTGTGATCCAGGTCTCTAATCGGCCACGGTTTTACAATATCCATGACACGGAACAGGATGAATGCGAGCACCCATCCTGTAACGCTTAGGGGTGCCGCCAAAAGTGTGACATACATCCCAACGATCTCATCCCAGACGATGCCGCCATGATCGTGCACGCCTATGCGTCGTGCGCTCTCGCCACAGATCCAGATACCGGCGAGAGCTATGGCGACGGCAACACCGATTTGAACATTGAGCCCGAAATCCACAGTCAGCCAGAACAGCAGGATTCCCGGCAACGAACCGAAGGTGCCGGGCGCAACGGGAGCGAGGCCCGTCCCGAAACCGAAAGCCAGGATATGCACCGGATCCTTCATCACGATGCGGGCGAGATTGTCGGGTGGCTGATTCATCGAAAGTGACGGTAACCGCTGTCGTCGACTTGCACAATCTCGTTGTGCAGGCGACACACGAGCCGGGGCGACGCAGTGACCGTGCCGATGGCGGTAATGCCTGCAATTCCCCGTACCGCGTCCCTGGACCCTGTGAAGCACAGTTCGTAGTCGTCGCCGCCCGTCAGCGCGAAGCGTTGCCGTTCGGCATCTCCAAATCTCTCGCACAGGGCATCGGATAAAGGCAGTTTTTCAATGTCGATTTCGCCCCCGACTTTGCTTGCCGATAACAGTTTCCTGAGGTCGCCGAGCAGCCCATCGGAAATATCAATTGCGGCACTGGCTTTACGCAGTAGCTGTTTGCCTGTTGCAATGCGCGCCGTCGGGCGCAGAAAGCGCTGCACCAGGAATGCGTTCGGCTCATTCTTTTGCAGGAGCGCCAGGCCGGCAGACGCATCGCCTAAAGTACCGGTCACAAATATCGTATCGCCCACCCTGCCCCCACTACGCAGCAGCGCCGATCCTTTCTCAAGCTCGCCGGTTATGTTCACAGTCACCGTCACTACCGGGCCGCTTGTCGTGTCACCCCCGACCAGCGCTAAATCATGCGCGTCCGCAGCCTCGAATAGCCCGGACGCAAAGGCTTCGACCCATGTTTCGCTGGCATTGTTCAGCGTCAGAGCCAGCGTCATCCATCGTGGGCTCGCGCCCATAGCGGCGATGTCGGATAGATTCACGGCCACCGCCCTGTAGGCGATGTCGGCCGGATTCGTGTCGGCAGGAAAATGCACGCCTTCGACCAGCGTGTCGATGACCTGGACCTGGTGTTTCTCCGGGTGCGGGGCCAGAACGGCACCGTCGTCGCCGATCCCAATCTCAACGCCCGCCGCAGCAGGCTTGCGATCGAAATAACGGCGAATCAGCTCGAATTCGTCCACTGGTGCGGAGTCTCCCTAGCCCTTCGTCCTGGTCTCTGTTTCCCGGTATGTTTTGGCGGCCAGGTCCAGGCAGGCATTAACGTACTTGTGGCCTTCGATCGATGCGAATCGCTTCGCAAGATTCACGGCCTCATTAATGACTACCCGATACGGAATCTCAATTCGTGATTCAAGTTCGTAGACGCCAATGAGCAGGATCGCAAGTTCAACCGGGTCAAGTTGATCGAGGGGACGGTCTATCAGTGCGTCGATTTTTTGCTCGAGCGATTTCTGGGTCTTGCTGATCGCAGGAAACTGCTCGTCGAAATACGCCTGGTCCACTCTTTCATACGCGGCCTGTTCGTGAAACTGCGCCACGAGTTCCGATGTTGTGTGACCGGCGATCTGCTTCTGGTACAGGGCCTGAACCATCAGCTCGCGCGCGCGCGTCCGGGCCCCGGCACCCTTTGCTGAGGCTTTACTCATTAGTCTATGCGACGCAGCAAGTTGACCATCTCGATGACGGCCCGGGTGGCTTCCTCGCCTTTGTTGCCGGCTTTAGTTCCTGCGCGCTCAATCGCCTGCTCGATTGTGTTTACTGTCAACACGCCATTGCCGATAGGGATGCCATGTTTTTGTGCCGCGGCGTTGATGCCTTTGACGCATTCACTCGCGACGTATTCAAAATGCGGCGTGCCGCCGCGAATCACTGCGCCGAGCGCGATGATGCCGTCGAAGCGCCTTGTTGCTGCGACTTTTTCGACTGCGATCGGCATTTCGAACGCACCAGGAACGCGAATGATCTCGATGTCGCCGTCACTTGCGCCATGTTGGCGCAGGCAATGCAGCGCACCTTTGATGAGAGACTCAACGATGAATTCATTAAAACGCGCCGCGACGATCGCGAAACGTGCGTCGCGAACGATGACATCGCCCTGTGTGGTCTTAATTTTGTCCATGCTGTTCGGCTACTCTCAGACGTATTCCGTGATTTCGAGGTCGAATCCGGAAATCGCGTACATTTGCTTAGGCGCCGATAATACACGGATTTTACTCAGGCCGAGATCACGCAGTATCTGTGCGCCGATGCCGTAAGTGCGCAATACCTCGTCGCCGGCGCGGCGTTTTTCCAGCTCGTCACGGTGCTGGCCCAGCGTCTCGACGACATCCATGAGTTTGCGCGATGTTTCCTGGTCGCGCAGCAGCACGACAACGCCCACTTCTTCCTCGGCGATGCGCTTGACTGCACTGCGTAGCGGCCATCCCAGTGAAGGGCTCTGCACACCGATGACATCGCCGAGCGTGTCCTGCAAATGCACACGCACGAGCGGCGCATCGACCGCCTTGAGATCCCCTTTCACGAGAGCGACGTGCACTGCGCGATTGACGTGATCGTCATAGCAATACAGGTCAAAATCGCCGTACTCAGTCTGCACCCGCTCCTTGCCGATACGTTCAACATTCTTCTCGGTATCCAGGCGATAGCGAATGAGATCTGCGATCGTGCCGATGCGGATGCCGTGCTTGCGCGCGAAGATTTCGAGATCGGGACGGCGCGCCATGCTGCCATCTTCGTTGAGAATCTCAACGATAGCGGCCGCCGGTTCAAGACCTGCCAGTCTCGCCAGGTCGCAACCAGCCTCTGTATGGCCGGCGCGGGTCAGTACGCCGCCCGGTTGCGCCATGACCGGAAAAATGTGTCCCGGCTGGCTCAGGTGTTCGGGCCTGGCGTCAGGTGCAACGGCCGTCTGGATTGTATGCGCGCGATCGTGTGCGGAGATGCCGGTGGTTATGCCTTCGGCCGCTTCAATCGATAGCGTGAAGTTGGTCGCATGGCGATGATCGGTATCGCTGACCATGAGCGGCAAGCGCAGCTGTCGGCAGCGCTCCCTTGAAAGCGTGAGGCAAACCAGGCCACGGCCGTGCGTCGCCATGTAGTTGATGTCCTCGGGACGGACTTTTGCCGCCGCCATGATGAGGTCACCTTCGTTTTCGCGGTGTTCGTCATCGACCATGATCACCATTTTGCCGTCCCTGAGGTCGGCAATGATGTCTGTGATCTTCGAGAAGGGTCTGTCGACGGCGCTCGGGTGTCGTGTTGTGTTATCGGGCATAACCATGTGCCTTTAGAAATTCGAGAGAGATGTCGTCGCCGTCTTTGCTGAGCAGGCGTTCGAGATAACGCGCCAGCAGGTCAACTTCGACATTAACGGAAGTGCCAACCGAGTAATCGCCGATAATCGTGACGTCCGCGGTGTGGGGGATAATATTCAACTCGAAGCAACTTCCCGATACTTCGTTGATGGTAAGGCTAACACCGTCGATGCAGACGGATCCTTTCTTTGCGACATAGTGTGCATATTGGACCGGGATCTCGATGGCGAGGCGGACTGAACGGGCGTCAGAAATGCGCGAAACCACCTTGCCGACACAGTCGACGTGTCCGCTTACCAGGTGGCCTCCCAATCGCTCACCGAGGCTGATCGCCGGTTCGAGATTGACAACGGAACCGACATTCAACAGACCAAGAGCGGTCACATCGAGCGTCTCGACAGACACATCCGTATCGAAGCCCTGTTCATGCAGGGCGACCGCGGTCAGGCACACGCCGTTGACAGCGATGCTTTCGCCGATCTCGTAGTCACTGAAGGGCAACCCGTCCGAGCTTACCGTGAGGCGCACGTCGCCACCCCGCCGCTCCATGGCAGTGATCAGACCCCTGGCTTTGATAATTCCCGTAAACATGAATCTTCAGTCATTCCGACTTGTTGAATGCCGCGGTAATCCGGGTATCGCTGCCGATACGGCGGACATCGGTGATAGTAAGCGATTTGCGATCCGCCAACGACGTCATGGCTGGCGTATCGAACATTCGAATCGTTTGGCTACCCAGGACACTGGGCGCCTGGTAGATCACGAGTTCGTCAACGAGGCCTCTTTCCAGGCAGTGCCCGGCCAGTCCCGGCCCCGCCTCAACCAATACGTCATTGACCCCCCGGGCTGCGAGTTCCTGCAGCACCGCATCGACATCCACACGACCGTCGTGCGCCGAAAAAGACACGACTTCAGCATTGGTCTTTTTGAAGTCGCGCGCATCGGGACTCCCCGTGCAGCAAATCAGCGTCCTGCCTGGCAATGCCAGCATCGACGCCGCCAGCGGCATGCGCAACCGGCTGTCAATTACGACACGCAAAGGCTGCAGGCCGCCGGTTTCAATATCAGCGGCGCGCACATTCAGCGACGGATCGTCGGCCAGTACGGTGCCAATACCGGTCATCACCGCGCCAGAACAGGCCCTCAGTCGCTGGACGTCCGCTCGTGCTGCAGCGCCCGTGATCCACTGGCTTTCGCCACTGGCCATTGCGATCGCGCCGTCGATGCTCGCGGCAAGCTTCACGCGCACCCACGGTCGCTGCAATGTGACCCGATTGACAAAACCCCGATTCAGCGCGGTGGCGGCCGATTGCATCAGACCCACATCGACACTGATCCCGGCATCCGCAAGAATCTGCAATCCGCGCTTCCCGTCAGTAACGAAGGGATCTCTCATCGCTACGATGACTTTACTGACACCCGCCTCGATCAGCGCGTTGCTGCACGGCGGTGTTTTGCCATGGTGCGCGCAGGGTTCAAGGGTCACATAAGCCGTCGCCCCGCGAGCGCGCTCGCCGGCCGCTCGCAGAGCATGCACCTCAGCATGTGCTTCGCCTGTCTTCGCATGAAATCCTTCGCCGACGACCTGGTCTTCGTTTACAAGCACACAGCCGACCATGGGATTGGGATGAGCGGTATACCGGCCCCGCTCAGCCAGGCGCAAGGCACGTGCCATATATGCACAATCTTCTGCGGTGAATTCCGGCACGGCAGCTACTTATTCTTCGAATTCTTGTCGAACAGTTCCGGCAGCAGCGACATCTGCTCGCGACTTGCGGCTGTTTCCGAAATTTTTTGCAGGCGACGGATTTCATCCTCGAACTCGGTGATGTCCTGGAAACGTCGATACACTGACGCGAACCGCACGTAGGCAACCTCGTCCAGCTCGTGCAACTCCTGCATAACAAGGTCGCCGACGAGACGCGACGGTACTTCACGCTCACCCATTGTGCGCAGGGTATGCGTTACTCGACCAATTGCTTTCTCAAGTTCATCGCTCGGCACCGGCCGCTTTTCGAGTGCCCGGATCATGCTGTTGCGAATTTTGTTCTCGTCGAAGGGCTGCCGGCTGTTGTCGTTCTTGATCAGGCGCGGCATGACGAGTTCCGCGGACTCGAAGGTAGTAAATCGTTCATTGCAGTCCAGGCACTGGCGTCGCCGGCGAATCTGCCGGCCGTCGCCCGCGAGCCGGGAGTCGATTACCTTGGTTTCTTCATGGCTGCAAAATGGACAATGCATTTATTCTCGCAATCAGGCGTATACCGGGAATCGTGCACAAAGCTCGAGTACCTGAGTCTTGACGCGCTTGATTGTCTCCTCGTTGTCAAGATCGTCCAGTATATCCGCTATCCATCCTGTCAGCTGCCGCGTTTCTTCGACGCCGAAGCCGCGCGTGGTGATCGCCGGCGTGCCGAGACGAAGTCCACTGGTGACGAACGGTGACTGCGGGTCGTTTGGGACAGCGTTCTTATTGACGGTAATGAAGGCACGACTCAATGCCGCGTCGGCATCCTTGCCGGTGATCCCTCGCTTGATCAGGCTGACCAGCATCAGGTGATTCTCGGTGCCACCGGAGATGATCGGGTAGCCGCGATCGGCGAGCACGGCGGCCATCACTTTGGCGTTTTTGCAAACCCTGCCCTGATACTCCTTGAACTCCGGCAGCAAGGCTTCTTTGAGCGCTATCGCCTTGGCTGCAATCACGTGCATCAAAGGGCCGCCCTGCGTACCCGGAAATACCAGCGAATTAAACTTCCGGGTCAACGTGTCGTTGGCGCGTGCCAGGATCAAACCACCTCGCGGGCCGCGCAAGGTCTTGTGCGTCGTGGTCGTACAGACATCCGCATGCGGAATGGGGCTCGGGTAATGACCCGTCGCCACGAGACCCGCTACGTGCGCCATATCAACAAAAAGATACGCGCCAACGCTGTCGGCAATCTTGCGAAATCGCGCCCAGTCCGCCACCTGCGAATAGGCAGAGAAACCGGCCACGATCATCTTCGGCTTGTGCTCGGTTGCCAGCGCCTGGACCTCGTCGTAGTCGATCAAACCGGTTTCGGCGACAAGCCCGTACTGGATCGCATTGAACAGCTTGCCGGAGAAATTGACGCTCGAACCGTGGGTCAGGTGGCCGCCTTCCGCGAGGCTCATGCCCAGGATGGTGTCGCCGGGCTCGACCAGTGCATGATAAACCGCGGCATTGGCCTGGGAACCGGAGTGTGGCTGCACATTGGCATAGTCCGCCCCAAACAGTTGCTTGGCGCGCTCGATTGCCAGGGTCTCCACATCGTCCACGTACTCACAGCCACCGTAGTAGCGCTTGCCCGGGTAGCCCTCGGCGTACTTGTTGGTCAGCTTGGAACCCTGCGCCTGCATGACAAGGGGGCTGGTGTAATTTTCCGACGCAATCAGCTCAATATGTTCTTCCTGGCGCTGGCCTTCCTGGGCCAGGGCCCTGGCTATTTCCGGATCAAAGTCTTCGATAGTCGTCGCTGGGTCGAACATGGGTACTCCGCGTGGGAAAGGCGCATTGTCGGGCGCCAAAAGACGGCGATAGTACCCGTTTACCGCGGTCGATGGCACCTCGAATGTGTTTACCGGGTCTCGACGAAAGACTGCACAACGCGTGTCCACGCCCGCGCGAGGTTGCGGCGGTTATAGCCGCCCCCGCCCGTGCCGATAATGCGCCCGGCCGAGTGTTTGTCCGCGAGGCGGCAAAGGCTGGCGGCGGCGGTCGCATGCGCCTCTTCGGTCCAGCAGAGATGGGTAATCGGATCGCCCTCGAGACTGTCGGCACCGCACTGCATCAGGATGAACTCCGGTTTTGCAGCCTCGATGTACTCCTCGACCCGTCTCCAGGCAGGGTGGAAATCGGAATCGTCCGCGCCGGGCGGCAACGGGATGTTGAGCTTGGTGCCCCGGGCCCTGCCCTTGCCCGTCTCCTGCGCTCCCCCGGTACCCGGATAGAGGTGCCGGCCGTCTTCATGAATATCCGCGAATACCAGGTCGGGGTCCTCTTCGAAACCGTAGAACACGCCGTCGCCGTGATGGGCATCGATATCAACGTAGGCGATCCGGGTCAACCCGAACTTCTTGCGCAGGTACTCGACAGCGATACCGCAGTCATTAAACACGCAAAAGCCCGCTGCACCATTGCGCGCTGCGTGATGCAGCCCGGCTATCGGCACGAACGCGCGCTTGTAGTTACCGTGCATGATCTCGTCGACAGCGCACAGCACAGCACCAACGACGGCCGCCGCCGCATCGTAAATACCCGGAACTGCGGGCGTATCGCCCTCATCCAGCCAGCCTTTACCAGCAACCGACATTCGCGACACTTTGTCGATGTAATCAGCCGTGTGGAACAGCGCCAGCTCATCCACAAGCGCCGGGCGCGGGTGCCCAAACTCGATCATCTCGTTGAGACCGGCCTCTGCGAGCTCCGCGTGAAAAACGTCGTGCCGGTCAGTGCCGAACGGATGCGGATCGCCGAAGCCGTAGGCAGCGATCTCCGTCCCCTTGTAAACCAGCACCTTGTCGCTCATAAAAGCACTAGATTGTTTTATTGCGTGTCAGCATACCCGATAATGCCCGCTCATTAACAACTGGTAAGACCATGGCACAGTTCATCTACACAATGAATCGCGTTGCGAAAGTTGTCCCGCCGAAGCGCTACATCCTTCGCGACATCTCCCTTTCGTTCTTCCCCGGCGCCAAGATAGGCGTCCTGGGCCTTAACGGCTCAGGCAAGTCGACATTGTTGCGCATCATGGCGGGTCTCGATACCGAGATCGATGGTGAAGCGCGACCACAACCGGGCATCAAGATCGGTTTTCTCGAGCAGGAACCGGATCTGGACGAAAATAAAGACGTGCGCGGCAATGTCGAGGAAGGCCTCGGTGAAGTGATCGACCTGCTCCATCGGTTCAATGCGATCAGTGACAAGTTCGCCGAACCCATGGACGACGACGAGATGAACGCACTGCTTGAAGAACAGGGCAAATTGCAGGACGCGATCGATGCCGCGGGCGGCTGGGAAGTCGATCGCAAGCTTGAAGTTGCAGCTGACGCGTTGCGCCTGCCGCCCTGGGATGCGGACGTCACGAAGTTGTCTGGCGGTGAACGCCGCCGCGTTGCACTGTGTCGCTTGTTGCTGTCGCAGCCCGACATGTTATTGCTGGATGAACCGACCAACCACCTCGACGCTGAATCTGTAGCCTGGCTTGAGCGTTTTCTGCACGACTATCCGAGCACGGTCATCGCCGTTACGCATGATCGCTATTTCCTCGACAACGTTGCTGGCTGGATACTTGAACTCGACCGTGGCCACGGCATTCCCTGGGAAGGCAATTACTCGTCCTGGCTGGAGCAGAAGCAGGCCAGGCTGCAGAATGAGGAAGCCTCCGAGAAAGCGCGGCAAAAAGCCATGGCGTCCGAGTTGGAGTGGGTGCGTAGCAACCCGAAAGGCCGGCAGGCAAAATCAAAAGCTCGCCTGCGGCAATTCGATGAAATCTCCTCGGTGCAATACCAGAAGCGCAATGAGACCAACGAGATCTATATACCGCCGGGGCCGCGCCTCGGCGACGTCGTTCTCGAAGTCAACGATCTAAAGAAGGGTTTTGGCGACAAGCTTTTGATCGACGGTCTCAGTTTCCAGCTTCCGGCTGGTGGCATCGTCGGTGTTATCGGCCCGAACGGCGCAGGCAAGACCACGATGTTTCGCATGATTACAGGTGAAGATCAGGCGGACTCGGGCACGATCAGGCTGGGCGATACCGTGCAGCTCGCGAGTGTCGACCAGTCCCGTGACAGTCTTAACGATGACAATACCGTGTGGGAGGAAATCTCCGAGGGCCTCGACCTGATCCAGGTTGGCAGCTACGAGACGTCTTCTCGTGCTTACGTGGGGCGCTTCAATTTCCGCGGCCAGGACCAGCAGAAAAAGATCGGTGTGTTGTCGGGCGGTGAACGAAACCGCGTGCACCTGGCCAAGATGTTACGTGCCGGTGGCAACCTGTTGCTGCTTGACGAACCTACCAACGATCTCGACGTCGAAACCCTGCGTGCGCTGGAAGAAGCGCTGCTGGAGTTCCCGGGGTCCGCAATCGTGATATCACATGACCGGTGGTTTCTCGACCGCATCGCGACGCACATACTGGCGTTTGAGGGCAACAGTGAAGTTGTCTGGTTTGCAGGCAATTACGCGGACTACGAGGAAGATCGCAAACGACGTCTTGGCGCCGATGCAGCAAACCCGCACCGAATCAAGTATAAAAGACTGGACGCCTGAGGCGACGGGAGTGCAACGATGAATCTGCTGCTGACGGCCAGTACCGTATTCACGCTGATCGCGCTGTATTTTGTCTTTTCAATGTTTCGCCACGCGCGGCGGCGACGTCCGGTCCGGGCGACGCGCTCGCTCGTCGGCGGTGCGGCTTCGGCTTGCGCGGGAGGCGCCAGCATCATGCTGGCATTCAGCTACTATGGCTACGGCCGCCTTGTCGACGAGCAATACATCGGCAAGATCAAGTTCACCGAGTCGGCGCCCGAGCACTACGTTGCGCGGCTGATGCTCGACGAGCAACCCGACCGGATATTCGAAATACAGGGTGACGAATGGCAGATGGATGCCCGCGTCGTCATCTGGAAACCGCCGGCGACGCTGCTCGGACTGGACCCGATATATCAGCTGGACCGATTAAGCGGCCGGTACTCGGCGGTTGAAGAAGAGTTATCCAAGGTGAGATCGGTTTACGCCTTGTCGGAACCCGTGCCGCTCGATGTCTGGCAGTTCGCGCGCAGGTATCCAAAGTTGCTGCCCGGCGTCGACGCGCATTACGGCACTGCGACCTACCTGCCGATGGCGCACGATGCAATTTACGAAGTGAAAATGACCAGAACCGGCTTGATTGCGCGTCCTCTTAACGAGGCGGCGACCGAGGCGGTCGGCAACTGGACGCAATAAGTTATTCTGGATTATGTCAAGCAGCGATAGCGGAAGCAGATTCTTGGTGCATACTGGAAGTCGCTGATTAGATTAGAGAAACTGTCGCCGTAGAGCGACAGACCATAACGGCAAGATCAGGGCGAAATGACGATCGTTTTAGATAAGGATCAGGGTAAAGAAAGCGGTCTCGAGGAGCGTATGGGTCTCGAGTGCCCGCATTGTGGCGTGTACGCCCACATGAGTCCGCAGTCGGTTCCGGACGCGGCAGCGCTCATGCGCGATAAACCCAAACACGTAGGCATCGTCTACCAGTGCGATGCCTGTCATGCGCCGGTCTTTCTTCGATTTACGGTACGCGAGTACACGGAAAATCGCGTTGAGCTGCTCAGGAATTTCGTTGAACTCGAAAGACCGAAGGAACGTTTCGCGTTTTCCTATTTGCCGAAGACTACGGAAATCCTGTTCCGGGAAGCACTCTCCTGCTACTCCGGCAACAACTTCAATGCGTTCGCGTCCATGTGCCGGCGCGCGGCAAGCACCTCTTTCCTCGCTTTAGGGGAAGGCGGCAAGCTGCGCGCTTTCGAAGAAGTCATGGTCGCCCAGGACATCGCGGGAATCGACGATGATAGTTTCGCGCCGATCAAGGCGGTCCTGTTCGGCACCGCGCAGGAAGAAGACTTGCCACTTCTGAACCGGGCCCAGGCCGGCATCCTTCTCGAAGTGCTCAAAGACATGTTCTACCAGTGCTTCGTGCGCCACGGAAAACTGACCCGCGCCATCAAGGTCCGCCAATTCTTCGTCTCCGAAGAAAACAGCAAACTGCAATCCGCCTGATATACGGTGACAGTGACCTTATATCAGTGCCGCTATGATATACGGTGACAGTGACCTTAGATCAGTGCTGCTATTGGCCTAATTTGAACATATATGGTAGTAACAATTACAGAAACGAGGCCCTGTAAGGGTCCCGATATAAGGTCACTGTCACCGTATATCAGGCGACGTTGACTCGTGCGTTTCGGAAGATCCGCATCCAGGGGCCATCCTCGCCCCAGTTGCCGGGGTGCCAGGAATTCTGGCGCGTCATCGCGACGCGTTCCGGGTGCGGCATCATGATCGTCACGCGGCCATCGTCGTTGCTTAACCCACAAATCCCGTCGACCGAGCCATTGGGGTTCGCAGGATAGGAATCCGCGACGTTGCCGTAGTTGTCGATGTAACGCAGCGCCACGGTGTAGGACGAGGTAAATCGGTCCGTATCGTCGGCGAAAACGGCCTTGCCCTCGCCGTGCGAGGTTGCAATGGGTATACGTGACCCGGCCATTCCCTGCAGAAATATTGACGGACTTTCAACAATCTCCACGAGGCTCAGGCGCGCCTCGAATTGCTCAGATTGATTGCGCAGAAAGCGCGGCCAGTGGTCAGCCCCGGGAATCAACTCGCGCAAATGCGACAGCATCTGGCAACCGTTGCAAACACCCAGTGCGAACGTGTCCCGGCGCTCGAAAAAGGCGGCAAACTGATCGCGCGTGCGACTGTGATAGAGAATCGACTTGGCCCAGCCGCCGCCGGCGCCCAGCACGTCACCAAAGGAAAACCCGCCGCAAGCGACAATGCCCTGGTAGCCGTCCAGCGTATCCCGGCCACTCAACAAGTCGCTCATATGTACATCGACCGCCGCAAAGCCGGCACGCATAAATGCGGCTGCCATTTCATACTGGCTGTTGACGCCCTGCTCTCGCAAAATTGCAACGCGCGGTTTGCTGATACTGCGTACGCCGCGAGAAATATCATCTGCAGGATCGAAGCTCAGCCGCGCACTCAGCCCCGGGTCGTTGTCATCCAAAATCCGATCGAATTCCTGTTTGGCGGTCGTCGGGTTATCACGCAGTGCCTGGATCCGATAGCTCAATTCGGACCACTCGCGCTGCATCGTGGCGCGATCCAGCTTAAGCACAACTTCCTCGTCGTTATGTACCGTGAGTTTTGCGTCTCCGCCAACTTTGCCGATGGCAGTTGCGGCGACACCGAATCGATCCAGCACCATCTGCACTTGCGTCAGCTTGTTTTTCTCGACCTGCACCACGGCGCCAAGCTCTTCATTGAATAGTTGCCGGATGATATCGACGCGTGATCCGCTCAGTGACAGCGACACGCCGATGCGACTCGCAAATATCATCTCGGCGACCGTGGCAAATAATCCTCCGTCGCTGCGATCGTGATAGGCCAGCAACATGCCTCGCGAATTCATCTCCTGGATGGCCGAAAAGAACCCGGTGAGGAGTGTCGGATCGTCCAGATCCGGAGTTCGCCCGCCGCTGCGCCGGTACGACTGCATCAGGCAAGAACCACCCATGCGGTTGGCGCCTTTACCCAGATCGAAATGCAGCAGATAACTCGGGCCATCGGATTTTCGCAACTGCGGCGTGAGATGGCGGGTTACGTCCGTGACCGGCGCGAACGCGGTCACGATGAGCGACACGGGCGCAACGACCTGGTACTCCTGGCCATCCGTTGTCCACCGCGTGCGCATCGACATCGAGTCCTTGCCGACTGGAATCGCAACGCCTAACTCCCGGCACAATTCATCGCCGACAGCTTTCACCGCATCGAAAAGATTCGCATCTTCGCCCGGGTGCCCCGCTGCCGCCATCCAGTTGGCCGACAAGCGGACCTTGCTTATGTCCTCAATCGGCGCTGCCGCAATGTTGGTTATCGCTTCGGCCACCGCCATGCGCCCCGACGCAGCCGCGTTTGTGGATGCGAGCGGTGTGCGCTCACCCATTGCCATCGCCTCGCCCGTCACACTGTTGTAACCCGAAGCGGTAATCGCGACATCGCTAACCGGGATCTGCCATGGTCCTATCAGCTGGTCACGCGCGCTGAGACCACCCACGGTCCGGTCGCCGATGTGAATCAGGAATGACTTGTCTGCAACGGCGGGAAATCGCAGAACACGCATCGCCGCCTCACGAAGTTCGATGCCGTCCAGGTCGAGTTCATCGGGCTGCAGGTGCTGGCGCGCAACATCGCGTTCCATTTTCGGTGGATTGCCGAGCAACATCTTCATCGGCATATCAACCACCCGACCACCGAGGTCTCGATCGCTCACCACCAGGTTACCGTCCCCGGTTAAAGTGCCGATTACCGATACGGGACAGCGCTCCCGTTCGCACAGAAACTGAAACTCATCGATCCGGTCTTCACCCACCAACAATACATAGCGTTCCTGCGCTTCGTTGCACCAGATTCCCATAGGTGACATTCCGGGTTCTGCGTTCGCGACGTCGCGCAGTTCAATAAGCGCGCCGTGCTTGCTGTGATCCACGGCCTCGGGCACCGCGTTGGAAAGGCCCCCGGCACCCACATCGTGTATCAGCAGAATCGGATTGGCTGCACCCATCGCCCAACAGCGATCGATCACTTCCTGGGCGCGGCGCTCTATTTCCGGATTACCGCGCTGCACCGACGCAAAATCGAGGTCTTCGCTCGACGCGCCGCTGGACAATGACGAGGCCGCACCACCGCCGAGCCCGATCAACATCGCCGGCCCGCCGATGACGACGAGCTTCGCGCCCACGGGTACGTCTTTCTTTTTCGCATGCTCGGCGCGGACATTGCCGACACCTCCCGCGATCATGATCGGCTTGTGATAGCCGCGAATTTCATTCTCCGGGAGACCCGGCAGTCGACTCTCGTACGTACGGAAGTAGCCCGCCAGGTTCGGACGACCAAATTCATTATTGAATGCGGCACCGCCGATGGGGCCTTCGATCATGATTTCGAGCGGCGTCGCCATCCGGTCGGGATGTGGAAAGTCGTCTTCCCAGGGTTGCGCATAACCGGGTATGCGCAGGTGGGACACTGTGAATCCGGTCAACCCTGCTTTCGGCTTCGCACCCAGCCCCGTCGCTCCCTCGTCACGGATCTCGCCGCCAGATCCGGTCGCGGCGCCCGGAAACGGCGATATCGCGGTTGGGTGATTATGCGTTTCCACCTTCATGAGTATGTGGATGGCTTCGTTCACATAGGTGAACTCTCTGTTCGCCGGCGCCGGCATGAGGCGCTCGCCATTCCAGCCCTCGATGACAGCGGCATTATCGCTATAGGCAGAAATCACACCCTGCGGTGTTTTTTCCGTGGTCGACTTGATCATGCTGAACAGGCGCTTGTCCTGCCGTTCCCCATCGATGATCCAATTTGCATTGAAAATCTTGTGACGGCAGTGCTCAGAGTTGGCTTGCGCGAACATCATGAGTTCAGCATCCGTCGGATCACGCGCCAGCTCGGTGTAACTGGCGACGAGATAGTCAATTTCGTCCTCGCTCAAAGCCAGGCCCAACCCGGTATTCGCAGTGACGAGCGCTGCACGCCCTTTTTCCGCGAGCGGGATGACCACGACTGGCGCCGGGGTGTGCGCCTCGAACAGCGCTTCGACCTCAGCAGCGTCACCGAACACGGCTTCGGTCATGCGGTCATACACCAAAGGGGTCAGAGCCCTTTCGGTGCCCTCAGGAACTTTGCCCGCGAACTTTACCGCGTAGCAGATGCCGCGTTCGATGCGATCGACGGCGTCGATATCGCAGGCCCTGACGATATCCGTCGCTTTGGACGACCACGGCGAAATCGTGCCGGGCCTCGGCACCACGTACAGAAGTCTGGCACCTTTAGCGAGTTTCGCGGGGCGCTCGCCGGACAACAGTAAGGCATCCAGGCGCGAACTTTCCTCGCCGGACAACTTCCGGTTGGTGGCAACAAAATAGACGTAACGAGCTTGCAGCGATTCGACACGGTCATCGACGCTCTTTAGAGCGCGAATCAGCTTGGCAACACGAAATTTCGAGAGTGCCGGTTGCCCGGGCAATTCAAGCATAGTTACAGAGGATTCGGGACGAATACGGGATGATACTAGCCCTTGTCCCCCGGCGTATACACCGGCATGGGGAACTGTGCGATGTTGCCGCCCTCGAGTTTGCTGATTTTGCTGATGCCCTGCTTGTCAACTTCGTCGATACGAATGACGGTATGCATCGGCAGGTAGGTTCGCTTGACGTTTTCAAATTCGGTTTTGATCTTTTCTTCGGACGGATCGACTACGACGGTAGTCCGCTCGCCAAAGACCAGTTCCTCAATTTCGACGAAACCGAACAACTCGCCATGACTAACGTTACGGGCGTAGATTTCGTAAACCTGGCCCTGGCACATAAAGACGACTTTGAAGAGCTTTTTCTTAGTCATTTACTGATACTTAAGCCGGAGGGCGCGTAGTTTACTCAAAAACACTGGCAGGGGCTCGATTTTGGGGAGCCAAACCTCCGACACCGTATATGGGATTTTATTCACACATCAAATCCCGGGCGACGCCCCATTATGTGAACTACTCGGCATCCTATCTCCTTGTTTCACTGCAGAATTCGTCCAATGCACCGAAGCGGATTCAGAAATGGCGCTTGAACTTAAAATCGTCAGCGAACATGCCGACCTTGTCGGCGAAGATGCCGTACGCGAATTTCACGAAGGCGGCGGCACGATCGGCCGTTCATTACAAAACGACTGGATCCTTCCGGACCCCGATCGCTTCATATCAGGCCGCCACGCGACGATCGACTACAAAGGCGGCATCTACTACCTGTGTGACGTCAGCAGCAACGGCGTCTACGTTAACCGTGAAGTGGAACCAATAGGCCGGGGAAATCCGCGGCGACTGTTCAATGGCGACAAGCTCAGGATGGGCGATTTCGAATTTGAGGTCAAAGTCGATTCCGGCGAGAGCCTTGTCATGCCGCTCGACGAAAAGCCTTCTGTCGCACCGGACAACATCGAGCAGTTTGTCGACGAGGACGCCATCCGCACCGGCATGCAATTGCTCGCGGAAGAAGAAATTACGGGGGATGACGTATTTCAGTCGGCCCTGTTCGGTGGCGGCAAAAAGAAAGAGCCCGAAAAATCGGTCGACCAATTCAGTGTCAATAAACATAAAGTCGATGAGCATATCGACGTCCCGGCCAGCAATTCGCTGAAGGACAACTCGACCGTAGGCGTAACTGCCGAAGATCTGTTTGATTCCTTCCTTGACGGACTCGGCATCAGTCGCGTCGAGCTGCACCCGTCGGTCAACCGTCCGGAGATTATGCTCACAGCAGGCCAGATCCTGCGGGAATTTGTGAAAGGCATTACCGCGCTACTGTCCAGCCGAGCCAATCTCAAGAACGCATTCCGCCTGGATCAGACGACCGTGTTGCCGCGCAACAATAATCCGATGAAGTTCTCTGACAACACCAATGACCTGCTGAAACAACTGCTGGTCGGTTCCGAGGGCGACTATCTCGGCGCAAGGGACTCGATCCGCGAGGTCTGCCGCGACCTGATCAATCACCAAAATGCGTTTCTCGATGCAATGAACAGCGCGTTCATCGAGTTTGCCGATCGATTCGATCCCGAGGAATTGCAGGAAGGCTTCGATCGCACGATGGGCCGGAAATTGTTCGGCTTCATGAACCAACTCAAGTACTGGCAGTTGTATTGCGACATGTACCCCATCATCACGGAAAAAGGCGGTGGCCGGTTCCCACAAATGTTTGCCGAAGAGTTCGTCAAAGCCTACGAGCGGCAGGTTGCAGAATACTTGCGCTTCGATCGCGAAAGCATGTTGGCCCCTGGAAACTTCGATGCGAACAAACAGTCGGCCGAACCCGATCTCATGAAGACGCAGAAATTGGAGCCACCGCAAACGCAGAGCGATACTTCGCCAGCCGAGTCTCAACCTGTCGAATCAGCGTTTGACGACGGCGATGTCATCGACCCGCTCTCCAACTCCGGTGCCTGCGAAATCGACCAGAGCTTCATCGACGAACTCGAAAACTCGATGTCCGAAGAAGTCTCGCAGGACCAGCTAAAAGCCTGACGTTATTTGGTGCGGTTTTGCCGGTTCGCGATCAAATCGTCAACGACCGACGGATCGGCCAGCGTCGACGTATCTCCAAGATTCCCAAAGTCATCGGCGGCAACCTTGCGAAGTATGCGACGCATGATCTTGCCGGAGCGCGTCTTGGGTAATCCCGGCGCCCATTGCAACAGATCCGGCTTGGCAATCGGGCCAATTTCCTTGCGCACCCATTGCTGCAGCTCGGCCCGAAGTTCGTCGCTGCTTTTGACACCGCCCATCAAGGTGACGTAGGCGTAGATTCCCTGGCCTTTGATGTCATGTGGATAACCGACGACGGCCGCCTCCGCAACGTCCTTGTGTGCGACAAGCGCGCTCTCAATCTCCGCTGTACCCATGCGATGACCGGACACGTTGAGCACGTCGTCAACACGACCCGTGATCCAGTAATAGCCGTCTGCATCCCGTCGTGCACCGTCGCCCGTAAAATAACTGCCTTCGTAGGTTGAAAAATAGGTTTCGATGAAGCGCTGATGATCGCCGTAGATCGTGCGCATCTGTCCGGGCCAGCTATCCGTAATAATCAACACGCCTTCCGCCACGCCATCCTTGAAGTTTCCCTCCGCGTCGACGATTGCCGGCATGATGCCGAACAACGGCCGGGTCGCCGAACCCGGCTTCAACGCAGTCGCTCCTGGCAATGGGCTGATCAGGATGCCGCCGGTTTCCGTCTGCCACCAGGTATCCACGATCGGGCAACGTCCGTCGCCGACGACGCGGTAGTACCATTCCCAGGCTTCCGGGTTGATTGGCTCCCCCACTGAACCGAGCAGGCGCAGGCTCTTGCGGGATGTCTTTTTTACCGGCCCCTCGCCATCGCGCATCAATGCCCGGATCGCCGTCGGCGCCGTATAGCAAATGTTCACTTTGTGTTTGTCGCAGACCTCCCAGAAACGCGAGGTCGTCGGGTAGTTCGGCACGCCTTCGAACATCAGCGTCGTCGCGCCGTTGGCCAGCGGTCCGTAGACGATGTAACTGTGGCCGGTCACCCACCCGACGTCGGCTGTGCACCAGTAAATGTCACCCGGTTTGTAATCGAACACGTATTCATGCGTCATCGACGCATACACAAGATAGCCGCCGGTCGTGTGCAACACGCCCTTCGGTTTGCCAGTAGAGCCCGAGGTATAAAGAATGAAGAGCGGATCC